>Ga0308158_10002520_pt1 | contig 17146 bp, 10 predicted proteins | sample PhyBR2_FD_201038 | JGI IMG/M metagenome (GOLD analysis project Ga0308158, IMG submission 201038) | Phyllosphere microbial communities from UC Gill Tract Community Farm, Albany, California, United States - DLSLB.R2 | ecosystem: Host-associated > Plants > Phyllosphere > Unclassified | place: USA... | reverse complement strand
TCATGCGCCAGTACGACCTGGGCAGCGAGGAAGGCGTGCTGCTGATGTGCGTGGCCGAAGCCCTGCTGCGCATTCCGGACCAGGAAACCGCCGACAAGCTGATCCGCGACAAGCTGGGCGAAGCCGACTGGAAGCGCCACATGGGCCAGTCCGACTCGGTGCTGGTCAATGCCTCCACCTGGGGCCTGATGCTGACCGGCCACCTGGTTGACCTGGCCGATGCCACCAAGCGCGACGTGCACGGCGCCTTCAAGCGCCTGATCGGCCGCGTTGGCGAGCCGGTGATCCGCCTGGCCGTGCGCCAGGCAATGAAGATCATGGGCCACCAGTTCGTCATGGGCCGCACCATCGACGAAGCGCTGGCACGCTCGCACAAGGGCGACAACAGCAACTACCGCTACTCCTTCGACATGCTCGGCGAAGGCGCGCTGACCATGAAGGACGCGCTGCGCTACCTGGAAGACTACCGCCGCGCCATCCATGCGATCGGCAGCGACAACATCGCCCGCGGCGGCAAGGCCGACGGTGACGTCACCACCTCGCACGGCATCTCGATCAAGCTGTCGGCACTGTACCCGCGCTACGAACATGCCAAGCGCGAGCGCGTGCTCAAGGACCTGGTGCCGGGCGTGCTGGAACTGGCACAGCTGGCCAAGTCCTATGGCATTGGCTGCACCGTCGACGCAGAGGAAAGCGACCGTCTGGAACTGTCGCTGGACATCATCGAGCGCGTGGTCAGCGATGCCTCGTTGAAGGGCTGGGAAGGCTTCGGCATCGTCGTGCAGTCCTACCAGAAGCGCACGCCGTACACGATCGACTACCTCGCCGACCTGGCCCGCCGTATCGGCCACAAGCTGCAGGTGCGCCTGGTCAAGGGCGCGTACTGGGATGCGGAAATCAAGCGCGCGCAGATCGAAGGCCTGCCCGGCTACCCGGTGTTCACCCGCAAGCAGAACACCGACGTGTCCTACATCGCCTGCGCCAAGCGCCTGTTCGGCCATGCCGATGCGATCTACCCGATGTTCGCCACCCACAACGCGGCCACCATCGCCACGATCAAGCAGATTGCCAAGGGCGGCGTGTACGAGCACCAGAAGCTGCACGGCATGGGTGATGACCTGTATGCCGAGGTGATTCCGGCTGACCGTCTGAACGTGCCCTGCCGCGTGTACGCGCCGGTCGGCTCGCATGAAGACCTGCTGCCCTACCTGGTGCGTCGCCTGCTGGAAAACGGCGCCAACTCCAGCTTCGTCAACCGCATCACCGATGAAGACGTGTCCATCGACGACCTGATCCGCGATCCGGTCGAAGCCGTGTCTTCGTTCGCTTCCATCCCGCATCCCAAGATCCCGCTGCCGGTTGATTTGCTGCGCAGCCAGAACCACGACAGGACCAACTCCATGGGCATCAACCTCGCCAACGACAACGAACTGCGCGCCCTGGCCGAGCAGCTCAACGCCGCCATCAAGCCGTGGCAGGCGACGCCGCTGGTGCAGGGCGTGGCCGCGGGCACGCCGTCGCAGCCGGTGGTCAACCCGGCCGACAACCGCCAGGTCGTCGGTCACTGGCAGGCTGCCGATGCCGCCACCGTGCAGAAGGCGCTGGCCAATGCCGTCGCCGCACAGCCGGCCTGGAACCGCACCCCGGCCGCCAGCCGCGCCGCCATCCTCGAGCACGCCGCCGATCAGCTTGAATCGCGCATCGCCGAGTTCATGGCGCTGTGCGTGAAGGAAGCCGGCAAGAGCCTGCCCGACGGCGTCGCCGAAGTGCGCGAAGCGGTCGACTTCCTGCGTTACTACGCCAAGCAGGCGCGCGAGCAGTTCGGCATCGCCGAAAAGCTGCCGAGCCCGACCGGCGAAAGCAACGAGCTGCAGCTGCACGGCCGCGGCGTGTTCGTCTGCATCAGCCCGTGGAACTTCCCGCTGGCGATCTTCCTCGGCCAGGTGGCCGCTGCCCTGGCCGCTGGCAACAGCGTCATCGCCAAGCCGGCCGAGCAGACCAACCTGATCGGCTACTACGCAGTGAAGCTGCTGCTGGATGCCGGCGTGCCGGAAGGCGTGCTGCAGTTCCTGCCGGGCGATGGCGCCACCGTCGGTGCCGCACTGACCGCCGACCCGCGCGTGGCCGGCGTGGCCTTCACCGGCTCCACCGAGACCGCCCGCGCCATCAACCGCGCAATGGCTGCACGCGATGCCGCCATCGGCGTGCTGATCGCCGAGACCGGCGGCCAGAACGCCTTCATCGCCGACTCCTCGGCGCTGCCGGAACAGCTGGTCAAGGATGCGATCGGCTCAGCCTTCACCTCCGCCGGCCAGCGTTGCTCGGCAGCGCGCGTGCTGTTCGTGCAGGACGACATCGCCGACAAGGTGATGGGCATGCTGTCCGGCGCGATGGCCGAACTGAAGGTCGCCGATCCGGGCGAACTGTCCACCGACGTCGGCCCGGTCATCGACGCCGACGCACTGCAGATCCTCAAGGATCACGCCGTGCGCATGGATGCCGAAGCGCGCCTGATCGCCGCCGCACCGCTGTCCGAAGCTGCCGCACACGGCACCTTCTTCGCCCCGCGTGCGTATGAGCTGAAGGATCTGAACCAGCTGCACAAGGAAATCTTCGGGCCGGTGCTGCACGTGATCCGCTGGAAGGCCGACCAGCTGGATGCGGTGATCGACCAGATCAACGCCACCGGCTACGGCCTGACCCTGGGCGTGCATTCGCGCATCGACGAAACCGTTGATCGCATTGCAGCGCGCGTCAACGTCGGCAACGTCTACGTCAACCGCAACCAGATCGGCGCGGTGGTCGGCGTGCAGCCGTTCGGTGGCCAAGGCCTGTCCGGCACCGGCCCCAAGGCCGGCGGCCCGCACTACCTGCTGCGTTTTGCCACCGAAAAGACGGTGACGGTGAACACCACCGCCGCCGGCGGCAACGCCTCGCTGCTGACCCTGGGCGATTGATTCCAGCAGTGGCATGATTGAGAAAAACCCCGCGCAAGCGGGGTTTTTCTTTGTCCGGCGAAAAACCTACCCCTCCCCAGCCCTCCCCTTCGCTGCGCGAAAGGGAGGGAGCGGTAGTGCCGAGCCATGCTCGGCAGAGGCTTTCCCGGCAACGCATCAGCCTCGCCATGCTTGTGGGAGCGGCGTAAGCCGCGAAGCCGGCATCATTGATGATACCGCCATATCCAACACCTGATCGACCATCTGCTTCGCGGCTGACGCCGCTCCCACAATCGCTGTTTCAAACGGCTTTTTCCTTGCGAAGACCCACCCCTCCCCAACCCTCCCCTTCGCTGCGCGAAAGGGAGGGGGCTGTAGTGCCGAGCCATGCTCGGCAGAGGCTTTCCCGGCAATGCATCCATCTTGTAGGAGCGGCATAAGCCGCGAAGCAGATGATCCAACTGATTGCAGCGGCATCGGCGATTCCATTGATGCCAGCTTCGCGGCTGACGCCGCTCTTCCAAATGCATGGCGGCCTTGCCGTGCAACACACAAACAAAAAGCCCCGCTTGCGCGGGGCTTTTTGCATGCATCAATTACAGGTTCGCTTAGAACTTGTAGTTGATCGAGGCAGCCAGGATGTCGCCGCCCACGTCGTACTTGCCCTTGACCACGTTGCCAGTGGCCGAGGTGACATTGATGCTCGGCTCATCGGTGAACAGGTGGGTGTAACCGAAGTTGAACTCGGTCTTCTCCGACGGGGTCCAGCCGAGGCCAACCGACAGCCACTTGCGGGTCACGTCCGGCACGCGCACGTCGCGGTGCTCGATGCTGGTCGGCGACTCGTCATAGGCCACACCGCCACGCAGGGTGATGGTGTCGGACAGCTTGTACTCGGTACCGATCGAGCCAAAGGTGGTGTCGTTGTAATGGAAGCCCAGGGTGTTGTCCGGCTGGTTCGAGGCGAAGTCGACGGTGACTTCGTCGAAGGCGGTCTTCCACGCGGTGCGCGAGACGTCACCCATCACCGTCCAGCGGTCGTTGATGCGGTGGGTAACGCTCATCGAGAACGAGGCCGGCAGGGTCACCGTGGCCTTGCCCGAGGTGTCCACGAACAGGCCGCTACCCGGCTGGCCGAGGGCAACCGAGACATTCTGCGGAACGGTGAAGTTGGCCTTGCCACCGGTGATCTTGTGCTCGACCTTGGAGCGGTAGCTGAAGGCGATGTTGGTGTTCTCGGTCGGGCTCAAGGTGGTGCCGAGCACGTAACCGACGGCATTGTTGTCGCCTTCGATGGTGACGAAACCATCGGCGCTGCCCGGGAAGAAGCCACCCGCAGCAGCGGCCTGGCCAGCTGCAGCAGCAGCGGCGGCAATCTGCGCCGGGGTGCGGCCGGCGGCAGCAGCAGCTCCGGCAGCACGCTGCTGGGCGGCGCCGTTGACCACGGCGCCCATGTCCAGGGCGTTGGACAGTTCGATGGTCAGGTGCTCAACGAACACCGACGCACCGAACGACACATACGGGTTGACGTCGTAAGAGAACGCCGCGCCCAGGTCGATGGCCTTCAGGTCGGTGGTCACGCCGCTGTAGCGACCCACCCAGTTCTTGTCGTAATCGGTCTTGAAGCCGAACGGTGCAGTCAGCGACAGGCCGAAATGCATGTTGTCGTTCTCACCGAACGGCAGGTGGAAATACGCGGCCGGGACCGGCGCGATCATGCCGGCGTCGCCGCCGTTGCCACCGGTGATCTCGGTGCCGGTACCCGGGCCACCCGGGCCGGAGTTACGGCCGGAAGCCTTGGTGAAATCCGCGGAGAAGCTGATCGCGCTCAGGTCGGCCTGGAACTGGCGGCCATCGAGCAGGCGCATCGACGCCGGGTTGGTGGCGACAACCGAAGCGTCGTCCCATGCGCTGGTGGAACCAGCAAAAGCACGGCCGAGACCCTTGGCACTGTTTTCCTTCAGCTGGAAGGCAGCAGCATTGGCGTGGCCGAAGGCCAGCGCGCCGGCGATACCGACAGCAAGGGCAGTTACGCGGGCAATAGCAGAAGCGGTCATAGTGGAAGCTCTCTCCGTAAACGGTAATGGTCGTTTTTGCGCCTGCACTCCCAAGCAGCCAGGCCGCTTGACAGTGCGCCGGAGTCCCCTCCCGACATACGACGCCGTATGCAGTATCACCCACGCTGGTTAACTAAACAATAACGACGAAAGACATATTCCCAGCCCGTCCCGGGCGGGACCGGGTTAGGCTTTCGGACTCATGTTCGTCTCCATTCCTTCCAGAAATAAGTCAGGCCTGCGCTGGGCAGTGCCCCTGCTTTGCCTGACCCTGCTGGCCGCCTTCCTCTGGTCGATCTCACGGCCAGATGAGGCGCGGCGCACGCTATGGCTGGACTGGGGCGCCTTGGCCACCGGCCTGGGCAGCAGTCGTGACTGGTGGGCGGCACTGAGCGATGGCAGCGTATTAAGGCTGTTCACCGCCTTGTTCCTGCACGCGGACTGGTCACACCTGCTGGGCAACCTGGTGTTCCTGCTGATCTTCGGCCTGCCAGCGGAGCGGGTACTGGGGCCGTGGCGCTTGCTGCTGCTGTTCCTGTTCGGTGGCGCAATCGCCAACCTGGCCGCGCTGTATGTGATCGGCTCGCCCGAGCGCACCATCATCGGCGCCAGTGGCGCGGTCTCGGCCTTGATGGGCACGTACCTGACGCTGTTCCCGCGCGCCAAGCTGGGCGTGGTTCTGCCCTTGGGCCTGTTCCTGGAGTTCGTGCGTGCGCCGGCCTTCCTGCTGATCGGCGTGTGGGCGGCCCTGCAGGTGGTGTTCGCCTATATCGGTCCCAGCTTCGGCATGGTGGCCTGGTCGGCGCATGTGGCCGGCTTTCTGTTTGGCGTGGCCTATGGGTTGTATGTGCGTGCCGCGATCGCCCGGCGTCTGCGCAAGCGCAAGGGCTTCTAGCCCTGCCTTTTTTTGTGGGAGCGGCGTGAGCCGCGAAGCCGGTGCCCCATCAGGTCACCGGCTTGCCTGCAGTTCATTGATATCGGCTTCGCGGCTTACGCCGCTCCCACAAGAACACCGATATAGCCCGGGAAAGCCCCTTGCCGAGCATGGCTCGGCACTACAGGGGCTTGTCTTCCGCTGCAGGCTTTTCCTTGGCTTCCGGCTTCGTGGTCTCTGCCGGCACCGCAGGCTTCACCTCCGCCGCTGGCTTCGCCTTTGCCGCCGCGGCGGCCTGCGCTGCCGCTACCGAGCCGGGGTGCTTGAGTTCCTGCAAGGCCGACTGGATCGGCGCATCGCCCGGCAACACCACGCCGGCCTTGCTGCCGGCCGCTTCGTCATCACCGCGTAGATGCCCGGGCAGCTTGGCTTCGCTGTAATCGCTCAGGCTGGCCGGCAGGTCGTTGGGCGCGTCGGCCGGGTCCGGCATCAATTCCACATCCGGGACGATGCCGGTGGCCTGGATCGAGCGTCCGCTGGGCGTGTAGTAACGGGCAGTGGTCAGTTTCACCGAGTCGCCGTTGTCCAGCGGCAGCACGGTCTGCACCGAACCCTTGCCGAAGCTGCGGCTGCCAACCACGCGGGCACGGCCATTGTCGCGCAGGGCACCGGCCAGCACTTCCGAGGCACTGGCCGAACCAGCGTCGGCCAGCACCACCATCGGCGCCCCCTTCAGCAGGTCGCCCGGGGTGGCATCGAACCTGGCATCACTGATCGAGATCCGGCCGCGGGTGCTGACGATGCCGCCCTTCTCCAGCAGGTCATCGGCCACCTGCACGGCAGCGGTCAGCAGGCCGCCGGGGTTGCTGCGCAGGTCCAGCACCAGACCCTTCAGCTTGCCGCCGGCCTGCGCCTGCAGCTGGTTGAGCTGCTTCTGGAAATCGGCACCGGTGTCGGCCTGGAAGGTGCTGATGCGGATGTAGCCATAGCCCGGCTCCAGCATCCGGCTGCGCACACTGGTGACGCGGATGGTCTCGCGCATCACGGTGACGTCAAAGGGCTTCTGCTCGCCACGGGCGATGGTCAGCACCACACTGCTGCCGGCCTTGCCGCGCAATGGTTCGCTGGCATCGATGGCATTGATCGGGGTGCCGTCGATGGCCACGATCAGATCGCCGGCCTTCAGTCCGGCACGCGCGGCCGGGGTGTCGTCGATCGGCGATACCACCTTCAAGGTGTTGTCCTGCTGCAGGACCTCCACACCGATGCCTTCATAGGCACCGCTGGTCTGTTCGTCGAAGGCTTCCGCATCTTCCTTGTCGAAGTAGGTGCTGTGCGGGTCCAGCTCCAGCAGCAGGCCGCGCACCGCCGACTGCATCAGTTTCTTGTCATCCACCGGATCCACGTAGGCCGCACGCACGGCGTTGTAAACGCCGACGAAGCGGCGGATCTCGTCCAGGGGTACGCGTGAGGTGACCGATTCCTTGGCATCGGGATCGTCCGCCTTGGACACCTTGTCCGGGGCGCTCTGGGCCAATGCAACAGCCGGTGACAGGGCCAACAGCAGGGCAGCAGCAAGACGGGCTACACGCATGAACCACTCCATGAGATTACGGATGCGCAATAACCGCGCTGGACCCGATTATGCGCGAAGCCCGGCTAAATTCTTGTTGAATCGACGCATCTGGCTGCGCCAGCGCTCAGCCCGCGTTACTGCCGCTGCAGCCAGGTCGAGGGATCCACCGGTTGGCCGTTGCGGCGCAGTTCAAAATACAGCGCGGTCACGCCCTGCCCCCCGGAGTTGCCGACCTTGGCCACCGCATCGCCGCGCTTGATGGTGGCACCGGCATCCTTGAGCAGGGTGTCGTTGTGCGCGTACAGGCTCATATAGCCGTTGCCGTGGTCGACGATCAGGATCATGCCGTAGCCGGTCATCCAGTCGGAGAACACCACGGTGCCGTCGGCTACCGCGGTCACCGTGCTGCCGGCCGGTGCGCCGATCAGCACGCCGGCGCTGTTGCGCCCATCCGGCAGGCGACCGCCGTAACGGGCCAGCAGGTTGCCCGACAATGGCCAGCCCAGCCCGCCCACGCGCGGCGCAGGCGCATTGGCGACCACTCGCGGCGGTACCTTGCCCGGCGTGGCCCGTGCCGGACTGCGTGCGGAGCCGCCGCCATTGCTCGCCGCGGCCTGGCGGGCCTGCTCGGCGGCGCGGCGCGCGGCGGCACGTCGCTCGGCTTCGGCACGGGCGGCGGCGGCACGCAGGCTCGCCAACACCTGCTCCAGCGCGCGCGCGTCCTTGCCCAAAGCCTGCTCGCGCTGGCTGCGGTCCTGGTAGCGGCTGTCCAGTTCACTCAATACAGAAGCCCGCTGGCGACGGTCCTGGGCCAGCGCAGCGGCCTGTTGGCGCTGCTGTTCGCGAGCCTGTTCCAACTCTTTGCTGCGCGCGACGATCTGCTGCTCGGTCGTGTTCAAGGCCTGCAGATCGGTGGTCAGCCCGGCGATTGCCCGCGCCCGCTCACGCTGCAGATACCGGTGATAGGCCAGCTCGCGATTGGCGTCGGCCACGGTGTCCTGCGACAACAGCAGTTTCAACGGTGCGTGGTTGCCCAGCTGGTAGGCACCGCGCAGCAGCGTGGCCAGTTGCTGGCGTTGCTGGGCCAGCCCGCTCTCCAGCGTGCTTCGACGCTGCTGCAAGGCCGTCAATGACTGTTGTTCCCGCTGCACGGCCGCTTCTGCCTCGGCCACCGCGCGGCCGCTGCGGGCAACCTTCTGGTCGGCCTCGCGCAGGCGCTGGCTGGCCTCGCCACGCTGCCCTTCCAGCTGCCGCCGTTCCTGTGAAACGCTCTTGAGCTCGCCACGCAGTTGCTGCAGCTTCTTCTCGGTGTCGCGCGAGTTGTTCTGCGCCAGCAGTGGCCCGGCCAGCAGCGCCAGGACCAGCAGGCAAGCACCGCGCCACGGCGGCAGGGCCGCACATCGCAGGGAACTGGGCTGTTGACTGGGCGGGTGCAAAGAGGTTCCAGTGACTTCAGGCAGATGCGGATTGTACCCAAGCGTGGTGCCATGCCACCCAGTCCATCGGCATTTCCATCCCGGAGATATCATGAAACGTCTATTCCTGCTCCTGCTGCTGAGTACGACCGCCCCGCTGGCCATGGCCTCTGAGGACATCAGCAAGGTCAATGGCAGCATCCAGACCCAGGCCGGCACCACCTACGGCGATCTGGAAACGGTCAACGGCAGCATCCAGCTGGCCGCCGGCGTGCAGGCCAACAGCGTCGAAACCGTGAACGGCAGCGTTCGTATCGAAGACAACGTGCAGGCGCACAGCATCGAGACGGTCAACGGCGCGATCCGCGGCGGTCGCAACCTGGTGCTTACCCACGGCCTGGATACGGTGAACGGCGGCATCTATGTTGACCGCGGCAGCCGCATCGGCGGCGACATCGAGACCGTCAACGGCAGCATCGGCCTGGTCGCGGTGCAGTTGGGGGGCGACATCGAGACCGTCAACGGTGATATCACCGTGGGCATCGACTCGGTGGTGAAAGGCGGCATCAAGGTCAATCGCCCCTCGTTCGGTATCTCGTTGACCGCACCGCGCAAGCCGCGCATCGTCATCGGCCCGAATGCGGTGGTCGAAGGCCAATTGGTATTCGAGCGCGAAGTCACCTTGCTGGTACATGACTCGGCCAAGATCGGGCCTGTGACCGGCGCCACGCCGCAGCGTTTCGACAGCGAAACCGCGCCGCGCTGAACGCGCATTGCAGGCCAATCCTGCCTAGAATCCGGGTTCGACCTTGCAACCCGGAGTTCCCATGCAACGCAAACTGTTGTTGTGCCTGGCCGCCACCGCGGCACTGGCCGCCTGCAAGCAGGAGGCACCGGTACCGGCGGCCTCCGCGCCCGCACCTGCCCCGGCACCGGCGCACACCTTCGCCGGTGGCATCAATGCCGCCGACTTCGGCGAGCTGGTGAAGACCCTGGCCTCGGATGAATTCGAAGGCCGCGCCCCGGGCAGTAACGGCGAAGAACTGACGGTCAACTACATCCGTGACCAGATGCAGCGCATCGGCCTGCAGCCGGGCAATGGCGACAGCTGGTTCCAGGAAGTGCCGATGACCGAAACCACGGCCAACCCGGCTACCGTGCTGAAGATCCAGCAGGGCCAGGCCAGCCGTGACCTGGTGTTCGGCACCGACATGGTGATCGGCACCCGCAGCGGCCAGCCGGAAATCAAGATCGACAACAGCGAACTGGTCTTCGTTGGCTACGGCGTGGATGCACCCGAGCAGAACTGGAACGACTACACCGGCCAGGATTGGAAGGGCAAGACGGTGGTGATGTTCGTCAATGACCCGGGCTTCCACACCGACGACGCCACCTTGTTCGATGGCAAGCGCATGACCTATTACGGGCGCTGGACCTACAAGTTCGAGGAAGCCGCACGCAAGGGCGCCGCCGCTGCGCTGATCGTGCACGACAGCGCTGGCGCTTCCTATGGCTGGGATGTGGTGAAGAACTCCTGGGGCGGTGCCCAGTACGACCTGCCCGCCGCCGAGGACAGCCAGCCACGCCTGCAGGCACAGGGCTGGCTCAGCGCCGAGGCCGCACGCAAGCTGTTCGCCGATGCCGGGTTGGACCTGGACAAGGCCTACAAGGACGCCAGCAAGCGCGGCTTCAAGCCGGCACCGCTGAATGCCAGCCTGTCGCTGGACCTGAAGAGCACCATCGCGCAGAAGAAGTCGCGCAACGTGGTCGGCGTACTGCCGGGCAGCAAGCGCGCCGACGAAGCCGTGCTGTACATGGCGCACTGGGACCACCTGGGCAAGCACGAAGGCGAGGAAGGCGACAACATCTACAACGGTGCGGTCGACAACGCGACCGGCGTGGCCGGCATCCTTGAAGTGGCCGATGCGATGGCCCACCAGCAGACCCCGCCGGAACGCTCGGTGGTGTTCCTTGCCGTGACCCTGGAAGAATCGGGCCTGCTCGGTTCGCAGTACTACGTGAACCACCCGACCTTCCCGCTGGACAAGATCGCCGGCGTGATCAACATCGATGCGATGTCGGTCAATGGCCGCGCGCGTGACCTCACCGTCACCGGTTTCGGCAGCTCCGAGCTGGAAGACCTGCTCAAGCCGCTGGCTGCCAAGCAGGGTCGCACCCTGCATGCGGAAACTTCGGTGCAGAGCGGTTTCTACTTCCGCTCCGATCACTTCAACTTCGCCAAGGCCGGCGTGCCGGCACTGTATGCCGATGGCGGCGAAGACCTGATCGACGGCGGCGTCGAGGCTGGCAAGCGTGCGGCCGAAGCCTATGGCAAGGACCGTTACCACGGCCCGAAGGACGAGTACGACCCGGCCACCTGGAAGCTCGACGGCATCGTCGAAGACCTGGAACTGCTGTACGGCGTTGGCCAGCAGTTGGCCGGCGGCGACGCCTGGCCGAACTGGTACCAAGGCAACCCGTTCAAGGCCAACCGTGACGCGATGATGAAGAACAAGGACAGCAAGGCGGCCAAGTAAGCCGCTGCTGGTCGCGAACAGGAACGGCGCCCTTGGGCGCCGTTCCTGTTCATGTGCTTGCCCGTCGATGCAAAGCGGCGACGCTGTAGCCCGGGTAAGCGCAGCGCACCCGGGAGCCGGGGATAGCCGGCATTGAAGGCAATGCGCAAACCGCCCCGGGTTCGCTGCGCTTACCCGGGCTACGGGGGCTGCCTAGGCCGCCGATGTCTCCACGCGGGCACTGCGTGCCTTGCGCACGCCGGCTACCGCGAACACCACCAGCCCGGCCCAGATCAGGCAGAAGCCAACCAGTTGGCTGGCATTGAAAGCCTCGCGGAACACCAGCACACCGACCAGGAACTGCAGGGTCGGCGCGATGTACTGCAGCAGGCCAACCACGGTCAGCGGTACCCGCCGCACGCCGAAGGCGAAGGCAATCAGCGGGATCGCGCTGACCGCACCGGCCAGCACCAGCAGCACGTCGTTGCCGATGCCCCAGCCGGAGATGAAACCACCGCCGTGGCCGCTCTCGGCCCAAACCACATAGGCCAGCGCCGGCGCCACCATGAACAGGCTTTCCACGCCGAGCCCGCTCACCGCATCGACAACCACCAGCTTGCGCAGCAGGCCATACAGGCCAAAAGTGATGGACAGGCCAATCGCGATCCACGGCGGGCGCCCGCTCTGCCAGGTCAGCCAGGCCACGCCCAGCGCCGCCAGCGCTACCGCCAACCACTGCAGCTTGCCCAGCCGCTCGCCCAGCACCATCACCCCAAGCAGCACGCTTAGCAGCGGATTGATGAAATAACCCAGGCTGGTCTCAACCACGTGGCCGGCATTCACCGCCCAGATGTACAGGCTCCAGTTCAGCGCGATCAGCAGGCTGGACAGGCCCAGCAGCCAGAACCGCCGCGGCGTTGCCCATACCTCCCGCAACCAGCCCCAGCCGCGCACGATACCCAACCCGCCAACCAGCAGCACCGCACTCCAGACAATGCGATGGGCGATGATCAGGAATGACGGCACCTCCTTGAGCAGATGCCAGTACAGCGGGAACAGGCCCCAGATGACGAAGGCCAAGGTGGTGGCCCACAGGCCATTGCGGATTTCGCTGTTGCTGTTCATGTGCGACGCAGCCTTGCAAGGGTGATGACCACGACGCCGGCCAGAATCACCGCCATCGCGCCGAGATCGGAAATGCTGAAACGCTCATGCGCGATCCACGCACCAAGTGCCACGGCAATCACCGGATTGACATAGGCATAGCTGCTGGCCAGCACCGGACGCACGTTGTGCAACAGCCAGACGTAGGCGGTGAAGGCGATGATCGAGCCGAACACGGTCAGGTAGCTCACCGACAGCAGGCCCTGCAGGCTGGGCCAGGCAGTGATGCGTTCGCCGCGCAACAGGCCGGCACTGACCAGGATCAAGCCGCCACACAGCATCTGCCCGGCGGCGGTCATGAACGGCGATGGCAGATCGCGGCCCCGTGACCAGATCGAGCCCGCCGCCCAACCCAGCGGCGCGATCAGCAGCAGGATCAGCCCGGTCGGGGTTGCGGTCAGGCTGCTGCCAGCGTTGAGCCAGACCACACCGACGAAGCCGACCGCAATACCCAGCCATTCGCCACGGGTGACCTTGTCGCCACGGATGGCCGAGAACAACGCCATCCACAACGGCACCGAGGCCACCGCCACCGCAGCCAGGCCGGACGACACATCGCGCTCGGCCAGCACCACCATGCCGTTGCCGAGGAACAGCAGGCACAGGCCCATCACCGCCAGCGTCTTCCATTGCGCACGGGTCGGCGCGGCAACACCGCGCCAGCGCAGCAGGGCATAGAGCACACTGCCGGCAATGACGAAGCGGGTACCGGAGATCACCGTCAGCGGCGGCAGGCCGCTTTCCAGCGCCAGATGGATGCCCAGATAGGTCGATCCCCACACCACGTAGACCAGGAACAAGGCCAGAACTACAAGGCCACCCCTGGGAGGAGCAGCCGGTGTGGAGTCGGGGGAGGACATGAGGCGGTGCCACCATTCGGGGGAAGGTGAATTCTAGGGCACCGTGGCACAGAGATCAGTCTGAAAAACGGCATGCTGTATTCGCCTGGCAGGTCCACCTACATCATCCTTACACCGTCTGCGGTAGCTTGAAGCCGACCACCGCGCCGCCGGCTGCATCGCCCGGCCCCGGCCATCACGCGAGGACATCGTCTGCATGAGTACCACCACCGCACCCGTGGCGGCCGCCACCGAACGCGCCGCCCTGCGCCGCTCCATCTCCAACACCTTGAAAGGCTCGGCCGGCAACCTGGTCGAGTGGTATGACGTCTACGTCTACTCGGTGTTCGCGGTGTACTTCGAGTCGCAGTTCTTCTCGGCCGCCGACAAGAACTCCACGATCTACGTGTGGGCGATCTTCGCCGCCACCTTCCTGATGCGGCCGATCGGTGCCTGGTACTTCGGCCGCTTCGCCGACCGCTACGGGCGCCGTCGCGCCCTGACGGTATCGGTGACAGTGATGGCAGCCTGCTCGTTCCTGATCGCCATCACCCCGACCGCGTCCCAGATCGGCGGCGCTGCGGCATTGATCCTGCTGTTCGCACGGCTGGCACAGGGTTTCGCCACCGGTGGCGAGTACGGCACCAGCGCCACCTATATGTCCGAGGCAGCCATCCCCGGCCGACGTGGCTTCCTCTCCTCGTTCCACTACGTCACCCTGGTCGGCGGCCACGTGCTGGCCCAGTTGACCCTGCTCGGCATGCTGCTGCTGTGGGACAAACCCGAGATCTCGGCCTGGGGCTGGCGTATTGCCTTCGGCATCGGTGGCGTTGCCGCCATCGTGGTGTTCTGGCTGCGCCGGAGCATGGACGAATCGCTGACCTCCGACTCCATCGAAGCAGCGAAGGACGGCCGCGCAAAGGCTTCCGGCTCGATGTACGAACTGTTCGTGCATCAATGGCGGCCGTTGCTGCTGTGCTTCCTGATCACCGCCGGCGGCACGGTGGCGTTCTACACCTACTCGGTGAACGGACCGAAGATGATCCAGAGTGCGTTTGCCGGCAACGACGTGATGACCGGCACCGTGATCAACCTGGGCGTGCTGACCTTTCTGATGCTGCTGCAGCCGGTCGGCGGCTGGCTGTCGGACATCGTCGGTCGCAAGAGCCTGCTGGTGTTCTTCGGCGTCGGTGGCGTGCTCTACAGCTGGTACATGATCACCCAGCTGCCGCAGCAGCATGATCCGCTGATGGCCTTCCTGGTGCTGGCAGTCGGCTTCGTCATCCTCACCGGTTACACCTCGATCAACGCAGTGGTGAAGGCCGAGCTGTTCCCCACGCATGTGCGTGCATTGGGCGTGGGCTTTGGTTATGCGATGGCCAACTCATTGTTTGGCGGCACGGCGCCGTTGCTCTATCAGGGCGCATTGAAGACCGGGCATGTGGATACCTTCGCCATCTATGTCACCGCAGTGATCGCGGTGTCGCTGGTGGTCTATGTGTTCTTCCTGAAGAACAAGGGGCCGAACTGGTTGGATGGTACGCGGCGGTAGTGGCTTTGGCTTTGGCTTTGGCTTTGGCTTTGGCTTTGGCTTTGGCGTTGCTTCTAAGCCGTCATTCCCGCGCAGGCGGGGTATTCAACCGACGAATGTCGGGTCATCGCTCTGCGCACTTGCTTTTGCTTTTGCCCGCATCACGCACGATGCAAACAGCAAAGACCAGAGCGATTCCCGCCTGCGCGGGAATGACGGCATAAAAAGCAAAGAGCAAGAACAAAACCGGCGGACTCAGTCCGCCGGTCTTATCATCACTTAGCGCCGGGCAACATCACTCAACGCCGGGCAGCATCACTCGCTTCACGCGCAGCCTCGAACTCCGCACCCTTCTGCCACGTCGGCCATTTTCTGCTGTTGGCCAACTCCAGACCCAGGTCATAAACCAGCAAGGTATCGGCGGCCAAACCGCGCGCATCCCAATGCGGCGACCACGCGTCACAGGCCTGGTGGTAGCACTTGGCGAAATAGGCATCACGCAGCGCGCGGCCGGCGGCAACACCACCATCCAGCTTGTCCAGTCCTGCACCGACGGTGATCGCCGGCACACCCTTGCGGGCAAAGGCAAAGTGATCGGCGCGGTAGAAGAAGCCCGCTTCCAGATTCGGGTCCGGCGACCAGCGGCGACCACGCGCCTGTGCCACGCGCTGCACATCGTCTTCCAGCGACACCCGGCCATTGCCCCAGGTCGCTATGTCGGCGGTTTCGCCATCCGGGCTGAACATCTCGATGTTCAATACCGCAACAGTGGTCTCCAGCGGTGCCAGCGGGTGTGCGGCGTAGTAGCTGGCACCGAGCAGGCCCTTCTCTTCGGCCGTCAACGCGATGAAGTACAGCGAACGCTGCGGACGCGGGCCGTCGGCGAACACGCGGCCCAGCTCCAGCACCGAGGCCACGCCGGTGGCGTTGTCGATGGCGCCGTGGCGCACGGTCTGGCCGTTGGCGTCCGGCTGGCCGATGCCGAAGGCATCCCAGTGCGCCGAGAAGATCACCGATTCCTGCGGATGGCTGCTGCCTTCCAGCTTGGCCACCACGTTACGGGTGACCACGCGCTCACGCTTGACCCAGAAGCTGGTGGTGAGGCTCGCGTCGCCCAGCTCGACAGGACGGAAGTCAGCCTTCATCGCCTTGCGCTTCTCGGTCTCGAAATCGAGGCCAGCGGCACTGAAGATGCGCTCAGCCAGGGCCCGCTGCATCCAGCCGCGTACCGGCGTATGCGCAGCCTGTGCCTCGTCGTTGCTGCGCTCGATATCGAACAGCGGCGAGGTACCGGAAGCCTTCACGGTCGCCCACGGATAGGCGGCCGGAGCGGTCTCGTGCACGATCAGCACACCCTCGGCACCGCGCCGTGCGGCTTCCTCGAACTTGTAGGTCCAGCGGCCGTAGTAGGTCACCGCCTTGCCATCGAACGCACCCGGCGCATCGGTCTCGAAGTCGGCATCGTTGATCAGCACGACGGCGATCTTGCCGCTCAAATCCAGACCCTTGTAATCGTCCCACTGCCGTTCCGGCGCGGAGATGCCGTAGCCGATGAACACCAGCGGCGTGTCCTGCTGGTCGACTACACCGAACGGGCTCAGGCTCTGCAGGGTGATGTCCTCACCATTGACCAGCGGCTGCGACTTGCCGTTCAAGCTCAGGCTGGCCTGCACCGGTCCGTCCACCGTTGCACGGACCAGCGGCACTTCCTGCACCCAGCTGCCGTCGGTGCCACCCGGCTGCAGGCCGGCCTTGCGGAATTCGTCGACCAGATAGTCGACGGTGCGCTGCTCACCGGCCGAGGCCGGGGCACGGCCTTCGAATTCGTCCGAGGCCAGAATGCGGACATGCCGTGACAGTGCTTCCGGATCGATGCCGCCGCCGGGCAGGTCATTGGCCGCCGAGGCGATGCCGCCGACAAACAGGCAGGAAGACAGCAGCAGGATGCGCATCGGATTCACGGCAACTACCAACGACAGAATGAATGGCAGATTCTAACCGCCATTGCCCTTGTAGGCGCGGCAGCGCTGTAGTGCCGAGCCATGCTCGGCAGGGGTTTTACCGGGAATGCCCCTGCCGAGCATGGCTCGGCACTACACCCCCTCCCTTTCGCACCGCGAAGGGGAGGGTTGGGGAGGGGTTGGCTTCACCGCCTCTGCTCTGGTCGTGGCTTCGCGGCTGACGCCGCTCCTGCATTGATCTTCGGCATTGTCGGGAAAGCCTCTGCCGAGCATGGCT
>Ga0308158_10002519_pt1 | contig 17146 bp, 16 predicted proteins | sample PhyBR2_FD_201038 | JGI IMG/M metagenome (GOLD analysis project Ga0308158, IMG submission 201038) | Phyllosphere microbial communities from UC Gill Tract Community Farm, Albany, California, United States - DLSLB.R2 | ecosystem: Host-associated > Plants > Phyllosphere > Unclassified | place: USA... | reverse complement strand
CACGGCCAGATCATGCAGCTCGACGCGTCGCCGGTGCCGCTCGCGGACGAGGACGACCTGGTGCCCGGCTCGATCGTCGGGCTCGGCCTGTTCACCGCCAAGGACCTGCAGTGGGACGACCGGGTCGACTTCGCCGACGACGAGACGGACGCGTACGGGATGCCGGCGATGCGGATCCACTACCGGCTCACGCCCCGCGATCACGAGGTGCTCGATCGCGCCCGCCAGCGGATCGTGGAGCTCGCGGAGGTCGTGGGCGAGCCGCTCGGCGACCGGCCGTTCACGATGCCGCCGGGGGCGTCGCTGCACTACCAGGGCGCGACCCGGATGGGCGAGACGGACGACGGCCGCAGCGTGTGCGGCCCGGACAGCGAGGTGTGGCAGGCGCCCGGTGTCTTCGTCGCCGGCAACAACGTCATCCCTACCCCGACCGCCTGCAACCCCACCCTCACCTCCGTCGCGCTCGCCGTGCGCGGCGCCCGGCGCATCGCCCAGACGCTGCACGATGGCGCCCTGGACGAGGAGACCCTGCTCGAGGAGACGCGATGACCACGTCCGCAGCGACCACGTCCGCCGCGACCACCGCCGTGACCGCGGCGCCGTCCGCCTGGCGCTTCGAGGCGTCCGGCGGCGGCTTCCGCCTGACGCAGAACGGCCGCTCCCGGCTGCTGGTCGGCGGCCAGGTGCACAACTCCTCCTCGTCGTCGGCGGAGGCGATCGCGCACTCCTTCGCGCACGCGAAAGAGGTCGGTGGCAACACCGTCCTCGCGCCGGTGAGCTGGGGGCAGTTCGAACCGCAGGAGGGCGCGTTCGACACGGGCCTCGTCGACGCGATGCTCGCCCGCGCCCGAGAGCACGGGCTGCGGCTCGTGCTGCTCTGGTTCGGGGCGTTCAAGAACGCCGGATCCACCTACGCGCCGCGCTGGGTCCGTGCCGACCGCGACCGCTTTCCGCGGGTGCGGATCGAGGCGAGGGGGCTTCAGGCGTTCACCTACGAGGGGGCGACGGCGAAACCCGTGCTCTCGGTGTTCGGGGACGAGCTCCTCGCCGCCGACGCGCGCGCGTTCGAGGCGCTGATCCGGCACCTGCGCGAGGTCGACGCCCAGGACACGGTCGCGATGGTCCAGGTCGAGAACGAGTCGGGACTGCTGTCCGACAGCAGGGACCGCTCGGAGGCGGCAGAGCGCGCCTGGCGCGGCGCGGTCCCCGACGCGCTGCTCGCGCACCTGCAGGACGACGCGTCCGCCGGATCCCCCGTCCGCGCCGTGTGGCAGCGGAACGGCGCGAAGACCTCGGGATCCTGGCCGGAGGTGTTCGGCGCGGACTGGGAGGGCGACGAGGTCTTCATGGCGTGGGGGTTCGCCCGCTACGCCGAACGGCTCGCCGCCGCGGGCACGGCGATCAAGGCCCTGCCGTTCTACGCGAACGCCTGGCTCGCCCCGCAGCCGGGCCAGAGCGAGGCAGGGCAGTACCCGAGCGGCGGCCCCGGGGCGCGGGTTCTGGACGTGTGGCGGGTGATCGCACCGTCGCTGGCACTCATCGGCCCCGACATCTACATCGACGACGCCGCGTCGGCCATGCGGGACTACGCGACAGGGCGCCAGCCGTTCTTCGTGCCGGAGAGCCGGCTCACCGCGCCCGAGATCGCCCGCGCGATCGGATCCCACGGCGCCGTCGGATGGTCCGGGTTCGGCGTGGACGACGCGAACCCGGAGGGTCAGGTCGCGAGCATGCTGCGCTTCCTCGGCGCGCTGGAGGAGCAGGTCGCCGACGCGCAGAGCCGCGGCGACGTGGCCGCCGTCGTGCTCGAGGACGGCGAGGACGAGGCGCAGGTCGCGATCTCGGGCCTGCGGATCGTCGTGCGCGACAGCCGGAGGCTGCTGCAGCGGATGCTCCTGGACGCCGGCGTGCGGATCCCCGAGACTCCGCTGGAGCTTCCCGCCGAGACGGTGGCCGGCGCGATGATGCCGACCTGGGGCGACCCGAGGCCGTTCGTGCTGCTCGTCCGATCGGGTGACACCGTGACCGCGCTCGGCCGCGGCACCACACTCGACTTCTTCCAGGACGACGCGCTCATCGAGATCGACGCGGTCGAGGAGGGACTCGTGCGGCAGGGCGCGTGGACGCCGGGACGGGAGCTCAACGGCGACGAGCGGCTGCGGATCCTGCCCGATCAGCGGGTCGGTGCGGCGCGGATCCGGATCCTTGCATCCTGAGCCTTGACTTAAGCATGAAAGAGACAATAGTCTGATGAATGTAGGACAAAGTCGTCTGCGGGAGTTCCCGCTGAAGGAGGAGAAGTGATCCCCGATCGCATCATCGAGCCGGGCACGCTCACGACCGACGGCTCTCGCGTCGCGGTCGAGGTGCGCATCCCGTGGTACCGGGCGCTGCCCGCATCCTGCATCGCCGGAGCGAAGCTCACGGTCGACGGCGTCGAGGCGCCGGCGGAGTCGCTGCGCTGGCGCATGAACGGTCAGGAGCGCGCCTTCGCCGACATGGTCGACGACACCGACAGCTGGTGGTTCCCGCTGGACTCCGCCGTCCTGTCCGGCGAGGTCGCGCTGCCGGCGGACGCGGGGGAGCACCGGGTCGAGGTGGGCCTCACGCTGTACATCCCGTACATCGTGATCGGCGAGAACGAGGTGCTCCACATCGAGGAGCACGACGCGAAGACGATGCCTCTGCGCGAGGCGCAGGAGGTGGCGGCATGACCGCATCGAACTCGGTCCCTGAGCCTGTCGAAGGGCTCGGCCGTCCCATCCAGGGCGTCACGCTCTACAGCTTCACGCGGGCCTTCCACGGTCGCGAGTACGACCTCGAGGGCCTCATCCGCAAGGTCGCGGCGGACGGGTACGGGCCGGGGCTCGAGATCATCGGCTTCTCCAGCTTCCGCGGTTTCCCCGAGATCGACGACCGCTTCGCAGGCTGGTTCCGCGACCTCGTCGACGAGGTGGGGCTGGTCACGACGTCGCTCGCGATCAACGCGGACATCGGCATCCACCGCGACCGCCTGCTGAACCAGGACGAGCTCATCGCGTACATGCGCCGGCAGATCGCCGCCGCGGCCGCGCTCGGCTTCCCGATCGCCCGCGTGCAGATCTCGATCACCCCCGACTCGATGGAGGCGCTCGCCCCCATCGCCGAGGAGTATGGCGTGACCCTCGCGCTCGAGGTGCACGCCGACCAGTACGCCTCGCACCCGCGCATCCTCGCGCTGCGCGACCGCTACGAGAGGGTCGGCTCCCCGTTCCTCGGCTTCACCGCCGACTGGGGCGCCACGGTCACCGGATTCGCGCCGTCGCTCATCGAGGCCTACCGCCGCCGCGGGGCGTCGGAGGAGCTGCTCGGCAAGGTCACCGACCTGTGGAACGAGTTCTACGAGCAGGGCCCGCCGGCCGATCAGGCCGACCACGGTCAGCGCTTCGGCCGCTTCATCGCCCTCGCCGCCGAGAACGGCCGGCCCGACCTCGGGATCGACTTCGGCATCAACGGAACGGGCCTGTTCGGTCCCGCCCGCGTGGACGACTGGCTCGAGATCATGCCGTGGATCAAGCACGTGCACGGCAAGTTCTTCGGCATCGACGAGAACGGCGAGGAGCCGTCGGTGCCGGTCCGGGACCTGGTGCGGCTGCTCGTGGAGAACGGCTACGACGGGGCGATCTCGAGCGAGTACGAGGGGTGGCACTGGAACCACTGGCAGTCGCCGTTCGAGATCATCGCCGGGGAACAGGCCGTGCAGCGCTCGGCCGCCCAGGCCGCCGGGAGCCGGATGATCACGGATGCGGCAACAGCCCGCACCCAGCTCGCCGCATGGCTTCCCCGGACCGAAGGAGTGCACGCATGACCGCCCTTCGACCGGCTCAGGGACCGGGCATCGCCGGAACCGGCATCACGCTCGGCACCACGCTGTACTCGATGACGAGCGAGTTCGCCGCGGGGCTCTACACGCCCGGGACGCTGATCGCGGCGGTCGCCGAGAACGGCATCGGCCCCGGGGTCGAGTTCAACATCGCCCAACTGCTGCGCACCTACCCGGACGTGGACGCCGAGTTCACGAAGCTGTGGTTCGACGCGCTCGAGAAGTACGAGCTCGAGCCCAGCGCGGTCGGCACGAACCTCGACATGGGGCGCCGCAAGGATCGCGACATGACGCCGGACGAGGAGCACGACTTCCTCGCCCGGCAGCTGAAGACCGCGCACACGCTCGGCTTCACGCGGATCGTCATCCGCTCCGCAGGCAAGGAGCTGCTGCGCAGCCTGCTTCCGCTCGCCGAGCAGTACGACCAGCGCCTCGGCTACGAGATCCACGCGCCGCAGGGACCGAACGACCCGAAGGTGCTGCAGATTCGCGAGCTGTACGAGGAGCTCGGCAGCGACCGGCTCGGCTTCACGGCGGACTTCTCGTCGACCATGCACAGCCTGTCGCCGACCCTGCTGCGGACGCTGCGGCAGATGGGCATGGACGAGAAGCACTTCCCGGTGATGGACGAGATCTGGCACGAGCCGACCCCGATGCACGTGCGCAACCAGAAGTTCGAGGACTACCTGGCGGGGGAGGGTGTGGATCCGCTGCGCTTCGGGCCGTTCACGCGCCTCGCGTTCAACATGCACGGGCTGGTGCCGCCCGAGGAATGGCGCGACATCATGCCGCAGATCTTCCACGTGCACGCGAAGTTCTATGACATCGGTGCGGACGGCGAGGAGCCGGCGATGGACATCCCGCGGATCGTCCGCCAGTTCGTCGAGGGCGGCTATCAGGGGTACCTGTCCAGCGAGTGGGAGGGCCACGCGTTCTCCGACCTCGGGGAGAGCGACCCGATCGATCGGGTCAAGAAGCAGCACGCGCTCATGCGGCGCACGATCGAGGAGACCGTCGCGGCAGCGGCGGTGTAGGAGACATCATGGCCACCCACAACTCGCTGTTCTCCGAGCAGGACGTCCGTCGCACCGACGAGGGCATCGCCGTCTCGGTGCAGCTGCCCTGGTACCGCAGCCTCTGGCTGAGCGCCGTCGACGACGTCGCCGCGACTGTGAACGGCACGGCCGTGCCGAAGGAAGACCTCCGCTTCTCGCTGCAGGGGCGGACGTACCGGATCGAGGAGCTGCCCGAGCAGTCCGAGACGCTGTGGTTCGTCGCCGACCGGCCCGACGTGCTCATCCACCTGGATCCGGTGCCGGCGGCGGGTGAGAAGCTGACCGTCGAGGTCGTGCTGACCATGCGTCTGCTGTACATGCAGATCATGCCGGGCGTGGACGGCGGCCCAGGCCGCTACGTCACCAACCGGGTGCCGGTGGAGCGAGAGCTGGTGCTCGCATGACCCGGCCGCTGCGGGTGGCGATGATCGGTCACGGCTTCATGGGCGCGGCGCACTCGGTGGGCTGGAGGCAGGCGCCGGCGGTCTTCGACCTGCCAGAGGGCGTCGAGATGGCGGTCGTCGTCGGGCGCAACGCGGACACGGTCGCACAGGCTGCCGCGCACTGGGGCTGGGCCGAGTCGGCCACCGACTGGCGCGCGGTGATCGCGCGGGACGACATCGACATCGTCGACATCGTGACCCCCGGCGACTCGCACGCGGAGATCGCGATCGCCGCTCTCGAGGCGGGCAAGCACGTGCTGTGCGAGAAACCGCTCGCGAACAGCGTGCAGGAGGCGGAGCGGATGCGCGACGCCGCGGAGCGCGCCGCCGACGCGGGTGTCAAGGCCATGGTCGGCTTCACCTATCGGCGCGTGCCGGCGGTGACGCTGCTGCGCGATCTCATCGCCGAGGGCGTCGTCGGCACCGTGCAGCAGGTGCGCGCCGCGTACCGGCAGGACTGGCTGGTGGATCCGCAGACGCCGCTCGCGTGGCGCCTGCAGAAGGAGCATGCCGGATCCGGCGCTCTCGGCGACATCGGTGCGCACATCATCGACATGACCCAGTTCGTCACCGGACAGCAGGTCGCGGCGGTGTCCGGCACCGTCGAGACGATCGTGACGCGCCGGCCGCTGCTCGACGCGGGATCCGGGCTCGCGGGCACGGCCGGCGAAGGCTACGGCGAGGTCACCGTCGACGACGCGGCCCTCTTCACCGGCCGGCTCTCCGGCGGCGCCCTGGTGTCGTTCGAGGCGACCCGCTTCGCGACCGGGCGCAAGAACGCCCTCACGCTCGAGGTCTCCGGCGACAAGGGCGCGCTCGCGTTCGATCTCGAGGACCTGAACAGCCTGCAGTTCTACGACCGCACCGCGCCCGCGGACCGCCGGGGGTTCACGAAGATCCTCGTCACCGAGGCCCAGCATCCCTACGTCGCGGCGTGGTGGCCCGCTGGCCATATGCTCGGCTACGAGCACGGATTCGTGCACCAGGTCGTCGACCTCGTGCAGGCGATCCATGACGGCACCGACCCGCATCCGACGTTCGCGGAAGGACTCGCCGTGCAGCAGGTGCTGGCGGCGGTCGAGGAGAGCGCGACGCGCGACTCGGCGTGGGTCCGCATCGCGGCACCCGTGACCGCCGGTCGTTGACACGGGACAGGATCTCAGAGAAGGAGCCAGACATGACGCGACCGATCACCCTGTTCACCGGCCAGTGGGCCGACCTGCCGTTCGAGGAGGTGGCCAGCCTCGCCGGAGAGTGGGGCTACGACGGCCTCGAGATCGCCTGCTGGGGCGATCACCTCGACGTCTCGCGCTGGGACGACGACGCCTACGTGCAGAGCAGGCTCGACGTGCTGGAGCGCAACGGGCTGAAGGTCTGGACGATCTCCAACCACCTCGCCGGTCAAGCGGTGTGCGACGATCCGATCGACCAGCGCCACCGCGACATCCTGAACGACCGGGTCTGGGGCGACGGCGATCCCGAAGGGGTGCGGCAGCGCGCGGCCGAGGAGCTCAAGATGACGGCCCGGCTCGCCGCGAAGCTCGGCGTGAAGACCGTGACGGGCTTCACCGGATCCTCGATCTGGAAGGCCGTCGCGATGTTCCCGCCGGCATCGGAGGAGTGGATCGCCGCCGGCTACCAGGACTTCGCCGACCGGTTCCACCCGATCCTCGACGTGTTCGAGGAGGTGGGGGTGCGGTTCGCGCTCGAGGTGCACCCCTCCGAGATCGCGTACGACTACTGGACCGCGAAGGCGACGCTGGAGGCGATCGGCCGCCGGGAGAGCTTCGGGATCAATTTCGACCCCTCGCACTTCATGTGGCAGCAACTGGATCCGGTGGCGTTCGTGCTCGACTTCGCCCCCCACATCTTCCACGTGCACGTCAAGGAGTCGATCACCAACCTCGACGGCCGCAACGGCGTGCTCGGCTCGCACCTGCCGTGGGCGCACCCGCGGCGGGGCTGGACGTTCGTCTCGACCGCGCACGGCGAGGTCCCGTGGAACTCGCTGTTCCGCGCGCTGAACGCGATCGGCTACGACGGCCCGACGAGCGTCGAGTGGGAGGACGCCGGCATGGACCGTCTGCAGGGAGCCCCGGAGGCGCTCGCGTTCGTGCGCGAGCTCAACGCGATCACCCCGCCCGCCGCCTCCTTCGACGCCGCGTTCTCGACGTCCGCATCCAGCGTGGAGGCCTGAGCGCCGTTCCCGGCCACAGGGCCGTCGCATCCCACGGATGCGGCGGCCCTGCGCGTGTGCCGCAGGCTATACGGCGGCGGCGACCGCGGCGCCCTCCGCGAGCGTCCGGACCGCGAGGTCGAGGTGCGCACGCGTCATCCGGGTCGCGTCGGCGTCCAGCCATTCGTGGCCGCCCCACTCGCTGCACAGGGTCCCGGTGAAGCCGGTGCCCGCCAGCAGGGCGCCCAGGTCGCGGATCGGGCCGGACACCCGGCCGTCGGCGTCGTCCAGGTCCCAGAACTTGAGGTGGAACGCGCCGACGAGGGGCAGGATCGGGCGCAGCACCGAGGCGTCCGAGCGGCCGAAGCGCACGATCAGGTCCATGAACAGCGTCTGCACGTCCGGGGGCACGGATCCGTCGCGCAGCGCCGCCACCACGGCGCCCGCGGTCTCCGGCGCCCGCCACTCGTCGCGCAGCCGGTCCACCAGGGCAGACGGCAGGCCCGCGTCCGCGATCCGCTCCAGGTAGCTCACCGGCAGGGCGGGCATGAGCATGCTGATGTCGACCAGCACGCGCACCCGCGGGTCGTCGAGCCCGGCGATGACCTCCAGCGCCGCGGCCTCCCAGTCCGGGGTCTGCTGCCCCTGGATCTCCTCGTACAGCGTGAGCTCGAGCTCGTGCAGCGTGGGCAGCAGGCGGCGCAGCATGGGCTCGCCGGCCTGACCGATCGGCAGCCGCACGCCCTCTGCCCCGAGGGCGCACGCCGTGTGCAGCTGCGGCATCAGGAACGCGAGCCGCTCGTCGCCGCTCCGGCGGGTCTCGGCGTCCGCCCAGTCGTCGATGCTGGCGCCGACGATGCTCACCCTCCCGCCGGCCGCGCGCACGCGACCGCCGACCGCTTCGGATTCCTCCCTGGTCGGAGACGGGAAGGAGCGCAGGGACTGGCCGAGCTCGACCTCGATCACGGACGCGGTGCCGTCCGCGACGATCGACACGGCGATGTCGGCCGCGTCGCGCTCGGCGCGGATCACCTCGGGGGTCCAGTTGAACGCGCTGGCCGCGAGGGTCCAGCCGTCGGGAAGAAGGGTCATCGGGGTCCTCTCAGGCCGCGTCGCGGGACACGGATACGTCGCGGGACACAGATACGTCGCGGGACACGGATCGGGTGGGCGGCGCGAGCCGGAGCGTGCGGTCCGACCCGAAGGGCAGAATCAGCGGGCGGTCGGGGCCGCCGGGCAGGTACGGGATGAGCAGCGTGAGCGACGCCTGCACCCGGTGGTCGCCGGGAGCGAGCCGAGTGGCGCCGTGCAGGAGCAGGCGGTCCTGCAGGAACCACCAGCCGGCCTCGGCGTCGAGCGACTCCGGGGAGACGACGCGCCCGCCCAGCCGCACGCGGACCGGCACGTCCTCGTCGTCGATGCGCACGCGGATCCCGCTCGCCGAACTCAATGGCAACGAGCGGATCCAGGGCAGTGACAGGCGCAGCACGAACCCGTCCTCGGCGCTCGAAAGCGCGTCGTCGCTCAGCAGCGGGAGGCTCACGGGCGAAGCCCGGCCGGCGGCGGGGCAGTCGTGGCGGTCGTGGCAGGGGGCATCGTCGGCTCCTTCGGGACGTCTATACCCAAAAGCTACCGACTTCAGTCGGAAAAAGGAAGAAGGATCAGGCGGCGCGCTGTGCGGCGTCGATGTCGGGGTGCCCGTTCGCGAACCAGCGCGGGAAGGTGATCTCGAACAGCTGCTCGATCGCGAGCTGCGCGCCGCCGCGGATCGGCTCGGTGATGTCGTTCGCCGAGTTCACGATCGACAGGTCGCGGGTCGCGAGGGGGAGGGACAGCTCGTACACGCGCTGACGGACCTCGGCGAGGTAGACCTCGCCGGCCGAGGCGATCGCGCCGCCGATGACGATGATCGCGGGGTTGAACATGTTGACCATGGTCGCGATGGACTCTCCGGCGACCCGCGCGGAGCGCTGGATCAGCGAGATCGCCAGCGCGTCGCCGTGCGATGCGGCGATCGCGATCCGCTCCGGATCCAGTGGCTCGCCCTGCTCCACGAAGTACGACAGCGCTCCGGTCGCGCCGTCGCCGATCGCCTTCTCGGCGTCGCGGACGAGCGCCCAGCCGCCCGCGACCGCCTCCAGGCAGCCGATCTTGCCGCAGCGGCAGACATCCTCGGATCCGAGAACGCGCACATGCCCGATGTCCCCGGCGGCGCCGTTCGCGCCCCGGTGCAGCCGGCCCTTCGAGAGCAGGCCCGCGCCGACCCCGGTGCCGATCTTGCAGAAGATCAGGTCGACGTCGTGCGGCTGGCGGTGCGAGCGCTCGCTGAGGGCCAGGAGGTTCACGTCGTTGTCGACCCACACCGGCACCGCGAAGCGCTCCTGCACGCGCCCGCGGACGTCGAACCCGTTCCACCCCGGCATGATCGGGGGCGCGACCGGCCGCCCTGTCGCGAAGTCGACCGGGCCCGGCAGGCCCACCACGACCGCCCACACGTCCGCGTCGCCGGCACGGCGCAGCAGCTTCTCCGCCATCGCGAGAGCGGCGTCGAGCGTCTTCTGCGGACCCTCGGCAATGTCCCACGACTTGTGCGCGTCGTTCAGGATGGTGCCGTCGAGGTCGGTGATGCCGACGTGGATGTGCAGCGCTCCCAGCGCGCACACCACGATCCGCCCCTGCTCGGCGCGGAAGCGCAGGTTGCGCGGTGCCCTGCCCCCGGACGACGGGCCGAGCTCCGCGTCCTCGAGGAAACCGTCCTCGATGGCCCGATCCACGCGCTGGGAGACGACGCCCCTGCCAAGGCCCGTGAGGCGACCGATCTCGGGGCGGGTGGTGGCCTCTCCGGTGCGGACCAGGTTGACGATGCGCAGCAGACTGGTGACCTCGTCGGTCTGGGCGCCGAAGCGGAGAGTGGAGTCGTTCGCCATGCTCGGATTCTGACACAGGAAAGGTGGCGAGTGCGGGAGATTCTGACATCTATCGTCGTTTCGGAGAAATCTTAGGTGTACTTTAGACAAAAGTGCGACGAGGCGAGGAGGCCGGATGTCCATCGGTGTCGGCATCATCGGTGCAGGTCCCGGAGCGGGGGCGCTGCACATCCCGACCTCGGCACGACTCGGTGAGCAGTTCCGCGTCGTGCACGTGTCGGATTCCGGGAGCGGGCGTGCGGTCGCCCTCGCCGCCCGCAGTGGTGCCCGCTCGTCGACCGGCGTCGCCGAACTCCTCGCGGATCCTGCGGTCGAGGTGGTCGTGATCGTGAGCCCACCCGAGCAGCACGCGGCGCAAGTGCGAGCCGCCGTCGCGGCGGGCAAGCGCGGGATCCTGTGCGAGAAGCCGCTCGCGCTCACGCACGAGGACGTCGACGCCGTGATCGCCGAATGCCGCGCCGCGGGCACCGTGCTGGTCGTGGGGACGAATCACCTCTACGACCCGGCGTGGCTGCGCGCCAAGCACCACCTGATCGCGCGGGGCGAGTCGATCCGGCAGGTGTCGGTGACCGTGAGCCTGCCGCCCAACGACCAGTATCACGCCGTCGTGACCGAGACGGCAGCCGCATCCGGGGCCGCCCCTCGCGGGGCGCCGGACTGGGCGGATCCCCGGGTCGCGGCCGCGATCGTGCGCCGGCTCATCATCGGGCTCGCCGTACACGATCTTCCCCTGCTCCGCGACCTCGCGCCGCGCCTCGACCGGGTCGTGTACGCGCGTCCGGTCGCGCCGATCGGCTTCGTGCTCGGCTATCGCGCGGGCGAGGCGCTGGTGCAGGTGAGCTGCGTCATGGCTCCGGAGGGGGCGGAAGCGCTCTGGCGTCTTGCGATCGGCACCGAGGGCGATCGCATCGAGATCGCCTTCCCGCCCGCATTCGTGCACTCCTGCGGGGCGGCCGTCACCGTGCGCCACGCAGAGGGCCGGGTGACGGAGTATCCGCGGGACGCCGACGACGGATACGTCGAACTCTGGCGGGCGTTCTCGGCCCTGCTCGACGGTGCCGAGGTCGTCGAGTACGCCGAATTGGCCGCGGACGCGCACTTCGCGGTCGAACTGGCCGACGCCGGCGCGGCCGTGATCGGGGGCGGATCATGACCGGGATCGCGATCGGTGCCGGTGCGTCGTCGCCGCGCTACCGCGCGGCCGTCGCAGAGCTGCCGCTGAGCGCCCGGCCGGATCCCGCAGGTCCGGTCGTGGTCGTCGACGGGGCGGCCGGCTGGCCGGAGCGGCTCGTCGCCGCCGCGGACCGGGCCGGGGTGCTCGTCCTCGCCGAGCCGGTCGCCGTCGCGGCGCGCGAGCTCGAGGACACCGCTCGGTCTGTGCGGGTGCCGGTCGTCGTGGAGCGCCGCCGCCGGGCCGCTCTTCCCGACCGCGCTGCCGTGGTCGCGGCCCTGGGGAGCGCCGCCGTGGTGGAGGTGGCGCTGCCGGCGCAGGACCGCGACGCCTGGCTGCGCGATGCGCTCGGGTGGGCGGGCGAGGTAGCAGGCGCGGATGCGGCGGTCGTCGCGGCGGACCGCGCCGCTCACGGCGTGCTCGCTCTGCTGACCGGATCCCGGTCGATTCCGGTGTCGCTCCTCGCGAGCGAGAGCGCAGGACCCCCGCTGATCGAGCTGCGGACAATGGGGGCGGAGCGCCTGACGATGCGGGTCGGAAGCCGGCACACGGCGGTCTGGACCGCGGACGCGGGCGGGGAGACCCGGCTCCCGGACCGGCACGAGTCTTCGGAGCGCGCGGCCCTGCGCCGAGCCGTCGCCCTCCTCGCCGACCCGGAACCGGCCGACGAGCTGGCCCGGCTCCTGCGGGACGAGCGGCTGCGCGCGGCCCTCGGGTTCTGACCGCCGGATGGCCGGGTCCCCAGCCCGCGGCCGCGAGAAACCAGATCCTGCACCAGACACCAGTCCTGACGCGGCGTCTCGTGCAGGATGTGGTTTTTCGCGGAAGAGCGGCCCGCGCCAGGCGGGCCCGGGGCAACCGGGGGCGCCGGATCCCGTCACTCGGCCCAGATCATCGACATCTCCTCGACGCCGATCGGATCCGCCCAGGTGCGTTCCACCTCGAGCTCGGCGAGCCGGGTCGGATCCGTCGCGACGACCAGCAGCCAGTCCTGGCCCGGCCCGGACGTCGGAGCGGTGACCACCGTGCCCTCGGGGGACGCGGAGACGGTGACGGCGTCCTGCGTCCCGCCGGTGCGCGGATCGAACCAGACCGCGTGCAGCGGGCCATCGCCCAGCCCGGTCAGATCCACCCGCTCGCTGCCCCCGTCGGTGAGGTAGACGATCACGAACTCGCCGTCGCGATCCCGCGCGGCTTGACGGTGCGCGTCGAGGCAGTCGTCGGCGCACGCGTGGGCGAGGATCTCCTGCGCCGGCACCCAGCGCTCGAAGGCGAGCGACTCGACGAGATCCCGCAGCACCTTCATCTGCTGCGCGCCCGGGTGCGAGAGCGCCTCGAACCAGGTCGCGTCGAGCACCTCGTTGCGCTCCTTCTCCGAGATCATGCACCAGACCGAGGCATGCCCGTAGGTGTGGCCGGCGGCCCCGGCGAGCAGCGCCCAGTAAGCGCGCTTGCGGACGATCCCGTCATCGTGCAGCGGGAAGAACTGCGGCCAGTTCATCGGCATCCGCTCGTACGCGGGCTCGGCGTCGATGACCGGCATCGAGCGGTCCCGGTCGTACTCGTGCGACACGACCGTGTAATTCCTGGTCTTCAGTCCGTGCCCGGACTGCAGCAGGATCAGGTCGAGCCAAGCCTCCTCGTCCGTCCAGTACGACATGGTCGAATACTCGCCGGTCTCCATCTCGAAGCACGTGTGGTACGTGATGAGCAGGCGATCCCATGCCGGGTGCCGCTCGTTCCAACGCGGCGTCTGACCGGTGACGCCGGCGGCGAGGCCCTCCGCCATCCGCCGCCAGACGTCCCGGTAGTCCACGCCCTTGTGGATCGGCTGCCGGTCGCCGCCCAGGCACCAGATGATGTTCGGGCGGTCCCGGTAGCGTTCGCCGATCCAGCGCCCGAATGCGAACGCGTTGTCCGCGGTGACGGTCTTCTCGTACGTCTTGCCGCCCCAGCTCTCGCCCACCACGAGCTGCCCCCACACCGGGAGCAGGAGGACGTAGAAGCCCATCCGCTCCGCCGTGTCGAGGATCCAGTCCAGATACGCGAAGTACTTCTCGTTCGGGCGACTCAGGTCTCCGTCGATCAATGCGGGATCCCCGGCGGGGTTGCGCATCTGGGGGTCGCGCTCCGGGTCGAGGGCGACGATCTGCAGCGCGGTGAACCCCTGCATGCGGCGGCGGTTCAGGTAGTGGACCGCGTCGTCCCACTTCACCCGCTGGGGCAGGGTCCACGCCGTGTCGGCCAGGTAGAAGAAGGGAGCACCGGAGGCGGTCACGAGGCGTCGGCCGTCGGGCGACACGGTCAGAGGTTCCATAGTCCGGAACCCTATCGACTTTTGCCTGAATCCGCCATAAGTGGCGTTGGCGGCTCCGGCTAGTGCTGCGCTCCGAGCTCGGCCGCGGCCTGCACGAACAGCTCGCGCATCCACTGGTGCTCGGGATCGCGGTCGTGCACCGGGTGCCACCACACCGCGTTCAGGACGGGCGTGGCGGCGAACGGCAGCTCGAACGTGCGCACGGCGGCGGAGCGCTCCAGCGCCGGCGCTACCGCGGCCTGGACGAGGCCGAGCCGATCCGTCCCCGCAATGAAGTGGGCGAGCGCGAGGAAGCTCTCCACGACCGCCTCCACGTGCGGTTCGATCCCCAGCTGCTGGATCTGCCGGCTCGCCGACGTGAACGCCTCCCGGGACTGGTAGGTGAACACCCAGGGGCGCGCGGACAGATCGGCCATGCTCGCCTGCGCGCCGATCTCGGTGTCCTCCGCGCTCGTGATCCCCACCCAGCCGTCCTGCCACAGATCGGCGTACGGCAGGTCGGTGAGGAAGCCGTGCGGGATCAGCATCGCGTCCGCGGAGCGGAGCCGCGCGGCCGCGTCCTCCACGATCGTGGGGTTGTGCAGCATGAAGCGGAAACGCACGCCCGGCGCCAGCTCCCGCGCGAGCAGGCTCACCCGGCGTCCCACGGTGACGAACGAGTAGTCGGATCCGTAGATCGAGAACTCGCGCGTGGACTGCCCGGGGTTCCACGCAGCCTGGCTCTCGAACACCCGCCGCGCCGCCTCCAGGGCGGTCGTGGTGTGGTCGATGAGGCGGACGGCGAGCGGGGTCAGCTCGTACGCGTTGCCGCGGCGCGCGAGGATCGGGTCGTTGAAGTGCGTGCGCAGGCGCGCGAGCGAGGCACTGAGGGCGGGCTGGCTCAGGTGCAGCCGCTCGGCGGCCCTGGTCACGCTCCGCTCGGTCAGCAGCGCGTCCAGGGACACGAGGAGGTTCAGGTCCAGGCGGGACAGCAATGGCTGATCGGGCACGGCGGCGTCTTCCTCGGTTCGGTGTCGCTCATCATCGAGTCCGGTCATCGTATCAGTCGGAGTGATATCGAAGATAGGGGAATTCGGATTCCCTGATGTGCTGACAGGGCGGAGAGTGGACCTGTCGAGCCACCACTCCGAAGGAATCAACGATGATCAAACTGCTCTCCCACCTGTCCTACGTCGCCGTGACGTCGCCGGATGTCGAGGCGTCGGTGGAGTTCTACAAGAACAACGTCGGCCTCACGGAGGTCGCGCGCATCGACGGTCGCGTCTACCTGCGCTGCTGGGGCGACTACTACGCCTACAGCGTCGTGATCGTGCCCGGTGATGAGCCGTCGCTCGAGACGATGGCCTGGCGCGCCACGAGCGCCGAGGCGCTGGAGGAGGCCGCCAAGCGCGTCGAGGCCGCCGGCATCCAGGGCGAGTGGCTCGACGACGTGCCGCAGATCGGCCGCGCCTACCGCTTCACCGGCCCCTGGGGCCACTCGATGACCCTGCACTGGGACGTCACCCGCCACCAGGCGGCGCCCCGCGAGGCATCGATCTACCCGGATCGCCCCGAGAAGCGCAGCCTCGTCGCCGGCGCTCCGCGCCAGCTCGACCACGTCACGATCGCGACCAGCGACGTGGACGCGTTCGCGCAGTGGTACAACGATGTGCTCGGCTTCCGGATCATGGCCCGTACGGTGCTGGATGAGGCCCCGATCTCGGTATTCTCGGTGCTCACGACGAACGAGAAGTCGCACGACCTCGGCGTCGTGCTCGACGGCTCCACGCGCGCCGGCCGGATCAACCACTACGCCTTCTGGGTGGACACCCGCGAGGAGCTGCTGATCGCGGCGGACGTGCTCATGGAGCGCGACATCCCGATCGAGTACGGCCCCTCGATCCACGGCATCGGCGAGCAGAACTTCCTCTACTACCGCGAGCCCTCGAGTCTGCGGATCGAGCTGAACACGGGCGGCTACCGCAACTACGTGCCGGACTGGGAGCCGAACACCTGGAAGCCCTCGCAGGGATCCAACAACTTCTACCGCAACGGCGCGATGCCGATGTCGATGACGGAGTCGTTCCCGGCCGCCGACGGGCCGAGCGCCACCGAGGAGGGCGTGCCCGACGAGATCAAGGACGCGCTGCTCAACCCCTACGCTCAGCAGGGCCGCGGCTGACGGCCGGGGGAGGGCGCCGCTGCGGCGCCCCTCCCCAGGCATCGCTCACAGGAAACGAACCGGAGATCGATCGATGAAGACCACGACGGCACCCTTCGCGCTGGCCCGCTACCGGGACGGCGCTACTGCGCGTCTCGGGCTGGTGGCGAGCCAGCGCATCCGCCCCCTGACCGACGAGGATCTCGGCGCCACCGGGCTCAACGCATTCCTCGCCGACCCCGACTGGGATCGCCTCGCCGCGCTCGCCGAGAGCTCCGACGGATCCTGGCAGCCGCTGGAACACGTCGTCCTCACCGCCCCCGTCGAGCCGCGCCAGGTGCTGCAGACGGGCGCGAACTACCGCCAGCACGTGATCGAGCTGGTCGCGGCGGGGCTGACCCAGAACAGCGACCGCACCCCCGAGGAGGCGCGCGCGTTCGCGGCCGAGATGATGGACGAGCGGGCCGCGCACGGCGAGCCCTACTTCTTCATCGGCCTGCCGGCGTGCGTCGTCGGCGACGACGTGCCGCTGGTGCTGCCGGCGTACAGCGAGGTGCACGACTGGGAGCTGGAGCTCGCCGTCGTGATCGGACGCGAGGCGTTCCGGGTCAGCCGCGAGGATGCGCTCGATCATGTCGCCGGATACACGATCGTCAACGACATCACCACCCGCGACCTCGTCTTCCGCAAGGACATGAAGGAGATCGGCACCGACTGGTACCGCGCCAAGAACGCGCCGGGCTTCCTGCCCACCGGACCGTTCCTCGTGCCCGCTCCGTTCACGGATCCGGCCGGCGCGACCGTGCGCCTGGAGCTGAACGGCCAGGTGATGCAGGACGGATCCACCGCCGACCTCCTCTTCGACATCCCCGCGCTGGTGTCCGCCGCGTCGCAGACGATGCCGCTGCTGCCCGGTGACCTGTTGCTGTCCGGCAGCCCCGCCGGCAACGGCCAGCACTGGAAGCGGTTCCTGCGCGACGGCGACGTGATGACCGGCACGATCTCCGGCCTCGGCACCCAGGTGGTGCGCTGCATCGCGGAGGAGGCGCAGTGAC
>Ga0308158_10002518_pt1 | contig 17148 bp, 14 predicted proteins | sample PhyBR2_FD_201038 | JGI IMG/M metagenome (GOLD analysis project Ga0308158, IMG submission 201038) | Phyllosphere microbial communities from UC Gill Tract Community Farm, Albany, California, United States - DLSLB.R2 | ecosystem: Host-associated > Plants > Phyllosphere > Unclassified | place: USA... | reverse complement strand
GAGCCTCGAGGAACGAGCGCCAATGCCGGACGAGCTCGAGATCCTGCCACTCGGCCGGGCGGAGCCCCCATTCGCCGACCTCGAGGATCCGCGCACCGGGCAGCGCGGCGAGCACCGGCGAGTGCGTTGCGCAGAGCACCTGCCCGCCCTCGTCGGCGATCCGGCGCAGCACGGAGATGAGCTGCAGCGTCGAGGAGAACGACAGCGCCGCCTCTGGCTCGTCGAGGCAGTAGAAGCCGGGATCGTCGAACCGCGAGGCCAGCAGCGCGAGGAACGACTCGCCGTGGCTCATCTCGTGGAAGCGTGGCTCGGGGCCCGTCGACGGGTTCTCCTCGAGGTACGTGTAGAACGAGTGCATCGTCTCGGCCCGCAGGAAGAAGCCCCACCGGTTCGCGCCCACGCCGCGCTGGATGCGCAGCCAGTCCGACAGCGGGGACTCCGTGGCACGGGTGCGGTGCCGCGCCTGCCTGGATCCGCCTTCCGGGGACAGCCCGTATGCGATCGCGATGCCCTCGACGATGGTCGACTTGCCGCTGCCGTTCTCGCCGACCAGGAACGTGACTCCCGGATCCAGGTCGATGCCCTCCCGCAGCACCTGGGCGACGGCGGGAATGCTGGCCGGCCACTCGGGACCGGGTGCGGGCGCATCGTCGACGGGGCGGACGGCGACGACCGGCTGCTGCCGGCGCCTGCGGCTGCGCGGGTCCCAGAACGGATCCATCTCGCTCCCTCCGAACGATCGGCTCTGACCCATTGTGCCCGCCTCGACCGACAGCGTCCCGCCCGCCATCAGCCGCTCCCCAGTCGTGGCCCGCAAGGATGGGGACGTGATCCAGGCGCCGCGGGAACAGGTCAGGACGACGGCGGCGGCCCCTCGGCGCCGCGCCATCCTCGCGGTGCTTCTGGCCGCGCTGGCGCTGACAGCGATCGTGCTGCTGGGGGCGGTACCCGGTCCGCTCGGGACGGCGGTCGCCGTCATCCTGCCGTGGCTGGGGTTCGCCCTCGTGCCTCTCGCGATCGGCGCCCTGCTGGTGCGGCCGCGGACCGCGTGGGTGGCGGCGGTGCCCATCGTCGCCTGGACTGTGGCGCTGTGGGGGTTCCTGCCGGTGCCGTGGCAGGCCGACGGAGCCGCGGCGCACGGGCTGCTCGTCGCGACGCAGAACGTCGAGGCGGGATCCGGCACCGGAGCGGCGTCCGCACGGACGCTCGCCGCTGGCGGCGCGGAGATCCTCGCCTTCACGGAGCTCGACGGCGACTCCGGATCCGCCATCGCCGACGAGCTCGCCGACGCGTACCCGCATTCCTACCGCGTGGGCACGGTCGGAGTGTGGAGCCGGCACCCGATCCTGGACGAGGAGGCGCTCGACCTCGGGCTCGGCTGGAAGCGGGCGCTGCGCGTCGAGGTGGATGCGCCGGGCGGCCCGGTGAGCGTGTACGTCGTGCACGCGGCCTCGCTGCGGCCGGGAGCACAGAGCGCGCGGGACGGCATGCTGTCCGCCCTGGGCCAGCGCATCGGCGAGGACCGGAGTGCGCGCGTGATCGCCCTCGGCGACTTCAACGCGGTATCGACGGATCCGGCCCTCGCATCGATCGCCGGCTCTCTCAGCGAGGTGCGATTCGGCGGGATCGCCCCGGCGTTCACCTGGCCGGCATCGTTTCCTGCGGTCCGGATCGACCACGTGTTCCAGCGCGGCTACGCCACCGCCGCCGGCCGGACGACCTCGGCAGGCGGCAGCGACCATCTCGCGGTCGTCGCCGCCCTGAGCGGCTGACGCTCAGGGCGGGCTTCGGGCTCAGCCGACGACCATGAGGACCCGGGCGTCATCCGCGACGATCCCGGGTCCGCGAGCGACCGCACCGTCACCCGTCTCCGTGGGCGGCAGCACCAGCGCCTCCATGGCTGCTGCGGTGCTGCCGCCCAAACTCACCTGCCCCGAGCGCACGACGACCGCGCGCGTCTCGTCGGGCAGCACGGACGCGCCGTGCAGATCCGCGAAGATCAATGCCGGCGTCGCCCGGGACTGCACCGAGGACAGGACGAGGATCCTGCTCAGCTCTGCCGCACGGAGCCGGGGCCGGCGCAGTTCGAGCAGCGCACCGCTGTGGCGCAGCACCCGCTCCTTGCGCAGCCCGACCCCGGTCCCGGGGCCGACATCGACCTGGGGGCCGCCGATGCCGGCGAGCACATGCGCCGCCTCGTGCGCCAGGTGCAGGATGCCCACCGGTCCCCGCAGTTCGACCAGCTGCAGCATCCAGTGCAATTCGCCGTGCGGACCGCGCAGCCCGCAGATCTCACGTACATGGCCGCCTCCCGCGGCGAGACCGCGCCGGGGCAGACTCCGCAACTGCAGGAGACCGGCCGTGGCGGGACTCGCCGCGAGGGAGGCGGGGTTCACCGGCTCAGACCCGTGCGCCGATGAGGACATAGCCCTCTTCGCCGTGAACGACCGTGTCGAGACCGGCGATCTCGTCCTCGTCCTTGACGCGGAACCCGATCACCTTCTCGATGACGAAGCCGATCACGAACGCGAGCACGAACGAGTACACGAGCACCGCACCCGCCGCGAGCGCCTGCGCCGCGAGCTGAGCGAAGTTGCCGCTGTAGATCAGGCCGGTGGTGTTGGCGAAGAAGCCCAGGTAGAGCGTGCCGATGATGCCGCCGATCAGGTGGATGCCGACCACGTCGAGCGAGTCGTCGAAGCCCAGCTTGTACTTCAGGTCGATCGCGAGCTGGCAGACAGCGCCGGCGAGCAGGCCGAGCACGACCGCCCAGATCGGTGTCAGGGCCGCGCACGCCGGGGTGATGGCGACGAGACCGGCGACGGCGCCCGATGCGGCGCCGACCGAGGTGGGCTTGCCGTTGCGGATCTTCTCCATCACGAGCCAGCTGAGCAGCGCCGCGGCGGGGGCCGCGAGGGTGTTCACGAACGCGACCGAGGCGGTGCCGTCGGCGCCGAGCTCGGAGCCGGCGTTGAATCCGAACCAGCCGAACCAGAGCAGGCCCGCGCCGAGGAGCACGAACGGCGGGTTGTGCGGCACGTCGGCGCCCTTCTGGAAGCCGATGCGACGCCCGAGCACGAGGGCCAGGGCAAGACCGGCCGCGCCCGCGTTGATGTGCACCGCGGTGCCGCCGGCGAAGTCGATCGCGCCGACGCCGAGCCAGTCCTGCAGGCCCTTGGTGACCCAGCCGCCGTAGGCGAAGCTGCCGTCCTTGGCCAGACCGAAGTTGAACACCCAGCTCGCGACCGGGAAGTAGACGACGGTCGCCCAGATCCCGGCGAAGATCATCCAGGATCCGAACTTCGCCCGGTCGGCGATGGCGCCGGAGACGAGAGCGACGGTGATGATCGCGAAGGTGGCCTGGAAGGCGACGAAGGCGAGCGGCGGGTACGCGGCGCCCTTCGGAACCTCGAGCAGGCTGTTCAGGCCGATCGCCGACCAGTCGATCGTCCACGGGGCGATGAGTCCGGTGCCGCTGGGGAACGCGATCGCATAGCCGAAGACGACCCACAGCACGCCGATCAGACCGATCGCGCCGAAGCTCATCATCATCATGCTGATCACGCTCTTGGCCTTCACGAGGCCGCCGTAGAAGAACGCCAGACCGGGTGTCATCAGCAGCACGAGCGCTGCACATATCAAAACGAAGGCGGTGTTTCCCTGATCCATGAGGTTCCGCTCCTCTCTGTCAGGACGCTCCTGCAGCGTCGGGTGCGCTCAGACTGTCACCCGCGCGTTTCGTCTCAGCACGCGCTGTGTTTCGGATCCGTTTCGTCGCACGCATGCGGCGTGAACACCCTGTAACGCGGGGCCGGGCGCCTGGCAGGATGAGCCCATGCGTGCAGTGGTGTTCGATGCGGTCCGTTCCCAGCCGGAGGTGCGCTCGGTCCCCGAGCCGGGTTTGCCTGTCGACGGCGTTCTCGTCCGGGTGATGGCCACAGGGATGTGCCGTAGCGACTGGCACGCCTGGGCCGGGCACGACGACATCGTGTTCCCGCATGTGCCGGGTCACGAGCTCGCCGGGATCATCACCGAGGTGGGACCGCGGGTCACCCGCTGGCAGGTGGGCGACCGCGTGACCGTGCCGTTCGTCTGCGGCTGCGGGCACTGCGAATGGTGCCTCTCCGGCAACGCGCAGGTCTGCCCCGACCAGCAGCAGCCCGGCTTCATGCACTGGGGATCCTTCGCCGAGGTCGTCGCCCTGCACGCCGCCGACGTGAATCTCGTGGCAATTCCCGACGAGGTGGACTTCGCCACGGCGGCGAGCCTCGGCTGCCGCTTCGCCACCGCCTTCCGTGCACTCGTGGGACGCGCCCAGGTGCGGGAGGGCGAGTGGGTCACCGTCATCGGTGCGGGAGGCGTCGGGCTCAGCGCCGTCATGATCGCGCGGGCACGGGGCGCTCAGGTGATCGCCGTGGATCGCAATCCGGAGGCACTCGCGGTGGCGCAGGACGTCGGCGCCGCGCACACGCTCCTCGCCGACGGGGCCGACATCCCGGCCGCCGTCGCCGAGCTGACCGGCGGGGGCAGCCACGTCTCCGTCGACGCGGTCGGCAGCGAGCAGACCCTCGCCGACGCGATCCTGGGGCTGCGCCGGCGCGGCCGGCACGTGCAGATCGGCCTTCTCCCCGCGATCGACGGGCACCCGCGCGTGCCGATGGACCGGGTGATCGGCTGGGAGCTCGACCTGCTCGGCAGCCACGGCATGGCGGCCGCCGACTACCCTGCGATGATGGCGCTGATCGCCGAAGGGCGCCTCGCCCCGCAGCGCCTCATAGAGCGCACCATCGGCCTCGAGGAGGCCGCGGCGCTGCTGCCCGGATTCGACCGGGCCGTGGTAGCGGGCATGACCGTGGTGGATCCGCAGCGGATCGGTTGACGACGGAGAACCGCGGGACGCGGATCACATCGCTCTGGGCACCGCGGCCAGCCCGGGCGATCGAGTCCCTTCGGGAAGGCCCAGCCGCCCGCGGGTGACGAGGATCAGCACGAGCGCCGTTCCGGTGAATCCGATCAGCACTGGCAGGAGACCGTACTCGTCGAAGATCGGGGCCGGGAAGAGCGGATAGGCCACCTTGTTGGCAAAGGTGTTGAACGAGGCGTGCATCAGCATCATGATGAGCACGCTGCCTGCCGCGTGGTTGAAGACCCACGTCATCATGATCGTGAGCGCCGTGATCATGACGACGAACATCACCATGTTCGGGATCGTCGGCGGGGTCCACACTCCGCTCCAGAACAGCGGGAAGTGCCACAGCGCCCAGAGGACTCCGAGGATCACGCTGCCGAGCAGCGGACCGTGGCGCTCCTGCAGCCGGGGCAGTGCGAAGCCCCGCCATCCCGGCTCCTCCCCCAGCGGCCCGCCGAGGAGGAACGTCACGAGGAAGGCCAGCGGATACGCCGCCAGCAGCGGGCCGATGATCGGCTGGAACGACGCCAGGGCGGTCGGCACGACGATCGTCCCGAGCAGGATGATGACCGGCACGCCGACGAGCAGGAACAGGTACCACCCGACCCCCACCCGCCACTGGACGCAACGATGCAGCAGCCGGGCGACGCCTCCCCTGCCCTCCGTCGCCGCCGTCACGATGAACGCCGCAACGGCCGGACCGAAGGTCGCGAGGGGGATCAGGATCCCGATCGCGAGCCTGGGCAGCGCCGGCAGCACCCCCTGCGCGGCGAGGACGACGGGGAGCTCGACGAGCCAGGCGAACAGATAGGCGATCACGAAGAACGAGGTGAGCGGGTATCGGGCGAGCAGACCGCGCGGCGCCGACCGCGAGGTCTGATCGAGGTTGCCGACGACAGTCATGTGCGGGCCCTTCCACGCGGGACGGGCCCGCAGCGCTGCAGGTCAGTCGTGTGCCTTGCCTCAGTGTCCCACTTCGCCCGATCCGCCACCAGTGCTGCGGAGGCCGCGTATTCAGCCGGCGGCAGATCCCGCAGCCCCGCCCCTCAGCCGGGCCGCACGGGCCCGCAGATAGTCGCGCTCCGGGATCGAGAGGGTCGCCCGCGCCGCGTCGAGGTACTCGGCGATCGCCTCCTCCGGGCGTCCTGCGCGTTCCAGCAGGTGCGCGCGCACCGAGGCGATGCGCCGGCGGTCGCCGCGCACACGGGCGTCGGCGATCTCGTCGATCGCCGCCAGTCCCGATTCCGGGCCGTGCACCATGGCCTGGGCGACGGCGCGGTTCACCGTCGCGACGGGGTTCCCCGTCTCGAGCTCGAGCAGGCGGTACAGCGCCAGGATCTGCGGCCAGTCGGTCGTCTCCGTGCTGGGGGCGTCGTCGTGCAGCGCTGCGATCGCGGCCTGGATCGAGTACGGCCCGTGCCGGCCCCCGGCGAGCGCGGCGTCGAGGATCCCGGTGCCCTCGGCGATCAGCTCCTGGTCCCAGCGCGTGCGGTCCTGCTCGTCGAGCGGGACCAGCTCGCCCCGCGCGCCGGTGCGCGCGGCCCGGCGTGCATCGGTGAGCAGCATCAGCGCGAGCAGCCCGGCCACCTCGACGTCGTGCGCACGTTCGCGATGCAGCATCCTGGCCAGGCGGATCGCCTCGTCGCTGAGCCGCACATCGTTGACGTCGGCGCCCTCGGTGCTCGTATGCCCCTCGGTGAACATGACGTAGAGCACGGCGAGCACCGGATCCAGACGGTCATCGGCATCGGACGGCTCGGGGAAGACCGCCCCGACGGCCCTGATCCGCGCCTTCGCCCGGCTGATCCGCTGCGCGATGGTCGCCTCGGGCAGCAGATGGGCGCGCGCGATCTGCGCGGTGGACAGGCCGGCGACCGCCCGCAGCGTCAGCGCGACCTGGGCCGGTGTGCTCAGCGAGGGATGACAGCACAGCCGGAGCACCTCGACGCTGTCATCGGCGTGCCCCGTTTCGGCATCCGCCAGCGGTCGCCAGGCGTCGGCGTAGGCGTGCTCGCGCTCGCGGCGCTGATGCTCGCTGCGGATCCGGTCGATCATGCGACGGCGTGCGACGGTCAGCAGCCAGCCCCTCGCGTCGGCCGGGGCACCCGCGGTCGGCCACTGCTGATGCGCGGCGAGGAGCGCCTCCTGCACCGCGTCCTCGCACAGATCCAGTTGCGCGGCGCCGTACCGGCGCAGCAGCGCCGCGAGGACCTGCGGCGCGTTGCCGCGCCACAGGTCCTCGAAGGAGCGGTCGGTCACACGTCGGACCCGGCAGAGAACATCACCGGACGGACCTCCAGCGCGAGCCCGTCGATCGCCGCGTCCGGGATCTGACGAGCGAGCTCGAGGGCGCGCTCCTCGGACTCGACCTCGACGAGGTAGTACCCGCCCATGAACTCCTTGGTCTCGGCGAAGGGACCGTCGACGACCTCGGGACCGCCGGCCGCGCCACGCACCACCTTCGACTGGCTGGGGTCGGCGAGTGCGACGGTGCCGAGCATCTCGCCCGACGCGGTGATGGAATCGATGAAGGCCTGGTGCCCCTCGCCGATCGCCTGCATCTGCTCCGCGGTGAGCGCATCCAGCACGTCGGGGCGCACCTGCATGAGGATCATGTACTTCACGGTCGTTCTCCTTCTGTTCGTCGGGCGTCCGATGTCCGCCTCGGTATGTGGTCGGAGCCGATGCTCAGTTCTCGACATCATTGTGCGCGCCGCTTCGTGGATGCGCGGTGGCGGGTGCCGTGGTCAGCATCAGGATCCGGGCGACGTCGATGACACACGCCGCGCGGCGGGCTGTTCAGCGGGCGCCGCCCCAGCTCCATTCGGCCACCTCGGGGATGTCCTCGCCGTGGTCTCGTGTATAGGTACGGGCGCGGAGCCGGGCGTCATGCAGCTCCTGCCGCAGACCGGCGCAGCGCTGGGCCAGGCCGGGCACGCGGTCGATCGCGTCGATCGCGAGCTGGTACCGGTCGAGGTCGTTGAGCATGACCATGTCGAACGGCGTCGTGGTCGTGCCGTTCTCCTTGTAGCCGCGCACGTGCAGGTTCTCGTGCCCGTTCCGCTTGTAGGCCAGCCGGTGGATCAGCCAGGGGTAGCCGTGGTACGCGAAGATCACCGGCCGGTCGACGGTGAAGATCGCGTCGAATTCCCGGTCCGACAGCCCGTGCGGGTGCTCGCTCTCGGACTGCAGCCGCATCAGGTCGACGACGTTCACCACGCGCACCCGCAGCTCCGGAAGTGCCGTCCGCAGGATCTGGGCCGCCGCGAGCACCTCGAGCGTCGGGACGTCGCCGGCCGCCGCGAGCACGACGTCGGGATCCTGCCCGGTGACCTCGGTGCCCGCCCATTCCAGGATGCCGAGGCCGCGTGTGCAGTGCTGCACGGCCTCCTGGATCGTGAGCCAGTTCGCCGCCGGCTGCTTCCCCGCGACGACGACGTTGACGTAGTCCACCGAGCGCAGGCAGTGGTCGTAGGTGGACAGCAGCGTGTTCGCGTCGAACGGCAGGTACACCCGTACGACTTCGGCGCTCTTGTTCACGACATGGTCGATGAAGCCCGGATCCTGATGGCTGAAGCCGTTGTGATCCTGGCGCCACACGTGGCTGGTGAGCAGGTAGTTGAGACTCGAGATCGGCCGCCGCCAGGGGATCTCGCGGGTGACCTTGAGCCATTTGGCGTGCTGGTTGAACATCGAGTCGACGATGTGGATGAATGCCTCGTAGCAGTTGAACAGGCCATGCCGACCCGTGAGCAGATACCCCTCGAGCCACCCCTGGCACTGGTGCTCGCTGAGCATCTCCATGACCCGCCCGACCCGGGCCAGGTGGTCGTCCGTCGGCAGGATCTGCGCGACCCACTGCTTGCCGGTCGCCTCGTAGACCGCGGGCGCGAGACGGTTCGAGGCGGTCTCGTCCGGCCCGAAGATCCGGAACGTGGTGGGATTCTGCCGGATGACCTCCGCGAGCCATGCGCCGAGCACTCGGGTGGCTTCGGCCGTCGTGGCCCCGGGCGAGGGCACCTCCACGGCGAAGTCGCGGAAGTCAGGCAGCGAGAGCGGCGTGCGCAGCAGTCCGCCGTTCGCGACCGGGTTCGCGCTCATCCGGAGCTCCCCCTGCGGGGCGAGCCGGTCGATGAGCGCGACCGGCGCTCCGTCCGCGTCGAAGAGCTCCTCCGGACGGTACCGGCTCATCCACTCCTCGAGGATCCGCAGGTGCTCCGGGGTGTCCCGCGCGCTCGCGAGCGGCACCTGGTGGGCACGATACGTCCCCTCCACTAGCACGCCGTCGACCTCGTGCGGGCCGGTCCATCCCTTCGGCGTGCGCAGGATGATCATCGGCCATTCCGGCGTCGCCGTCACCGGGTCGTCCGAGCGGTATTTGCCGGCGAGTGCGTCGGCGCGGATCTGCGCGATCTCGTCGAACACCTCCTCGAGCAGCTCCGCGAACCGGCGGTGGACACTGACCGGATCCTCACCGTCGAACCCGCCCGTGAACACGTACGGCGCGTATCCGTAGCCACGGAACAGCTCGACCAGCCGGCGCTCGGGGATGCGCGCGAGCACCGTGGGGTTCGCGATCTTGTAGCCGTTCAGGTGCAGGATCGGCAGCACCGTGCCGTCCTGGACCGGATCGAGGAACTTGTTCGAGTGCCAGCCCGTGGCCGCCGGCCCGGTCTCCGCCTCGCCGTCGCCCACCACGCAGGTCACCACGAGGTCGGGATTGTCGAAGGCGGCGCCGAACGCGTGGCTGAGCGAGTAGCCGAGCTCCCCGCCCTCGTGGATCGAACCGGGTGTCTCCGGAGCCACATGGCTCGGGATGCCGCCGGGGAAGGAGAACTGCCGGAACAGCCGGCGCACGCCGTCCTCATCCCGCGAGACGTCGGGGTAGACCTCCGAATAGGTGCCGTCCAGGTAGGCGTTGGCGACCATCCCCGGCCCGCCGTGGCCGGGACCCGTGATGAAGATCGAGCTCAGGGCGCGGTCGCGGATGACGCGGTTCAGGTGCGCGTAGAGGAAGTTCAGACCCGGCGTGGTGCCCCAATGCCCGAGAAGGCGGGGCTTCACGTCCTCTGGCGTCAGGCGCCTGCGCAGCAGCGGATCGTCCAGGAGGTAGATCTGGCCGACGCTGAGGTAGTTCGCCGCCCGCCACCACGCATCGATGCTCGCCAGGTCCGCGTCGGCGACACCGTCCTCCTTCTGTGCTGCCATGTCCTCGAGCTCTCCCTCTCCGGTGCCGCACGAAACTGGTCCCTCCCACCCTTCCGCGCGGTCCTCAGCCCCGCAAGCCCGAATCCGCCGCACGGGCTCTCGCCACGACGATGCCGCGCTGCGAGGTCGGGAAGCGTGCCAGCATCGCCTGCAGCTCCGCGGCGTCGACGTCGGCGCCGAACGCCTCCGCACCGGGCTCCAGCATCATGCCGCCGGCCAGGTCGCCCGCGATCACGGGGTCGAACCCGAGGTCGTCGACGAGCCGTGCCACCAGCGCCAGGTCCGCGGGATCGTCCCCCGCGATGGCGATGGCCTTGCGATCGGGTGCGCCCGTGGGACGGGCCTCATCCTCGACGTCGTGGTAGCCCATGTGGTTGAACGCCTTCACGACCCGGGATCCGGCGAGGAAGCGCTGCACGATCTCGCTCGTGGATGTGCGCGGGTCGTCGAGGTCGTCGCGCAGGCCGTCCGCGCCCCACCAGTAGTTCATGGCGTCGATCACGAGCTTCCCCCGCAGCAGCGCGGCCGGCAGCGTGGTGTGCCGGCTGAGCGGCAGGGCCAGGAGCACCGCGTCGGCGCGTCGAGCAAGATCCGCCACGTCGACCGCGGTCGCTCCGAGCGCGGTCGCTGCGCGCGCGATCCGCGACGGATCCGACGAGCCCGCGAGCAGCACCCGATAGCCGGCCGACGCAGCGAGCCGCGCGAGCACACTGCCGATCCGGCCGGCGCCGACGATGCCGAGCGTCTCGATCCGGGGTGCCTCATCCGCGCGGGGTTCCGCTTCCGTCACGCCGCCATCGTAGCCAGCGCGTTATGAGTGTTCTCCCCATCGAGTTGGTGACGAGATCGCGACGGACGACCTTCACCGCGATCAGGCCAAGGCCTCCTGCGCCGCGGGAGTCTTCAGCTTGTGGCCTGTCGGAGTCATAGGAGAGGCCGGACGCATGCGACCCGCAAGACCGGGTCAGCGTCGAAGCGCGGCCGGGCGCGGCAGCCCGAGTTCCTCGAGGAGGTCGCCGAGGGCACGGTCGAGCTCGACGCCGGCTTGCGTGATCTTGTTGACGCCGAAGCCGCCGAGCCGGGCGCTGGGCACCTCGAAGCTCAGCGTCGTCCCCGGCGCCTTCGACGTGTGCGCCTCGATGCGCAACGGGGCATAGAGCATTGTGCCGGGGTCGTGCCGGAACAACCGCGCGGCGATCCCGTGGTGGGCGACCAGCCACACCATGCTGCGAGCGCCACTGCCCGCGTGCTCCATGAGCGCGTCGGGCCGCGAGGTCCAGACCCGGACGAACCCGCTCGGCGCCTCCCATTGCAGTCCCCGCACGAAGCCCAGCCAATCGCCACGGTGCAGTTCGGCCAGCGCCTGCTCCTCCGACAGAGCGGGGACCGCCGCCTCGAACGCTCCGACCAGGGCGTCGAACTGCGCGTTCGTCTCGAGCCGGATCCGCCTTCCCACATGTTCGAAGACGGTCTCGGCCGCGTCATAGCTCACTGGACCATCCTCTCGCCTCGGCGACCCGTTGACACGAGTGGTCGGGCAAGATCGCCGAGTTCGACGGATACGTCACTCCCGAGCCGTCCACCTCGGCGGAGCCCAGAGCATCCGGTGAGGTGGAGGACTCGCAATGGTCAGGCGCCGCCGTAGAAGGGGTGCGTGAGCGTGTCCCGGCCTGCGAGTTGGGCGGCGAGCACCTCCGCGGACAGGCCCGTCGCCGCCTCCGAGACGGCGGAGGCAGCCGCCTCGCGCGATGCGTGCTTGACCGCAGTCTCGTCGTCGCAGGCGGGGTCGACCCACAGCGACACGAAGACGAGCGTGTCCTGGTCGCCGGCGATGATCCCCGCGGCGACCGCGTCGAGCACGCCCTGCGCGATCCCGACCTGCGCCGCACCGAAGACCACTGTCTCGACCATGCCACCCTCCTCCGCGGAGGACTTGGACAAGATCACTGTCGGTGGGTTCACCATGACGTACTGCTGCTGACTCTCGCCGACGCACGCGAGGATCGGCGTGAACCCGGGGCGCGGGGCGGTGAAGGCCGTCGTGATCGATGCCGCCGTCGGCGACCCGCGGCGCGCCAGCAGCACGTTGATGTGCACGCCGTTCGGGGCGGATCCGCCCCAGCCTTGCGCGAAGCGCCCGTCGATGTCGTCGTTCATCCCTCGTTCCTCTCCTGAGACTCATCCAGGCCGTCCTCGACCGCCCATCGCGACAGCTGTGCCATGCGCTCGCGCACGCCGCGGTGCCACGGGCGCAAGCGGCGGTAGACGGCGACGTCTTCGCCCGGCGACGTGACGCCTCCGAGGTGGACCATCGCCGCGATGGCGCTCTCCCAGTCCCGATGCACTCCGGTGCCCACGGCCGCGCACACCGCAGCCCCCAGGCCCGCCGCATCGTCGACCCCGGCCCGATGCACGGGGAGCGCGAAGACGTCGGCGAGGATCTGCCGCATCGTGGCGGACTGTGCTCCACCTCCTGTGACGATCAGGGCGGTCGGCATCCGCCCCAGCTCGTTCGCCATCGCGTCGACGTGGTCGGCCATCGTCAGCGCGATCGCCTCCAGGATCGCGCGATACACGTGCGCCCGTCCCTGCGCGCCGGAGAAGCCGATGAGCGCTCCGCGTCTCCACGGCTCGTCGGACGGCGCGAGCCAGTCGAGCACCGCCGCCACGCCGTCGCTTCCCGCCGAGACCCCTGCCGCCTCCGCGTCGAGGAGCGTCTCGAGGTCGTACATCGTCTCGTCCGCGGATCCCTCGGGCTGCACCAGCCGGCGCAGCCAGCTGACCGTCCACATCCCCCGCCGTATGCCGTGGCTCTCGGCGAGGTGCATCGCGGGCCGGGCGGCGAAATTAGACCAGAAGGCCTCCCCGTGCTCCGGTCCGGCGCCGGCGGTCATCGCGGCGATGTAGGTGCCGAGCGACAGAAGCACTGTCCCCTCTTCGACAGCGCCGGCTCCGAGCGCCTCCACCGCTTTGTCGTTGGAGGTCGCGAACACTGAGATCCCCTCGGGCAGACTGGTGAGCGCGGATGCTTCGGCCGTCACCCGGCCGAGCTCCTCACCCGGATCCCTGAGTTCGAAGAGCATGTCGCGGGGCATCCCTGCGCGCTCGTACGCGGCCGGATCCGCCGACCAACGCCAGGTGCGCTGGTCGATCGGCCACACTCCCTGCAGGTTCCCGCCTGCGTCCGTGCGCTCGCTCGTCAGCCGGTGCGAGACGTAGCCCGACGACGAAGTGACCCAACGCACGGCGTGCGCATCGTCGCTGTGCGCGTCGAAAGGACGCCCGACGCGCTCGTCCATCCAGCTCAGCAGCGGCTCGGCGAGCGTCCCGTCCTCGCGCAGGTAGGCGCGGCAGAACCTGATCGTGCACAGCCCGACCCCGACGATCCGGGACCGGTCGCCGGAGAAGCGTGCCATCGCCCCACGGCAGGCCGCGACGATCGAGTCCCATACGTCGTCGTCGGGGTGCACGGCTCGCCCCGGCAGGCTCGTGTCGTAGGGGCGCAAACCCACGCGCGCCGAGGCGTGCACCCGGCCGTGCTGATCGACCACGAGCACCTTGGTGCTCTGGGATCCGTTGTCGATGGCGACGAGGAACGAGTCCACGCGTCAGGCCTCCAGCGGATAGATCGTCCCCGGGTTCATGATCCCGTTCGGGTCGAGCACCGTCTTCAGCCGCTCGAGCAGCACGTAGGCACTGCCGTGCTCCTGCCTGGTCCACGGCGTACGGTACTTGCCGATGCCGTGGTGGTGCACCATCGATCCGCCCAGACGCAGCGCCTCCTCGACGATGATGCCGTTGAGTGGCTCGTGGTACTCGGTGATCTCCTGACGCGGCTCGCAGTGGATGTCGTAGTCGTAGACGAAGTACAGGTTGGTGCCGGTCTGGTAACTGTGCGAGGAATGCGCGCCCAGCATCGTCAGATCGGACGCGCGCGGGAACTCCGTGCGGATCCGGTTCATCACAGCCTTGTACAGCTCATCCGTGCGCGACCAGTCCACCGAGACCTCGGTCGTGTAGCCGAGGTGCGGACGCTCCTGCATCTCGCGGCGTTCCCGGTCGATCGCGCTCTGATCCCAGTTGAGGCGGGAGAACCACTGCTCGATCAAGGCATCGTCGACCCGCACGTGCGGACGGTCGGCGAACACCTGCTCGATGGCAGTGGCCGTGGCGTCGGCGAGCGGCTTCGGTCCCTCCGCGACCAGCACGACGACGTTCTTGCCGTCGTAGAAGTGGCCGAAGTGCTGGCGAGCGTCCTCGGGCGAGTACACGCGGCACACCGAAGGACGGTAGCCGGAGGTGATCAGCTCGCGCAGCGCATCCACGCCCGCACTGAAGTCGTCCAACAGGAAACCGAAGAAGCGGTTGTTCTCGGGCTGGTACCGGAAGACCTTGATGGTCACCTCTGTGATGACGCAGAGCGCGCCCTCGTTGCCGACCACGATGTGGCGGATGTCGGGACCCGCTGCGCGCCGCGGCACGTTCTTGATCCGGGTCACGGTGCCGTCCGCGAGCACGGCCTCGAGCCCGACGATCATGTCCTCGATCCCGCCGTACAGCGTGGAGAACTGCCCGATCGACCGGGTCGCGGTGAGGCCGCCGTACTGCGCGAGCGGCTTCGACTGCGGGGAGTGGCCTGTGGTCAATCCCCGCGCGCGGAGTTCGTCCTCGAGCCGCTGCAGCGGCACGCCGCACTGCACGGTCGCCATCATGTCGACGGGGTTGACGTCGAGGATCGCGTCCATCCGGGAGCCGTCCAGCACGATCGAGTCCGCCACCACGGTCTCCAGGCCTCCCTCGGTCGCCGTGCGCCCGGTGCGCGGCACGACTGCGACGAGGTTGTCGTTCGCGAAGCGCAGGACTGCGGCCACCTCTTCGGTGCTGCCCGGATAGACGATCACGGAGGGGAACGGCCCGTCGAAGATGCCCTGGGCGGCGGTGTACTTCTTGAACCGGTCGACAGAGGCGTCCCGGAGGGCAGCGGAGTCGGTGTCGACCTTGTCGGATCCGAGGATGCCGGTGAGGCCGTCGACGATCTGGGCGGTGCTCAGCGGGGAGCGGGATTCAGGCATTTCTCTCTCTCAGTGGAAGGGGACGACGAAGGGTGGAGGGTCAGCGGACGAGGTAGCCGCCGTCAACCGTGAGCGTGTGCCCGTTGACATAGTCGGACGCGGGGCTGCAGAGGAACACGAGCGGCCCCATAAGCTCCGCGGGGTCTCCCCAGCGTCCGGCCGGGGTGTGGTCGATGATCCGCTGGCTGCTCGTGTCATCGGCACGGGTGGATGCGGTGATCGCGGTGGCGAAGTAGCCGGGTGCGAGCGCATTCACCTGGATGCCGTGCTCGCCCAGCTCGTCGGCGTAGGCCCTGGTGAGCCCGGCGATCCCGGCCTTGGTCGCGGCATACGCCGGAGACTGACGTCCACCGAGGAAGGAGAACAGCGACGCGATGTTCACGATCTTCCCGGATCCCTGCGGGACCATCACCCTGGCGGCCTCGTGCGCGAAGTCGAATGCGGCGGTCAGGTTGATCGCGACCATCGGATCCCACTTGTTCCGGTCGAACGCGAGCACGTCGTCGAGCAGGCAGATGCCGGCAGAGTTGACCAGGATGTCCAGCCCGCCGAGCCGCTCGACGCAGGTGTCCACCAGCCGCGCCGGAGCTCCGGGGGCGGTGATGTCGGCCTCCTCGAACACGAAGCGCCGGCCGTGCGCCGCGACGAGGCGCTCCGTGGTGCCATCGTCGGCGGCGAGGCCGGGGGCGAACACGTCGGCGCCGGCTGCGGCGAGCGCGACGGTGAACGCCCGCCCAAGCCCCGTGTTGCCGCCGGTCACGATGGCCCGCTTGCCCTCGAGCGAGAAGAAGGAAGGTGCGAAATCGGTGATCTCCACCGTCAGTCCTTTCGTGTGGGGTCGGCGATGCCGACGTAGCGGGTCTCCAGGTACTCGTCGATCCCCTCAATGCCGCCTTCGCGGCCCAGACCCGACTGCTTCACGCCGCCGAACGGGGCCGCCGGGTTCGACACGACGCCGGCGTTGATGCCGAGCATGCCCGTGTCCAGTTCCTCCGCCAAGCGCAGCGCGCGATTGAGATCCTGCGTGAACGCGAAGCACACGAGGCCGAACGGCGTCGCGTTGGCGAGCCGGATCGCTTCCTCCTCGTCGCGGAAGGTCGTGATCGGCGCTACCGGTCCGAAGATCTCCTCGTCCAGGATCCGCGCCTCAGCCGGCACATCGACGAGCACGGTCGGCTGATAGAAGTAGCCGGGGCCCGGAATCGCGGATCCGCCGAGCGCGATGCGCGCGCCGTCCTGCACCGCGCCGTCGACGAGCGCCGCGATCTTGTCGCGGGTGCCCGCGTCGACCATCGGGCCGATCGTGGAGGCGGGATCCGTTCCCCGCGCGGGGTGGAACGCTGCCATGCGCGCGGTGAACGCGGCGGCGAACTCCTCGGCGACGCTCTCGTGCACGAGGAAGCGGTTCGCGGCGACGCAGGCCTCTCCCCCGTTGCGCATCTTGGCCAGCACCGCGCCGTCGACCGCGGCGGGGATGTCCGCGTCCTCGAACACCAGGAACGGCGCGTTGCCGCCCAGTTCCATCGAGACCTTGAGCACCTGGTCGGCGGAATCCGCGATGAGACGGCGTCCCACCTCGGTGGATCCGGTGAACGACAGCTTGCGCAGCCGATCGTCCTTGATGAGCGGACCGGTGACGGCGCCCGCGTGCGCGGTCGGGATCACGTTCAGCACCCCGGCGGGGAGTCCTGCCTCCTCGAACACCTGCGTCAGCAGGAGTGCCGTGAGCGGGGTGAGTGCGGCCGGCTTGAGCACCATCGTGCATCCCGCGGCGATCGCCGGCGCGATCTTGCGCGTCGCCATCGCGAGCGGAAAGTTCCAGGGCGTGATGAACAGGCACGGCCCCACCGGACGTTTGACGACGAGCAGGCGATTGACGCCGTCGGGCGCCGTGGCGTACCTGCCGGCGATGCGCGGCGCCTCCTCGGAGAACCAGCGCAGGAACTCGGCGCCGTAAGC
>Ga0308158_10002514_pt1 | contig 17162 bp, 11 predicted proteins | sample PhyBR2_FD_201038 | JGI IMG/M metagenome (GOLD analysis project Ga0308158, IMG submission 201038) | Phyllosphere microbial communities from UC Gill Tract Community Farm, Albany, California, United States - DLSLB.R2 | ecosystem: Host-associated > Plants > Phyllosphere > Unclassified | place: USA... | reverse complement strand
GCGGCTTGCGGCCAGACAAGTGCCAGCCGGCTGGGTGGAAGAAGACGTCGAGGGCCGCTGACTGAGCGAACTGCCAGTGATACAAATCAAGGGACGAAGCACTACTGACGCTGTTCAGGAGCCATCGACCCTAGTCAATGTGGGACTTGTGAGGACGGGTCATCGCACTCGCGCCTCGTTAGCAGGGGCGAGCGACCTGCCTGAGGAGGCCATCGGAGGGCGCAAGGCGCACCCAGGCCTGAAATGGATATTCTCTTACTCGACTTGGTTCATGAGACGTTTGAGATCAACGGCAACCTGAGCAAGGGACAACGCCCTGGCTTCCCGGTGGTTTTGGTAGTTCTGGTGACCTCGCCCCCGCCGCTTCTGCCGATGTCCGCGTGATCGTGGACTGATGGGCGATGGCTCGAATCTCGGGCTTTCCATTTTGCTGAGTAGATCTAAGAAGGTCACCTCCCAGGCGGCGCGGTCGCTGTTGAGCCTACGTTCGGACACCACTAGTCCTCATTCCTATTTCCTTGGCTGTCTGCTGAAGGCGCAATTGGTCTGGAGATTGCACGGGATTTCATGTTGCCGGGGCCTCATCTGCTACCGATGCTCGTGACAAAGATGAAAAATCCGGCAACCGCGACGAGAACGGCTGCTGCGCCTGACGGAACAAAAAGGATACGGCGGATATTTGTTGCGGTTCCTGGCTGGCGGTCCGGTTTCGTCAAGTGAGGACCGATCCAGCCCACAGCGGATGCGACCAGAATCAGGAAGATCCCGAAATACTCCACCTAATGCCTCTCGTCGGCATTTTTGGGGTCCAGTGCAATTGCGAGGTGCTGGCTTGAGCGCTCTGGGTCTACCTGCGAGACCTGCATGGCACAGCTGAAGCCGTCGGTAAGGACAAGGGTGTCGCTGTCTCCCTGTGCGAGAGCAGCGATGACGGAGTGTTCGGCCACTTTCATGGAGACCCCGAAATGCTCGGCCTCGAAACCGAAGTTGCCGGCCACTCCGCAGCAAGAAGAAGATTCCACAAGGTTTGTAACTCCCCACGATTCCAAGATGCGCTTTTGTGCGCCTGAGCCGAATACGGCGTGCTCGTGGCAGTGGGTTTGTAGCACGACTGTTTCCGGGGGTGTTGCCCTTGGCCTCCACCCACGTTTGATGGCTTCGTCCACCGCGAGGGAGAACGAGCGTACCCTTCCCGCAACCCTGGCTGCGGCTGCGCCACCGACAAGCTTTGGGCCTTCGTCACGAATGGCAGCGGCGCAGCTGGGTTCAAGGACGACGATATCGCGGTCCGTGCCGTCGTCGAGTCTGCTAATGAGCCGGGCCAATCGGCGGCGGGCCCCGTCACGTTGTCCGGTGGATATCCAGGTTAGGCCGCAGCATGCTTCGGGCGTGCATCCCACGGAGCTTCCGGAGTCCCGCAGAACACGTGCTGCGGCCGGGACCACCTCGGGCCGGAAAGCCCGGGTGAAGCTGTCTATGAACAGTAGGACGTCAGCCTTATCGACGAAATCGGCTTCCTCAATTTGTTTTCTTATAGTGGCGTTTTTCACGAAAGCCGGGAGTTGTCGTCGCGCACTGATTCCCAACCACTCCCCCACGAGCCTGAAGGGTCGGAAGGCGGCGCCTACATTGGCCAGAGGCGCCACACGCGTGAGAAGTGGGAGCCACCGCGGCAGCCAGCCTATTGAGTAATGCGTGAAGGGACGGAGGCGTCCCCGGTAATGCTCATCGATCAGCTCGGACTTCGCGTCGGCGATATCGACACCTGTGGGGCAGTCCGTGGAGCAGGCTTTGCAGGACAAACACAGGTCCAATGCCTCCCGAACTTCCGGGCTGGACCAGCCGTGTGTGCTGCTGCCCTGCGTGCGGGTCAATTCCTGCAATACCCTGGCCCGGCCGCGGGTTGAATCCTTTTCGTCCATGGTGGCCCTATAGCTGGGGCACATGAATCCGCCGGTTGTGGACCGGCAGCGACCTACGCCAATGCAGGCATGGGAGTTTCCCACAAACGGGCTCGCGACCGGGAGCAGCTTGCGGTCCCAAGGGGAAGCTGCAAGGGCGCTAGTCTCTCCTGGAGCCGGCTCACTGTTGGCTGGGCCTGGATTAGGCACACCTTCCAGGGCCAGCGATTCAGAAAAGGGCTTAGGAGTGACGATGATTCCTGGGTTCAGGACTCCGGTCGGGTCCCAAAGGTGCTTGAACGCTTCGAAGATGCCCATCATGTCCTGGGAGTACATCACGTCCAGCAGTTCGCTCCGCGCGCGGCCATCACCATGCTCACCGGACAATGAGCCCCCATGTGCCACCACCAATCTGGCGGCTTCAAGGGTGAAGGCCCGAAATACCCTGAGTCCTTCGTCCGTGCGCAAATCGTAATCCAACCGCATGTGTACGCATCCTGCACCAAAATGGCCGTACATGAAGGCGGTCAAACCGTATTTCTTTACGAGGGGAAGTAGGTCTGCCAGATAGTCGGCAAGCCGGTCAGGGGCAACTGCGGAATCTTCCCAGCCTGGCCACGTCTGCACGCCGTCAATCCGTCTTGAAGATAATCCAGCCCCGTCTTCACGCACCCGCCACAATTTTGCGCGTTCGTGGGGGTCGGAGACGATTGCAGAACCAACGACACGGTCGTCTACACGCAGCTTGTCCACCAAGTCCTCGCAGGAGTCGGTGGCCTGATCGAGAGTGTCCGCGGAAAACTCGACCATGAGGAAGGCGTTGCCGTCCGGCAAGGACTCGACGCTGGCGGCCCCCCGGCGGTGTCGCATGATGTCGACGATCGATACATCCAGGCCTTCGATGGCGCTGGGCTTCGTCGCGAGTATAGTCATGACATCGCGCGCCGAGTCGACTGTGTTCCGGTAGCCGAGGCAAAGCAGCGCCGTGGTTCGGGGTTTCGGTACAAGGCCCAACTTGGCCCGCACCACAACAGCACACGTACCTTCGCTGCCCGCCAGTGCGCGCGCCAGGTCAAAACCGTTTTCTGGCAGGAGATGGCCCAAATGGTAGCCGGACACCTGACGGGGAATAGTTTGCAACTCCACCCTGAGGGATCCCAAGTTGTCCGCCGCCAGTGCACTCATCCCCGCGACAAGTTCCGCGGCACGGGCCACAGAATGGACGTCACTTGGGTCCAGAGCGCGGAGAAAATCGCGGCCAGCCCTTAGGTGTGCGCCGTCCGCGGTTACCAGCTCCAACTCGTGCAGGTGATCTGTCATCCGGCCGTAGGCTACGGAGTGGTTCCCGCAGGCATCGTTACCTATGGACCCGCCGATGGTGGCTCGAGTCATTGACGAGGGGTCTGGAGCGAACGTCAGCTCACCATGGGTGGCCTCCTCCACGTAGCGTCGGAGGTGACCGAGGACAACCCCCGCGTCTGCCCAGACCGTCGCGTTTTGGGAGTCGAGCTGTCCTATGGAAGTCATGCGGCGGGAAAGGTCGACCACCAAACCGGTTCCTACAGCGTTTCCTGCCATCGAGGTCCCCCCTCCCCGCGCGGTAGTCGGCACCCCCAGTTCTGAGCATTCCCTCAGAATCAGGCGCACGTCGTCAACGCTCTTTGGAAAGGCAACGGCGCCAGGACGTACCCGATAGTTCGACGCATCATAGGAGTACTCCGAGCGCCTCCGCGGGGAGTCGTCGACCTCGATGCCGTGTTCCTGCAACCTGACTAGTAGTTGCCTCAGATTGGTGTCAGCGTCGTCACCATTTGGCATGGTTTCGTTCTCCGTTCATGTTGGTCTGCAGGAAGTTTAGGCAGCCGTGGGCTGCGCCAGGGTGTGCCAAAACAGAACGGGCACCGCGGATCTATCCGCTGTGCCCGTTTGCTGTCGCAATCTCGTACTTCTGGAACGCACGGAAGTTGCCTCTGGTGATGAGCGTGAACGACAGCGTTGTGCCTCCGCGTCCCGCGGTGACGGACCATTGCCGACATGGTCAGCTTCTGGACAGCTGGACTACCTGAGGGTGCGTATTGTGTTTGTAAGTATTCCCTTACGAAAGCCTGCTCCGGACGGCGTCAGTGGTTGCGAGGTATGGCACCGTCCAGAGCAGGCAGCATTGGGGAATGAGTTTCTCATCCGTGCAACGAGCGCTAACTCGGCTGCTGCCCTACGGTATGAAAGACTCAGCGAGAACGCGAGGTCTTGCTTGTCCAGAATCTATACACGGAACCGGTCAACGCCACCCTGGGCGGCTAACTGGGGTCGCAACAGACTGCGCAAACTGTGGCGACAAACGTGCGCATACCACTACTTCGCGAACCGGAACAGCTTCTTATTCGCGAACTCCAGCATGCCTGCCTTGCCCAGTTCCCGTCCGTAACCGGACCGCTTGACCCCGCCGAATGGAACGTCGGCGCCGCTGAGGTCGATGTCCCCGACGAAGACCATGCCGACGTCGAGCTGGTTACCGACGCGCTCAGCGCGCTCAACGTCATCGCTAATCACAACTGAGCCAAGACCGTATGGCGAGGAGTTGGCGAGCTTGATCGCTTCCTCGTCGCTGCTGACCTTATACAACTGGGCCACGGGCCCGAAGAGTTCTTCACTGTAGACGTCCATGGACGGGGTGATGTTCGTGATTACTGTTGGCGTGAACACGTTGCCCTGGGGCTGGTTGTTTCCCACCAGGATTTCGGCGCCCTGGTCCAAGGCGGCCTGGACCTGTGCGGTCAGAAACCTGGTGGCCGAGTCAGAGGAGAGCGGTCCGAAGTCACCGTTCTCGTATGACTGGGCGGCAATGGCGGCCTTGAACTTGTCCGAGAATTCGTCGAAGTACTTGTCCATCACCACTATCCGCTTTGAACCGTTGCATGACTGGCCTGTGTTGCCCATGCGCCCACTTACAGCTTTCTTCACTGCATCATCGACGTCATCTGTGTCGAGCACCAGGAAAACGTCGGCGCCCCCGAGCTCCAGCACGCACTTCTTCAGTGCGCGGCCGGCCTGCTCGCCCACAATGGCACCAACCTGTTCGGAACCGGTGAGTGAAACGCCCTGCACCCGGTCATCGGCAATGAGGTCCGAGATCTGCTGGTGGGTGGCGAACAGGTTCACATAGGCACCCTCCGGGAAGCCTGCATCGCGGAAGAGTTCTTCCAGTGCCAATGCCGACTCCGGGCACTGGCTGGCGTGCCGGACAATGACGGTGTTGCCCAGAATGATATTCGGGATGGCGAACCGGGCCACCTGGTAGTAGGGGTAGTTCCACGGCATGATGCCCAGAATCACCCCGATGCCTTGATACCGGAAGAAGGTTCTGAGGCCGTCGGCGACCTCAAGCTCCTCATCTGCAAGCCATTCCGCCGCGTGATCTGCAAATGCTGCGGCGATCGAGCCGCAGAACTCTGCTTCGCCTGCCGCCTGTTGCAGGGGCTTGCCCATTTCCCTGTTGATGATGGCGGCGAGTTTGTCCTTACGTTCGACAAACAGGGCCGCCAGGCGTTTGGCGAGGCCAGCGCGTTCGGCCACCGTGGTGGTGCGTGACCAATCCTGGTAGGTCTTCTGGGCTGCACTGAGTCCTGTTTCCACCTCTTCAGTGGTGGCAGCTGGGTACTCCGCATGCGTCGTTCCGGTGGCCGGGTCGATAACGGAAAATGCGCTCATGGTGAACACTCCTTTGTCAGCAAAATCGATTTGAACGGGGTGCCCCGTAAAAAACGCCGGGTGGGACCGCTACAGCGGTCCCACCCGGGCAATCAGTGCGCTTATGGCGTCGTGGTGGCGGGGTAGAAGCGCTGGCGCTCACGGCCTTCGAGGTGCTTTGCGCTACCTTCCTGGCTCTCCTTGCGCTGGGACGTCATGGGAACTCCGACGTCCCAGAAGGAGCCGTTCCCGGACAGGTACCGGTGCGGCTCTACCCGGGCGACGATCACAGCCGGTCGTCCCTCGACGGCGCGTGCTTCCGTGAGGGCGGCTTCGAATTCCTCGAGGGTGGTCGTGGACCAGGCGGCACAGCCCATGCTGGCTGCATTGGCGGCGATCTCGATCTCAAGAATTTCACCGTCGAGCCGGCCGGACTTGGTGCTGCGTTCCCGGTACTGGGTGCCGAACTCGCGGCCCCCACCCTTGGCGACCTGGAGCGGCCAGATGCACTGGTGGCCGCGGTTGTCGATCACAATCGTGATGATCTTCTTGTGTTCCTGCACAGCGGTGAGCAGTTCAGTGGGCTGCATAAAGTAGGTGCCGTCACCGATCAGTACATACACTTCGCCCGGCTGGTCCGCGCGGGCGAGCCGGTAACCGAGCCCGGCCGGGATTTCGTGGCCCATGCAGGAGTTGGCGTATTCGAGGTGGATTTCTGTGCCGTTTGACGGGTCCCAGGCTTTGTGGATGCCTTCGACCACGCCACCGGAACCCAGGACCAACGCGTCGTCCTGCGTCGTGGTCCGGTTGAGGACATCAATGACCTGCGCCTGGCTCATGTTCTCGCCGGGGAACGCCTGCAGATCGTGCCTGCGCACCTCGAGTGTTGCTTTACGGGCATCCGCGATGTCGTTGCGGAAGTCCGTCGATGTCGCGTAGCTAGCCTCTGTGAGGCGTTTCCCCAGTGCCGCCAGGTTCAGTTTGGCGTCACCAATGACAGGGAACGAACCCATTTTGTGGGCATCGAACGATCCGACGTTGAGGTTCACAAACTTGACGTTCGGGTTCTGGAACAGTGAGTGGGAAGCGGTGATGAAGTCCTGTAGGCGGGAACCTACGGTAATCACGACGTCCGCGCTATCGGCGATCTCGTTTGCACCCACTGTGCCGGTGACACCGAGTGCGCCGAGGTTGAGCTCGGTTATGGGTCCGCTGCCCTTGCCGGCGTATGTTTCAGACACCGGAATACCGAACTCTGCGCTGAAGTGCGCCAGCTCTTCTTGAGCCTTCGAGTAACGGACGCCGCCGCCGGCGATCAGCAGGGGACGCTTGGCGTTGCGGATGATGTCGGCAGCGTCTCTGAGCTCGTCTTCCACTGCTGGGCGACGGCGGATGTGCCAAACGCGGGGAGTGAAGAAAGACTCCGGGAAGTCGAACTCTGCACCTTGGATGTCCTGCGGGAGACATACCACCACGGCACCGGTTTCCACAGGGTCGGTGAGCACGCGCATGGCTTCCGGGAGGGTGGATAGCAGCTGGGCCGGGTGGGTGATCCGGTCAAAGTAGCGGCTGACGGGACGGAAGCAGTCATTGGCCGACACATCGCGCTCAATAGGATGTTCAATCTGCTGCAGTACGGGGTCGCCGAACCTGTTGTTGATGATGTCCGCGGGAAACAGGAGCACCGGCAGGCGGTTGGTGGTGGCGGTGGCAGCACCGGTCACCATGTTCGTGGATCCTGGGCCGGCTGAGGCAGTGCAGGCCAGGGTGGCGGCCCTGTTGGAGGCCTTGGCGAATCCGATCGCCGCGTGGACCATGGACTGTTCGTTTTTGCCTTGGAAGTGGGGGAAGTCCACACCGTATTCGTCGATTCCTTCGGCCAGGCCGATGGAGTTGCCGTGGCCGAAAATGCCGTACATGCCGGCGACAAGGCGCCTCGTCTCGCCATCCAGTTCGCTGTACTGCACCTGAAGGTACTCAATGATTGCTTGCGCGACGGTGCGGCGGCGGACGGCCTTGATGTCGACTTCAGTGCCGATGTCAGCAGCGGCTGTGCTAGTCATGGGTTCTCCTAAATTTGTAGGTGCGTCGGCATTTGCAAACCGATTCGCCCGAACATCAGGTTGTCACCGGAGGGAAGCAAAGTTGTGTCCCAGTTTGATACGCAGTGAAACGGAGCCCGGGACAGAAAACAGCAGCCGGCGGCGGTACCTTAGTACCGCCGCCGGCTGCTGTTGACTCCGGCTGCTAATCGAACCGGTAGGGTTCCTGCGGGCCTACTGAAGGCAGCGGCCGTGGACGTTCGCAGGTGCTCTCGATCTCGATGTGTCGTCCCTGCGCGGACGATGCTTCAAAGGCGAGCAGGACTTCCAACACGTGGTAAGCAAAATCTGCGCCTGTTCGTGGTTCAAGTCCCTTGCGGATGGCGTAGCCGAACTCGGCCAGGCCGATGCCGCGGTAGGCGTCATCACGGTGAGTGATGGGTGTTTGCCGCCAGTCGCCGCCGCCGGGAGGAGTCATGTCGAGGGCAAGGTCTCGGGGCTCGCCACGGCGAAGCACCGGCGCTCCGGAGAAATGGTCCGGGTTGGGTGCGGCCAAGGACCCGCCCGTGCCATAGATCTCAAGGTGGGGCAGGTTGTGGTTCCACACGTCCCAGCTGACAATTACCGTGGCTGCGGCGCCGGACTCGAAGTCGATGGTGCCGGTGACGTGGGTCGGCGTCTGAATGTGGATCACGTCCCCTTCCTTGCAGGGCCGCGGACGCGTCTCGGAAGAACGGGGCGTCGTCGCGGAAACGCGCTTCACCGGGCCGAAGAAGTTGACCAGGTTAGTGATGAGGTAGGGCCCGATGTCCAGCATGGGACCCGCGCCTGGGCTGTAGAAGGGATCGACGTTCGGGTGCCAGTGCTCGTAGCCGCGGCACGCGAAGGATGCAAAGGCTGCGACAGGCTTCCCGATCCACCCGTCGTCGATCAGCTTGCGGCTGGTCTGCATGCCGGACCCGAGAAAGGTGGTGGGCGCCGAGCCCACCTTGACCCCGGCTTTACGGGCGGCGTCGAGGATCTGCTTGGCTTCCTCAAGCGAGGTCGCGAAAGGTTTCTCGGAGAGGACGTGCTTGCCCGCTGCGATCGCCTGTAGTGTTACCGGGGCGTGGAGCTTGGGCGGGGTCAGGTTGAGAACGAGTTCAACTTCTTCGTCGGCCAATAGTTCGTCCGGCGTGAGGGCCTTTGGGACCGAGTACTCCGCCGCCCGGGCTTTCACCGCTTCCGCGTTTACGTCAGCAAGGGCCACAATGCTGACGTCGGGGTGGACACCGATTTTGTCCAGGTACTGGTTGAGAACGTTCCCGACGCCAATGATGCCAACTCGAATGGGTTCCATGTGATTCTCCGTTAGTGATTGTTGGAACATCCCGGGGCGAGGAGGAATATACCCGGCCCCGGGATGAGTTGCGATAGCTTTGTGGCTAACTGGCCAGGCGTTCCTGGCGGGTCTTGGCGGTAGCTGCTTCGTCCACTGCACCGTCGATGATGACAACGCCGTAGTGTGTGGCCGCGGCTTCCAGGGTCACCCTGGACTCGCGGTAGTCGTCAAGCACAGCCAGGACGTCTCGTTCCAGGGGGTTGCCGTATCCGCCGCCGCCGGGGCTGATGGAGACTACTTTCTCGCCGGACTGCAGGTCGTAGCGGCCCACGACGGGAATTTCACGGCGTTCACCGGTCGTGAGTACTTCGACCCAGGCCGAAGGGACCGCCCCGTCGTGCCCCCCACGGACGCCCTTCGGCGGGTTGAGCTTACCTTCGATACCGTAGGTGAGGGTGACGCTTTCCCCCCGCGGTTCCATGGTGACCCGGGTTGCGAGTCCGCCGCGCTGCCGGCCGGCTCCGCCAGTGTCGGCGACCAGGGTGCGTTCGTGGATCAGGATCGGGTAGCGCTGCTCGTCCACTTCCACGCTGTCATGGTAGAGGAGAGCGCCGCACACGGGACGCTGGTATGTGGGCCACCCGTCAACGTAAGGGGTTGCCGGACCACCGACGCCGCCGACCAGGATCTGGTTGACGTAGGCGTTGCCGTTGCGTTCGTCTGTCCCGGAGATCACCGACTTGGCCGGTGCCTGGCCGGCGGCACCCTCAGCGGTGCCATACCCATCGTCGATCTGGGAGAACGCGGCCTGGACAATGTTGACTACCCGGTCGGCGAGGTTGGTGGTGCCGGACGAGCACGAATAGGGGTGCTTGGGGACTCCCACGGCGCAGCCGTCACGCAGCAGCACCTCCACCCGGCGGAAGGTTCCGGCGTTGCTCGGCAGGTTCTCGGGGATGCCGGATAGGATGCCGGCGAGGGCTGCGCCCGTGGCCGTCGCCTTGGTGAGGTTCAGGCCGTTGGGGAGATTGTCCGGGTTGTCACGAAGATCAATAACGATCTTGCCCTGCTTGGGTTTCACCTCGACAGTGGCCTGCAGCTGAACACCGTCAGGGCCGGTGCCGGGGAAGGGGTCGTGGGCCGACGTGCCGTGGAGGACATACTCGGGCAGCGTTTCGATGGCGCTGGCCGTGAGGCGTTCCGAATAGTCGAACCAGGCGTCCACAAAGTCCACCAGGTCATCGACGCCGAACTTCTCGGCGAGCTCGTGAATGCGGCGCTCGGCGATGCGCGAGGCCCCTACGGATGCGAGGTAGTCGCCATACCACTGATCTGGGACACGGATCCGGGAGCGACACATGCGGATGATGTCGTCAATGTCCGTGTAGTCGCGCTGGATCCGTACGCAGGGGAAGATCAGCGCTCCTTCCTCGTATACGTCCCGGGCGGTTGCGAAGAAGGTGGTGGGCAGCGAGTTGCCGCAGTCAGCCTGGTGGGCCTTGGTCACGGCGGTGAAGAGGTGGCGTCCCTGGATGAAGATGGGCACCAGGATCACGTGGTCGGCTGCGTGGGAGTTGCCCATGTAAGGGTCGTTGTGGAGGAACGCGTCGCCTTCGCGGATGTCGTTATGGAGTTCCACCATGTCCTCACCGAGGGGGCCGGCGCCGAAGACGTGGACGGGGACACCCTCTGCTGCCGCGAGGAGCTGGTTGTCGGCGGTCAGCACGGCGCAGGAGAAGTCGCGGGCCGTGTTGATGACCGACGAACGTGCCGACCGCAGCAGTCCGCTGGTCATTTCACGGACGATGCCGTCGAACGCGTTGGCAAGTACCGAAAGCTTTACGGGATCAAAGTCGCGGGTCACGGTTATGCCTCCTTACGGGTGAGGTAGATGTTGGATCGTTCGTCGAGCGTGGCGTTCCACTCGGGCGGAACGACGATGGTGGTGGTGGGCTGGTCGATGACCGCCGGACCCAGGATCTTGTCCCTGGGTGCCAGGGTGACGCCGCGGTACCGGTGCGTGCTGAAGGCCTCTCCGCTGAAGACGATGTCATCGGTGCGGTGGATCTCGCTGGTGCCGGTGGTGCCGGTCCCGTCCTTGGTGTGCTCTGGTCGCGGGATTTCCACGCGGGCGCCCCAGGTGATGATTTCGACGCGGCTGTCCGGATCGTGGGTGCCGTTCCGGCGGTCGTGTTCTTCGTGGAATGCCCGCTCGATGATTCCGGCGGCGTCGCCGGAGGTGTCGGGAGCTGTATCGAGGTACACGCGCAGGTCCCAGGCTTGGCCCGGGTAGCGGGCGTCGACGAAGTAGGTGACGCTGGGGGCCTCGCCGACGCCATCGAAGCGCTTCAGGAAGAGCTCGACTTTGGCGGTCAAGTCCTCCACGGCGCGGGAGGCTGAACCGGCGTCGAAACTGCGGGTGTCGTTATGCAGCGGCGAGAGGAACTCGGTGGCGATGGGTGCACGGTGGGCTCCGTAGGCTGCAAGAACACCCGCGGTGGCCGGAATGAGGACGGTCTCAGCTTCGAGGAGGACTCCGATCGCGGCGGCAACCATGGCTCCGGCGCCGCCGCCTGCGACAATGAGCGCACCCCGGGGGTCTACGCCCTGCTCCAGGGCGGCCTGTCGGATGGCCGTTGCCATGTGGTTGGCGGAGACGTCGAGGATGGCTTGTGCCGCCTGCAGGGTGTCCATTCCCAATGCTCCGGCGATGCGGGTATCGATAGCCCGCACGGCGGCCTCGCGGTCCAGGGTGAAGCCGCCTTCGAAGCCCTCGGTATCGAGGTAGCCCAGTGCCACGCAGGCGTCCGTGACGGTTGGTTCTTCACCGCCGCGGCCGTAAGCTGCCGGGCCAGGGGTGCTTCGGGCGCTTTGTGGGCCCACGCGGAGCAGGCCACCGCCGTCGATCCAGGCGATGCTGCCGCCGCCGGCGCCGATGCTTGAGACAGCAACGGAGGACAGACCGGTGAGGTGTCCCACGAATGGTTCACCCAGCCAGGCCTCCCTTGTGTGGCGCACCACGCCTTCTTCAACCAGAGACACGTCAAAGGTGGTGCCGCCCATGTCGCAGACCACAACAGTGTCGCGGTCCGGGGCAGCTGCCGCCCCAACCAGGGGAGCCATGGACGGGCCGGAATTCAGCAGCAGAACGGGACGGTCCAGGACATCGGCAACGTCCAGGACGGCGCCTTCGGAGGTCACCACCAGAAGGTCGCCGGCGAAGCCGTACTCCTGGAGGTCGGAGCGGAGCTTGCCCAAGTGGTCTGCCATCAAGGGCTTCAGAGAAGCGTCGATTGAAGCTGCGGACGAACGGCGGTATTCGCGGATCGTGGGGTTTGCCTGATTGGAAAGGGTGAAGGGAACGCCGGGCAGGATTTCCTTGATCAGTTCCGCAACGCGGTTCTCGTGGGCGTCGTTGATGATCGACCAGAGGAAGGAAACGGCGACAGCTTCAATGCCCTGTCCCTTGAAGGAACTAAGGACTTCCCGGACCTGATTCTCATCCAACGGTACCAAGACATCGCCTTCTGCGGAGAGGCGTTCGGTGATCTCAAAGGTCAGGTGCCGGGGGATGTAGGGCGGCGGGTAGGCGGCTTGGGAGTCGAAGGCGTCCCGGCGTCCGCCTTCGCGGAGCAACAGCGTGTCGGCGAATCCGTCTGTAGTCAGCAGCGCGGTCTTTGCCACCTTGCCGGTGAGCACGGCGTTGGTGGCGTGGGTGGTGCCATATACGATGACGTCAGCGTTGCGGAGCACCTCGTCGCCGCTCCAGCCAACGGACTCCGCCGCACGGCGGACCGACGCTTCGAAACCGGTGAACACACGGTCGTAGGTGGTCAGTGCCTTACCGACCGCCATGTCACCGTTGTTGGAGTCGACTACGACATCGGTGAACGTGCCGCCGGTGTCGACGGCGATACGGTACCTGGCCCCGCCAGGTTGTGTTTGTACTTCACTCATGAGTCTTCATTACTTTCGTAGAACTTGAAGGGATTTTAGTTCCGGGCCTTGCCGACGGTATTGCGGAGGAGTCCGACGTTTTCGATCTCGATTTCCACGGTGTCTCCGGGCTCAAGCCAGACAGGAGGGTTCCGCTTGGCACCGATGCCTTGCGGGGTACCTGTGGCGATGACATCACCCGGCTCCAACGTGAGAAAGCTCGAGAGGTAGGAGACGATGCGGGCGATGGGAAAGATCTGGTAGCTGGTGTTGGAGCGCTGGACCTCGATGCCGTTCACGCGGGTAGTCAGGTCCAAGCTTTGCGGATCGCCGACCTCATCAAGGGTGACCAGTGCAGGTCCCCAAGGTGTTGAGCCGTCCACGGCCTTGCCGGCCAGCCACTGGGTACCCCGGTACTGAAGGTCCCGCGCGGTGACGTCGTTCAACGGGGCAAGCGCGGCGACGTACTCCAGCGCGTCCTCTTCGGACACTTGGCTGGCAGGTCGTCCGATGACAACTGCCAGTTCGCCCTCGAAGTCAAGGTTTTCGCTGACGTTCGCGCCCCCGATCTGATCGTCAGGGCCAACCATGGTGGAGGCGAACTTGGCGAAGACGTCCGGGTACTCAGGGAAAGCTCGCCCGGTTTCGGCGACGTGGTCCTTGTAGTTCAGCCCAATGCACAGGACTTTGGACGGATCAGTCACGGGCGTGGTGAGGCGTACCTCGGCCCGTACGCCAACGCGGGCATCGGGGTCTTGCTGAGCCACGGTGTTGATTTCGGCAGAGATAGCCTGAATCCGGTCACCATACAGCTCCAGGAACGCGCGGACCGAGGTGGTGGATCCTTGTTCGGCTTGGGGGGCACCCTGCAAGAGCAGCTCCAGGTCGTAGACGGAGTCTTCGATGAGGACTCCGCCACGAACTTCAGATTCGTGCTCGTAGGAAACGATTTTCACGATTATTTGCCGCCTTTCGGTGCGGGAGTGTGTGCGGCGACAGCCAGGACGGCATCTGCCAGACGATCAGCGATGTCGCTGACCACGTTCTCGTCCATGGGTGTGGACAGTGACAGCAGGTTGGCCGGGGATCCAAGGAGTCCTCGTTCGTAAGAGGCCCACCACAGCTGGTGCTGGGTCTGTTCGTTCACCTTTTCCACGCCCGCAGGGACCGCACGGAGCAGTGAGCCGCGGCCTCGGATTTCCCAGCCCGCTCCGGCGACCCGGGAATTCACTGTGTCTCGTGCTGAATCGCCAAGGTGGTTCAGCCGTTTAACTTCCTCTTGGGTGTAGAGGCGTAACGCGACGGCCCCTGCGGCCATGCTGACCGGGTTACCCGAGAATGTGCCGCCGTGCGGCAGGCTTCCGGGGCGCGTTGGGTCCACCTCGGCCATGAGTTCTGCTGTGCCGCAGACGGCTCCAACTGGGAAACCACCACCGATGAGCTTGCCGGTTGTCAGCAAATCCGGGGCCACGCCGTACTCGCCGCTGAAACCGTTGTACCCAAGGCGCAGGCTGATGACTTCGTCGATGATCAGGACGATGCCGTACTGGCTCGCAAGTTCCCGGGCTGTCCGGACGAACTCTTCTGAGATGGTGAGCAGGCCGGCGCGGTTGGGCAGCAGGTCGAGAATGATTGCGGCGTATTGGTCCGGATCGGTCTCGACCGCCTGGCGCAGGAATTCGACGTCGTTCAGTGGCACAGCGGTGACGTCGTCGATCACCCCCCGGGGCACCCCACGCTGGTAGGAGGGTCCGCCCGGGACGAGTGCCACCTCGGACGTTCCGTGGTACCCGCCCTTGGTGACGATGACACGTTCGCGACCGGTGTTCGCCCGTGCGATGCGGATTGCGGACATGACGGCTTCGGTGCCGGAGTTGGCGAAGCGTACCTGGTCGAGTGCTGGGAGGCGGGACAACAGCAGGTCGGCAAGCTCCCATTCGTAGAGGTTCGGGATACCCCAGCTGGCTCCAGTGGTGAGGGCCTTGATAGCGGCCTCGGTAATTTCCGGGTGGGCATTGCCGTGGATCAGCGAAGTGAAGTTGTTGTTCGCATCGATCAGCTCGCGGCCGCGGTCATCCCATACCCGGTAGCCTTCGCCTTTGATGGCGTAAGGGCTCGGAGCACCCGTGTAATACGTTGAGCGCCCGTAGCCTCCAGGAAGCAGCGGAAAACCGCGCGGCCCACGGCGCAGGTGCGGATCTTCAGTGGGGTTGAGATCAGTAGCGTTGTCCATGTGGTTGTCTGTTCCCATTTCGTCTCTCCGGTCTTTCAGTTCACGAGGTCGATCAACGGCTGCCCGGTCAATGCAAGGCGGACCCTTTCCACGGCGCCGTCCTGCAGCGCACCTGTCGACCGATTGGAGCGCCACGCGATGTGGGGGGTAAGGATGGTGTTGGGGGCCGTACGAAGCGGGTGCCCGGCGCTCAGCGGTTCCTGGGCGAACGTGTCGATGCCGGCGCCTGCGATCTGCCCGGAGACCAACGCTTCGGCAAGTGCAGCTTCATCGACAAGCCCGCCGCGGGACACGTTGACGACCACAGCTCCCCTGCGCATGCGTGCCAGGACATCAGCTGAGATGAGGTTGGCAGTCTCCTGGTTCAGCGGCAGGTGCAGCGAGACGACATCGGAGTTCTCCAGGATGTCTTCCAACCCAGACAATTCCACAAAGCTGTCCGTGACGAAGGGATCATAAGCCCGGACACGGGCTCCGATAGCTGAGTACATCCGGGCCACGTGCTGGCCGATGCGTCCCATTCCCAGCACTCCGACCTCAAGTTCCGAAAGCACCGGTGTGTCGTAGCCGATGGTTCCGGCCCATCCCAGGTCCCGGATCGAGGCGTCACCGGCGGGCAGGCGACGGGCCAGGGCCAGGCCCATGGCAAAGGCGTGGGAGGCGACCTCCTCTGATGCCGTTCCAGGAACGATAGACACCGGGATGCCGGCTTCGGTGGCGGCGGCAACGTCGATGTTGTCGTAGCCGATTCCGTACCTGATGACCGCACGGCATTTGGACATGACCGGGAAGTCGTCGGCAGTCAGTTTGGCGTACGGCGTGATCATCACAATGTCGGCGTCCGGAAGCCCGGCACGGAAGGCACCGGTATCTGCTGCAGGGTTGAGTGTGTAACCGAATTCTTCAGCGAGAGCGTGCTCGCGGTCGAGGTTCGGGAAATGGTGAGGGGCCACGAGAATGGTTCCCTGGGCATCGCGCGTCATAGTCTGTCGTCCTGTTCCTGTCGTACCCTCGGTCGCTGCCGGCCACCCCATCAAACGGGTGCCGGTGTCGGGTGATATCAAGTACACAGCCGTGGCGGCTGGCCCATCCGTGCCAGATCGAGACACCGCAGTGGGACACCGTGCCAGCCGGCGAGCCTTGGTTTCGGGCAAACACAAAGGGTCGGCCGTGCGGGACGGCCGACCCTTAAGGGCGGAGGCTGTTTAGAGCTCAAACCCCCGGCTGCGGAAGTAGTCCATCCTTCGATAAAGCGTTGAACGCCCGATCTGAAGGGTTTCCGCTGCCAGGCTGCGGTTGCCCTTCGCTTCTTGGAGTGCGGTGCGCAACTCACTAAGCTCGGCGTCCTCCAGCCGGGACAGCCGCCCCTTCGTCAACACACGGTGGAAGCCCTGCGGCAGGTCATCCACAGTGACCTCGACTCCATCTGCTCGTTCCACTGCGTTGGACACCACTGCGCGCAACTGGTCGATGTTCCGTGGCCAGTCGGCGTGCGTGAGGGTAGTGATGAGTCTGCGGGAGAGCTTCCGTTCCCCCAGCTCTGCAGCGATGGCATGAGCCAGCTGAGGGATGTCTTCACGCCTGTTGCGCAAGGGCGACAGCGAGATCTCTAGGACGTCGAACGCTTCGGATAGCAGCAGTGTGGCATCCGTGGGGCGCGTTACGGTAAAAGCCAGCTTGGTGGTCGAATTCCCCCGCAGGTTGCGGGCGATTTCGTTGGCTTCGTTCTGGGAAAGCTCGTCGGCGTGTTCAACGATCAGCGTTGCGGGGAGTTCCGTACTCACCCGATGGAGCACGTCCCTGAAATGGGGGTTTCTGAGGTCTCCGTTGCGGGCATCAATGACCATGTGGCCGCCGCGCAATGATGCGATGGCTTTGGCCAAGTGAACTTTTCCGCTGCCTACTTCACCAATCATCACCATGGACCGGTCCTGCTCCACAGCCTTGCGGGCCAGGTTCAGGGTGCGCTTGAATTCCGTGCTCGTACCATTCAAGTACTTCATCAGTCGCTCAGTGGTTGCCTGCTGGGAGGGTGCCGGGTG
>Ga0308158_10002510_pt1 | contig 17185 bp, 15 predicted proteins | sample PhyBR2_FD_201038 | JGI IMG/M metagenome (GOLD analysis project Ga0308158, IMG submission 201038) | Phyllosphere microbial communities from UC Gill Tract Community Farm, Albany, California, United States - DLSLB.R2 | ecosystem: Host-associated > Plants > Phyllosphere > Unclassified | place: USA... | reverse complement strand
GCGGCGTCAGCCGCGAAGCCTGCATTGCTTGAATCGCAAGCACGACCGCAGTCTGATCGACTCCAGGCTTCGCGGCTGACGCCGCTCCCACAGGTGATCGGCTGGGCTATCTGCAAGGTCTCTTGCCGAGCATGGCTCGGCACTACGGGAATGCAGAAGGCGCGGATTGCTCCGCGCCTTCTGCGTTGCAGCACACAAGCCTGCGCTTAGAAGCGGGTCTTGAACTCCACGCCCCACAGACGCGGCTCGTTGATGAAGCCGGTGAGGTTGTTGAAGTCGATGCCGCCGGTGGCGCGGATCTGGTTGGTGATGTTGCGGCCGTACAGCGCCACGTCGTAGTCACCATCATTCCACTGGTAACCCACGCGCAGGCCGCCTTCCAGCAGCGACTTGCCGGTGAATTCCTTGGACTCGTACAGGAAGAAATTCACTTCGCTGCGGTAGGCCCAGTCGGTGAACACATACAACTGCGTGCCATCAGCCAGCGGCAGCGACCAGCGTGCGGTCATGTTGTGGGTCCACTCCGGTGCCTGCGGCAGCGAATTGCCGTTGATCAGCACCTTGCCGTTGACGACCGGATTGGTCACGGTGCAGGAGAAGCACGGCGCCACGCTCAGATCGGAGTCCTTGATCTCGGTGTGGTTGTAGCCGCTGCCCAGGGTGACCAGCAGGTTGTCGGTCAGGTAGGCCTGCAGATCCAGCTCGAAGCCCTGGCCCACGCTCTTGTCGGCATTGAGCAGGATGTTGGCATTGCCGCCGGCGCCGCCCACGGCGGTCAGCTGCTGGTCCTTGACCCGGTAGTGGTAGACGCTGGCGTTCAAGCGCGCACGGTTGTCCCAGAAGTCGGCCTTCACGCCAGCCTCGAACGACAGCACGGTTTCCGGATCGGCCACGGTCTTGTTGTTGAAGGCACCCGCCGACTGGATCGAGCTGCCACGGAAGCCGGTGGCAACGCGGCCGTAGACGTTGACCGTGTCATTGACGGCGTAAGTGGCCGAGAAGTCCCAGTTGAACTTCTTGTCCTTGGTCGAGGCCGACAGGTAGGGATCAACGGCATCACCCTTGGCGTAGGCGTCCTGCTGCGCGGCAAGCAAACCGGCGAGGTCGCACTTGGCAATACCCGGGGGCGTGGTCAAGGTCGGTGCAATGCACGGCGAGAAGCCGGTGTTCCAGTAATCCTTGACCTTGAGGTCCTTCTTGTCGACGGTGTAACGCACGCCAGCGCGCAGCTCCAGCTTGTCGGTGGCCTGGAAGTTCAGGCCGCCGAACACCGCCCACGCATCATTGGTCTGGTTGATGCGCTGGAAGCCGTCCTGCTTGCTGCCATTGGTGGTGTCGTAGCTGACGCTGTCGACGTCGTAGTCTTCCTTGAAATAGAACACGCCGGTCTGCCAGTTCAGCGGGCCTTCGTTCTGCGATTCAAGACGCAGTTCCTGGGTCCACTGCGAGTGGCTGGGGATGCCATCGGCGGTTTCCGAGGCGAACGGCACATCGGCAGTGAAGTACGGGCCGGAGGTGCCATCGATGTCGCCAACGCTGAAGGTATCAACGGTCTCGTAACCGGTGATCGAGGACAGCTTGTAGTTGCCCAGGTCCCAGCTCAGGCGTGCATTGGCACCGCTGCTGTCGAGCTCGGAATGGTTCAGGCCATCGATCGACACCTTGTTCTCGTCGAAGCCGGGCACGAAGTCGTTGCTGCCCTTCTTGAAGATGTTGCCGCGGAACAGGCGAGCGGTGCCGTTGAGGTGGCGCTTGTGCGCACCCAGCAACGCTTCGAAGTTGTCGCCTTCGTACAGGAACTGCGCACGCACGGCCGATTCGTCATAGCCTTCCAGGCCGTCGTTCGGGCCGGTGCCGGTGTTCTTCACCCAGTCGTCGCGGCGCTGGTACAGGGCCGACACACGTGCCGACCAACGCGCGCTCAGCGCGCCGCCAACGGCAGCTTCCACGTTCCACAGGTTGTCGCTGCCGTAGCCGACCTTGCCGTAGCCCTCGAACTCCTGCGACGGACGCACCGAGTCGAACTTGACCACGCCGGCCGGGGTGTTGCGGCCGAACAGCGAGCCCTGCGGGCCGCGCAGCACTTCCACCTGCTCCACGTCGAAGATCGGGAAGCCCTTCAGGATCGGGTTTTCCTGCACGATGTCGTCGTACACCAGCGAGACCGGCTGCGAGGTGTTGAGGCGGAAGTCGGTGTTGCCGTAACCGCGGATGTAGAAGCGCGGGAAGGCGCGGCCGAACGAGGATTCGATGTTCAGGCTGGGCACGCGGCCGGACAGGTAACGCACGTCGGTACCACCGGAGGCCAGCGCGTCGAGCTTCTCGCCGCTGACGGTGCTGATCGAGACCGGCACGTCCTGGATGTTTTCCACCTTGCGTGCGGCGGTGACCTTCACCGCATCCAGCGTGGCGGCTTCCTTCTGGGCCGGGGTCGCATCCTGCGCGGCAGCGGTAAGTGGCAGTACGGCGAGAACGGCGACAAACAGCGGATGCGCTGCCGGCAGGCGGCGGACGGTACGGGTCGGGGACATGGCGGAGAAGGGCCTGTTGAGGAGGAATGGGGAACTGCGCCTAGCACGGAATTGTTGCAGTACAACATTCGTATCGCAATCGTTCAGGTATTCAGCAGCATGACGCCTGTCAGGGGTATCTGGCCCCTGCGCCGCATAGACTTGGGGCTTCCTTCCCGCCCAGGCACCTTCCATGACCCAGTGGTATTTCCATATTCCCGGCCAGGCCGACCGCGTCGGCCCCTTGGACGACGAGGCCGCGCGCCGTTTTGCCCAGGGCAGCCGCCAGGCCTTGGCCTGGCGCGAGGGCATGCAGGGCTGGCAGGCGGTGACCGAAATCGCCGACTTCGGCGGCCAGGCCGGCCCGCCGCCGACGCCGCCGCCGGTGGGTGGCAGGGGCAACCGTGCCGACGATATCGACTTCCGCATCATCGGGCATGAGATGCAGTTCGTGGAAATCGAACTCGACCCGGGCGAAAGCGCGATCGCCGAGGCCGGCGCACTGATGTTCAAGGATTCCACGGTACAGATGGACACCGTGTTCGGTGACGGCCGCCACGAGGGCCAGGGCGGTGGCTTCATGGACAAGCTGATGTCGGCCGGCAAGCGCGTGATCACCGGTGAGAGCCTGTTCGCCACCGTGTTCACCCACACCGGCAACGGCAAGGCCAAGGTCGCCTTCGCCGCACCCTACCCCGGCACCGTGATCCCGATGAAACTGGACCAGCACGGTGGCAAGCTGATCTGCCAGAAGGACAGCTTCCTGGCCGGCGCGCGCGGCGTGCAGGTGGGTGTGCATTTCCAGCGCAAGGTGATGACCGGCCTGTTCGGCGGCGAAGGTTTCATCATGCAGAAGCTCGAGGGCGACGGCTGGGTGTTCGTGCACGCCGGCGGCTGCGTGGTGGAACGCGAGCTGGCCGCAGGCGAGCGCATCGACGTGGATACCGGCTGCGTGGTGGCTTACCACGCCGGTGTGGATATGGACGTGCGTCGCGTAGCCGGCCTGAAGAGCATGTTCTTCGGTGGCGAAGGCGTGTTCCTGGCGACCCTGACCGGGCCGGGCAAGGTCTGGCTGCAATCGCTGCCGTTCTCGCGCCTGGCCGGCCGCATGTATGCCGCCGCACCGCAGGGCGGTGGGCAGAGCCGCGGTGAGGGCTCGGTGCTGGGTGGGCTGGGCCGCTTGCTGGATGGCGACAACAAGTTCTGATTGCTTGCTGGAGCCAAGCCCAGCGTAACCGTGGGCTTGGCTTTGGGCTTTGGCTCGTCATTCCCGCGCAGGCGGGAATCGCTCCTGCATTTGCTTTTGCTCAAGCGGTAGCCTCAAAAGCCGGAGCGATCCCCGCCTGCGCGGGGATGGCGATCTCATTCCCTCGACACACTGAACCCGAATCGCAGCCCCACCTAAACGGCTCCGCTTGCTGCCAGGTGTCCTCCCAGCGCAAAGCGCTATGCTGGCGCCCTTTCCAATACCCCTGTTCATCATGAAAGCGCGCAACGTCCGTCTGCTGCTGTCCCTCTCTTTGTTCGGTCTGCTGGCAGCCTGTGGCGGCGAGAACACCAAGCCCACCCCGCCGACAGCGGTGCAGCCGACCACGCCGGTAAGGCCGGTCAAGATCGGCGTGGCACTGGGCGGTGGCGCGGCCAAGGGTTTTGCCCATATCGGCGTGATCAAGATGCTGGAAGCCAATGGCTTCGAGCCGGTGGTGGTGTCCGGCACCAGCGCCGGCAGCGTGGTCGGTGCCTTGTATGCCAGCGGCATGAACGCCTTCCAGATGCAGCAGAAGGCCGTCGCGCTGGACGAAGCCAGCATCCGCGATATCCGCCTGTTCTCCGGCGGCCTGGTGCAAGGCCAGAAGCTGCAGGACTACGTCAACGCGCAGGTCGGCAACAAGCGCGCAGAACAACTTGAAAAGCCGTTCGCTGCGGTCGCCACGCAGCTGGAAACCGGTGAGCGCGCGGTGTTCGTGCGCGGCAATGTCGGCCAGGCGGTGCGCGCTTCCAGCTCCATCCCCGGCGTGTTCGAGCCGGTGATCATCGGTGGCAAGAGTTATGTGGACGGCGGTGTGGTCAGCCCGGTGCCGGTGGATGCGGCCAAGCAGCTGGGGGCCGAGTTCGTTATCGCAGTGGATATCTCCAGCCGCGCCACCGGCCAGCGCCCGACCGGCCTGCTGGGTGCGGTGGGCCAGTCGATCACCATCATGGGCCAGCGCCTGGGCGAGCAGGAACTGGCACGCGCCGACGTGGTGATCCGCCCGGCGGTGCTGGACATCGGCGCGGCTGATTTCGAGCAGCGTGGCCGCGCCATCCTCGAAGGCGAGAAGGCGGCGATGGCGGCGATGCCGCAGATCCGTGCGGGTATTGCCCGCCTGCAACAGGCGCGTCTAGCCACCGCACGCAATGCCGAGGCACGCGCCGCCGCCGTACAGGCCGAAGCGCACCAGCGTTGCCAGGACAGCCGCAGCCGCATCGAGAAGCTGCGCGGCATCGAGAAGAACTGCAACGCGCCCGCGCGTTGAGGGTCAACGGCAGGGCAGCAGAGTCTTTTGTGGGAGCGGCGTAAGCCGCGAAGCTGATAGACCTTCAGATCAAGAGCTCAACAGCAGAAGCGCCCTCACCCCAACCCCTCTCCCTCGTGCGGGAGAGGGGCTTGAAAGCTGCAACACCGACCCTTCTTCACCGCCCCAGCTGCGACAGCGGCAGGGCGCGGAACTCCTTCACCGTGCGCAGCACGAAGCTGGAATTGACGTCGGCAACACCGGCCGCGTTGAGCAGCTTGTCGAGCAGGAATTCCGAGAAGTGGTCCAGGTCGCGTACGTAGACCTGCAGCAGATAGTCCATGTCGCCGGTCAGCGCATGGCAGGCCACCACCTCATCCCATAGCTGCACCGCCTGCACGAAGTGATCGATGGCCGCCTGGCCGTGCTTGGACAACTGCACGCGCACGAAGGCCTGCAGGCCCAGCCCGATCGCGCGCGGCTCCAGCCGTGCGCCGTAACCGGCGATCACGCCTTCCGCTTCCAGCCGCTGCACTCGCCGCAGGCAGGCCGACGGCGAGAGATTCACCCGCGCCGCGAGCTCGGCGTTGGTGGCGCGGCCATGCTGCTGGATTTCGACCAGAAGCCGCAGATCCGTGCGATCAAGATTCACCGACGCCATCTTTGTTGCTCCGCACCATTGAATGGACGCAACAATATTGCGTCATAACCGACTGACAGCGCAATTACGCACACCTGTTGCGCGGCAGGCTTCCTACCATGCGGTTATCTATTCCCTTCAGGAGCTGCCGCCATGGAAGCCAACCCGCGCCGCGTCGAACACCAACAGACCGACAAGGGTTACGTGCCGGTCTATACCACCGCCGTGGTGGAGCAGCCCTGGGACGGCTACAGCGCCAACGACCATGCCACCTGGAGCACCTTGTACCAGCGCCAGCGCGAACTGCTGGTCGGCCGTGCCTGCCAGGAATTCCTCGATGCCCAGGACGAGATGGGCATGAGCGAGCACATGATTCCGCGCTTCGACCAGCTCAATGAAGTGCTGGGCGCGGCCACCGGCTGGACCCTGGTCGGCGTGGAAGGCCTGCTGCCCGAACTCGATTTCTTCGATCACCTGGCCAACCGCCGCTTCCCGGTGACCTGGTGGATCCGCCGCCCGGACCAGATCGACTACATCGCAGAACCCGATCTGTTCCACGACCTGTTCGGGCATGTGCCGCTGCTGATGAACCCGGTGTTCGCCGACTACATGGCCGCCTATGGCCGCGGTGGCGTCAAAGCCCACGCGATCGGCCCGGATGCGTTGCAGAACCTGACCCGCCTGTACTGGTACACGGTGGAATTCGGCCTGATCAACACTGCCGAGGGCCTGCGCATCTACGGCGCCGGCATCGTGTCGTCCAAGGGCGAGTCGCTGTACTCGCTGGAGTCGGCCGCGCCGAACCGGATTGGTTTTGACCTGGAGCGGATCATGCGCACCCGCTACCGCATCGATACCTTCCAGAAGAGCTACTTCGTCATTGACGGCTTCGAACAGCTGATGGCCGCGACCGAACCGGACTTCACCCCGATCTACGCCCGCCTGGCCGACGCCGAACATCTGCCTGCCGGCGACGTGCAGGACGGTGACACGGTGTTCCAGCGCGGCAGCGGCGAAGGCTGGGCCGACGGCGGCGACGTCTGAGCCAGCCCACCTCGCTGCAACGGAAGAAGCCGCCCAAGGGCGGCTTCTGTGCTCCGTAGCCCGGGTAAGCGAAGCGCACCCGGGGACTTCCAAACGTCTCGGGACGGCGGCAGCTCACTGCGCCTTCGCCGCTGCCACCTTGGCCACCCGCCGCCCACCATACTTGCGGTCCAGATAGAGCCCAACGGTCACCGCCACCAGCAACGGTGCCGCCCACGGGAACAGCTCGATCAGCAATGCCGGCACCGTGGTGTGGCTGCGCAGCCACTGCCATAGCGGACGCATGCCAATGCCGAGGAACGCCACATGGGTAGCAATGCCGGCACCCAGGATCGACTGGTAGTGCTGGCGAAACGCCCAATCCGGACGCGACGGCCCGCGGCGGGCGAACTTCAGCATGCGCCAGCCCACCCACAGGCCAATCGACGAGAACCCCAGGAACAAGGGCTGGCGATGCTGGATGCCGGTGCCCACAACCACCAGCGCCAGGATCACCATCGGCCACACTGCCAGATGCCAACCCGGCCGTGACACCAGCTTCCTCCAATCGCGCTTGTCGGTGACCGCGCGCCAGGCCAGCCACGTCGCGTTGCCGGTGATCGCCATCAGGTAGGCCAGGAACAAGGCCGACAGCGGCTGCTGACGGAAGAAAGCGAACTGGACGGTGATCGGCAGCGCGGTAACCACGATCACCGCCATCGCTACCAGATACACCTTGCCCAGCGCACGATGCCGCGGCGAACCCTTCTTCATGAACGCCGCCGACCAGAAGCCGGCCAGGGCGACCACGCCGGCCAGCACATGCAGCGCGACGATCAGGGAATATCCAGGCATGGGGAAGCTCTCTCCAGTGACGGCCGGCGGAGTGCGATGGCCTGTGCACAGCGTGCGTGAGCCGCTGCGGCCACAGCAGTCGCGGCAGTCATTGATCGACCCTGCCGGAAGTCACTTTCTGCTGCATACCCCTTGCCGCTGAGGCCTGCGCCCACCAGCATGCGTGCATGGAAATCACTCCCCGTTCGCGCTGGCACAGGCTGCTGCACCCGCTCAACCTCGCCGGCCTGTTGACCTGGCTGGCGGTAGCGGCCACCCTGCCCTATGGCTCCGGCGAGCAGATGGCCCTGCGCTGGGGCAGTGCCCTGCTGTTCCTGCTCGCCTTTCTGTTTGCCGCCAGCTACGAGCGCCCGTCGCCGCAGCGCAGCGTGGCGCTGCTGGTCGAGGCAGTGGCAGCGCTGGCGGTGATCCGCCTGGCCGCCAGCAGCGGCGTGGCGCCCGCCCTGCTGGTGATGCTGGCCGCGCAGGTGGCAATGAGTTGGCCACTGCGCATCACGCTGGTGGTGATGCTGCTGGTCAACCTGGGCATGTACCTGGTGCTGCGCGACGTGCACAGTCACCCGGCTGCGGTGGTGTTGATCTTCGCCGGCTTCCAGGCCTTCGCCATGCTCACCACGCACTACGCGCGCAGCGCCGAGCAGGCGCGCGACCGGCTGGCGCTGGTCAACGCCGACCTGCTGGCCACCCGCGCCCTGCTCGCTGAAAGATCCCGCGACGTGGAACGGCTGCGCTTGTCGCGTGAGCTGCATGATGTCGCCGGGCACAAACTCACTGCCCTGCGCCTGCACCTGCGCGCGCTTGCCGGCCGCACGGATGCAGCGCCCGAGCTGGCCCTGTGCGAACAACTGTCCGCCGAGTTGCTGGGCGATATCCGCGCCGTGGTGCATTGCCTGCGCGACAGCGGCCAACTCGACATGGATACCGCCCTGCACGCGCTGGCCGCACCCTTGCCGCGCCCACGCCTGCAACTGCAGCTGGATGCCGACGTGCAGCTCAGCGATACCGCCAAGGCCGAAACCCTGCTGCGCTGTGTGCAGGAGGCGCTGACCAACAGTGCCCGCCACAGCGACGCCACGGTGCTGCAGGTTGCCCTGCAACGCCGCGACGGACGCTTGCTGCTGGCGATGGAAGACGATGGCCAGTTGCGCGGCGAACCACGCCCTGGCAATGGCCTGACCGGCATGCGCGAACGCGTGGACGAACAAGGCGGCAGCCTGCAGCTGCAACGTGCTGCTTCCGGTGCCCTGCAGATTCGTGTGGAATTGCCGGCATGAACGATTCCCCCCGCATTGCCCTGGTCGACGACCAGGCCCTGATCCGCGCCGGCCTGCGCGCCCTGCTGCAGCAACTTGGCATCACCATCGTGTTCGAAGCCGACAGCGGCGACGCCCTGCTCGAACAGATTGCACAGCAGCCGGTGCAGCTGATCCTGTCGGACATCCGCATGCCGGGCCTGGACGGCATCCAGGCCTTGAAAGCCCTGCGCGGGCGCGGCGATCAAACACCATGCGTGTTCCTGACCACCTTCGACGAGAGCGACCTGCTGCTGCGTGCCACCGAAGCCGGCGCACAGGGTTTCCTGCTGAAGGATGCGGCACCGGAGGACCTGCATGACGCCATCGTGCGTGCCATCGCCGGACAGACCTTGTTGCAGCCGGTCAGCACCGATGCGGTGCGGCAGCGTTATCGCTACCACGCCGATGACGCGCCGAAGGAGTTGTTCAGCCAGAAGGAAGTCGCGGTGCTGCGGCTGATGGCCGGTGGCTACAGCAACCGCGAGATCGCCGGCAGCCTGTTCCTGGCCGAAGGCACGGTGAAGAACTACGTGTCGACCATCCTCGACAAGCTCGACACCCGCGACCGCACCCGCGCGGTACTGAAAGCCATCACCCTGCGGGTGATCTAGCGCCACCGAACGAAGCCGTAGTGCCGAGCCATGCTCGGCAAGGGCTTTACCGTTAGCGTGTCCGCCGTTGTGGGAGCGGCGTAAGCCGCGAAGCCACCAGACCATCAGATCGCGAATATATCGGTTGTTCCAGCGTTGTTGGCTTCGCGGCTTACGCCGCTCCTACAACCGGTGCACAGGTAAAGCCCCTGCCGAGCATGGCTCGGCACTACGCACCTCGACCGTCACGTGCACGATCTCCTCGTGGATCGCCAAGGCGCGATGGAACACTTCCGGCGCCACCATGGTCTCGGTCACCACTTCCATCGCGCACGCGTAGCGGCCACGGCCAACCTGCCAGACATGCAGGTCACTGATCCGGGCAGGCACCTCGCCCTGCTCCACCGCTTCGCGGATCTCGGCCACCACCGGCGCGTCCATCTCCGCATCCAGCAGCACGCCGCCAGTCTGCCTGATCAAACCCCATGCCCAGACCGACACCAGTACCGCGCCAACGATGCCCATCAGCGGGTCCAGCCAGGAGGCGCCGAAGTACAGGCCACCGAGCAGGGCGATGATCGCCAGCACCGAGGTCGCCGCATCGGCCAGTACATGCAGGTAGGCCGAGCGCTGGTTCAGATCATGGTGATGATGGTGGTGGCCGCCATGCGCGTGGTGGTCATGCCCATGATCGTGACCATGATGATGGTGTTGATCGCGCAGCCACCACGCGCACAGCAGGTTCACCGCCAAGCCGACCACCGCGATCGCAATGGCCTGCTGGTAATGGATGGGACTGGGTTTGAACACGCGCAGGATGGACTCGAACGCCATGATCGCGGCAACCCCCAGCAACAGGATCGCGCTGGTGAACCCCGCCAGGATCTCGATCTTCCAGGTCCCAAAGGCAAAGCGTGGATCATCGCGGTAACGCCGCGCGCAGGCATAGGCAAACGCCGCCAGACCAAGCGCCAGCGCATGCGAGCTCATATGCCAGCCATCGGCCAGCACCGCCATCGAGTTGAACCACCAGCCGCCGGCGATCTCGATCACCATCATCACAATGGTCAGCACCATCGCGCGCCGGGTGTTCTTCTCCGCCATCGGATTGCCTTCGCTGAAGGCATGGCTGTGGCGGCGGGATTGGGCGAGCGCGTCGAGTTGCATGGCGGTGGGTTGGAAGAAGGACGGCGTGATTCTATACCCCCAAGGGGTATATGATGCCAGCCATGGCTCATATCCAACGCGACAAGAAAAAGCTGCTGACCCGGGTGCGGCGCATCGCCGGTCAGGTAGCGGCCCTGGAACAGGCACTGGAAAGCGGCGACGACTGCGACGGCGTGCTGGTGCAGATCGCCGCCGCCAAAGGCGCCATGCACGGGCTGATGCTGGAAGTGATGGCCGGGCACCTCAGCGACCATGTCGTCGCGGAAAAGGACCCGGCCAAGCGCGCGCAGGAAGCCGAGGTATTGCTCGAGCTGATGAAGCGCCACGCGAAGTGACCGGTAGTGCCGAGCCATGCTCGGCAAGGGGCGTTACCCGCAACCCAATCTGCGCTTGTAGGAGCGGCGTCAGCCGCGAAGCTCACGAACCATCAGATTGCCAACACACCGGTGATTGCAACATTGCCAGCTTCGCGGCTGACGCCGCTCCTACAGCCGGTTTGCCGGTAAGGCCTCTGCCGAGCATGGCTCGGCACTACCTTGCGACCAGACGCTGTCGGTATGGCCCTGCTGCATGCGCAGTCGGCTGCGGTGCGCGATGTACAGCATCACCGGCACTGACAGCAGCGCAGTCAGGTCCACCGACCAACTGCCTGGGTGGTACCAGCTTCCGCCGATTCCCAAGGTGCCAGCAACACTGGACAATGGAATCGCCAACGTACACAGCGCACTCAACCACAGCAGCTCCACCGCAGCACGCGGCGCACCGCGCGCGAATGCCCAGGCGATGGCGGCGACGAATACCACGTAGTAGATGCCGGTGTGCCAGGCCTTCAGATCGGTGACCAGCGATGGCAGCCATTTGGTCGCGGCGATGCTGGCAGATATGCCGGCCACGCAGCCAAGTGATACGCCCACCGTCAGGCAGGCCAACACCCCGGCCGAACGCTTCTGCACTGGCGTTTCCGCGCCCTTGCGTTTGCGTCGCCGCGATTCCACCCACAGCAGGTTGCCGGTGTAGAACAGGGCAGCGCCGGCCAGGCCCATCAGCAGGTACAACCAACGCACCGGGTTGCCACCAAAGCTGCCGAAATGCAGCGCAAAGAACGCATTGACCGCGCCGTTCCAGCCATCCATGTGGCCCGGCAGGTCATGTGCATCCACCTCACCGCTATACGGATCCAGATGCGTGCTGGCATACACCCTCGCACGCGTGCCATGGCGGATATCCAGTCCAGTCACCGTTGCTTCAACATGGCCGTCCTTGTTCTGGAAGCCGAAGCTCTGCACCTCGAAGCCCGGCAGCTGCTGCTCTACCCGGCGCAGCAACTCGGCGGCCGGCAGCACTGCGGCTCCACCCGGCGCTTCGGCATGCTCCTCGCTCCACTCGATGCCCTGCGGATACACCACCGCGCCCTGTGCATCGTAGAACTGGTCATGGAAGGCGAACACCACGCTGGTCAGCGCGATGACGATGTGGAACGGCAGGCTGAACAGCCCCAAGGCGTTGTGTGCATCCAGCCACATGCGCTTGATGTTCTTGCCGATGCGCAGCGCGAACACGTCCTTGCTCAAGGTGATCAGCAGCACGATCAGGCCCGATACCAGGGCGACCGCATACGCCATCGCCACCGCGCCCATGATCGGCCGTGCGATCTTGTCCGGGAATGGCAGGCCAACCAGCTGGTGCAGCGTATCCACCAGCTGCGCCACCGGTGCCTTGCGCGTCTGCGCCACCTGCAGGCTGCCGTCGGCGGCGAAGCTGGCGCCATACTCGGTGAACTGGCGACGGCCCTGGCCGGGCGCGCGCTCCTGCCAGTACACCCGCGCCGGTTGATCGGCGTGCGGACGCACCGACACGAAGTAGCGCGATGCGGCCTTGGGGTGTTCGGCCAGCACCGCGGCCACCAACGCGTCGGCCTGTTGCAGTGACGGTGCCGGCGACAACGTGGAAGGCGGCGTCGCCCAGCGCTCCAGCGGCTTCTCGAACATGGTGACCGAACCGGCATAGAAGGCGATGAACAGCATCAGCCCGCTGACAATGCCGATCCAGATGTGCACATCCTTGTAGACCTTGATGATGTCGCTACGAATCTTCATGCAGCCACCTTCATGACATCACTCCACGCACCAGCCACAGCGCGGCGAAGGCCAGCACATTGGCCGCACCCAACCACAGCCAGGCACGCAGGCTGTCGCGGAACAGATAGACGAAGGACAGCACCGTCGCCCAGATCGGTGCCATCAACCACATGTTGAACTGGTTCTTGCCACCGCCGGCATTGATGCCGTCAGGGCCCAGCCACGCGAACAGGCCCGACAACGCCAAGGCCAAGCCAAACCCAAGTATGACGCCCGCACAGGTCTTGCCGAACCAATGGCGGCTTTCCAGCCGCGGTTTCACCGCGTTCATGCCGACCGTCCCGCGCGCACGCGTGCACGCCACGCCCCGAGGAACGGGGCGAGCGACCACACCAGCATCAACAGCATCAACCAAGTGGTGATCGCTTCCAGTGGCGCCAGCAGCGGCCACAGCGCCAACAGTGACAGCAGCACCAGCAGCGTGCCCGGCCACCATGCATGGCGCGTCGGCCAGGGCCCGGCGGTGCGCAGCTGTTGCTGTGGCGAAGCGACATACAACAACAGTCCGCCAATGATGCCGGCCAAGATGCCGGCGAGTCCCAGCCACAGGTTCATGCGGCCTGCCTGCTGTGCGTGGTCGCGCGTCCTTGCCGGACGCGCATGCGATAGGGTTTTTTCATCGGGTCTGGCTCTTCGCTGGACATGCGCTGGCGGCACCTGCACGAACACGCAGGTGCCGCGCGTCGATCACCAGCTGAAACGTGCGGTGGCGGTGACGGTACGGCCGGTGCCGTAGTAACAGGACGACACGCCGCCGCAGGTGGAGACGAAGCGCTTGTCGGTGAGGTTGCTCAGGTTGAGCGCGAACTGCGTGCCGACCGCGCCATGCTGGCCGGCGTCGTAGCGGATCGCCGCATCCCACAAGGTGTAGGACGGGATCAGGTAGAGGTTGGCGCTGTCGCCGTAGCTGCTGCCGTTGTAGCGCACGCCGGCGGCAATGCTCAGACCTTCCATGCCACCGGCGACGAAGGTGTAGTCGGCCCACAAGGCGGCCGTCCAGTCCGGCACCATTGCCAACTGCTTGCCGGTATAGCCGTTGTTGCTGCGGGTGACCTCCGAATCCATCCAGCTGGCTGCGCCGATCAGGCTGAAGCCCTCCAGCGGGGTGATGCGCCCTTCCAGCTCGGCGCCACGCACGCGGCCTTCGCCGTCCTGCACCTGGCAATCCGCATTGCCGGCGGCACCGCAGGTATTGTGCGATTTGATCGGGTCGTTGGTGACGATGTTCTGCTGCCGCAGGTCGTAGGCCGACAAGGTCAGCAGACCATCGAATGAGGCCGGCTGGTACTTCAGGCCGGCTTCCCATTGCTTGCCGGTCACCGGGTCGAACGGCGTCTGCGTGTAGCTCATGTTGGCATTGGTACCGGCCGGCTGGAACGACTCGGCATAGCTCAGGTAAGGCGTCAGGCCGTTGTCGGCCACGTACAGAACGCCGGCATTACCGGTGAATGCCTTGTCCTTGACCTTGGTCGGCACCACCGGGCGGTAGGTATTGGTGGCCACCGTATAGGCCTGGGTCCAGGTGTCGTCCTTGGTCCAGTCGTGGCGGCCGCCGAAGGTCAGGCGCCACTTGTCGATGGCGATCTGGTCCTGCAGGTAGGCTCCGGTCTGGCGGTTGATGCCGCCGCTGTAGTTGATGCTGGTGGTGACCGGCACGTAGTTGGTGTACACCGGATTGAAGATGTCGATATCGGCCGGGTTGACCATCGCACCACGCGCGCCGGTCCAGTCGGCTTTCTGCCAGTCCACGCCAAACAGCACGGTGTGCTCGACAACGCCGGTGCTGAATTTTCCGGTCAAGCGCGTATCGACAGTCTCGCCCTTGGAGTCGCCTTCGCCCCAGGTCGCGCGCCGCTTCTGGGTGCGGCCATCAGCGTTGAGTCCGCCATTGGTGACCACCGTGCGGAACACCGATTCAACATCGGTATGGCGCGCGCTCTGGCTCAGGGTCCAGTTGTTGTTGAAGCTGTGCTCGAACAGGTAGCCCGCGGTCCAGATGGTGCGATCGAAGGTATTCCAGTTGGGCTCACCGATGAAGGTGGTGTTCTTCATGTAGCCGTACGCGGTGGGGCGCAGCGTGCCTTCCATCGGCAGGAACTGGTAGGTCGAGCCACCGTCGTCCTTCTGGTACAGGCCGAGCAGGGTCAGGCGCGTGCGCTCGGCGATCTGGAAGGTGTAGCTGGGTGCAAGGAACCAGTGCTGCTGCTCGGTGCGGTCGATCTGGGTCTGGCCGTCGCGGTACAGGCCGACCAGGCGCAGCAGGTGGCGGTTGTCGTCGCTGCCGGTGCCGACATCGAAGGCACTGCTGTACTGCCCATTGCCGTCGATGCCCAGGCGCAGCACCTGCTGCTGGTCGGGCACTGGCGTCTTGCTGACCTGGTTGACCATGCCACCCGGAGCCACCTGCCCGTACATCACCGCTGACGGGCCCTTCAGCACTTCCACGCGATCCAGGTTCCAGCTGTCGACCATGCTGCGGTTCCACTGGCTGCCCTGCGGCGCGCGCATGCCGTCAATGGTGACGTTGTTGGCCCAGCTGCCGGCGTCGAAGCCGCGGATGCGGAAGTCATCGACGCGGTTGTCGATGCCGCTGCTTTCCAGCGACACACCGGCCACGTAGCGCATCGCCTCGTTGAGGTTCTGCACCCCACGGGCGTCCAGTTCCTCGCGCGCGATCACCGACACCGACTGTGCGGTTTCGGCGATGGCGGTATCGGTCTTGGTCGCGCCAGAGGTGTGGCCGGTGGTGCGGTAGGCATTGACCCGCACCGCATCCAGGGTCTGCGCGTCGGCAGCCGCTTCGGCTTCGGCAGCAATTGCAGCAAGCGGGAACAGGGCCGAGACAACGGCAAGGGACAACAAGGCCGGACGGAGGCCGGCAGAAATACGGGGGAGGGACACGGGTCAACCTGCACGGACGGAAGTATTGGCTGACTGCGCAGGCAGCGGCTGATGCGCTCATTATAGTAAATAATAACCATTCGCAACAATATGGCTGGCATCGGGTGTCCTGCCTGCCGTTCCGATCCTGCCTCGGAGGCCTGAACACCCGGCCCAAGGCGCGGTTTGCCACAGCATGTAAAATGACCAATTTTTAGTCAGGACACATGGCGAAAGCTTCCCAACGGGCGCCCGTCCTGGGCCCGGCGTTCATTCGCCTGCTGGCCCGGTTCAGCGATGACGCAGGCTCGCCTGCCGCCCCGGCCGTGTCCGAACGTCTGGCGCAGTGGTTCGACTGGAACCGCGCCATCACCCTGTCCAAGGCCCTGGACAATCCGCCGCCCACGGCCGAGCCCGGCCCGGTCTTCGACGATGCCCAGCACGCCGAGTGCGCGCGGGTGCGGGCCAGGTTGCTTGACGCCATCCAGGCCGACATCGACCTGAGCCCAGCGCGCAACGTCGCGCCCCCCGACAACGCGATCGAGGCCGCCTTTGCCCCCTACCGCCAGCACTACCTGAACCAGCAACGCGCCATGCAGACCGCCAGCGGCCGCCTGCGCGGGCGCCTGCGCGACATGCTGGCGCGGCAGTCCGCGGCCAAGGCGCGCCTGGCCGAGGTGGACGCGGTGATGGAGGCCACCCTCAGCCCGCGCGAACAGACCCTGCTTTCCCATGTGCCGGCCCTGCTCGGCCAGCACTACCTACGGCTGCATGACGCCGCCGCGCACGACCCCACCGATGCAACTGCATCGGACGCCACCACGGCACCCACCGGCCCCTGGCTGGCCACGTTCCGGCAAGACCTGCGCACCGCGCTGCTGGCCGAACTGGATGTCCGTTTCCACCCCATCGATGGCCTGCTCGCAGCGCTACGCACCCGGTAATCCGTACCTCATGTCCAGAAACCTCGTTGCAGTCGTTGTCTTCCTTGTTGGCCTGCTGGCCGTGTGCTGGATCGGCATTGGCTATGCCGGCACCCATCCCTTGGCGGCCGTGGTCGCGGCGGTGATCGCCGCCTGTTACCTGGCCGGTGCCGTGGAGCTGTTCCGCTACCGCCAGGCCACCACCACCCTGCAGCAGGCCTTGCCGGCCATCGGCGAAGCGGCCGACAACCTCGATGGCTGGCTCAGCCGCCTGCAGGCCGGCCTGCGCGGCCCGGTGCGCCTGCGCGTACAGGGCGAGCGCGTCGGCCTGCCGGCACCGGCCTTGACCCCGTATCTGGTCGGCCTGCTGGTGCTGCTGGGCATGCTCGGCACCCTGCTCGGCATGATGGCGACCCTGCGCGGCACCGGCCTGGCACTGGAAAGCGCCACCGACCTGGATGCGATCCGCAGTTCGCTGGCCGCGCCGGTCAAGGGCCTGGGCTTCGCCTTCGGCACCTCGATTGCCGGTGTTGCCAGCTCGGCCGCACTCGGCCTGTTGTCGGCACTGCTGCGGCGCGAGCGCGCGCAGGCCGTGCAGGAACTTGATGCCGGCATCGCCAGCCAGCTGCGCAGCCACTCGCAGAGTTTCCAGCGCGGCGAAACCTTCCG
>Ga0308158_10002509_pt1 | contig 17190 bp, 18 predicted proteins | sample PhyBR2_FD_201038 | JGI IMG/M metagenome (GOLD analysis project Ga0308158, IMG submission 201038) | Phyllosphere microbial communities from UC Gill Tract Community Farm, Albany, California, United States - DLSLB.R2 | ecosystem: Host-associated > Plants > Phyllosphere > Unclassified | place: USA... | reverse complement strand
AACGCGCGTCAGGCTGACGCCCTCTCGTCAGGAAGTTGCCGTCTCGCCGGCCCGAGCGCCCCCGCCGCGCTCGCACGCCGGAGCGCCGCACGCGCTCACGCGCTGAGGAACCACCACCAGATCAGCAACATCGTGGTGCCGAAGCCGGCGATCTGGTTCAGCCACAGGAAGCGGTTCCAGCCGGCGGTGGCGCGGTCGCTCTCGGCATCGGTGACGTTCCGGTACGGCCAGCACACGACGAGGTAGGGCACCACGAGCGCGGCGGCCAGGGGCCCGGGCCAGGCGGTGAACAGCATGGACACCCCGGCGAGGGCGTAGGCGACGAGGGCGAAGCGCACGGTCCATCGGGCTCCGCGGGCGGTCGCGATCGACGAGATGTCGGCGGCGCGGTCGGCTTCGACGTCCTGCACTGCACCGAAGGCGTGCGAGGCGATGCCCCAGAGCGCGAACGCGATCAGCACGAACACGAGTTGCGGCGTCCACACGGCGCCCGCGAGTACGAGCCCGTACACGGCGGGCGAGAAGAAGTGGATGCTGCTCGTCATCGAGTCGGCGAACGGGCGCTCCTTGAGCCGCAGCGGCGGCGCGGAGTAGAACACGACGAAGAACAGGCTGAGCGCGAGCACGAGCCACGACAGCGGCGACCCGATGATGACGAGGTACACGACAAACGGCAGGCACGACAGCGCCGAGGCCCACAGTGTGATGGGGTGCATGCGCTTGGCGAGCACGGCGCCGTGTGTGCCGCCCTTGCGGGGGTTGCGCAGGTCGGACTCGTAGTCGAACACGTCGTTCACGCCGTACATCGCGAGGTTGTAGGGAACGAGGAAGAACAGGATGCCGATGATCAGCGGCGCATCGATCGTCCGCGTGGTCAGCAGGTAGGCGGCGGCGAACGGGAAGGCGGTGTTGATCCAACTGACCGGTCGCGACGACACGAAGAGCTCCCGCAGCACGCGGCCGGGGGTGAGGGCGGCGGGGGCGGTCATGCGGTGTCCTTCGAGGGCAGGGGAGCGAAGAGGGTGAACAGCGCCGGCACGAGGAACGCCGCGCACAGGGGGTAGGCGAAGTCTTCGAGGGGGGCGAGCCCGAGTTTCAGGCCGCTGAGGTGCTCTTGAGGATACGAGAACAGGTCGACGGCGATCATGAGGTTGTCGAACACGAGCGTCAGGCCCACCAGCACGAGTGCCGTCAGAGCGGAGGATGCCATCCGCTGACGGAACCGCGGCCGCCGGAGCGTGGCGAGGGTGACGAGGAGGGTGACGACGACGAACGGCAGCACGATGAGCGGGTAGGTCACGCGGACCGCCTCTCGACCGCCGGGGCGTCGGTGCGGCGAGCCCGGGCGGCGGCGCGCCGCTCGAACACGGCGAACATCACGACCGCGAGGTAGCTCAGGAACAGCAGGAAGAAGAGCTCTTCGAGCGGCAGGTGCGGGGCGAGCATCACGCCGACGAACAGCGGGCTCTCACCCTTCACGAAAACGCCCGTGGCGATGCCGACGAGGTCCCACGCGAGGAAGAACACCGTCCCGCCCACCACCGCCATCGTGGTGCGGAGAGGAGCGACCCGCAGCGCGAGCGAGTACTTCCCATCGATCAGCATCATGCCGATCAGCGAGAAGAAGATCGCGCCCAGGTAGATCCCCGGCACCTCAGACCGCCGCGCGCGCGGGTTCCGCCAGGGGACCGGCGGTGGTGTCGCCCGTCAGGCGCTTGACCACGAGCTCGGCCGAGATGAGGCACATGGGCAGCCCGATGCCCGGCAGCACCGAGGTGCCGGCGTAGTAGAGGTTGTCGACCTTGCGCGAGCGGTTCTTGGGGCGGAAGATCGCGCTCTGGTTGAGCGTGTGCGCAAGGCCCAGCGAGTTGCCGTGCCAGGCGTGCAGATCTTCTTTGAAGTCCTCGGGCGCGATGGTCTTGCGCACGACGATCCGCTCGGCGAGATCCGGGATGCCGGTCCATTCGCCGATCTGCGCGATGACGCGATCCGCGGCCTTCTCGATGCGCTCGTCGCCGGCGCCCGAGACGCCTCCGCGGCCGCTGTTGGGGTCGGCGGGCACGGGGACGAGGACGAACAGGTTCTCGTGTCCCTCTGGCGCGACGGAGTCGTCTGAGGCGCTGGGGCGGCAGATGTAGATCGACGCGGGGTCGGGGATCTTCTTGTTCTCGCCGAAGATCGCGTCGAAGTTGGTGTGCCAGTCGTCGGTGAACAGCAGCGTGTGGTGGGTGAGCTGCGGCAGCTCGCCCGTGACGCCGAGCAGAAGCAGCAGGGCGCCGGGGCTCGGCACCTTGTCCTGCCACCACTTCTCGGGGTACTGGCGGTCCTTCTCTTCGAGCAGCTCGTTCTCGGTGTGGTGCAGGTCGGCGCCCGAGACCACGGCATCCGCTGCGAAGATCCGGCCGTCGGCGAGGCGCACGCCGCGCGCGGTGCCCGACTCGGTGATGATCGCCTCGACGGGTGCCGAGGTCTCGATCGTGACGCCGCGCTCGCGCGCGAGCTTCTCAATCGCGGTGATGATCTCGGTCATGCCGCCCTTGGGGTAGAGCACGCCGTCGCCCAGGTCGAGGTGGCTCATCAGGTGGTACAGGCTCGGCACCTCGAAGGGCGATCCGCCGAGGAACACCGCGGGGTAGGCGAGGATCTGCTGCAGCCGCGAGTTGGTGAAGTCGGTGGTGACGCGCTTCCACAGGGTGCGCGTGAGCAGGGGGATGAGGGTGGGCAGGCGCTTCACCAGCGCGGGGTCGCGCAGGCCCTTGGTCGACGAGTACGGGTCGTAGAGGAACTTCGACGTCGACAGCTCGTAGGCGTCTTTCGCGGAGTCGAGGTACGCGTCGATGTTGTCGCCCGAGCCGGGCTCGTGCTTCTCGAACAGCGCGCGAACGGCCTCGCGACCCGACACGATGTCGATCGGCTCGCCCTTTCCGGGAAGGCCGTAGACGCGGTACGCCGGGTCGAGGCGCACGAGGTCGAGCTGTTCGGCGGCGCTCGTGCCGAGCAGGCGGAAGAAGTGGTCGAACACCTCGGGCATGAGGTACCAGCTGGGGCCGGTGTCGAAGCGGAAGCCGTCTTTCTCCCACGAGCCCGCGCGGCCACCGAGGGCGTCACGCGCCTCGAAGAGGTGGACGTCGTGTCCGCGGTCGGCGAGCAGTGCTGCGGTACCGAGACCGGCGATCCCGCCTCCGACGACGACGATGCGCTGGGCGCTCATGAGCGTGAACCTTTCGGGGGGCGGCCCAGAAGGGCGCGGGCGGCGAGGGTGGCTTTGACACCGTCGGGAACGCGGACGCGCGGGGCGCCGGCGGGGGAGGAGCGGAGGCGGCGAGAGAGTTCCGCGAACAGGTCATGCGCCGTGGTGACGGCGGCGCGGCAGTCGGGTGGCAGGTGGGGGATGACGGATGCCGCGGCGGCGAGGTCGGCGTCGATGCGATCGAGAACGGCCACTCGGCGTTCGTCGTCGGCCGCGCCGTCGAGGTAGTCGCGGCCGAGGCGGTCGGCGTCGTCGGCGAGGTCGCGGAGGAAGTTCACGTCTTGGAACGCCGCGCCCAAGCGCCGTGCGCCGTCGACGAGGTCGGCGGCGGGTCGGGCGGGTGCCGACATCCCGGCGTTGAGGAACACCTGCAGGCACATGAGCCCGACGACCTCGGCCGAGCCGTAGACGTAGGCGTCGTGCGAGAGGTCGTCGTGCTCGGCGGTGTCGAGGTCGGTGCGCATCGACGCGAAGAACGGGGCGATGAGCTCTTCGGTGATGCCGCACTCGCGCGCCGTCCGGGCGAAGGCGTGGACGACGAGGTTGGCGCTGAAGCCGGTGGCGATGGCATCCCGAACCTCGTTCTCGAGGCCGTCGAGCACCGCGCGTTCCCGCTCGGGACTGAGCCCCGCGTCGTGGGCGGGTCCGTCGACGATCTCGTCGGCCACCCGCACGAGGGCGTAGATGTTGCGCACGTGCGGGCGCGGGCGGGGCCCGAGCAGGCGCGCGGCCATGCCGAACGAAGTGGAGTAGCGGTTGATCACCGCGGCGGCGGCGTCGTCCGCGGTCTGGGAGTACAGCTCGAGGCCCGTGGGCGCATGACTCACGGAATGCGCTCCTGCACGGCTTTCACGAGGTCGCGCAGCATCTCCTGGCACGCGGCCGGCACCGTCGAGGAGTCGACGATGATGAGGGCCTCTTCGAGCGTGTCGAGGATGAGGCATTCGAGTTCGGCGCGGGCGCCCGACTCGGAGAGGGCCTCTTGGGCGGCGCGCACGGCGATCGGACCGGTGTGGGCCTGGGCGAGCGCTTCGCTGACCTCGGGCCACTTCGGTGTCTTGCGGGCGAGCGAGATGAGGTGCGTCTTCTTCGCCTCGCGCAGGTCGCAGCCCTCTTCTTTGCCCGACACCGCCGACGAACCGAAGGCGCCGATGAGGTCGTCCACCAGCTGGTAGGCGAGTCCGAGGCGCTGGCCGAATCGCTCGAGCGCGTAGATCGAGGGGCTCGGGGCTCCGGCGATGAGGGCTCCGGCCTGCAGCGGTGCCGAGAACGAGTACGCGGCGGTCTTGTCGCGCGTGGTGCGCAGCACCGCCTCGGAGTCGACCTCGCCCGACGAGACGGCGTGCTCCACGTCCGAGAGCTCGCCCATCGCCGAGATGAGAACGGCGTCGTCGAGCATCTCGAGCAGCGGCTGGCGCATGCGGTCGGGGAGTTGCGCGAGGGCGATCATGCGTCCGGCCTCGTGCAGCAGCAGGTCACCGGCGAGGATCGCGGCCGCGTCTCCGAGCAGGGCCGAGCCGTCGGCATCCGCCCCCTTCATCAGACCCCGCTGGCGGAACTCTCCGCCGATGTTGGGCACTCCGCGGCGTTCGGTGTCGTGATCGATCACGTCGTCGTGGATGACGAACGCCGTGTGCAGCAGTTCGAAGGCCGCGGCGACCTGGTACACGCCGATGCGGTGTTCGTCGTCGCCGTAGAGCGTCTCGAAGGCCGAGACGACGAGCAGGGGACGGAAGCGCTTTCCGCCTTCGGTTGCCCGACGGATGGCGGATGCCAGGTACCGGGCGCCGTCGCCCAGGGTGGTGGCGCGCCGCTGAAGGCGCGAGAGCGCCCCGTCGATCTCGCGGTCGATGCCCTGACGGGCGACGGGAGTGGATTCAAGACTGATCATGAGGCGCGCCTCACAGTGTGAGGGGTCTGGAAGAGGTGCAGCTGCTGCGCCTGCAGGACGAGCCAGGGGCTGAACGCCCACGGCGTCGACTCGAGAGACGCGGCGAGCTCGAGCGGGTCGACCCAGCGGTACTCGGCGACCTCGTCGGGGTTGGGCTCGGGGTCGACGTCGGCGCGGGCGATGTACACGGGGCAGATCTCGTGTTCGACGATGCCGCTGGCGTCGACGGCGCGGTAGCGGAAGTTCGGGAGGGCCAGCTCGAGGTCGCGGATGACCAGGCCGACCTCGTGCTCGGCGCGGCGGTGCACCGCCGCGAGCGAGGCTTCGGAGGGGCCGGGGTGGCCGCAGAACGAGTTCGTCCAGACGCCGGGCCACGTCTTCTTGTGAAGGGCGCGGCGCGTGACGAGCACTTCGCCCGCGGAGTTGACCACGTGGCACGAGAACGCCAGGTGCAGAGGTGTCTCGGTGTCGTGCACGGTAGCCTTGGGCGCCGTGCCGATCTCGTTGCCGAAGTCGTCCAGGAGGACGACATATTCGGTCTCGCTCATCGTGCCTCCCGTTTGCTAGTTTAGCTAGCGATGTAGGCTTGACTATACCGACGCCGAAAGGGGGTGTCCACCGTGACGAAAGCCGTGTCGGCCTCTGGTACAAGGCCCGCCGTGACCCACACTTTACGCGCCGTCCAGACCCTCAGCGACGCCCTCGACCGCATGCACTCGGGCATGAAGGGCGAGATGGACATGAACGCCAGTGACCTCGCGACGCTGCGCATGCTCACCATCCGCGAGTACCGCGGTCAGATGGTCAGTCCACATGACGTGGCGAGCCACCTGCGCATCTCGACCGCGTCGACCACCAAGCTCATCGATCGCCTCGTCGCCTCTGGCCATCTCGAGCGTCTGCCGCACCCCTCGGACGGGCGGGCCCGCGTGGTCGTGCTGACCGACAAGTCGCGCCGCGAGTTCTTCCAGCACTTCGGCGTGCACCTGGGCGCCATGCGCGATGTCGCCGAGCGCTTCGACGACGGCGAGCTCGACACCATCGTGGCGTTCATGGACTCGCTCACGGAGTCCATCACCACCGAAGACTGACCGGCGAAGCCGTAAGGGCCCCCGGGGTGTCACCCCCGCGCGACCCGCACGCCCACGTCGTCGAACGCGTCCCGCTGACGCCCGCCCCGCCGCGCGGTCGCCCGCACCTGCGCGGGGGCGTCCGACCATCCGCCGCCGCGGAACACGCGCGCATCGCGCTCGCCCTCGGGGTCGTACAGGTCGGCGCACCATTCCCACACGTTGCCGAGAGTGTCGAAGAGTCCGTGGAGGTTCGGCATCCGTCCTCCGACTTCCGCCGGGGCGCGCAGGCCGTCGGCGGCCGTCCAGGCCACCTCGCGGACCGGTCCGTAGGCCGATGACGTCGAGCCGGCGCGGCACGCGTACTCCCACTCGTCTTCGGTGGGCAGGCGGAAGCCGTCCGAGTCGGGGTCGCCCGTGACGACCTCTCCGTCGAACGAGTAGACGGGGTCGAGGCCTTCCCATTCGCTCAGCGCGTTGCAGAGGCGGATCGCGCGCAGCCAACTCAGTTGCGTCGCGGGGCGTCGCGGATGGCGGGACGGGATGCCGAGCAGCTCCGCGATCTGCTCCTCGGTGATGGCGTACACGCCGATCTCGAAGCTGTTGACGACGATCTCGCGTCGTTCGGCGCCCCGCAGGTCTCCGCGCAGTACGCGGCCGGCGGGGATGCGGGCCATCTCGACGTCGGTCACGCGAGTTCCACCATCCAGAGGTCGCTGTCGCCGGTGATGAACAGGCGCTTCTCGTCGGCGTCGAAGGTGCAGTTGCTGACGACGTGCGGGGTCGGGATGACGCCCAGGCGCGCGCCGGTCTCGTCGACGATGACGACGCCCGCTTCGCTCGAGATCCAGAGCCAGTCGCGGCTGTCGACGACGAATCCGTCGGGGATGCCGGCATCCACCGTCGCGAAGGTGCGCGGGGCGCCGAGGCTCTCGCCGTCCCAGCTGCACGCGACGACGCGGGGGAGCCGCTCGGCGTTGGACTCGGCGACGTAGAGGGTGCTCTCGTCGCGGCTGAAGGCCAGTCCGTTGGGCTGGTCGAGGTCGATCATGCGCTGCAACCCGTCGCCGTCGCGCCAGCGGTAGACGCTCTGGTGGGGGAGTGCGGGGTCGGCGGGGTATCCCTCGCGCGGATCCGAGATGCCGTACGTGGGGTCGGTGAACCAGATCCAGCCATCGGATGCCACGACCACGTCGTTCGGCGAGTTCAGCGGCTCGCCCTCGAAGGCGTCGACGAGCAGTTCGGTGCCGTTCTCGTCGGTGCGGCTGATGCCGCGGCGCCCGTGTTCGGCCTGGACGAGGCGGCCTTCGGCATCCATCGCGTTTCCGTTGGCGAAGTTCGAGCGGTCGCGCACCGTGACGATCGAGCCGTCTTCGCGCCACGCCAGCGTCCGCCGGCCGATCACGTCGCTGAACACGAGGGAGCGCTCTTCGGGCCACCAGACCGGTCCCTCGGCCCAGGTCGCGTCACCGTAGAGCGACAGCAGCCGCGAGGTGGGCGGCAGGACGGCGCTCAGGCGTTCGTCCCACACGCGGGGAGGGGCGACGTCGACCGCCTCGGGGGAGCGGGCGCTCTGCAGGATCTGACCGTCGAGGGGAATGCGGGGCATGGTCCCAGTCAAACGTGCGGGGGGCGCCGGGTGGGGCGGGTTGACGCGCTCAGCCGAACGGGTGGGCGGTGGGCGCGGCCGGCGACGTGGCGAACTGGATGAGCACCTGCAGGCAGGGCTCGTCGCCGACGGTGCCCGAGAGGTGTCCGGCCGTGCCGTCGACCTCGGTGGTGTCGGTGTCCTGCCCGAAGTGGATGTCGCCGGGTCCCATCTCGACGCGCGAGCCGTCTTGCGTCTCGAGGAACCAGCGCCCCCGCAGCGGGATCACCCACTGAGGATGAGGGGACGGATGCCACTGCCCCACCCACCCGACCGGCAGAGCCGCGAAGAGCACGGCCGACACCTCGCCGGGGAACGGCCGCATCCACTGCGGGTCGGCTCCGCCGCCGACGCTCTGCATCCCGAATCCCCGTAGGACGGATTCGTCGAGCCGGCTCTTGCCGTCGAGTCCGGTCCACATGTGGATGAACGGCAGCGTCGGCGGGGTGTCGGCGTCGCGCCCGTCGTTGTCGAGGGGAGCGGTGGTGGTCGTGTCCATGGCTCGATCCAACCGCGCCGAGCCCGGGGGAGCGCAGGGTTGACGGAGGGGGAGGGATGCCACATGCCGGTGCCGGCGCAGGCGCATGCGCTTACGAACGAAGAAGGGGCGCCGCCGACCGAAGTCGACGGCGCCCCTTCAGGAACGCGTGGTGTGTCAGGCTTTGCCCTCGGCGCGGTTGCGACGAACCGTGGTGGCCACGGCGATCGTGCCACCGGCGAGCGCGAGAGCGCCGCCGCCGACCCACAGACCGAGCATCGAGTTGGCGTCGAAGCCGGTCGCGGGGAGGCCGGTGTTGCCGCCCGCGTTGTTCGAGCCGCCAGCGGTGCCGCCCGTGGGCGTGGCTGAAAGCGTGTAGGTGCCACGGGCGTCAGCGGGGAGCGTGACAACCGCGGTCGCGTTGCCGGAGGCGTCGGCGACCTTCGTGATCGACTTGGAGCTGACGGGCAGGTTCGCCGTGGCGAGGCCGGCCTGGTTGGCGTTGTAGCCGACGAGGACGAAGTTCACGGTGGCGCCGGGAGCCACGTTGAACGTGACCGGGCCGTTGTTGGTGATCGTCACGGTCTGCGTGCCGGGAGCGGTGGGGACGTACGCCTGAGCCACGGCGGGAGCTGCGAAGAGCAGCGCGCCGGCGAGGGCCGCGGTGACGCCAGCCTTCTTGAGGTTGAGCTTCATGAGTGCCTGCTTTCGAATCCGGGCTACCGGGAGGTGGTGGTCCGCGTCCGTGCTATCCCGATGGAGCTGCAAGGGGAAGGACAACAATGAAGCGGTGGGTGGTGCTAGACCCTTCCTGAGTATTGCTTAAGCATTACCTGTATTGCAAATTAGCAAGGTTTCAACTACGTAAATTTACACAGACGCGCAGTGGTAGGCGCGTTTACGCACTCCGAACGCTTCACTCCAGGGTCGCCGTCGACGCATTGTTACAGGCAGCGACGACGATGGGATTGAACGACGCGTCAGCGGTTGGCGTGACGATGGCTTCCGCTCCCGACGCCGCTGATGAGGTGCCCACCACGACGGTGACGCTCGCGGAGCTCTGTGGGGCCAGGTTCGCTCCGAAGGTAAGTACTTCGCGTCCTTCGAATGTTCCCTGGTCGTAGGCACTCCCATCAGACGCGGATGCGGAAACGAGCTCATATGTCTCCGGCAGGTACACGTTGCTGACGACCGTCGCCGAACCCGGGGCGACTCCATAGACACCGTTGCCCGTGACGTACGGGGGTAAAGAAGTCTGTGCGTCTAGCGGGGCGCCGTTAGTGAGCGTGAGAGTGAGGGTCAATTGGCGCGATGGTGCGCCGCCTCGTTGCGGACAACCATCCCAGCTGAGCGAGACTGACGGCTTCACGTAGTAACTCATCTTTGAGCCGGTGCCGTCATTGAGGTAGACGCCGAAGCGGGCCACCTCCTCCGTGGTAGAGGGCAACTCGCCAGCGAGAGTCGTCCCGGATATCTGCTCTTGCTCGTCAGGGCGCGCCGCCCATATGAGCAGGCGGCGTTGCTCAGAGCCGAGCGACAGAGCGCTCAGTAACTGGGGCGCGGAGGCATGCCCGCTTAGCATCGCTCCGAAAATCTCCTTCGCGGCCGTCGCGAAGAAAGCATCTTGGGAAGTTGGGTCGGGGTATCGCGCGTAGACATCGCTCAGGAGCACGGACACGGCGTTCGCGCTGTTCAATTCCTCGCCGTCAGCGAGCTTGATGGGGCCGACTGCTTTCAACATGTAGGACAGAACAACCGGATCCACCGCGACAACACCATCCACCCGGACGCCAGTTGCGCGTTCGTACATCTCGCGCGCAATCGGCCCGTCGACCGTGAAATCCGGAATCTGTGTGACGTTCTGAAAGTAGCGGGCAGGCCGGCTCTGGTAGATCTGTTCGAGCTCATCGGGCAGCGCGACAGCTGGCTCACTAAGTCCGCGTGAGATCGATGTGGCTGATCGAGCGTCCTCGAAGGAAATGGCTCCATCATCTGTGCGGAGCAGAATCGCCGTCCCGGAAATGCCACCAAGCGAACGCCACTCTGCGTTGTTCTGGACGACCAAGAGATAGTTGCGGGGTCCTTCTCCGCCGAGCATGGCGGGAAGTAGTCGCGTGGCGCGGGCCAGTGCATCCAAGTCGCCTGAAGTCTTGTCGAACAAGTGCTGAGCTTGGGTCAAGGCGTCATCGAGCTTACCGACAAGGGGAGTGCGGTCGATTCTCTTGATGGATCCCGCAGCTTCAGCCGCGCGCGCGGCAGCGGATTCTGCCGGAACTTGCAGCGCCGTCAACGGCGAAAGGTCCATGCGGCCATCGACCGGCTTGAGGCTGGCAATGGGTGAATCTTGCCCCGTAGCGACTAGAGGCAAGAGGCCGAGACGTAGAAGTCTGTCTGTGGATGCCGCCAATTCGCCGAACGCCACGAGCTGGGGGCCCACCCACGGCGCGTGTTCTGCGAGGGACCAAACGGCATCATCGGTCAGCTCATGAGCTGCCTGGGCGTCGGCAGCGAGTTGCGAAAGGTTTGAGACAGCAGCCGCGGGGTCATCGCCGATGGAGGCAGCTATATTCCCCGCCTTCGTTCGAACCTGATCGAGATGTTCGTAGGCGAGGAATGCGCGAACGCCGATCCATCCGGCAGCGGCGATACACAGAAGCAGCAACGTGGCCACAGTCCACGCCATCAATCGCCCCACGCTGCGGCGCGCACGCCAGATGGATTCCGAAATCACGGCTTGCTCCCTGCGCTGTGAAATGAAGCCACTATCGCTCTACCAACAGACCATCGCGAACATGCGACTGTCACATCTCCCGCTGCAGTCCTCGCGTCTCTTTCCGAGACGCGAACCCGAGTTCATCAAGCGCGTCATCAGGCGAGGCCGCATCGGATGGCATCGACGCGCGCTTCTTCGCTCTTATGCCGCCGCGACCCCGCTTTTTCGGCTCGGGCGTCTCGTAGTACCCGTACCCGTAACCATAAGCGGAGTAGTAGGAATCGGGTCCTCGAGTCGGCACCATAGACATCACAAAGCCGGCCAGCTTGGCGCCTACCGTGTTCAGCGCCTCGGTGGCACCTTCGAGCTGATGTTTCGTCGTCTTCCCAGCTGCGATGACCATCAACGCGCCACTCGTGACGCGTGCCAAAATCGCTGCGTCCGTCACAGGAAGTAGCGGAGGCGCGTCACAAAGGACCACATCGAAGTCCTTCTCGAGCATGCTCAGTAGCGTTCCCATTTGCGATGAACCGAGCAATTCACTGGGGTTGGGAGGAATCTTGCCGGCGGGCAGCACATACAGGCTGCGGCCGCCCCACGGAAGCATGACCTCATTAACCTTCGCACGACCGATCAGCACGTCGGTCAGGCCCGCTCCTCCCTCAATGCCTAGGTATTCGGCGACTTTCGGCTTCCGCAGGTCGGTGTCAAGCAATGCCACGCGCTTCCCCGCGTCTGCAAGAGCGATAGCAAGGTTGATGGTGGTTGTCGACTTGCCTTCACTGGGAATGGAACTGGTGATGACGAAGCTGGCGCGCCCGCCCATGTCAAGAAACTGCAGGTTCGTGCGGAGCGCTCGGAACGACTCAGCGCGCGGGCTGAGCGGGTCGGCGTGCACGATCAAAGGTCTTCCACTCGCCTTTGCGTCGAACGCGATTGCCCCAATACTCGGCGCGCCGGTGGTCTGCTCGGCGTCCCGGGGAGTCCGCACCCGGTTGTCCAAGCTCGTGCGCAAGACCGCAGCGCTGAGTCCAACAAGCAGGCCAGCAAGGCCACCGATAGTGAGGCTCAGGGGGATGTTTGGGCTCGACGGGCGCAGGGCCGGCTGGGCATCCCTCACCCGGCTGAGACGGACCGGGCTGGAGCCGTCCTCGGCCTCTGGTTCGAGCTGGGGCACAACCGTGGCAAGGCTTGCGGCAACGGAGTTCGCGACATCGGCGGCAGCGACTGGATCGGCGCCGGTCACGGTCACCGTGATGAGCGTCGAGTTCAGTGCGGCAGCGGCAGTGACGCGTTCGGCGAGATCTTCGGGTGTCTCAGCGAGGCCTAGTTCGGAAATGACGGGGTTGAGCACAGCTGGCGTGTCGACCAAACCCACGTAGGTGTTGATGCGGGCCTGCGTAAAGCTCGAACCCTGTTGCAGCTCAGCTGTGGTGCTGCCTCCCTGCGTCGAGACGAAGACAGTGCTCTGCGATTCGTAAATCGGTGTTCTGGTCAGCGTGAAAACCAAGGCAACGGCGATGCCGAGGACAGTCACGGCGATGATCATGAGCCAGTTCTTGCGGAGAATGCGGATGTAGTCGCTGAGCTCCATGATGCCTCTCGAGAACGCGCAGATTAGGGGTAGCTGCGCAGCGAATCCTACTTAGTCTCGCACACCGAATGTTTCCGGACCGTTTTGACGACCGCTCATTCTGCGGCGTCGGTCACGGCGTCTGCTCCTGTGAACGTGCAATGACTTCGGTCGTCGGCGTCCACAGAGTCAGGAGGAAGGCGAGAACGCAAGCCGGATCAGTCGGACGATTGCCGGAATGCTCTCGTCCAGCTCACGTGCTGTTTGCGCGTAAGTCCGTGCGGACCGACCAAAAGGGTCCACGACGTCGTCCTCAGCTGGGTTTTGGATGACACCACGTAGTCCACGCAACGCCCCGAGCTCACCTAGGAAAGCAGACATGCGTCCCTGCGGTGTGGGGTCGGTTCCGTCTCCAGCAGCCAACTGCAGAAGCTCGTTATCGGAGACCGCGTCTGCCAGTCGGCTGAGTTCACGCAGGGTGAACGTTCTCCGCATCATCGACGGCGATAGTTCGACAATCTCGCGCCGATGCTCGCGAGCCAAGCCGATTGCAAGGTCAACTCCACTCAGATGGTCAGCAGTGAGAAATCGCGCCGAGTGCATCGATGAGATGCTCGGATCCACTCCCCGTGCGTCTGCGATCCGTAGTGCCTCGATTGGCATCTTCGCTCCGTCGCGGGCGCGCGTACCGGCGCTGGTCACACGAACGCCAAATGAAGACACGTTTGCGGCGATGATCTGGCTGGCCAGGGGTGATCGGCAAATGTTCCCCGTGCACACGGTGATGATGTTCAACGCGGCGCCTCTCACAGGGCTGTGGTGGGTGGTTCGGGTCGCAGCCGTAATGTAGGCCACGTGTCATTCGACCCTACGCGCGAGTCTGCGCAAAATTTGCCAACGGCTGCGATCACACAGTCGGCGGGGAGCCGGCGTGACCGTGGACGTCGGAGGCGCGCAGATTGGCGATTGGGGGGGAGGTCTGTGCGGCCCTGGGACGGGCGCCTACTAGTGGTCGCGGTGTGTTGCGCGACTGTCGGAACTGCGTTCGCGCTGGTGATTCGGTCAGTCGATCTGACGTGGTCGGCGCTGGGCTCAAGTTTCGCATTATGGGCTTTGCTCGTCGGAGCGGTGATTTATGGGCTCTCCCTGTCGCGGCCCGCGGGATTGCTCAGCTTTCGCGGGCTCGATCTGCTTTGGGGCGTCGCCACTGCTTTGGCGCTGAGATTCCTCCATGGCTTGATCAGTGAAGCGAACCTGCATCCATTTCCGTCGGCTCCATTGGCCGAAGGTGCGGTGACGCAGGGTTGGTGGAGCTCGGTGGTCTTCCCTGCTGTGGTCGTGGCCCCCCTCGTCGAGGAACTGTTCTTTCGCGGCGTCATTCTTGTGACGATCTACCAGATCTTCCGTCGGGGGATCGGCTCTGTGTCCGCAGCCGTTACAGCCGTCTTGTCCTCTGGTGGCATGTTCGTGATGCTGCACGCGGCGTTCGATCCGCTGGGCTGGGCCGAGGGCATGCAGTTGCTTGCAGTGGGATTGATGTGTAGCGCTCTAGTGCTTGCAACGGGGCGGGTTTGGAGCGCTGTGATCGCGCACTTCTTCTTCAATGCGTCGTACGTCGGCCTGGCATTGCTGGGCTATCTGCTGTCGTCAGGTTGATATCGCGGCCTCTCGCGGGTTGCACACGGCCCGACGTGTAACTTCTTTTTCACCCGTGGGTGACTTTGGGTGTGAAGTGTGCTGTTAGTGTTCGACTCGACCACGGACTCAACATCACGCAGCGAGAGGCCCGAGCATCGAAACGCCAGACCCGTGGGTCGACGCGGCGGCCCCGCCGCATTCAGGAACGACCCCCTCCCTGCCTGCGGCAAGGCCATTAGATCACCTGCAGCTCCGGGCCGGCAGACGCATGGGACTGAATGGTCACCTCTCGGAACCACGTCCAGCTAAAAGCTATGTGGACTCCGGGAGGAACGAGCGGCCGCCCGCGCAAACGCAGTGTCTCCCCGCGGAGCGCCTTTGGTGTCGCGCTGTGAAATTCGCATCATGAGGGAAAGCTCTACCTCCGCGTCGAACCTTCCTCGGGTTCTGCACGTCACAGAGAGCTTCGGCGGCGGAGTGGGGAACGCGGTGCTGGATTATGTAGCCAGCACACCTGAGTTCGAGCACCACCTGCTGTACGCAGAGCGGGCGGACTCGCCGATACCCCCCGAGTCGCTCAAACCTTTCCTCTCGATCCGACTGATGGACAGCGGTCACGCCGGCGGGTTGAGGTCGACCGTCCGTTTGATGCGATCTGGCGCTTGGGACATCGTTCACGCCCACTCAAGCTTTGGGGGTGTGTACGCAAGGTTGGCTCTCGGGGGTTCGCAGAAGCGCTTGGTTTACACCCCGCACTGCTATGCCTTCGAGCGCCGGGATGTAGGTCTTGCAGCTCGACTGCTGTTTGCTCTCGCGGAACGTGCTCTGAGGTGGCGCACGGATGTTTTTGCCGCATGCGCTCCCCGTGAAGCCGCTCTGAGTAGTGGTTGGCCAAGCCGCCCTGTCGTTTACGTTCCTAATATTGCGTCCAGTGACGAAGTGAGCTGGAAAAACGAACAGTCAGAGCGCAGTCCGCTTTTCGTTTTCGGGGCAGGTCGAGACGCGCCCCAAAAAGACCCTGACTACTTCCTTGCCTGTGTGAGAGCGCTGCGAGAATCGGGGCTCGCAGTACGTGCAGCGTGGTTGGGTGGAAGCGAGGCCCTGCGCGCACGGTTCGCGCCGGAGAATATCTCGGTCACAGGCTGGTTATCGCGCGCCGAGGTCATGCGGCTTATGGCCGATGGGGGAATCTACATCCACACAGCAGCGTGGGAGGGATTCCCTGTCGCCATTTTGGAGGCGGCGAAAATAGGCGTCCCAACGCTCGCACGAAGTATCCCCGCCTATGCGGGCCTTGCAATCCCTCAATTCGATTCGCCCGCTCAGCTTGCTGAGAAGTTGACGGAGATCGATAGTCAGGATAAATTGCTTGATTTGGTTGATAGATCTCGCCAGGCATTAAGGTTCAACTCGCCAGAACACCAACGCGCCGCTTTGCTACGCGCATACGGAGCTTCGTTCCCCTCGCGGCCACAGTTGCGGGCGGGGATGAAAGGTGCCTGGCTCTCTGATCGAGGTGATGACTGATGACTCGAGTTCTGATCTCCGGCCGTGTGTTTGACAAGCAGGTAGGAGGAAACACGCGGTATGTCCGCAATGTCTATGGGGGGATAGATAAGTTTGGCATTGAGTTCGATATCGCCCGTGTCCCTAGGTCGCTCGACGGAGGAAAGTTCCGGAGTGCGGCCTTCGCCGTCGCCGAGAGTGTCGTGTGGCCGCGACTAGGGTGGCGGTCGGTGGATGTCGTGCACTTCCCAGCCGACACTGGCTCAGCTGTGCGGAGTCGTCGTCCCGTTGTCGGCACCATTCACGGCCTGGCAACCTTGCACATGGAGAATGTGCGATCAACTTGGGCTGATGCCCTTTGGAAAGCGCGAGTCCGCCGGTTGGCGCGAACCAGCGACCGGATCATTACGGTTTCTCATGCCTCCGCGGACGACATTGCCTTTTTCGAGCCATCCGCAGCGGGCCGCATTGAGGTCATACATCATGGAATTGACCATGACAAGTTTCATGCACGTGTTGACGAAAGCGGTGCTGCTCAGATCACCGGCTTGGGTGTACCAGAGCGATTCATGCTTTATGCTGGCAACCTCGACCCCCGTAAGAATGTAATCGCGCTCACTCAGGCTGCGCAGGTCGTTTTTAGGGAAACCGGTGTCCCCTTAGTAGTTTCAGGCGCGCGGGCATGGGACAGTGACGATATTCTGCGTAGTGTCCGCGAAACCGACGGCGTAATCTATGTCGGGCGCGTGTCAGACGAAGTACTTGTGAGTCTTATGCAGCGGGCAACTGCATTCTGCTTCCCGTCGCACTACGAGGGCTTCGGGTTCCCTGTGCTCGAGGCGATGGCGTGCGGCGCGCCAGTGATATGCAGTGACCGAGGGTCTCTTTCAGAGGTAGTCGGCGATTCTGCGCTCGTCATCACCAAAAGAGATGCTGGGGCCATCACGCAAGCCATGATGCGTCTCGTTGACGACTCGGAAGAACGGCAGCGCCTGCGAACGGCGGGACTCGCAAATGCTGCCCGGTTCCGTTGGGATGAGTCATCTAGGCGGCATGCAGAGGTATTCCACTCGCTGTCCGCTTGAGTGGTGACGCTTACAGAACCAACCAATACCCATCCGGAGCGAAATGAAGTACGTCATCACGCACGCTTACAGTGCAACAAATTCCGGCGACGGCCTGCTTGTGGACGAGGCGATTCAACTACTTCTCGAGGTGGACCGCGATGCGGAGATTACGGTCTTGGCTTTGGATCCACAGAGTTTCGAGGACCGCGAGAACGTCCGTTTTATCCATCCTTACTCCGGCAACCGAGACGCTCCGACCAAAATTGGCATGCTTTTAGCGGCGGGACGTGCCGTCGTTAGGGGTTTCCGGCTGCCGAGGAATGTGTCCACGCTCGTCCAGGAAGCTGGCCTTGTAG
>Ga0308158_10002508_pt1 | contig 17190 bp, 12 predicted proteins | sample PhyBR2_FD_201038 | JGI IMG/M metagenome (GOLD analysis project Ga0308158, IMG submission 201038) | Phyllosphere microbial communities from UC Gill Tract Community Farm, Albany, California, United States - DLSLB.R2 | ecosystem: Host-associated > Plants > Phyllosphere > Unclassified | place: USA... | reverse complement strand
CCGAGATGTACCTGTCGGACATGATCCCGGCGATGAAGCCGTCGGACGCGTTCGCGCACATGGCGCACCGCAAGATCGAGCGCGTGGCGATCGACGAACTCGAAGGCCGCATCACCGCGATCCTGCTCACGCCGTACCCGCCGGGCATTCCACTGCTGATCCCGGGCGAGCGCTTCAACCGCACGATCGTGGATTACCTGCGCTTCGCACGTGACTTCAACGAGCGCTTCCCGGGCTTCGAGACCGACGTGCACGGTCTGGTCAAGCGTGAAGTCGATGGCAAGCGCGGTTACTTCGTCGACTGCGTACGCCAGGACGACTGATCCCGCAAACTGCGCGCCGCTGCGCGCGCGGGCCACTGACAACGCCAGCCATCCGGCTGGCGTTGTTGCGTCAGGCGTGCGTGCTCACCGCGGCGCGCACTGCGGCAAGGACGCCCGCGTGGCCAGCAACGCACGGCTATCGTCCACCGACGGCGTGTTGTCGGTGAATTTGCAGCCGTACTGCGGATCGGCCACGATGGACGGCGTCAGCACGTCGTCGCCCTCGGGTTTGACGCCCTGCTGTTCCCATTTGACCATCGCATCAAAGGCGGACGCCTGTTCGGCGATCGTGAAATCGCAGTGGGCGATGCCCCGGATGGCACGCTGGACCAGCAGGTTCGACGTGCCGAGTGCATCGGCGCGGCGCTTGTAGATCTGCTCCATCTTGAATGGCACGTACAGGTCGCCCAGCGTGTGGATGGTCACGACCGGCACGGTGATCCGCGCGTTCGTCTTCGGCACCCAGCGCAGGCCATCGCGGCGCAGCCGGTTGGCGCCCGGCGTGGCAGGCACGCGGAAGATGCTCGCATTGTAGGCAACCTCGTCGGCGCTGATGCCCGGGTCGGCATCGAGCTGGAAGAAGATGTCGTTCGTGGTCACGACATCATCGAGCAGGATGCCCTGCATCTTGCCGTCGCGGCCGAACGTGCCCCAGACCGTGGCCTGGTACGCGCTGGCATACGCGTAGTCGAACAGCGGACGGGTGCCCCCGCTGAGGCTGGCAACGATCTGCTTGAGCCGCATGCCCTGCGCGGTCGGCACGGCCGGCGCGGTGGGCGTGCTGCCGCCCGGGAAGCTCGAGAACATTTTCGCCCGTACCTGCGGGCCGATGGTGGCCCAGTCGGCCGGCGGCCAGCGCGTGGCCGGCATGCCGGCTTCCACCATGGCGGCGGTCTGGTAGGCCGCGAAGTAATCGTACAGTTCCGTGTCGCCCAGCACGCCGCACATCGGTACCGCACCGTGATAGCGGATCTTGTTGATGGCCGTCTCGATGTTTTCCTCGTCCACCGCGGCCGCCGTGACGTGGCCACCCATCGAGTTGCCAATGATGTAGGTTTTGACCGGCGCTGCCAGCGTGCGGCCGTTCTTGCCGGCGATATCGCGGAAGGCCAGTGCCAGCGCGTTGGTGTCTTCGACGCCCGCGCGCACGTCATAGTAATTCGTGCTGTAGCTCGATGCGGCCCACGCATAGCCCTGGCTGACCAGGTGACGACGGATTGCCGGCGGCGCGACTTCCAGCACCGGGCCCGTGCCGCCGTAGCCGTGGGCGTACATGACCAGCATGCCGTTCCAGTTCTTCGGCACTTCGATCTGGTAACCCGCCTTGTTCAGCACGCCCCACCAGCGGTCGGTCTCCGGGGCATTGACCATGGCGGCAAATGGCAGATTGCTGTCGATGACGGCATAGGTGCGCCCGTCCTGCGGACGAAGTGGTTCGGGCTGGACGGCAACCGGCGGCGAGGTTGCCAGCGGCGGCGCGCCGTCATCGTCTCCGCCACAGGCGGACAATGCCAGGAGGGCGACAAGCGACGGGAATACCCGAGTAGCGATGCGGCGGGACGTGCAGGGTGCAAACTGCTTTTTCATAACACTGTCTCCATGATTTTAGTTTTGCACAGCGAAACTAAAAATCACTGTGTGATTTATTGTAGTGCGAAACAGTGTGCGCGGGCGTGCCCGGGTCGCGCGGGGGTGTTGCCAGGCAGATGGGGGGTGCAGCTTGAAGGTATCGGGGAGGCAGCGCCGGCCTGACAGGGTGTCAGGCCGGCGGTCGTCGGGGCAGAATGGTCGTGCAGTTGCTCAGGTCTTCGGCAGCGTCACGCCGCTCTGGCCCTGGTACTTGCCGCCACGGTCCTTGTACGACGTTTCGCAGACTTCATCGCTTTCGAAGAACAGCACCTGTGCGCAGCCTTCGCCGGCGTAGATCTTCGCTGGCAGCGGGGTCGTGTTCGAGAACTCGAGCGTGACGTAGCCTTCCCATTCCGGCTCGAACGGCGTGACATTGACGATGATGCCGCAGCGCGCGTAGGTCGACTTGCCCAGGCAGATCGTCAGCACATTGCGCGGAATGCGGAAGTATTCGATCGTGCGCGCCAGCGCGAACGAGTTCGGCGGAATGATGCAGACGTCGCTCTTGATGTCGACGAACGAGTTCGAATCGAAATTCTTCGGGTCGACGATCGTGCTGTTGATGTTGGTGAAGACCTTGAATTCATCGGCGCAGCGGATGTCATAGCCGTACGACGAGGTGCCGAACGAGATGATCCGGCGGCCATCCTGCTCGCGCACCTGCTGCGGCTCGAATGGCTCGATCATGCCAGTGCTTTGCGCCATGCGGCGGATCCAGTTGTCGCTCTTGATAGTCATTTTTGGGTTTCCAGCAGGGAGAAAATCACGCGATTTTACGCGAAAAGGCGCTGGTCGTGAGGCTTTGGCAACGATTGATTGACTACCCGCCCGCCTCGGCGCCGCCCAGCAGACGCTTGATCATCGCGTGGACCAGCGCCGCCGTCTCGGCCGGCTTCTCCAGTGGGTACAGATGGCCGCCTTCGATCATGACCAGGTGCTCGCCCACCAGCTTGCGCGTGGGGGCCAGCCCTGCCCGGCGCATCTCTTCGGACGCCGTGCCGGCGATGAAGCCCACCGGCACCGGGAACGGCGCGCGGATCACGGCGCCCATGTGGTGCGGCAGCGTCTGGTAAATGGCCGATTCGACGTCGCGCCGGAAACGCAGCGTGACACCATCAGGATGCGGCGCCAGGCCGTGTTCCATGTAATCGTCGAGCGCGCCCGGCGCCCAGGCCTGGAAGATCGACTTGGCGTGGAAATGGCGGTAGGCGGCGTCACGGTCCGGCCAGTGTTCGCGCCGCTTGTACGAGAAGCGCGCCGGTGACAGGCGTGCGCCCCACCCCGCCAGCTTGACCAGGCGCCAGGCCAGTGCGCGCCATCCGGCCACCACGGGTGAATCGAGCATCACGACGCAGCGCGCCAGATCGGGCCGGCGCCGCGCCGCCATCGTGCACAGTGCGCCGCCCAGCGAATGGCCCAGCAGGATCGCCGGCTGGCCATACGTGTCGAGATGCGCGATCAGCTCGTCGACCAGCGTGTTCCAGCCGTCGCCGACCGGGTAACGCGGATCGTGGCCGTGCATGTCGAGCGTGCGCACGTCGTAGTGCTCGGCGAGTTCGGCCAGCAGGCGGTTGTAGGTGCCGGCCGGGTAGCTGTTCCCGTGGGCGAAGTGCAGCAGCGGTTTGGACATGGGCAGGAGCGGTGGCCGGATTCAGCGGCCTATTGTAATGGCACGGGCCGCCCCACTGCCGGTCTTCGCAGCGCGTTTAGATGTTTACACCTACAGTCAGCGTCGCGCTGTAGCCCTGGCTGGCCGTGCCCGTGACGCTCGCCATCTGCAGCGCCGTGCCGTCGCTGAACACGTTATCCAGCGCAAAGCTCATGCGCGCCAGGTTGCTCACGCTGCTGGCATAACCGCTGCTGGCGTAGGCTTCGTTGGCGATCGCCAGCGGGAACGTGAACTGCGAGGTCTTGATGCGGTTGGCCGCGCTGGTCGCCCTGGCCAGCGTGGGGTACACCTCGAAGTGCACGTGCGGCATGCGCCCGTCGTAGCAGCCGGGGAAGATGGTGGTGAACGTGACGTAGCCGTCGCCGTCGGCTTCCTGCACGCCGCGCAGGTAGTTCTCGCCCACGATGCCACTGCTGTACATCGAGTAGCCGCCTTCGCGCGTGCAGTGCCACAGGTAGACCGTCGCGCCGGCGGCCGCGGCGCAGCCCTGCGCCACGTTTTCGATCTTCAGGCGGATCGTCAGCGGCACACCGGCCGCCACGCCACTGGCGCCGGCCACGCTGGCCCGCAGATCGCTGCGCACGATGCCGGACAGGATCAGCGCATTGGCCACGCCATTGGCGTTGCGGTTGGTGCCGTCGCCAGGATAGGGGCCGCCCGTTTCTTCGGGGATCACCGAGCACACCGCGCTGCCGCTGCCCGTGCTGGCAGCGCCCGTCGTCGAGGTCGAGCTGGACAGGCCGAAACCATCGTCGGCGCTGCTGCCCCCGCCGCAGCCAGCCAGCGGCAGGACGGCACTGCCGGCGCCGGCAAGCAGCCAGCACAGCGACTGGCGCCGCGTGGCGGTCCGGGTCAGCATGCGGACAAGGTCGGCGCCCAGGCCCAGGTGGTGGTCGGCGTCGTGGTCATGGCCGGCGTCTTGGCCAGCCTCGTGATGATGGGATGCTGCTGTCATTTCCGGCTGTCTCCACGATGGCGATTGTGTCGTTCAGCATCGGCCTTGCGGCCCATGCCACGCGGCGCGTCGAGCTGCGCACGCTGTTCCGGCGTGAGCACTGCCTTGAGCATTGCGCGTGTCTGCAGGCGCAGCAGTTCCTGGTCGGCGATCGCCTGGCCCAGCGCCTGCGCGGCGCCGGATGCGGCGGCGCCGTCGAATTCGGGCGCACGTGCCACCGCGCGCAGCGCGTCGTCGGCCCTGCGTTCGGCAAGGTCCAGCGCGCGGCGCCGGGGCGCCTGGCCGTGCAGGATCGTGAAGACGCGCTCGTTCTGCGCATCGCTCAGCTTCAGACCGCGCAGGAATGGCGGCGTACCGAACGGACCCGGTTCGCCGTCGCGCTCGTGCAGTTGACCGAACGGCGGGCCGCCATATTCAGGACCGTCCGGTGGCGGCATCGGCTGGGCCAGGACGGCGGGCGCGGCCAGCAGGCAGACGGAAAACGCCGTCGCGGCGCGTAGTCCGCTCAGTGTGGGGCGTGGGGAAGCTGGTCGTGTCATCGTGGACCTCTCGTGTTGTGGAAGCGGCCATTGTGTTGCGGCGCCATGTAAAGCGCGTCTAAGCCAGGTAAATCCGCGTAAAGCACCGCAGACGCGGCCGTCCTGCTGCGCTATCCTGTCGCCATGAACAACGTTTTACTCATCGACGACGACGTCGAACTGGTCGGCATGTTTGCCGAATACCTCGAACAGGAAGGTTTTCCCGTCACCTGCGTGCACAATGGCGAGGACGGCGCGCGCGCGGCGCTGGCCGGCGGCTTTGCCATCGCGATCCTCGATGTCATGATGCCCGGCGCGGGCGGCATCGAGGCGCTGCGCCAGATCCGCGCCGGCAGCCGCATGCCGGTGCTGATGCTGACCGCGCGCGGTGACGACGCCGACCGCATCCTGGGCCTCGAACTGGGCGCCGACGATTACGTGGCCAAGCCCTGTACACCGCGCGAGCTGACCGCGCGCGTGCGCGCCATCCTGCGCCGCACGCAGGCGGTGCCCGAGAGCGGCCCCGGCGTCATGCTCAGCGTCGGCAAGCTGACGATGCTGCCCGAGCAGCGCCGCGCCACCTGGGACGGCCAGCACCTCGACCTGACCAGCACCGAATTCAACCTGCTCGAAGTCCTGGCCCGCAATGCCGGCCGGCCGGTCAGCAAGAACGACCTGTCGGAACAGGGCCTGGGCCGGCCTCTGGCGCGCTTCGACCGCAATATCGACGTCCACCTGAGCAGCCTGCGCCACAAGCTGGGGCCGTTGGCCGACGGCCGTTCGTGCCTGCAGACGATCTACCGCCAGGGCTACCAGTTGATCAAGGACTAGCGTGGGCCGCCTGTTCTGGAAGTTCTTCCTGTGCATCCTGCTGGCGCAGGTGGCGGCGACCATCGGCGTGGGCGGCGTGTTCTGGCTACGTGACCAGGCACGCCAGCGCGCGACGCCCGTGCTCGACAGCGGCCCGCCTGCCGCCATCGCCCTGGACGCCGCGGCCGCCACGCTGCGCCACGGCGGCCTGCCCGCCCTGCGCAGCCTGCTGCCCGACATGCGGCGCCCGCAATTGTTCGTGCTCGACGCATCCCGCCAGGAGCTGCTCGGCCGCGCGGTGCCGCCCGATTTGATGCACGAAGTCCAGCGCGAACTGCGTGATGGCGACCGGGCCGGTGAAAACAACGGCTGGCGTGGTGCGCGGCACCTTGTCGGACCTGGCGGCGAGCGGTACATCGCGTTCGTGTCGCGCAATTTCGGGCGCCAGACCGGTCGCCAGGATGGCCCGCAGTACAAGGGCGGTCCCGAGCCCATGGCGCCTGCGATCGACCCCGGGCCCGGCCCGCGACGCCGTATCGGCCAGAGCGTGGTGATCGGCGCCACCATTCTCGCCAGCCTGCTGTTCGCAGCGCTGCTGGCCTGGTATTTTTCGCGCCCCATCCGCGCCCTGCGCAGCGCGTTCGAAGCCGCCGCCGCCGGCGACCTGGCGCCACGCTTCGGCCCCGGTGCCATGAGCGGCGACGAGCTGGTCGATCTGGGCCGCGACTTCGACCGCATGAGCGCCCGCCTGCGCGCATTGATGGATGGCCAGCGCCGCCTGCTGCACGACGTCTCGCACGAACTGCGCTCGCCGCTGGCGCGGATGCAGGCAGCGCTGGGGCTGGCGCACCAGCAGCCGGACAAGATCGGCATCACGCTCGAACGCATCGAACGCGAAAGCAACCGCATGGACCAGCTGATCGGTGAACTGCTGACGCTGTCGCGCCTGGAAGCCTCGCCCGACGTGCTGCGGCGCGAGCCGGTGGATCTGGTCGAGCTGGTCGACGGGCTGGTTGCCGATGCGCGCTTTGAGGCGGACCAGGCAGCCGGCGGCGCGGCGCTGCGGGTCGAGTTCGAGGCCGACGAGCGCGTCGGCGTGAGCGGCGATCCGGACCTGCTCTGGAGCGCGCTCGAGAACGTCGTGCGCAATGCCGCCAAACATGGCGCGCCGGGCGGCATCGTGACGGTGTCCGTGCGCGCCGTGGACGGCGTCGCGCAGGTCACCGTGTGCGACCGTGGCCCCGGCATCGCGGCCGACGATTTGCCGGCGATTTTCCAGCCGTTCTTCCGGGCAGGCGCGTCGCGCACCGGTATCGACGGGCACGGGCTCGGACTGGCTATCGCGCAGCGCGTCGTGCAGGCGCATGGCGGCGAGATCGTGGCGGTCAACCGTGACGGCGGTGGATTGCAGGTGACGATCACGCTGCCGTCGGCCGGGAAATGAAGACTGCGGCTCAGCGCCCGTACCAATAGCGGGCGTGGGTCGTGCGGTAGGTTGCCACGTCCAGACCTGGTCCGAACGACAGCGTAACGGCGCCGTCTTCATCTGTGCGCAGCCGCTCGATGCCCAGCGCGCGATAGCGGGCATACACCTGTTTTTGCGGGTGGCGGTAACGATTGCGGTAGCCCACCTGAAAAATCCCCAGGGTCGGCCCGACCGCCTGCAGGAATGCGGCGCTCGACGAGGTGCCGCTGCCGTGGTGTGGCGCGAGCAGCACGTCGGCGCGCAGCCGGTCGGCGTCAAGGCGCAGCAGCGCGGCCTCCTGCGCCGCTTCGATATCGCCAGCCAGCAGGATCGCCCCGCCACCGGCGCTGATGCGCAGCACGCAGCTGCGCGCGTTTGCGCTCAGGCCCGTGCTGGCGTAGCTTGCCACGGCGGGTGCGAGCATCTCGAAACTCACTCCGTCCCAGTTCCAGCCCTGCCCCGCACTGCAGCGGGCCGGGTGCGGGGCTTTCTGCAGCAGCCGGTGGCCAGGCGGCAGGGACGAGATCAGCTGCCCCACCTGTACTGTCTGAACAATTGCCTCGGCCCCGCCGACGTGATCGAGGTCACTGTGCGAGATCACCAGCGCATCGAGCCGGCCGATGCCGCGGCCGCGCAGATACGGCAGGATGACGCGCGTGGCGCCACTTGCGCCCGGCGCGTACAACGGGCCGGCGTCGTACAGCAGGCGGTGGTGCTGCGTTTCGACCAGCAGCGCCATGCCCTGGCCGACGTCGAAGGCCGTGACGTCGAACCTGCCCGCCACCGGCGCGCCCGGCAGGTGGGTCAGCAGCGGCGTCCACGCGGCCAGGCCCACCCAGCGCTGCGGCCAGCCGCGCGGCGCCAGCATCCACGCGGTGCCGGCCAGCGCCAGCACGAGAATCCAGGGTGATGGCGCCGGTGCGGTCCACACCGCCAGCGCAGGTGCGGACAACCACCCCAGTGGCCACGCCAACACCACCATCGCCTCGTGCGCAAGGCCGAGCACCAGATCGGCCAGCGGCGATGGCAGCACGCTGCCCGCCAGCGCCAGCGGCGTGACGAACAGGCTGATGACGGGAATGGCCACCGCATTGGCAACGGGACTGACCAGTGAAACTTGCCCGAACAGCAGCAGCGTCAGCGGCGCCAGGCCCAGCGTCACGGCCCACTGCGTGCGCGCTGCCACCATCAGGCTGGCGCGCCAGCCGCGCGTTTGCGCATCCGGCTGGCGGCTGCACGCGTACAAGATCGTTGCGACGGCGCCGAACGACAGCCAGAAGCCGGGCCACAGCATCGCCCACGGATCGCGTAGTACGGCCACGCCCAGCGCGAGGCACAGTACGTGCGACATCGATGCGATCCGGCCGCACCACAGCGCCACTGCCACGACTGCCAGCATGTAGAAGGTGCGCTGGGCCGGCACGCCAAACCCTGCCAGCAGCACGTACAGCAAGGCCACCACGGCGCCGGCCAGCGCCGCCGCCTTCTGGGCCGGCAGGCGCAACGGCAGGGCTGCACCGGTGAAGAATGAGCGGCGCCACAACCATGAGGCGGCCCACGCCGCCAAACCCGCCAGCATCGTGATGTGCAGGCCGGAAATCGACACCAGATGGCTGATGCCGGTCCGGTTGAACACATCCCACGATGCCTGATCGATGCCGCGCTGGTCGCCAATCACCAGCGCGACGATCACGCCCGCATACGGCTTGCCGTCCAGGACCGCCAGGATGCGGCTGCGCAGCCAGCCCCGCGCCCGTTCCACGGCGTAGCGCGCGCTCGGGGTCCACGTGGCGAGGCGCGCGTTGCGCTGGTTACTTGGGCGCACGTAGCCTGTGGCGCGGATGCCCTGCTCGAGCAGCCACGCCTCGTACTCGAAGCCGTACGGGTTGGCATTGCCGTGCGGGCGCTGCAGGCGCACGACGAGGCGCCAGCGCTCGCCGGGATGCACGCGCGACGGATCGGCGGCGATGGCGCCATACCAGGACAGGATGATGGTCGGGGGCACGGTCGCACCTGGCGTGTCGACCTGCGTCACGTCGAACTGGAAGCGCACGCCACCGGCGAAGCGGTGCGGCAGGCTCGCGACGACACCGGTCACGGCAATGTCGCGCCCCTCGTCCGCACGCGACAACGCGTGGCTCAGGGCGAGATGGGCAAGCAGCGCAGCCCAGCAGATGCCGAGCAGCAGGCCGGACAGAAGACTGGCGGCCAGTGTTCTCCCGGACCGGCGCAGCAACAGGCCGAGGAACACAGCCGCGACCGCGCAGGTCGCGAGCGCGGCTGGTGCCGGCAGGGCCGGTTGCATCTGGACCCAGGCCGCGCCGGCAGTAAAGGCAAGAATGGCGCTGCGCATGGTCCGGGAATCGACGGTCAGCGATCAGTCAACCTGCAGGGCGCGGCGTCGTGCGCGCGGCGCAAGACCCTCACGGTTGATCCACGGGCTGCAGCACCGGTGCGGCATCGGGCGCCTCCGCTGCCAGCGCGCGCGGCACATGGCGCCTGTCTGCCAGGCGCCACCGGGTGGGGGTTCTGCTCTCATAACTTGGCTGCAAGCCCCTGATCCGCTGCCACACGGTTGCTTGGGGCAGCAGCAACGCCTGCGGCATCTGCGTACCCGCTTCGATGAACTGGCGTCGTCCGCCCAGAACGCCGACCCGGGCGTTGGCCTCGGTGCAGTGCCACCAGCCCGTTTGCGGACACCGTTCACGTGCCAGCGCAATGTCGCCGGGAACACTGATCGCCGGTTGCGTCAGCACTGCCTCGGCAGTGACGGTCGGCCGCAGCCGCAGACTGCCTGCGATCCGGTCCCACAGATCGAGCAGCGCGGCCTCTGACAGCGTCGACTGCACGGGCTTGCCGCCGCTGGCCGGGTTGGTGCCGGCGTGCAGCTCGAGCATCAGCAATGGCGCATGGACGTCATCCTGGCGCCCCGTCATCTCCCACTGGAACGAGTAGCCTGTTGTGAAATTGGGCTCCCTGACGCGCATCACCAGTTCATCGCCATCCAGGCCATGGATGGCGCGCGCTGCTTCGCGCAGGTGCGAAAAGGCCAGCTGCATGAACAGCGGGCGGCGCCCGACCGTCACCGCATGGCGCTCGAGCAGTCGCGGGGCCGGGTCCACCCCTGCCATCGAAGACAGGACAATGTTCACGTCAGGATGGCCAGGCAGGCCGGCGAACATCACCACGCTCTCGGTCTCCGGGTGCTCGTACGGGTCGAGCACGATGGCGTGGCCGAGGCAAAAACCCGGCTCGGTCGGAATTTCACCGAATGGCGTAGCACGAAACCGGCCCAACAGACGTGCCAGCTCATCGCCGCTGCCGGGCGCCATCCCTTTGGCGTTCGCCGAAATACTCGCGTGCGCCAGACGCAGCCGCCCTTCCAGATCGACGCTTTCGATGTCGACGATACGCTCGCCTTCGAACGCCTGGGCCCACTGCCGGTTGTGCACGAACACTTTCCCCCGTTTTCCCTCGGATGCAATCGTCTTCGTGGATTCCAGCACCGCACGACCATCCCCGGCCCTTGCGTCATCAAGCCCGGTAGCAAGCTGCGCCAGACGCCCGTCGAACTCGTCATCGGTTTCGCGATCGGTACTGGCGACGTCATAGCCACTGATGAAACCGCGTCGAAGCTGCACGGTGGCCTCGGCAGGAAGATCAATCAGAAAACGGCCCACACACACTGTCTGCATCTTGCCGGTCATCGTTGCCACCTTTAGCTTGTCCTGCCCGGTCTGCACGGAATTGGCGAGAAACGACGCGAGCATCAAGACCAATGCCACCACCCCACCGACCCAGCGTACCTGGCGGCTTCTGAGCCGCCTCATCGGACTTCCTGGACGATCTTGACGATGAGATGCCGCGTCAGCAGCAGCAAATCATCGTGCTGGAAGCTGTCCTGATGACGAAACCCGGCGGCAGCAAAGGTCCGCCGCACATAGGATGCGGGGCCGGCACCGGATTGCGCTGGCACCGTCTCGTCGCCAAGGGCATCCTGCGGCCACAGCATGAAGCGCAGGCGCACCCCGTTCTCGATCTCGACTTCACGCATCCCGGTACTGCCGTGTGAAACGAGCTTGCCGGCGCGAAGATTGGCCGGCGTCAGCGCCGCGCGATTGTGGGCTGGCATGCGTGCCACCCAGCGGATCTGACCGTAGGCCTTGAGCGCCTTGTCCGCACCATAGAACGCATACGAATGCGGGTGGTAGTAAGGCTGGGTTTGCTTGCCGTGCACGTCGGTCGCGAGAACCTGGGTATGAAAACGCTCGGCCTCCCTGATGGCATCCATGATCCGGCGCCGCACGCCCCCGCTCACGTGCGCATAGCGCCTGGCCGGATCAGCCAGCCCCGGATCGATCATCCGGTGCCACGATGTCATGTCGCGGTACATGTCGTAGGGATTGCCATCCGGTAGTGACACCATGTCGCGGCTGTCCTCGCGCGTGCTCACGCCCTGCAGCGTCCTGATCACCAGCCAGGGTTTCGGGTACAGGTGATTCGGCAGCAGTTGCAACAAGCCCGGTGCCACCGCCATGACCGGCATCGTTCGTTCGCTCGTGTCGCCGGCCACATCGGCGAACCCGGACGCGGCCAGATTGGCCAGTGGCCCGTTGGTGAAGTTGCCAGCCTCGGTGCCGCACGCGATGCGCCGGTACGCCACGGGCGCGCCCAGCGCGGGCATCACCGCATGCACGATGCCTGCGATATCCGATGCGCCCGACGTCTCGCTCAGACGTGCGCACGCGCGTGCCACCAGCCCGCCCATCGAGTGCGTCACCAGGATCACATGGCGGCAGGTGTGCTTGCGCTCGGTCCAGAAGGCGCGGATCCGGTCGATGCGCGCGCGCAGGCCGTGCGCCGCCAGGTCGCACGACGCCAGCCAGTTGTAGCCGAATGCGTACACCGGATACTGGTAGCCGGCGAATTTCTCCAGTTCGGCTTCGGTGACATGATCGATCTGTCGCACGCCCCAGCGTTCGGGGTCGCAGCGCATGACCCGTTGCCAGTGCTGGCGCACCAGGCGCGCGCCATGCGGCGACAGCTGGAATGTCTTGTCCAGATGGCGTTGCAGGTCGGCCAGCACAGCGCCATATGAATCGGCGTGGATCTCGCCCCAGCCCCGCTCGCGCATGACGGCAGCATCCAGCGCGCAAGGCGGAAAGTCGAGCTCGCCGTCAGGATCCACCTCAAGGATGGCGGGGTCCAGGATGCGCTGCCGGATCGAGGGCGCGCGCGTTTCCCACAGATCTGCCTCGCGGTATTTGCCGGTGAAGTCGTTCGGTGGCCGCCAGGCGGCCTCGCCGGGCCGCAACACGGCATCGTCACGCTGCTGCATGTCGGCACGCGCGCGCAGGTTCGAGCCCATGGTGCCCGGCACGAAGATGACGGGAATGACCTTGCGCGAACCGACCGTGACGCGTGCGCGCACCTTGAACGCGACCGGTGTGGCGACCGTGTGGGCGACCAGGCTGCCATCGCGCGCGACGACGGGCTGGTGGATCGGACGGGTCGGCTCAGTCATGCCCGGTCCGTCGAACCTGGAGCCGGTTCGCCGGCATTCTCATCGGGCAACAGGCGGATTTCGATATCGCCCATCGCGTAGCTGTGCAGGATACTGGTGCGGCCTTCATCGTCGGTGATGCCGTCGATGCTGGTGCCGTCCTCATGCCGCGCGACGTAGCGCTGGCCACGGGCCGGCAGGTTGGTCTGGCGGTCGATGACCACCACGCGCTCGTCGGTTTCCAGCGTGGTTGCCGGCAGCCGCAAACCGGCCGGTGTGCCATCGCCGCCGGTGAGGTAGTCGACGCTGGCGGCCTTGATGACATGGTTGCCGCTGCTCTGGTGCGTGATCGTGCCGCCGTTCCAGTCGGTTTGCGTGCCTTGCGACACCACCTTGACCGACGGCGCTTCGAGCTCGATCCCGGTGGCGGCGATCAGCCGAATCCGGTTGGACGACTTGATCTCGATATCGCCCTTGTGGGTTTCGACGATGATGTCGCCGCGCGCCGCGATCAGCTTGATGCCGAGGTCGTATGCGAACAGGCTCAGGGCACGCGCCGCGCGCAGGAACAGGCTGCCGCCGGCGGCTGCCTCGGTGTCGCCGGCCGAGACGATGTCGATCTTGGTGCGCGCTCCAAGCGCGATGGCGTCATCGCTGGCAAGCACGATGCCGGCCGGCGCGCTGACCGCCACCATCGGCGCACCGCCCGGCGCGGCCGCCGTTCCCGTTCCCAACACCGCCGGATGCGGCGCCACATTGGAACCATCATGCCAGCGGCGCAGGCGCTCGGCGAGTTCGGCCATGCGCGGCCTGGCCTGCTGGTCTTCGCCGTGTGCACTGGCCAGCCGGGCCAGCTCATCGAGCACACCGTGCATGACCTCGGCGATCCCGACGAGCGCGCCCCGCTCGAGCTGCGCATGTGCTCCGGTCTCCGTACTGCCCGCACTCAGCAGGATGCCTTCGCCGCCGCGCACGGCGACCGCCTTGGTGCTGCGAAGCTCGGCCCCTTCACCGCGTGCGCCGCCCTTGCCATCCACGCGTGGTTCGGCCAGCCAGCCGAGATTGAGTTCGGCCGCAGCGTGTTCGCTGGCCAGTTGCACGCCGATCTGGCCCGGCGTGTCGTCGAACAGCAGCTGGCCGCCGCGCGCGCCGCCCACTTCGCGACTGCGCATGCCCGACAGGAAGCGGTTGCCCGGCAACGCGCCGGCACGGCTCAGTGCCGGCGGCTGCGCACGCTGGTTGTACAGTTGCGACAGGATCACCGGGCGGTCGGGATCGCCGCCCATGAACGCCACCAGCACTTCGGTGCCCACGCGCGGCATGCACAGCGTGCCCGATTGCTGCTGGCTGCCGGGGCCGGCGCCGGCCCAGTTGGACGCGACGCGCACCCAGGCCGAGTCGGCCGGCGTGTCGGACGCCCCTGCCCCATGCGCGTGCTGGTGGTCGTCCGTGCGCATGCCGGGAAACCGGATCTTGACCCTGCCCAGCGCATCGCAATGCACTTCTTCGCCAGGCGGGCCGGTCACGATGGCGCTTTGCAGCTGCGGATGTGGCAGGTCGGCGCGCGGATCGAAGCCGGGCGCCAGCACGATGCCGCGGCGCACTGCGTCGAAACTGACCCGTATGCGCAGCGCATCGCCCGTGGTCCCGGCAGCCGGAAACGCACTGCCGGCGCGCGGCAGCGACGCGCCCATCAGGCGCTGCAGGCGCGTCGCGACATCCAGCGGCAGGTTGTTTTCGGCCTCGACGTGCAAGGCAGTGATGACGAAGTCCCGTTCCGGCGCAGGGTGCGTGTCGATCTCCGGGTGGCCGGTGAGCGTGAACCACTCGCCGGCGCGCAGGTCGCGCACCGTGCCCACGCCGTGGAAGCACTTGGTGTCGAGCTCGTGCCGGTTCATGCGCAGCTGGCCCAGGCGCCAGTGATCTTCGACATCGTTACCGGCATGCGGCATCTCGACCTGGTAGTCGTCCAGGCTGGCGGCCAGCGCATTGCCCTGGCCACCCTGGTCGGCCATGCCCTGCGCGGTGGCGGTCATGAACTGGGTGCCGAGCGGATTGCGGTAATCCCAGCTGTGCCGCGTCGTGCTGCCGGCCTGCAGGCGGCGCGCGGCGCACCACGAGACGATCGTGTCGCGCTCTTCGGCGGCGCCGCCCCGGTGGTAACGCACCGTGCCGGCACTGTTGCGGGGCAATGCATCGGGGTCGTTAAACAGCACCAGCGTGTGGGCCGGCGAGGCAGCGCGCTCACTGTCTGGCGCCCCGGTGCGTGCATGACCGGGCCGGAACGTCCAGGCCACGCCACGCCGGCGCAACAGGCGGCGCACGAACGCGGCGTCGGACTCGTTGTATTGCATGGTCTGCTCGCGCGGCGGAAACTGGCGCTGGTCGAACAGGGGATCGAGTTCGTACGCGAAGGCGGTGGCCAGGACGCTGCTGGACTGGCGCCATTCGTCGAACAACACCTGCACGATCTGCAGTTCGTTCTGGCCGCGAAACACGCGGCTGTTGACACGTTTTTCCATGATGGCCAGCGCGTCGCGGATCACCAGCTGGTAGACCCCGAGGCTGCCATCGACATCCCCGGCGCGTGCCTCGGCCACGATGCCGCAGGCGCAGCGCAAGCCGCCGCGGTCAGTGACGAACGCGATCTCGGCCGGCAGCGCGATCAGTGCCTTGAGCGGCAGGCGCGGGGTGGCGGCAACGCAGGTCACGGTGTAGTCAAGGCCACCGCAAATGGCTTCGCTGCCAGTGACGCGCTGTGGAACGAGGATCGTATCGAACGGATGATCGGCAAGCCCGAAACGCAGCCGGATCGGCCGGTGCGCCGCCGACAGCAATTGTTCGCTCTGCAACATGCGCAGGAATTCGCTGGCGCTGTCCACATGGATCTCCTGTCCCTGCAATGCGATTCTCGAGGAAGCACATCTTGGCACGCTGTCACTACAACGGCTTGTCAGGTGTCACAAGTGTCGAACGGGATTCAGGGAACTTTGCCTGGGTAGAAGCACTACCCGATGGGGCACAAACTGGCGAGGCGTGGAATGGCGGCAATCGAGGCGCGATGGGCAGCAATGCGCACGACCTCCGTTTCGACGCCGCGCAATTCGGCCAGCGCAGCGCCGATGCCCGGCAGATTCTCGGGGCTGTTGCGGCCCGGATGAATCCAGCTGGGGGCGATATCGGGTGAGTCAGTTTCCAGCACGATCCAGTCGAGCGGCAACTCGGTGGCGAGGCGCCGGATTTGCAGCGCACGCGTAAAGGTCAGGTTGCCGCCAAAGCCCAGGTGCAGCCCGAGTTCGATGAAATTCTGCGCCTGCTGGAAACTGCCATTGAATGCGTGCGCGATGCCGCTCGGCGGCCGTATCTGGCGCAGGTGCTTGAGCACCTGGTCCTGCGAGCGGCGCACGTGCGTCATGACCGGCAGGCCGAAGTCGCGCGCGATGCGCAGCTGTTCGCGGAAGAAGCGCGCCTGCTTCTCGCGCATCTCGGGCGTGGTGAGTTCGGGAATGAAGAAATCCAGCCCGATTTCACCGATGCCCACGAAACGCGGATCGCCCATGGCCGCTTCGACGCGCGTGCGCAGGTACGCCAGGTCGTCATCGTGCGCCCCCGGCACGCACATCGGGTGGATGCCCAGCGCGTAGCAGGCGTTCGGGCTGCCTGCTGCCAGCGCGGCGACGGTATCAAAATTGCCCCGCTCGACTGCCATGATGACGATCATCGATACGCCGGCCGCTTCTGCCCTGCGCGCGACGCCGGCGCCATCGCCGCCGTATTCGCGGGCGTCGAGGTGAACGTGCGTATCGATCCACATGGCGTCAGCCCTCTGCCGCCTGCAGCCCGTGCTCGGTCATGCGCAGCACGCGGTCGCAGCGGCGCGCCAGTTCCATGTCGTGCGTGACGATCACGAAGGCGGTGCCGAGGGTGCGCGAGAGTTCGAGCATCAGGTCGAAGATGATCTGCGCCGTCGTGTGATCGAGGTTACCGGTCGGTTCGTCGGCCAGCACGCAGGCCGGTTGCGTGACCAGTGCGCGCGCCAGCGCGACCCGCTGGCGTTCGCCGCCGGACAATTCGCCCGGCCGGTGCATGACGCGTTTGCCCAGGCCCACGCGTTCGAGGATGGCCTGCGCCAGCGTCAGCGCCTCGGCGCGCGGCATGCGGCGGATCAAGAGCGGCATCATGACGTTGTCGAGCGCCGTGAATTCGGGCAGCAGGTGGTGGAACTGGTACACGAAGCCGAGCGCCGTGTTGCGCAGTTCGCCGCGCCGGGATTCGGACAGGCTCGCAAAATCCTCGCCGCGCAGGCTCACCGTGCCGC
>Ga0308158_10002506_pt1 | contig 17201 bp, 20 predicted proteins | sample PhyBR2_FD_201038 | JGI IMG/M metagenome (GOLD analysis project Ga0308158, IMG submission 201038) | Phyllosphere microbial communities from UC Gill Tract Community Farm, Albany, California, United States - DLSLB.R2 | ecosystem: Host-associated > Plants > Phyllosphere > Unclassified | place: USA... | reverse complement strand
TAACCCCAAAGGAATAACACCATGAGCTTTATTACTCAAGAACAGGCTGAGCAGATTCTAGGTGATGACTTTGCACCAGCTGGTGATAAAGCTCGTCTCATTAAATTAGCAAATACATGGATGCGGAACGAAGTTGGATATGTTCCAGATCCGATTGATCCACTCCTGATTGATGCTGCATGCGAAATTATCAAGGGTATACAAGCTGGTGTGATCTTCGCTGGCGTAGCCCGTCGGACAACAAGTGAGAGCGTTAAGGCTGATACGGTAAAGTCACTGAAAGCTTTGTTGAAGGTAGTGTGGAAATATCAGAATTTGAGCAGATTGCTCGTGCCTTTATTGACTCACTTGGCTTGAAGTCTAAGAGTTTTACGTTTGAGGTGTTTCGGGCATGATAAATACCAACTATGTGCCAGAGTGGTATATCTCACCATTTGAGCACGTGAAGTACACTCTAGCCCGTAATCAGATGCATATGGATTTGTTGTTCGATGACATGAGCGATTCAGATGAATTTATGTCAATGGGATGTTCTGCGCAGGTGGATTATTACGATGGTGGAAAACATTGCATAGTTCAACTTGGGGAAACTCAAGATAAATCATTGATTGCTATTCATGGCCTTTTGGTGCATGAAGCTGTACATATTTGGCAGCGCACAAAATATCTGATGGGTGAAAAAGAACCCAGTATCGAGTTTGAAGCCTACTCAATACAGCGTATAGCTCAAGACCTATTTGATATGTATGAGGCAAGCGAAAGCCATGATCAAAAAGAAAATCCAATCCAAAGTAGCAAAAGCCTTTGATAAAAAGCTTGCCGATGCGATAAATACATTCACTTGTTCAAAAGAAATCCAGTCTGGTGAAATGGATTTTGAAACACAAACTTATCCAACCGTTACTATCGAAGTGTACAGCGGGCGTGGTGTTCTGTCTGGCTCATATTTGAAAGATATGGTTAAGCCTACGGATTATCAAGTTACTGACTCAAAGGCTACGGTATTGCAGAATGAAGTGACTCAAGTACCGCAGATAGGTGATGTGTGGGCTACTTTAAAGGGACGGTTCAAGATTGTGAATATTGGTGCAGATCCAACAGGGAGTATTTGGGTTTGCCAGTTGCGGAAAGTTTAGTAATATCCCTCTGAAAATTAAGGGGGGTATATGGAAAATACAGAATTAGACTTATCTAACCTAGATCGGCATATTCAAGAATCTTTTGATGGGATTAAACTCTTGTATGAGGGCGGGTATTATAATCAGGCAAGATATTGTGCTTTTATTTTAATTGATCAGCTAGCATGGCTGGTAAGCGGGCTGGAGGAACAAGTAAATATTTATTTTAAAACCTGGTTGAATAAGCACTTTAAGCATCATTACCCTGAAATAACTCCAGAAGAAATTTGGGCATCAAGAAATGGCTTGCTTCATAATGGATCATCGATTTCTAGAGACATTGTAAACGGGAGAGTCGCTAGGCAGTTATTTTATATCGATAATGTTAATTCAATTGAAGATTTAAGTCATAACTTTGATTTGAGTTGTAATACCTTTTTCCCTGTGAATACAGCAAGATTTCTTCAGGTGGCTTTATATCACGCAGTTTTAGAATTTAGACAGAATCTTAATGATGATAGTGGTTTGGATAGAATTGAAATTAAGAGAAAGCTTGGTAAGTTGCTTGCGCCAATATATCCGTAGATATATAAACATAAAGCCCACCTCGGTGGGTTTTTTAATGGGTGAAATTTATGGCATGGAAAAATAAACCAACTGATTTTGCTTTAACGGTTTTAAAAGATGCTGATCAACACTTTCAAAAAATTGTAGGTGAAGTTCTTCAGCAAGTTGTGGTTCGTTCACCTGTGATGGATGGTGAATTTAGAGCATCACATAAAGTTACGATTGATTCTCCAGATAACACATATGAAAAAAGCATTGATGGATCGGGTGCCAACACAATCGCAGAAGGCTTAAAAATAGCAGCTACGGCTAAGATTGGCGGTCTGGTCTATGTTCAATCGAATAGTCCATACGGGGGCAAGTTAGAAAATGGACATAGTATGCAAGCGCCACATGGTGTCTATGCTTTAACATTTCAGTATGTGTGCGAGAAATATAAATGATGACAAATACTCAAGCTTTACGAGCCATTCTTTCACGTGTTGGTTCTTTTACTGGGATGCTTAAAGAACATATTCAACTGGCAAATAATCCTTTGCACGAAGGTAAGCCATTTGAACCACCTGAAAAAGAGATATGGTCCAAGATAACAGTAAGCAATGCAGGAAAGTTTATTACTGGGATGGGTGACAAGCCTTGTACTCGAACTACGGGCATTATTTTCATTCAGTTATTTGCACCATTAAATACAGGCACAGATGCTTTGTCGCAATTAGCGGATAAGTGGGCTGAACATATGGAGTTCTATAAAACTGACCAACTAGAACTGCGTGAAGCCAATATCATTGATGCAGGTCATTCTAGTGCGATTGGAGACCCGTCTAGTATGAGTTACTACCAGTACAACGTGAATGTGTCATATATCGTGAATTAAACCCAAATTCTTATTTAGCCGTCCTTTTAGGGCGGTTTTTTATTGCTTAAACTCAGGAGACAGCTATGTCAAAAGGCATTGATGTGGTGATCCACATTGCGAAAGAAGAAACACCTAATATGCTGCCAGTGGTGCCTGAATGGCACACATTGCGCCGCAACTCTGATTCATTAAAGAAGACAGTATCTTTAACCCAATCTGACGAGATTGTAGACTCTCGCTTTGAGCAAGGCTCAGTTGCTACTTCTGCAGAAGCGGTCGGCAATATTGAGTACGAGTTATCTGCACTCAGTCAAGATATGTTCTTTGAAGGTGTGGCAGGCAATATGTTCGTTGATTCAGGCACACCAAGTGTGTCAACGCTTGAAATTGGTGGCGACACATTACCAACCTATACGATTGTAAAGCACGACAAGAAAGTCGGTTTTATTCAAGTATTCTCAGGTTGTCGCATTGGTGAGCTGACCATTCAAGGTGATACCGAAGGCAAGATTACGGGTAGCGCTTCAATCAATGCAACAGGCTATAGTAATCCTGTTGCTAGTCCTGTTACTTCGCCATTGCCAGCAACCACTACACCGTTTATGTCATCTATAAATGTGAACGAGTTTAAGATTAGTGGAGTAAGTACTGTTGGTACAGCATGTGCTGAATCATTCACAATCACGATTAATAACAATCTGACCGCCAAGCCATGTTTGGGCAATGGTAGCCTGATCCCAAACCGCTATACCGAAGGTAATGTGAGTATCACGCTAAATGTGACACTGGCCTTAACCACAACTTCAAAAGCGTGGATTCCATATGTTGAGTCACGCCAAAACATGACTGCGGAAATTGGTTTGGAAGATTCTATAGGTAATGCTTATGGGTTCAATTTCACCAAGTTGGAACTGGATAATGATGGCCTGTCCGATACCAATAAAAATGATGACCATACGCTAGCTTTGGAATTTCGTCAGGTAAAAGAAGCACCAACCATTACACGCACTGAAGCATAAACATAGCCCCGAAAAGGGCATTTTTTTAGGATAAGAAAATGGCTTTAAAAGCAGAAATTCAAAAGAGCAAAAATGTCTCACTATGGAAAGAATATAAGGATGCTGAAGGTAATGTGCTGGCGGAATTTAAAATTCGTGGTGAAGCATATAAGCCTTACCGGGTAGCTCTTGAACGAGCACAAAATCAGGTGGCATCAAAAGGGTATGTTGTTTCAACTGCAGGTGCTGAAGATAAGCTCTATCACGAACTTTTACTTGAGGCAGCAGCATGTCACCTGATTGAAGATTGGAAGGGAGTGGTTTTCTCTGAAAATGGAAATGAAGTTGAACAGCCCTATACTCCAGAGAATGCTACCAAACTATTCGATATGGGCGATATTGGTGTGGCTGTATGGGTTTTTGTGAAGGCTCATGCTGAGAAGATTCAGTTAGAAGCCGACCAAAATACAGCAGATACACTGGGAAAGTCACAGGGCTCTACCGATGGCACACAGGAGACGGTGGGCTAACTGACTTTCAAAAGAAGCTGCGGGATAAGCTTGGGCGTAAGTTAGATGATGCACCTGAGTTTAGTTATATAGCTCATGCTATCCTGACAGCATTTAATGTGATTGCCCGTGGCCGTTCTTACCATCCTGTAGCTATGCCACTGGATGGTAGCCATATCAATGCTTATCTTGAGCTGTATGAAGAGCCGTGTGAGCTACATATTTTTGTTGAGTGTATATTTACGTTGGATAATTTGTTTTTGGATGGGGTGAGGAAACAGATAAAGAGTGCTACTTAAGTCATGGTTTTCTTATGTTGTGTAGACTTTTTGTTAAAAAATGAGTATTTTACCTCCCATAATTCTAAGGGGGTTACATGAAAAATACATTATTAGCACTAACAATTGCCGCTGCTTCATCTGCAACTTTTGCAAACAGTCCATTACCGGTTAAGTATGGCCAGCCAGCTCCACTCGGTGCTCCAGTCCAAGCTGCGCAATCTCATACAACATATTCACCACTGAAAAACGTTTCGTTAAATGGTGGCTATACTGGAAGTATGATTGATGAAGGTGATGTAAAACTTCGTTTTAAAGGTTGGGAGCTTGGAGCTACTTATTTATTAAATGAAAAAGGTGGTGTTTTTGCTAAATACGAACAGCAGAAAGATGAACTTAAACTTAAAGAGTTTTCTTTAGGTGGTGTTTACAATTTCTATGATGAGAAAAATGTCTACATCAATGGTACTGCTGGCTTAGGTTATGCGTGGGTTGATGGATCTAGCGAAGGTGACTCAGTTGACCTTGAGTATCTGACGATTCCTGTTGGTGTAGAGGTTGGTTATAAATTTACGCCTAATTTTGCGTTGTATGGCGGTCTTGGTTATAAGTGGTTATACAACCAACAAGCTGAAGCTTGCTTAGATGGCGAGTGTTATGACGCTGGAAAGCTTAGCGAGCTTGATGTGAATGGCACAACGTATCGAGCTGGTTTACGTTATAACTTCTAAAGAGTGACCGCCCAAGTGGCGGTTTCTTTTTGTGCGGGAAATTATTATCTTGTTCCAAATTATAAATTTGGGATGAGGGTGTGAAGAAGGTATTATTTTTTATTAGTTTGTTATGTATTGCAATAACAACTAATGCAGGGATGACCAAAAAAGAATTTTGCAAGGATATGTCATCATATGCCGAGCTTGTTATGCAGAAGAGACAAAATAACACATCAATCAAAACAATGTTGCTGGCAATCGCACAATCAAGTGAATCCAAAGGAACTAAAGAATTAATGGAGTCTATTGTTGAGGGTGCCTATAGTAAGCCGGCATATTCAACCAAAGAATTCCAAGATAAATCCGTAAACGAGTATTCAGCTTCAGTATATTTGGAGTGTAAAAGAAACTTAAATTAAAGAATTGGTTTGACATAATTTAGGAAAATTAATTTTTATTAGAAACCCTGCATCTGCAGGGTTTTTTATTGCCTGCAGGAAACTGAAATGACTACACAAGCCAGCCGTTTAGTAATTGAAATTGACTCTCGCAATGCCGAGAGAAATACGCGTGCTGTAGCAAATGAGTTGGAAAATCTAACAATTAAAGGTGACAAAGCCGATGCACAGATGACCGAAATGTCAGGCTCAATTAAAACACTTGTTGGTTTTATGGGTGGTCTGCTGACAATTAATAAAGCGATTGCTATGGCTGATGGTTATACACAGATGGCAGCTCGTATTCGTAATGCTACTTCTAGTGCTGAAGAATATGACTTGGTGCAAAACCGTGTGCTGGCGACTGCTAATACAACTTATCGCTCATTAAGTGAAGCTCAAGAAGTATATTTAAGTTTGTCTGGTGGAATGAGATCTCTAGGGAAAACCACTACACAAACTTTGGATTTGGTAGATTCTCTTTCATTTAGCTTTACACACAATGCTACTCGTACAGATCAAGCCCAGTCTGCGATGGACTCGCTGGCCAAATCTATGGCTAAAGGAAAAATTGATGCAGATGCATGGATTTCAATTGTTACTGGTGCAGACAATGTTATTGCGGATATGGCTATAACCACAGGTAAAACTGAAGCTGAAATTCGAAAATTAGGTGCAGAAGGTAAAGCATCTCTTGAAGACTTGATCCAGACCCTGATTGTCACACGTGAGCAAAATGAAAAGCTGGCTAATAACATGGAAAACAGTCTAGCTGATGGTTTTACAACCTTGTCAAACGCCGTGACTGTATACCTAGGTAAGGCAAATGAATCAACAAGCGCTACAGGTATTATGGCTGGTGCATTAGGTGACTTAGCTAAAAATCTTGAGACAGTGGCAAATGTGGCTATGTTGGGTGGTGTAGCATATTTAACAAAAACTATCTTGGCTCAGACTGTGGCAATTCGGGGATCAGTTACTGAATCATTGAAGAAGAATGCGGCAAATTTAAGTGAAATCAGCACCAATGCAGCATTAACAGCATCAGAAGCCCGCAAAACAGGAGCTGTTGCTCAACATGTAGCAATGCAATTAGCAGATGCTAAAGCAACGGCAGCACGTATGAGTGGTATGCAGCGTTTAACGTATCTTCAGGCAACAGTAATCCCTCTTGAAGCACGAGCGACTCAGGCAACTGCAGCCCATACAGCAGCTACAGTCGCGGATACCATTGCCCAAGATGCTAATAACAAAGCTCGATCTCGAAGTGCTGCCTTATTTAACTTAATTGGAGGTCCTATAGGTGCAATCACGCTTGGAGTGACGGCTCTCGCTGCAGGGTATATGTATTTTAGTAATCGCGCAGCAGAGGCAAACAAAAAGCTAGAGGAACAAGCCAGTGTTGCAAAGAAAGCAAAAGAGGAACTGCTTGCATTAAAAGGGCTAGAAAAGGACAGTGCTATTAATGATATGACCTCGGCATTCGAGCGTCAAAATAAGGCATTGTCTGAATCGAGCAGTAAAATCAACATGCAGTTAAATGCTATTGAGCAACTTTATAAAGGCAATAAAGAAGTTGTACAGGTTGTACAAGATGCCCGTAACGGCACGATTAGCATGACTGAAGCGGTTCAACGCTTTAATGAATTGCGTATCAGCAAAGAGGTGTATGAATCAGTCAAAGCCAACTCTGCTGAATTTGAAAAAAATGCTAAGGAGGCAACCAACACCAAGGCCAAGCTAAGTTTATTTGGTTATGAGGTTGAGCTTTCAGGCCGAAAGGCACAGACAGCTGTTGCAGGTGTAGATGAAAACTCCAAGGCCCTTGATAAAAACAAGACAGCAGCGGAAAAAGCAACAGAGGCTCAGAAAAGTTTCAAAGCATCTTTATTTGATCGTGAGTTTGAGGCTCGCTTAACAAAAGGGTTGCTTGCAAAAGGGTATACGCCTGAGCAAGTAGCAAGTATGGTTCAAACCGCGAACTGGGCTCAAAAAAATAATGTGAAGCTCACTAACGATTTATATCAATCTGGGCTACAGGTTCTCTCAATTGAGCAGCAGAACAATAAAATTATTGAATCTAGAAATAAATCATTAAAGGAAAATACGAATGAGTTAAGTAAGCAGCAGAAAGTACTACAAGCGAGCGCTCAAGTACAAGCCAATGCTGCTAAATACAATTTCAATGGTATCGAGAGCAAATATAATATTCCCCAAGGAACACTATCTGCACTTCATGCTATTGAGACTGGAAATACTGGTAAAACTAACCAAGTCAACAAATCCACGGGTGCTACAGGTGGTTTTCAATTTTTATCTGGTACCGCAAAACAATATGGGGTGAGGGATCGAACTAATCTTGCACAATCTGCTGAAGGTGCCGGTAAGTATATGGCGTACTTACTGGATCTATTTAAGGGCAATTTAGAGAAAGCCGTTCGTGCTTACCATGCTGGTGAAGGCAATGTTCAGAAAGGTAAAAACATTGGCAAATATAACAATGATTACTGGAAGAAATATCAGAGTTATATGGCTGGTTCAAATGGGTATTCCTCAGGTGATATTTCAAACAAAGATTTTGATCGCATGCTTGAAGACTCAGCAAAATTATTGGAGGAGCAGGCTAAATCAAGAAAAGCTTTAGAACTCGAAGTTGCTAACGAAGTAACCAAAATTCGAGAGAATTTAAAAGATAAGTTACTAGAGATTGATAACGCTGGGTTTTCACTAGAAAGAACTAAGGAGCTAAAGGATGAATATCAAACTCGAGCCAATAATGAAATTGCAATTGCTGAATATACTCTGAAAACAAAACTAGATGATTATTCATCATTTAAGAAAACTGAAGATGAGTTACTTAAAGACAGTTTTGATCATAAAAAGTTTTATGCAGCAAGAGATATTGAATTAACCAAAGATCAGCGCGATCAAGCTGTTAAATATCTTGATGAGCAATATTCACACGAGCTTGGCCTAATCCAACTCGCCAAAGAGCAGCGTATTTTCCAGATGCAACAGGGACTAATGCATGCAAATGCAGAATCTGAAAAGTACTGGGATCTAGAACGTCAACGCATCATGTTAAATGTTCAAGATCTGGATGAACGTAATCGTCAATTAGCAATTGCCAAAGCATTGCAAGACGAAGAGAAGCGAACAAACCTAAATACTGCAGTTCAGCAATGGGGAAGCGTCAATGCTGAACTGACAGGCACTACAGATCAATTTAATCTTGAGAAAGAACGATTTGATCGACTGGATAAGTCACAAGCACTGTTTGATGCTGAGTTGGCGATGGCAGGTGAAAACTATGCATTAAAGGAGCAGGCATATCAGGCCCATGTCGACAGAATGAGTGCAATTGAGAACGCTTATAGTGTTTCATCACTCCAGCTTCAACTTGGTTATGGTCAACAAATGGCTTCTAGTATGTCTAGCATGATGGGGGCTATCTTCGGCGAAAAATCAAAAGCATATGCAGCAGCTTTTGCTGTTGAAAAGGCCTTTGCTGTGGCGCAAGCTGCAATTGCAATGGGGCAAAATATTGCTCAGGCGTCTGCGATTGGCTTCCCCCAAAATATTCCTATGATTGCTGGTGCTATGGCGCAAGGTGCCCAGATTGCTTCAATTATTGCATCCGTAGCGGCACCTACTGGGTATTCTGATGGTGGCTTCACTGGTTATGGAGGCAAGTTTGATCCCGCAGGTATTGTTCATAAAGGTGAGGTAGTTTGGTCGCAAGAGGATATTAAGCGCTGGGGTGGTGTAAACGCTGTTGAGGCTATGCGCACATCACAGCCGCCAAAAGGTTACTCAGATGGTGGTTTAGTCACTTCACAAGACACATATCGCGTCGGTATGGGAACTGTGGATACGATTAATCGCAATGCTGATGTACTCGCTGAACGGCAGGCTCAGGCGAGTGCCAAAGCTCAATCAGCTAATCCTCAACCCATTGAAAACAATCTGCGTGTGATATTTGTTAGGGATGAGAATGAGGCTAAAGAGATGTTGTATGGGCCCGATGGTGAGAAAGCATTCCTCTATCACCAAAAGCGAAACAAAAGCAAATTAGCATAATTTGAGGACAAAATGAAAATACAAACCCAATATGGTGAGGTGCATGTATTAACAAATTGCCCGCTATTAAATTCGACTGAGCGATTGGAGTTTAGAACCGAAGTTCATGAGGCTTATGACAGTAGTGAGGATCGTTACATCCAGCGTGATGCTCCAAGACAAGTCCTCAGCTTTAATTACGTGAATATGCAGAAAGCGATGGGCGACATCTTCCATATGCTCTATGCCAACTTGCGTAATCTATGGGGGATTCCATTGCCCCAGTTTCGAAAGCGCATTTCAGATATGGTGGACAGTGATTTTATTATCATGGACACGAAAGCACATTCAGCCGACCTCAGAGTCGGCTTTGCTTTAATTGAATCAGCTGCAGACTTTCAGGTTGTTGAGATTACTGCAGTCGGCCGATACATCATTACTCAGGAAGAAATTCGAGATCCTGAAACAGATGAGATTCTTCAAGCCTTAGAAACCGAATATCAGGATGGCTTTCGATTGGCCCAGAATGTGACTGTATCAAATGCTTCAATCATGCCGCTGCGGATCTGCATCATCGAGGGTGATGCATCGATCAGCACAGGCGGGTTCTGGTCAAATTCATCCGTGGTGTTTCGCGTACTGGCCGAAGATTCACCTGAGCATAGCGGTGACGTACCTGCGCAGTACCAGGGCGAGGATATCTATTTCAAACCATTGCTTTTGGATGGCAGCGCTTTAGAAATGACATTGACGCAGCACCAAAACATTGTGGATGGCGATGTGGGAGGATTTCAACAATTCACCCACTGGAAGAAGCCCCGCTACTTAAAACCATTTAAGTCTGTGTTGAAAGGATGGGATCAATATAGCGAATACCGTCGATTTTTATTTCGACGTATGGGCCGTTATCAAGCCTTCTGGATGCCTTTGTATGAGAAGCATCTCAATATCTTAAACACGGCAAATATCACCACCTCACTGAGTACTAATACCAAGTACTTGCTTGAGGCCGATCGCAAGCATATTGCGGTAAAGCGTAAAAATGGAATGTGGACCGCGCATGAGATTACCGCCAAAACGAGTGGCTCTTTAACGGTGTCACCTGCAATCAATGCACACCGTAACGACATCCAAACCATTTGCTATTTGGGCTTACACCGTTTTGATGCAGATCAAATCGAATTTCAATTTTTAGGTGCACAGATTACACAAGTTACGGTGCCCATTGTGGAACTATCATCATGAGAAACAGAGCCGAGTTATATCAAATCAAGCATGGTGCACGTGCTTGGTATTTTACGGATCAGCGTAAAGCAATCACTCATGCAGGGATCGAGTATCTGCCGATCCGTGGCCTACAGCGTACAGCCATTGAAGATGAAAGTATTGATAAATGCGATACCGAAGTAACGTTCCCACAAATGCATTTATTCAATGCTGAGGGTGAAGATTTGGCCGCCATCTTTGCAGGCAAGATCTTCTATGGTGGTGTGGCGATTACCATACTTGAACTTTACCAGGGCGAAACACTGGTCCTGCATAAAGGCCGTGTGACGCAGCCAAAGTATGATGAAGATGCAGACACATTGCGCTGGTATGTGAAACGGGTGAATCCTATCTAAATCGTAATATTTTGACACGTAAGTTTCAGTATTCGTGCCCAAACTCGATCTATGATCGCTGGTGCGGGCTTAAGTTTGAAGATTGGTCATTTGAGATTGAAGTGATTGCTATCGATGGCTTAAAGGTTTCTTTTGATGTGGTGCCTACTCAGGTTTTGGATGCAGCCGGCAATCCAATGTTTGAGCAGGTCCCTGTATTAGATGAAGAAGGAAATCCTGTTTTAGATGAACAGGGCAATCCTACTTTTGAAAATGGAGACCCGATCATGGAAACCAAGACTTATCCAGACCAATGGTTGAGTTTGGGCTTGATGCTGAAAGGTGGTGTACATACCCTAATCACGACTAGCAGCGCGAATAGCTTCACGTTGTACCGTCAGCATGTCGGTTTAGCGGTGGGCGATGTTTTCTCAGTTGTACCTGGTTGCGACCAATCTAAAAAAATGTGTGATGAAAAATTTAACAATTGGGCGCGTTATTCCGGGCATCAATTCATTCCGAACAGTAATCCGATCTTTACCCAATTGATTAAGTAAGCGAGGTATCGAATGGTTATTGCACCCTGGGTGATTTACGCCATGCTGGCCCTGATGGTGGTGACAGCTGCTTACAGCTATTACGCCATGCGCAAAGCCCAAAAGAAAAACCAGCAAACAGCCAATCAATTAGACGGCACCATTGCTGATGAAGGTGTGTCCTTTTCAGATGTTGCAGGGAGTCCGCATATGTACGGAAACATTACGCATATTTGGGGACATGCAACGACAGATATCAAACAGAAAGGTGGCAAGTGAGAATTTACATGTCCGATATACGGAAAGCTGGAATGTGTGCTCGCGGATCGCGGGCATTTTTTTTGTCTCAAGGTTGGGACTGGTCAACCTTTCTTGAAAACGGCATCGATATGGAGATTGTTGAACAAACCAATGATGCCATGGCGCAGCAAGTTGTGGAGTATGTAAAAAATGGGCGGAAGCAGTAGTCAAACAATTGGTCAAAGATACTTCGCAAAACTCACCACCTTTATTGGTAATCCAATTGAGAAGTTGATTGGGATTAACTTTGATAACCGTGGCTGGATTTTTAAACCCGATAATGATGAAACCTTTCTGCGTGTAGAAAGCCCAAATCTATACGGGGATAAAGAGGGCGGTGTTGCTGGGTTTATCGATATACATACGGGCACCGCAGATCAATTGCCGAATGCCACTTATAGCGCTGACTTTCCAAAAGTTTCAGGCTATCCATTTCAGTCTTATTTGTTGTTTCGTGGACTGGGCAAAGGGGTTTCCTCGGGTGGCGTTGTTGGTGAAATTGCAGGAATTATTGCGAAACGGCACCACTACAATAAATCTTTTTATCATGGCAACTCAGGCTACATGAAAGAAATGTTGCTGTGGCCTAAACGTATTCATATTCGTAATGATGGCCGTCCGCAGTGGCATGATGAGAAAGCAGAAATCCCAAAAGTAAACAAAGAATATTTTTCCAAGGATTATGCACTTCAATTTGACAGTTATTATATGACCGATAACAACGGGTCAACTAACGCAAAAACTGTCAGATATAGACCAGCTGAAAGTAATTATCTCATCAGTGATCAATCTTCATATTCAACAACAGAAGGTGAAATTGATGAAAATGTCCCTGATAAAATACTAAAGATAAATGTATCGATACCTAATCGTATGCTCATCGTTCATGAGTTTGATTTAATTATTCGAAGTATGGATTTCCAAATTTTATTCTATGTAGAACCAATAGTTTATGAAAAGAACTTAACCCATGTTGACTCAACAGGTGCCAAACACTACAGAGTTAAAATCATCCTGTTAGTTGATAATAATGACTGTGGTTTTAGTGTAAAAGTATCAGGAAGATTGCCTAATAGTACGTCTGGGTTGTGGATGCATGGGTATTCTTTACAAGATCATGATGTTTATGTGATTGAAAAATTTACAACATATTTAGAATCAGGCGATATAAACCCAATCCACAAAATTCGTGAAATTCTCACAGATGACACAGCAATGAACAAACCTGAGTCAGAAGTGAATGACCTGAACTTTAAGAAAGCCGCAGATGTATTATTCCAAGAAAAATTGGGGATTTCATGGTCAGTAACAGAGAAGTCATGCCTTGAGGCCATTAATGAATTGTGCGGACATATTGAAGCCGGTGTGCGGATGAACCGCCAAACGGGTTTATATGAAATGGTGTTATTTCGGGATGATTGGTTTGATGAAGATGAAATTCACACTTTGCCAGTGAATAAAATCAAGAGTATGAATCTGGATGGTGCAACTTCTGCAGATGAATTAATCAATAAGCTGAATGTCAGTTATTACAATCAAAGCGCAATTAAAGACTCTTCATTTTCAATTGCCGAAAATGCCGCAATTCGGAATTTGAAAGGTCATGAAAATGCTGACGATGTAAAGTTTCCGTACTTTATGAATCAGCGTAATGCTGCGGTGGTGGCACAGTGGAAGTTGAAACAAATGTCTACACCAGTCTGGCAAGGGACTTTTACTACAGGCTTCTATGACGCACGTAAATGGAATCGTTATGACTTATTAAGGCTTGCATGGCCTAGAAAATGGTCAGGTACCATTTTAGTTCGAATTATGAAAATTAATTTAGGTACTGGGACAGAGGTGTCAATCGATTTTGTTGAAGTTGTTCCATATTCTAGTGATCTTTCTTCAAGCATTGTCATTGATACACCTGTAGATACCACACCCAAACCACCACAGCCGGCAATCTTTAAAGCTTTTGAGTTGTCATATTTAGAAGCAGTACAACTCAATGGTCAGAAAGCTGTGGATGAGACTCTAGCCTATAACCCTGATGCTGGATATGCAGCAGTGATAGCTAAAAGGCCTCAACCCAATTCCCTAAATGCTTTGATGTATACGGATATCGGCAATAATTATGAGCGAGCAAGTGCAATTGTATATAGCGAAACAGCTGAGCTGGATCAGAATATTTCACGGGTCGATACCACTTTCATTTTAAAAAATGCAGGTGATATAGACATGGTCAGTACTGGTACGCAGATTACCGTGAATAACGAAATCATGGTCTACCAATCTTATGAAGAAGATACGGGTGTAATCACGGTAAAACGTGGAGCGTTAGATACGATTCCACTAAATCACTTGGCTGGGAGTGTTTTGTATTTTGCAGACGACTTTGTAGCTGTTGATCCAACGGAATATGTTAGGGGAGAAGTTATTAATGTTAAAGCTGTAACAACAACACCAAGCGGAATCTTGGATTTAACAGAGGTTGATGCGCAGCAAGTACAGATGCAGGCACGCGCGATTCGACCATATCCACCAGCCGATGTCAAAATTAATGGGAAATATTGGCCATCCTATTTTGATGATGATTTCACACTGATGTGGTCAGATCGTAATCGATTACAACAAACGGGGGGGAGTTTGCTTGGGTACTACGAGCTAGGAGTGCTTCTGGAGCCGAACACTCAGACCCTACTTATACTTATTGAGCTTGATGAAAGCGATATTGAACTCGTCACTCATAATGTAAATGTTACAGGTACAAGTACTTTTACTTTGCTTGAATCAACAATGGACCCAGCCACACGAAGTTTACGTGTGAATTTAAAGACGACACGCGACTCCTTGGATTGTTTGTATGGCTTTGAACACATAGTGCGGCGTACTAATTTGGTTGCTCCAAGTAATGTGCAATTTGAGGTTATTGAGATATGAGCATAAAAATTAAAGTGAGTTGGGATGATCATAATGTCGTTTCAGAAGGAGTTCGTATTTATCGTTCTAATACAACATTTACACCTTCCAATTTACCTGCGGTGCTTGCTACTGTGCCGACACTTGATGAATATGAGGATCTGGATGTTATCGAGGGGCAAACATACTTTTACATGCTGGCAGCCTACCTAGGGGAACAAGAGGTATTTACAGAGTGTTTTGAGGTTAAAACAGATTTAACACCAACAGGAATATGGGCTCTTGCAGTAGCATGTTGGGGTACTGTAACACTTCCACAATTCAATAAAGATTTAATCAATGAGGCAACTTGGCCTGAAAACTTTAGCAAAACCCAAGATATTATTAGTTATGTCCGCGCTTACAATGCTACTGGAAACATCACTACACCTGCAGTAAATAATAAAGTTATTGATGCTTCGATCTTGCTTGGAAAGAGAATGTTTATTCAGGTTGTGGCTGGTACTTTCTTAGGAAACTACGGAAGAATGTATTTGGAGTTTATGGATGCATCCAACAATGTTTTAGCTGCAATTATCGTAAACAAGGCAAATAACAACTTTGGATCAACACTGCAAATTGGCAACACTCTGGCAAATGTAGTAAATGTCCCGTCTATCGGCACATACCCAACAGCCAATGGATATTTAGATATTTTGCCTACTGGGATTAAATACACTCCTGTGAACCCCGCAGCAACAACTAGATTTAACGAATACTTGTTTAGTAAAGACTTAACAAGTTTAGCAAAGTTAAGGATTAGTCAATTGGCTGCATACCAACCTCATAACACTGGATCGACTGGAAGCCCCACAGGGTCTTCGGCCCATGTTTATTTAAAACTTTTACCATAGCACCTTCGGGTGCTTTTTTATTGCCAAAAATTAGGGGAAATAAATGGAACCAGTGTCCACAAGTGGTTTTGCTGCATTTTTAAAGTTCTACGGTGCAGCGATCATGGTCACTTTAGCGATAGCACTTGTTGCAACAGTTGTCATCATGATGCGTTTGCCACGCTCGCCACAAGAGTGGGCCGTGGGTTTGATTTGTACGGTTGTATCCAGTTTGACTGGTGGTGCTTTCATTATCGTGAAATGGGGGTTACATGAATGGGTAACTGATATTTGGGGGATGATTGCCTTAGGTGGATTCTTCTTCATATGTGGATTACCAGGTTGGGCTGTAGTTCGGTGGACGTTTAACTTCATCAATAAACAGGAGGGGAAGACCATTATTGAAGTGGTTAAAGAGCTTAATGAAGCCAGAGAGGACCTGAAGAAATAACGTACCAAATGATGTGCCGCCTTAGGGCGGTTTTTTAATACTTGAAGGAAAGTGAAATGAAACAGATATTTGATTTTTTAAGAAAGATCAGCGGTGGGACACTTACTCAAAAACAAGTTGATGCCACTAACAAACTGATTGCAACAGCTACAGATGCAACAGTAGCGGATATGTTGGGTCTTGCGATCGACCAGATGGCGGTCAGTCTTTTTGGTGTGGATTTTATCTGTGGCTTTGAGGGAAAACGGCTTACTGCCTATGACGATGGTGTGGGAGTGTGGACGATTGGTTTTGGTACCACGGTTTACCCGAACGGCATTAAAGTCCAGAAAGGTGATACATGCACTGAAGCCCAGGCGAAGGCATACATGGCGCATGATTTAAAGAAATTTGAATTGGCTGTAAATAATGCGGTGAAGGTACCACTGAACCAAAATCAGTTCGATGCACTTGTATCACTTGCATACAACATTGGGACTAATGCATTTAGTAAATCAACTTTAGTGAAAAAGTTGAATGCCAGTGATATTCAGGGGGCAGCAGATCAGTTTGATGTATGGGTGAACGCTGGTGGAAAGCGCATGCAAGGGCTTGTTAATCGTCGCGCTAAAGAAAAGGCTTTGTTTCTCTCATGATCAAAGCATTATTGCTGTGCATCCTGCATTCAGGCTGCACAGCGCATTCGATTTCGACAAAAGTGTATGTCACTGCTTGTGTGCGGTGTGTGAATTGAAAAAGCTCTCTATCTAAATGAGGGCTTTGGTATAAGTTTTATCGTGAGCGAAATAAGCGTTCTTAATTAATATATTGATACGACTAAAAATGTTTAAGCATCTGATTGATTTTGAATTTAATTACTTATCAATAGATGCAGTAATAAAGTTTGCAGGGTGGTAGGAGCTTTGTATATGGGAAAAAATCATCATTCCCGAAACTAAAAAAACTAGAATTGTTATTACAGAGTTATAAAATCGCATTCATTACTTATCAATATTGCTGAGC
>Ga0308158_10002504_pt1 | contig 17205 bp, 16 predicted proteins | sample PhyBR2_FD_201038 | JGI IMG/M metagenome (GOLD analysis project Ga0308158, IMG submission 201038) | Phyllosphere microbial communities from UC Gill Tract Community Farm, Albany, California, United States - DLSLB.R2 | ecosystem: Host-associated > Plants > Phyllosphere > Unclassified | place: USA... | reverse complement strand
GGCGCAGCTGGTTTCGAAATCCGGTGAAGTCGAACCGCGTCATGAGGTTTTCGACGTTGAAGGTGGCAATGCGTAAAGACATCAGGCACTTCCGGTTGGCTTTGCGCCAACACTAGAGAGCAAATGCCGCTTCGGAAAGCCCGCTTCGTCGATCATAGACGCCAGGCGCCGCGCACGATGGCCCGGACCTCATCGCCGACGTGAAGCTTCGACCGGCTGAAAGCCCTGAGGATCTGCCCATCCGCAAGCCTGAGCCGGGCGGCATATCGCTCGCCCTCGTAGAGAACAGATTCGACCGTCGCCGCGATCCCCTCGCCGCCGAGAATGACATCCTCCTGCCGAACCAGAATATCCGACCGCGAGGCCGAACCACCCTCGCCCGCAAACAGCGGTTCAACCGCCGCCCAATCCAGTTGCCTGACGTCACCATCAGGAGACTTCAGTGAAACGATCGCCCCACGGCCGATCAAACCGCCGACAACGCGCCCTTCCGGCCGCGCATAGATCTCATCCGGCGGCGCCACTTGCAGCAGCTGCCCTTCCGACATCACCGCGACATCGGTCGCCAGCGCCATCGCCTCGCTCTGGTCGTGCGTGACGTAGACCATCGTCGCGCCGGAGCGCTGGTGGAACTCGCGAAACGTCTCCTCCATCTCCTGCTTCAGGTGACGGTCGAGATTGGCGAGCGGCTCATCGAGCAGCACCACGTCGGGGGACGTGACGAGGCAGCGCGCCAAAGCCACGCGCTGCCGCTGCCCGCCCGAGAGATCGGCCGGCCGCCGCTCCGCATAGGCTTCGAGCCTGACGGTCGAAAGCGCCTCGCCAACCTTTTTGCGATAGGCTTCGCCGGAAATGCCGCGCACCTTAAGTGGATAGCCGACATTGTCGGCGACGCTCATATGCGGCCAGAGCGCATAGGACTGGAACACCATCGCCATGTTGCGCTTTTCCGGCGGCAGCGATTGTGAGGCATCGGCAAGCAGCCGTTCGCCAAGATGCAGCGCCCCATCCGTCGGCGTCTCGAAACCGGCGATCATGCGCAGTACCGTCGTCTTGCCGCAGCCGGACGGCCCGAGCAGCGCCAGGAAGCCGCCCTCGCGCACGTCGATCGAGAGGTTCGATACGGCGGCCCGGCCGGTGCCGAAATCCTTGGCGACGCGATTGAGGATCAGTTTCGCCACGGCACAACTCCCTTCGGCAGCCGCTTTGCCATCAGTTCCAGAAGCAGCATCATGAAAACGACCATGAGAACGACGAGCACCGACAGCGCCGAAGCGAGATCGGAGCTACCGCTGTCATCGAGATTGTAGATGGCGACGCCGAGCGTCTGCGTACCCGCCGACCAGAGCAGCGCCGAGATGGTGAGCTCGTTGCAGGCAATCAAAAAGACAAGGATCACCGAGGCGCCGGCCGCCGGCGCGATCAACGGCACGATGATATCCTTCAGCCGCCGGAAGAACCCCGCCCCCGACAGCCGCGCCGCCTCTTCCAGCGCCGGATCGAGCTGGTGGAAGGCGCTGACCACTGGCTTTAGGCTGACGGCGAAGAAGCTCGAGAGATAGGCGATCAGGATGATCCAGACGGTGCCGTAGATCGTCACGTTGATCAGCGGGATCGGTGCGGCGAAGACCAGAATGAACGACACCGCGACGACGATCCCCGGCAGCGAATACGGGATCTCGATGACACTGGCGACGACGCGCCCCAGCAGGTCCCTGCGCCGCGTCAGCGCATAGGCGGCAAGCACGGTCACCACAAGGAGACACAAGGCTGTGCCCGACGCAAGCGACAGCGAATTGACGAAGGCCGTGCGCGTCACCGCCTGCTTGAACAGGATCTCGGAGAAGGCATGGAACGTCATCGTCTTGAAGGTCAAAGGCACGCCATAGGCCGGCACCAGCGCGCCTGCGAGCAACGCGAAGAAGGGTGCAGCGAGCATGAAGAAGATGACGATCCAGAGCAGCGGCGCAAACAGGAGCTTCCAGTATCCGAGCTCGAAGGTGGCGGTCGCGCCGGAAAGACCGAGCACGCGATAATCACGGCCGCGCAACGCCTGGTCCTGGATAGCGAGCCCCGCCACCGAGATGATCGCGATGATCGCCGAGAGCAGCGCGACATCGCCGAAGGTGCGGCTGGTGAAGGCCGAGAACTTGGTGAAGATCAGCGTCGGCAGCGTATAGATCGAGGCCGGGATGCCGAGAATGGCGGGAATGCCGAAATTGCCGGTACAGGACACGAAGGAGATCGCCGCGCCCGCGATAATGCCAGGCAGCGACAGCGGCAGGATGATGTCGCGGAACACCCGGAAGCTCGAGGCGCCGGAAAGACGCGCCGCCTCGACCCCGTCGCGCGGCAGCGACATCAAGCTCGCCCGCAGCGCCAGATAGACCAGCGGCGCATGCTGCACACCATAAAGCAGCGCAATGCCGCCGATCGAATAGAGCGGCTGCGGCGAGCCCAGCGGCGGCGCTATATGCAGCGCCTTCAGAAGCGGGCTCGACGGCCCCGACATCTGCACCCAGGCAAGTGCTGTCACCTGCGGCGGGATCATCATCGGCAGCACGAAGAGGAAGCTGATCAGCCCCTTGGCCCTGATATCGGTGAGCGTCAGCAGGAAGGCGAAGGCGCAGCCGATCGCAAGCGAGATGACCGTGCCGAGGACGGCCGTAACGAGCGTGTAATAGGTCGCCGACCAGAGAGCGGGATCGGAGAGGACCGCAATCGCACCGCCATTGGCGAGTGCGGCGACACCCGTCATCGCCAGCCGCGCAAGCGGCAGCACGCTGAGAATGAGAACGATCAGAACGATAAAAGGAAACAGCCAGACGGGCTGGCTGTTTCCGGGACGCACATATCCGTACATCGAGATGAGATCAGTTCGAGCCGTAGATGCCCGAGAAGGTCTTCAGGTCGGCATCGGTGTTCTTGAGCGCGGCGGCAGCGTTGATCGGCAGCACCTTGATCGTGTCACGTGCCGGGAAGCCTTCCGGCAGCTTCATGCCGTTGCGAGCAGGGATATAGCCGAGCTTGACGAAGCCTTCCTGGCCCTTTTCGGAGAGCACGTAATCGACGAACTTCTTGGCGGCGTCGGCGTTCTTGGCGCTGGCGAGGATACCGACCGGCTCGGTCACGGCGGACACGCCTTCCGTCGGGAAGACGAACTCGACCGGCGCGCCCTTGGCCTTTTCGCGGATCGGCATGTAGTCGACGATCATGCCATAGGCCTTTTCGCCCGAGGCGACGGCCTTGAGGATGCCGCCGTTACCGCCGGCAGCGGTTGCGCCGTTTGCGGCGAGATCCTTGTAGAAGTCCCAGCCGAGGCCATCGACGCCGGCAAGCGTCTGCGCGTGGATGAGTGCGGCACCCGAGGTCAGCGGGCTCGGCATGGTGACAAGACCCTTGGCTTCCGGCTTCGTCAGGTCCTTCCAGCTCGTCGGCTTCAGCGAAGCGGACGTGTTGTAGATGATGCCTGTCGTGATCAGCTTGGTTGAATAGTAGTAGCCGTCGGCGTCGAACAGCGAGGCGTCGTAGTTGGCGGCCTCAGGCGACTTGTAGGCCATCAGCTTGCCGGCTTCCTTGAGGCGCTCGAGCGTGACGGTATCCGCAATCAGGAGAACGTCGGCAACCGGATTGCCGGCTTCGATTTCTGCCTGCAGCTTGGCCATGATCTTCGGCGTGCCGTCGCGCACCCAGTCGACCTTGATATCGGGGTTGGCGGCCATGAAGCCATCGACGGTTGCCTGCGCATCCTCGTTCGGCTGGCTGGTGTAGAGCACCAGGTTTTCGGCGGATGCGGGAATGGCAAACAGGCTTGCAGCGAGAAGGGCTGCGGCGGAAACGATGGTCTTCATGGATAATGCCCTCGGTGATGGAAGGCCGTTCATTAGACATCTGGATTAACACGATTGTGACAGTTGGCATTCGCCAATCACGGGCCGTCCGCCCTTGACCCGTTCCCCTCACCCCTATCTTCTAGCCCGCGTTTTGATTTTCGATTTCGGGACAGGAGGAAGTCTTATGGAATATCGTCAATTGGGCCGTTCGGGCCTCAGAGTTTCGACCCTCACCATGGGCACCATGACCTTCGGCGGCAAGGGCTGGGCAAAGACCGTGGGCGACCTCGGCGTTTCGGAAGCCCGTCGCCTGGTCGACATGTGCATCGACGCCGGCGTCAACTTGATCGATACGGCCGACGTCTATTCGGCCGGTGCTTCGGAGGAGATCATCGGTGAAATCCTCGGCGGCGTCAGGAAGAACGGCACGCTGATCGCCACCAAGGCGCGCTTCCCGATGGGCGAAGGCCCGAACGACGCCGGCAATTCGCGCTACCACCTCATCAGCGCCTGCGAAGCCAGCCTCAAGCGCATGAAGACCGATGTCATCGACCTCTACCAGGTGCACGAATGGGACGGCCAGACACCGCTCGAGGAAACACTGGAGGCGCTGGATACGCTGGTGAAGCAGGGCAAGGTCCGCTACGTCGGATGCTCCAATTTCTCCGGCTGGCACATCATGAAGGCGCTGGGGATCAGCGAACGCGAGCACCGCGAGCGCTTCGTCAGCCAGCAGATCCACTACACGCTGGAAGCCCGCGATGCCGAATTCGAGCTGCTGCCGATCAGCCTCGACCAGGGGTTGGGCGTGCTGGTCTGGAGCCCGCTCGCCGGCGGTCTTCTGTCGGGCAAGCACCGCCGCAACCAGGCGGCACCCGAAGGCACCCGCCAGTTCGCCGGCTGGACCGAGCCGCCGATCCGCGACGAGGACCGGCTTTGGAACATCGTGGAAACGCTGGTGTCGGTCGCTGAAAGCCGCAACGTCTCGGCAGCCCAGGTGGCGCTCGCCTGGCTGCTTGGTCGCCAGGCGGTGACGTCGGTGATCATCGGCGGGCGCACGGAAGCGCAATTCAAGGATAATCTGGCAGCAGCCGACCTGAAGCTGTCGGCGGAAGAGCGCAAACGGCTCGACGATGTCAGCCTGCCGCAGCTGCTCTATCCCTACTGGCACCAGCGCAACACCGCCAGCGACAGGCTTGGCGAGGCCGATCTATCCCTGCTCGGCCCCCACCTCAATCAATAAGACCGAAACGGTCGGCGGCTCAGTGGCCGCCGATCTCGCCTGCGATCAGCTTTCCGAGCCGCGCGATGCCTTCCTCGATCTTCTCCTCGTTGCTCGACGAGAAGCTCATGCGCAAGGTGTTCTCGCCCGAACCATCGGCAAAGAAGGCGCGGCCCGGCACGAAGGCCACCTTGACGGTCTCGATCGATTTCGCCAGCAGCTTGGCCCCGTCCATCCCCTTCGGCAGCGTCACCCAGACGAACATGCCGCCCTCAGGCTTCGTCCAGCTCACACCCTCGGGCATGTGCTTTTCGAACGCAGCCAGCATCGCGTCGCGACGCTTGCTGTAGGCTGCCTTGATCTTGGCGACTTGGGCGTCGAAGCCCTTGCGCGCGACCTCGGCGATGGCGATCTGGTTGATCGTCGAGGAATGAAGATCGGCCGCCTGCTTCATCAGCACCAGCTTGCGGATAACAGGCGCGTTGGCGACGATGAAGCCGACGCGCAGGCCCGGCGCCAGCGTCTTCGAGAACGATCCGCAATAGATCGTCCTGGTCTTGTCGATATCGCCCTTCTCGGCGATCTCCAGCGACAGGATAGGCGCGACCGCCTCGCCGTCATAGCGCAGCGACTGATATGCCGCGTCCTCGATGATGGCGATGTCCATCTCGTCGGCAAGCTTGATCAGCTTCTGGCGGCCCTCAAGGTCGACGGTCTCACCGGTCGGGTTGGAGAAGTCGGCGGAGAGATAGGCGAACTTCACCTGGCCACCAGCTTCCTTCGCCTGCGCCTGATAGGAGGCCGGCGTACGGTTGCCGTTGGGCGTAAGCTGGTCGTAGGCGGGTTCATAGGCGTTGAATGCCTGCAGCGCGCCGAGATAGGTCGGCCACGTCACCAGCGCCGTGTCGTTGGGCGACAGGAACAGCTTGCCGAGATAATCGAGCCCCTGCTGCGAGCCGGAAACGATGAAGACGTTGTCGAGGCCGCAGGCAATCCCGAGCTTGCCCATCTCGCCCACCAGCCATTCGCGCAGAGGCTTGTAGCCTTCGCTCACCGAATACTGCAGCGCCGAGTTGACCGCCGTGCTGTCGAAGATGTCCGAGTAAGCCTGCTTGAAATCCTTGTCCGGAAACAGCGCCGGATCGGGAATTCCGCCCGCGAACGAAATGATATCGGGCTGGTCGAGAAGCTTCAGAAGTTCACGGATTTCCGAAGCGCGCATGCGCGACGAGCGGGTTGCAAAGATGTTATCCCAGTTGAGCATGGGTGCGCTTCCTCGTAATTTTTTGTCTTTACTGGACAAGATCACGCAATAAATGATAAGTCAACATTACTGACCTATTTGTTTGCTACCGTGACAATTTTCCGCAATTTTAATCCGAAAACAGGCCAAATCGGCCTTTGCAAAGCACACGCTGCGGCAGTAGTGTCGCCGCCGAAATCCCACAGGCTATGAAGGTGCCAGGAAATGACCGCGTCGTCGAATACTCCCGAAATCAAGATCGAATTCCATACCTCGCCGGTCTCCGACGCGGACCGCATCAAGGCCCTGGAAACACCCGGCTTCGGCAAGGTCTTCACCGATCACATGGTGCTGGCGAAGTGGACATCGGACAAGGGCTGGCACGATGCCAAGGTCACCCCGCGCCGCCCGCTGGAACTCGATCCGGCAAGTGCTGTCCTGCACTACGCCCAGGAAATCTTCGAGGGCATGAAGGCGTACAAGGCCGATGATGGCCGCATCCTCCTCTTCCGCCCGGAACAGAACGCCAGCCGCTTCAACCAGTCGGCAGAGCGCATGGCCATGCCGCCGGTGCCCGAAGACCTGTTCCTCAAGGCGGTCGAAGAGCTCGTCCGTATCGACAAGAACTGGATCCCGTCGGGCGACGGCAGCCTCTACCTGCGTCCCTTCATGTTCGCCAACGAGGCCTTCCTTGGCGTTCGCCCAGCGCAGGAATATATCTTCTGCGTCATCGCCTCGCCTGTCGGTGCCTACTTCAAGGGCGGCGCCAAGGCTGTATCGCTCTGGGTAGAGACCGAATACACGCGCGCTGCCGCCGGCGGCACGGGTGCCGCCAAATGCGGCGGCAACTATGCAGCCAGCCTCGTCGCGCAGGCAGAGGCTGCCAAGAAGGAATGCGATCAGGTCGTGTTCCTCGATGCAGCCGAGCATCGCTGGGTCGAAGAACTCGGCGGCATGAACGTCTTCTTCGTGATGAACGACGGCACCGTCGTCACCCCGCCGCTCGGCGGCACGATCCTGCCGGGCATCACCCGCGCCTCGGTCATCGTTCTCGCGGAAGAAAAGGGCCTCAAGGTCGAGCAGCGCCCCTACTCGTTTGCGGAGTGGCAGGCTGATGCGGCCAGCGGCAAGCTGGTCGAAGCCTTTGCCTGCGGCACCGCCGCGGTACTCGCCGGCATCGGCCTCGTCCGCCACGCAGGCGGTGAGTTCAAGGTCGGCAATGGTGAGACCGGCAAGCTGACGACGGAATTGCGCAACGAGCTGGTCGGCCTGCAGAAGGGCGTCACCAACGACCAGCGCGGCTGGACCCGCCGCATCATGGCGTAAGCCACCCGACATATCCGATCACCACGAAAGGCCGGCAAGGTTTCCACCTCAGCCGGCCTTTTCATTTCTGACAATCAGGAGCGCAGAAGTGCCGCGATCTGGGCCTGGCTCGGGATCTGCCCCTGCGGCGTCAGCTTGTCGACGACCCCAGGGAGAACCTTGGAAAGCTGAGCCAAGAGCTCCTGCTCGCTGATCCCGGCCTGGCGCGCCAGATCGCTGATCGTCTGCGAGCCGAGCGCGCTTTCCAGATTACCGGGCGCGATCGGCTGGTTCTGCCCGGGTTTCACCCAGGAATCGGCAACCGACCCCTGCCCGGCCTCAGCCAGCTTGCCGAGCAAACCGCCCAATCCGCCGAGACCACCAAGGCTGCCCGCCAGTCCTCCGAGATTGCCAAGCAGCCCGCCATCGTCGGCGCCGGTATTGGCCTGCTGGTTCGGCTGCTGTGGCTGTTCCGGCTCGCTCTTGCCACCAGCGCCAAGCAGCTTGCCGACGAGAAGCGCGCCGAGCGCGATCATGATCGGCTTCGAGATGTTCCCACCGGGAACGGCGTCATCAAACAATCCCATGTCATTCTCCTTCGGTGTTGTTTTGAAACGAAGAGCAAAAACACAACATGAGGCCCGCTAGAGCCTTGAATTCCGCCATGACAACTTTAGCTGATGCTGAAAGATGGTCGGATTGTCCGCCCATTCAAGGAGGGGAAAACAAGATGTCTGTCATCGGGTGGATTATTCTCGGGCTGATCGCCGGCTTCATCGGCAGCAAGATCGTCAACAAGACCGGTTCCGGCATGCTGATGGACATCGTGCTGGGGATCGTCGGCGCCATCGTCGGCGGCGTCATCTTCACCTTCTTCGGCGCCTCCGGCGTCACCGGCTTCAACATCTACAGCCTCGTCGTCGCCGTCATCGGCGCGGTCGTCGTGCTGTGGCTGTATCATGCCGTGAATGGCCGCAGATCGGTGTGACGCTTCGAACTAGGACGGAGCGTCCGGCCGTGCGTGGCGCGTCGCAACGTTTTATATATACGTTTTGCAATATGCTTTGCCTCCCATCTGACGAGGCAAGGCATCATGTCCGACGAACCGACCTCATCCTTCTACAAAGAAAACGCCGCGACCTACGCCGCCCGTGAGAGAACGCTGCCGATCCGCCGTCTCGATGCCTTTCTCTCGAAATTGGAGCCGGGTGCAGCCATTCTGGAACTTGGCTGCGGCGCCGGCCATGACAGCGCCTACATGCTCTCCAAGGGCTTCAACGTCACGCCGACGGACGGCTCCGCAGAGCTTGCAAGCGAGGCCGAAACCCTGCTCGGTCGCCCGGTCGAGATCATGCGTTTCGAGGAGCTGGACGAGTACGAGGCGTTTGACGGCGTCTGGGCCGAGGCGAGCCTCCTGCATGTGCCGCGCGCCCAACTGCCTGATGTCTTCGCTCGTATCCTGCGCGCACTGAAGCCCGGCGGACACTTCCACGCCACCTTCAAGGCCGGCGACGACGAGGGACACGACGGCTTCGGCCGCTATTACAACTACCTGTCCGCCGAACTTCTGTCCGATCTGTTGAGCGCAGCCGGCTGGCACAGCGTCGTCATCAGCGAGGGAGACGGCAGCGGCTACGACGGCAAGCCGACACGCTGGCTGTCGATGCGCGCCCAAAAGTAAAAGGCCGGAGCTTTCGCACCGGCCTCCATATCTGCGATAGCAGAAAAGCTTAGTTGACGGCCTTGTCGGCCAGCTTGTTCTTGCCGATCCCCGCGTCGCCGCAGGCGCGCATCAACAAAGATGCACTGGATCGGCAAGCCACTTAGTTGACAGCCTTGTCGACCAGCTTGTTCTTGCCGATCCCCGCGTCGCCGCAGGCGCGCATCAACAAAGATGCACTGGATCGGCAAGCCGCTTAGTTGACGGCCTTGTCGACGAGCTTGTTCTTGCCGATCCAAGGCATCATGCCGCGCAGCTTGGCGCCGACTTCTTCGATCGGATGCTCGTCGTTGACGCGGCGGATACCCTTGAAGCGAGCAGCGCCGGCACGGTATTCCTGCATCCAGTCCGAGGTGAACTTGCCGGTCTGAATGTCCTTGAGGACACGCTTCATCTCGGCCTTGGTTTCTTCGGTGATGATGCGCGGACCGGTGACGTATTCGCCCCACTCAGCGGTGTTCGAGATCGAGTAGTTCATGTTGGCGATACCGCCTTCATAGATCAGGTCGACGATGAGCTTCACTTCGTGCAGGCACTCGAAGTAGGCCATTTCAGGCGCGTAGCCAGCTTCCGTCAGCGTTTCGAAGCCGGCGCGGATCAGCTCGACGAGACCGCCGCACAGAACGACCTGTTCGCCGAAGAGGTCGGTTTCGCACTCTTCGCGGAAGTTGGTTTCGATGATGCCCGAACGGCCGCCGCCGACGCCGCAAGCGTAGGAGAGAGCGAGTTCAAGAGCGTTGCCCGAAGCGTTCTGGTGAACGGCAACGAGGCAAGGAACGCCGCCGCCCTTCTGGTATTCGCCGCGAACCGTGTGGCCCGGGCCCTTCGGCGCGATCATGACGACGTCGAGCGAAGCCTTCGGCTCGATGAGGCCGAAGTGAACGTTGAGGCCGTGTGCGAATGCGATGGCAGCGCCGTCGCGGATGTTGCCGGCGATGTCGGCCTTGTAGATGTCGGCCTGCAGTTCGTCAGGCGTCGCCATCATGATCAGGTCGCCCCACTTGGCGGCGTCGGCAACGGTCATGACCTTGAAGCCGTCGGCTTCGGCCTTCTTGATGGTCGGCGAACCGGCCTTCAGCGCGATGGCGACGTTGGCAGCACCGCTGTCCTTCAGGTTCAGCGCGTGGGCGCGACCCTGGGAGCCGTAGCCGACGATGACGACGTTCTTGGACTTGATGAGGTTGAGGTCTGCATCACGATCGTAATAGACGCGCATTTGAATTGTCCTTCCCTTTGCTTGTCTTGTAGACTGTCAGTATTCGGTAAATCTGTCGTCAGACGACGGCCGGCATGTCGGCCAGCGCCTTCTCCGTCCCGTAGAGCCGGAGGAAGGCGGTCACCGCCTTTTCCGCCTGGCGCGCGGTATCCGTAACGCCCGTGGTGTCTCCAAGCAGCATGCGCACATGCAGGTCGGAAACGATCAGGCCGTAGAGTGTGTGATAGGCTTCGTCGGCATCGTTGAAGCGCAGCAGCCCTGCCCGCTTGCCTGAATCGATCAGCCCCATGGCGCGGCGGTCGATCTGCCGGCGGCCGCGCTCGAGCAAAAGCTTGCCGAGCTTCGAGCCGTCGCGCGGCGACTGGCCGATCGCCAGCCGGTTCAGCGCCAGCGACACGTCGCCCGCCAGAACCTCCAGCAGATCACGCGAGAAAATAACGAGATGGTCGTGCAGGCTGGCCGAAGTCAGCCGCTCGCCGTTGCGCTCGAAGGTGCGCACCTTGCTCGCCTGGTAGGCGATCATCGCCGACAGCAGGCCGTCGCGGTCGCCAAACCACTTGTAGAGGCTTTCTTTTGAGCAGTTGGCCGCGCGCGCGACGCCCGATGTCGTCAGTGCCTTTTCGCCGCCATCGACGAGCAACCGCAGCGCCTGCTCCAGAACGGCGTTCTGGCGCGGCGAGAATTCGCTGGGCTCCAAGTTTTCGACAGACACGGCATTCGCTCCCGATAAGTACCGTACGGTACGGTTCGTGAGCGCTTATCGCCCAGAAGCACTCTCTCGTCAAGAGCCCGCAAAAGGCAGAAGCATAAATTTTCGGCGTGCCGCGCTCGTTTATTCGGCAGCGTTCAGCACGGCATCCACATCGCGCGCCGGCGACATCCCGTATAGACGGCTATATTCGCGGCTGAACTGTGACGGGCTCTGATATCCGACGCGGTGGCCCGCAGTGCCAGCATCCAGCCGCTCGATCAACATCAGACGCCGTGCTTCGTGGAGCCGGATCTGCTTCTGATACTGCACCGGCGTCATCGCCGTGATCGACTTGAAGTGATGATGAAACGACGAGACGCTCATGTTGACGTGCTCGGCAAGTTCCTCGATGCGCAGCGTCCGCGCGAAATTCTCGCGCAGCCAGGCAATGGCGCGGGCGATCCGGTTACCCTGGCTGTCGGCGATCGCGATATCGATCAGCTGGTCGCCGGCAGGTCCCGTGAGGATGCGATAGAGGATTTCCTGCTCGATCAGCGGCGCCATCGCCGCGATATCGGCCGGACTATCAAGCAAGCGCAGAAGTCGCACGGCCGCATCGAGAAGCTCTGGCGTCGCCACGTTGACGACGATGCCGCGCTGGCCGGATGGAGGTGCTGCGCTGCGCTGGATGGTCGAGCGGCTAAGGAGATGCAGCAGCTTCTCGCTATTGATCGCAAGCGTGATGCACAGGTGCGGAACCTCGGCGCTCGCCTCCACGACCCGCCATGTGACCGGCAGATCGACTGAAGTCAGAAGATAGTCGCCCGCTCCGTAGTTGATCGTATCCCCGCCCAGTTGCAGGCTTTTCGCCCCCTGGATGACCATGGCGAAACACGGCCGGTAGCTGCTGTGGCAAGGCGCGCTCGGTGTCGTGCGGCGGCTTATCCCGAGCCCGTCGATCCCCGTCTGCACCTCGCCTTCGGCAAGCGCGAAACGGCCCGCGATCGACGCGATCTCCTGGTAGCGGTTAAACAGCAAGCTCATCAGTCGCACTTTCCGGTGGGAACGGCCTCGTCGCCGTATTGGAGGCTTATGTAGAATGGAATTGCCGCTTCGCAAATAGATCGCCCATCGACTTTTGCGGGCCAGGCGACTTTTGCAGGCCAAGCGACTTTTGCAGGATCGTGCAAAAACCAGAGAGGATCGCTCTAACGCTTCTTACTGCGTTGCGGCATAAATGCCCTCGTCCGAACCACCCCTCTAAATATATGGAGTTTTCCCATGGCTATCGCAAAAGGCTATGCTGCTACAGACGCCTCCAAGCCGCTGACGCCGTTCACCTTCGAGCGTCGGGAACCGAACGCGGACGACGTCGTCATCGACATCAAGTTTGCAGGCATCTGCCACTCCGACATTCACACCGTTCGCAACGAATGGCAGAATGCCGTCTACCCGATCGTACCGGGCCACGAGATCGCCGGCATCGTTTCGGCCGTTGGCGCCAACGTCACCAAGTTCAAGGTCGGCGACCGCGTCGGTGTTGGCTGCTTCGTTGACAGCTGCGTCGGCTGCGCCACCCGCGACGTCGACAACGAGCACTACATGCCGGGCCTCGTCCAGACCTACAACAGCGTCGAAGCCGACGGCAAGACGGCGACCCAGGGCGGTTATTCCGACTCGATCGTCGTCAAGGAAGGCTACGTCCTGTCGATCCCGGATAACCTGCCGCTCGACGCTTCCGCACCGCTGCTGTGCGCCGGCATCACGCTCTACTCGCCGCTCGCACACTGGAAGGCCGGTCCCGGCAAGAAGGTCGCGATCGTCGGCATGGGCGGCCTCGGCCACATGGGCGTGAAGATCGGTGCGGCCATGGGTGCCGACATCACCGTTCTCTCGCAGACGCTTTCGAAGAAGGAAGACGGCCTGCGCCTCGGCGCCAAGGAATACTATGCGACCTCGGACGCATCGACCTTCGAAAAGCTCGCCGGCACCTTTGACCTGATCATCTGCACGGCTGGCGTCGCCATCGACTGGAATGCCTATCTCAACCTGCTGAAGGTCGACGGCTCGATGGTCATCGTCGGCGCGCCGGAGCATGCAATCCCGGTTCACGCCTTCTCGCTGATCCCAGGCCGCAAGAGCCTGTCCGGCTCGATGATCGGCTCGATCAAGGAAACCCAGGAAATGCTGGATTTCTGCGGCAAGCACAACATCGTCTCGGAAATCGAGAAGATCAACATCCAGGACGTCAACGAAGCCTACGAACGCGTTCTCAAGAGCGACGTTCGCTACCGCTTCGTCATCGACATCGCCTCGCTGGCGGCCTGATCGAACGGATAGCGGCTTCGTCCGCTCCATCAGTCGAAAACCGAAGCCCCCGTTATCTGGCGGGGGCTTTTTCATTGCGTACGCCAGAAACAGAAAAGCCCCCGGTTCGCACCGGAGGCTTTGGAATGGTCGTCGCGATAGTCCGACGGGGCTTACTTCTCGTCGGCGATGGTCTCGCGCTGCGTGATCAGTCGGGCGCTGTGCTGGCCGCTGAGGAAGATCCACAGCCAGCTCCAGGCGACCGAAAAGCGCGAACGCGTGCCGATCAGGAAGTAGATGTGGGCGATGCCCCAGATCCACCAGGCGAGCCCACCCTTGAGCTTGATCCTGCCGAAATCGGCAATCGCGGCACTCCGGCCGATCGTCGCCAGGCTGCCCTGGTGCTTGTACTTGAAGGCCGGCGGCGTCTTGCCCTTCATCCGTGCGTGAATGACCTTGGCGACAAAGGCGCCCTGCTGCTTGGCGGCGGGCGCGACACCCGGTACCGGCGCACCGCTCTCCTGCGTCACCGAGGCGGTGTCGCCGATGACGAAGACCTCGGGCAAACCCGGTGCCGTAAGGTCCTTCTCGACGATCGCGCGCCCTGCGCGGTCCGCCGGGATGCCCAGCCACTTGGCGGCCGGCGACGCCTGAACGCCGGCGGCCCAGCTGATCGTCCGGCTCGGGATGAACTCCTCGCCGATCTGCACACCCTCGGCCGTGCATTCGGTGACAGGCTTTCCAAGCCGCACTTCGACGCCAAGATCGTTGAGCGCCTTCAAGGCATATTCGGACAGTTCAGGCACGAAGGTCGGCAGGACGCGCGGTCCGGCCTCCACGAGGATGACCTTGGCCTTGCGCGTGTCGATATTGCGGAACTCCCGCGGCAGCGTCTTGTGCGCCAGTTCGGCGATGATGCCCGCAAGCTCCACGCCGGTCGGGCCGGCGCCGATGATGATGAACGTCAGGCATGCATCGCGCTCCGCCGGATCGCGTGCGGTCTCGGCACGTTCGAAGGCCAGGAGTACACGGCGGCGGATCGTCGTCGCATCCTCGAGCGTCTTCAGGCCCTGCGCCACCGGCGCCCAGTCGTCGCGCCCGAAATATGCATGGGTCGCACCCGTGGCGAGCACCAGCGTATCGTATTTCAGGACGTTGCCATCGCGCAGCGTGACCGACTTCGTGCCGGTATCGACGCCCGAGACATCGCCCAGCAGCGTCGTCACTTCGGGGCGGTCGCTATAGAGATGGCGGATCGGCCAGGCGATCTCGGAGGTCGACAAAATCGTTGTGGCGACTTGGTATAGCAGGGGCTGGAACAGATGGTGATTGCGCCGATCGACGAGCGTAATACGGACACCAGCGCCTTTAAGGTCGTTTACGAGTTGCAGCCCTCCGAAGCCTCCTCCAACAACGACGACGTGATGATCAGCCATAAGTTACCCTTTTGGTAATTTGCATAAGAATTGATCAATGTCATCTAACATACCCCCGTTTCAACCACCGTTTCAGCATAGCTAACCTGCGTTGACGAGGCTGCGACCAATCAGCGCGCGGGCCAGAAGCAAAACTAAGTCGGCAGCCTAGCCGCAACAATTTAGTTGACTCAGTCAATCAATTGAAGGACAGGGTCTCTCAACAGGAGACCTGATCCATGTCCGATTCCGCCCTTATCGACGCCGCCCGCGACTTCAATCGCTTCTACACCAACTTCCTGGGGGTCCTGAACAAGGCCTATCTCGACACACAATTCACGCTGACAGACGCCCGCGTACTCTTCGAAGTCGGCTCGCAGGAACGCGTCAGCGCCGTGGCGCTGGTCCGCGACCTTCACCTGGACCCGGCCTATCTCAGTCGCATCCTGAAGCGTTTCAAGGCCGAAGGCTTGATTGAGACAACGCCCGATCCCGACGATCGGCGAAGCCAGATCATCTCTGTCACCGACCAGGGACGCCAACAGTTCCAGGACCTCGTGAGGCGCTCCAACGCCCAGATCGCCGGACGCTTCGACAAACTGGCGGCAGGCGAACCGCAGAATGTCGTCGCGGCGATGAAGACGATCCGGTCCCTGCTGGATCCCGAAGCGACGCTTCCGCCTTTGGTCATCCGCCCGCACCGCTCCGGCGATATCGGCTGGATCGTGGAGAGCCAGGCAAAGTTCTACAGCGAGGAATATGGCTGGGACATGCGCTTCGAGGGCCTTGTCGCCGAAGTTGCGGGGCGCTTCCTCACCAACTTCGATCCGGCGATGGAATACGGCTGGATCGCCGAGCGCGGCGGCATCAACATCGGCTCCGTCCTGATGACCAACGGCGGCGACGGCATCGCCAAGCTGCGGCTCCTCTACATCGACAAGTCGGCGCGCGGGCTCGGCCTTGGAAAGACATTGGTCGACGAATGCATCCGCTTCGCGAGAGCCAAGGGATACCGGCAGATCTCGCTCTGGACCAACGACATCCTGTCTACCGCGCGCACCATCTACGTGAAGGCTGGCTTCCAGCTCGTATCCGAGGAGAAGCATCGCATGTTCGGCCCCGAGCTCAACGGGCAGACCTGGGTTCTCGATCTTTAGACTAAATTGCGAAACCGCAAGTTTCGGCTTGATTTGGAAACGATCATTTCCTAATCAGTCGATCCATGACCACACACGCACTCATCGACACCGGCCGAGCGCGCGGACGCCCGCGTGAATTCGATATGGACGCAGCGCTTGGCAAGGCGCTCGACGTCTTTTCCGAACGCGGCTATCACGCCGCCTCGATCAGCGAGCTGACCGAGGCGATGCAGCTGACCTCGGGCAGCGTCTACAAGGCATTCAAGGACAAGCGCGGCATCTTCCTCGCCGCCTTCGACCGCTATAGGCGCATCCGCCGCGCCCTGCTCGACGCCCGCCTTCAAGAAGCCGCCACCGGCCGCGACAAGGTCCGTGAGCTTCTGAGCTCCTACGCATCGTCTTCGCATGGTGCGTCCGGCATGCGAGGATGCCTCGTGGTCGGCAGCGCCAATGAGCTCGCGATCTTCGACGGCGAAGCCGCGCGACGTGTCTCGGACGCCTTCGACGCCAATGAAGCGCACCTGGTCGAACTCATCCGCCTCGGCCAGAGCGATGGCTCCATTTCAGCCACGCTCGATGTCGAAGCCACCGCGCGCACCCTGCTTTGCCTGACCGCAGGCATGCGTATCGTCGGCAAGACCGGTCGCACCGCGCCGGATATGGACGCCGTCGCCCGCGAGGCGATGAAGCTTCTGACCTGATTGTTTTCCCATGAGCGCGCAAAACCGCGCCCTCGATCACCTCTACTGTCCGTCTGCCCCACCGGAGCCCAGCATGAGCCTTTCGTCCACCACACCTGAGACCGTTGCCGCGCCAACGATCTCGCCTTTGATGACATTCCTTTTCGCCGCCGCCTGCGGGCTCGTGGCCGCCAATCTCTATTATGGCCAGCCGCTCGCCGGCCCGATCAGCGCCTCGCTCGGCTTCAGCCCGGCCGCCACCGGCCTGATCGTCACGCTGACGCAGATCGGCTATGGCCTCGGCCTGCTTTTGATCGTGCCGCTGGGCGACCTCATGGAAAACCGCAGGCTGGTGCTGACCCTGGTCGCCGCCTCGGCCGTGTCGCTGATCGGCGCCGCCCTGTCGACGACGCCAACCATGTTCCTCACCGCCT
>Ga0308158_10002503_pt1 | contig 17222 bp, 15 predicted proteins | sample PhyBR2_FD_201038 | JGI IMG/M metagenome (GOLD analysis project Ga0308158, IMG submission 201038) | Phyllosphere microbial communities from UC Gill Tract Community Farm, Albany, California, United States - DLSLB.R2 | ecosystem: Host-associated > Plants > Phyllosphere > Unclassified | place: USA... | reverse complement strand
ACGTGGGAGCTCACCCTCACCGAACCGGTCACTGAGGAGGGCTTCGCCCTGTCTGCGCGGGGCGACCTCAACGGCACCGGACGCTGGACGTTCGAGCAGGACGGGCCCGAAACGGTGGTCACCTACGAGTGGCGGGTCAGCGCGGCGAAACCGCTGTTGCGGCGGCTGAGCTGGCTGCTCAAGCCCGCCTTTGCCGCGAACCATCGGTGGGCGATGGCGCGCGGTCAGGAGGCGCTGGCCTTGGAATTACGCCGACGGCGGCCGGGCGCCGACCCCGCCAGGATCCCGGCACCCGCCGGGCCCACTTTTTCACGCCTGCCCCGGTGGACGCGGAAGGCGCGGCGCGCCTGACGCCCGGATAGTTTTGCTGGAAGGTTCGACGACGACGGCGGGCAAGTGCCGTCGTCGTACCTTTCGCTGGAGTTGCTTCGGGACCGTCAGAGGCCGGCTACGCGCTGGATGAACTCGACCGTCTCGCGCTCCGTCTCGGCGCGGGTGGTGGGTTCGTTGTGGACCTCATGCCGGACGCCGGGGAAGACGCGGGTGCGGACATCCGCATGGCCGGAGTCCACCAGGCGGTTGGCCACGTGGTAGGCGCCTTCGCCGTAGTTGGTGACCGGGTCCTGGTCGCCGGCGAGGATCAGTACGGGGAGGCCGGCGGGGAGCTGTTTGTACCAGTCGTCGGCGTTGACCTGGTCGTAGAGGTCCACGAAGCCCTGCAGGAACCGGGCGCTGAGCGGTGCGCCGAAGTTGTTGAAGGGGTCCCGCCCGTGGTCGGCAACCACGTCGGCGTCTAGCGCCACCCAGGCAGTGGGGCCCGCATTTTCGCCGAAGCGGCCCACGAATCCGTCAAACATTTGGCCCACCAGTTCCTGGGGTGCGGGCTCGGCGCCGCGCTCGCCGGAGGCAAGCCGTGCCAGTTCGGGCCGGTTGATCATAGTTTCGATGCCCCGGATTTGGGCGGCGATGCCGCAGAGGATCAGGCCGGACAGCTGTGCGCGCGGGTCCACGGCCATGCCGCGGGCGATCATGGAACCCCAGCTGTGGCCGAACACCACGTAGGGAAGCTCGGGGAGCGCCGCTTTGGCCTTGGCCTGGAGGGTCACCTCGTCTGCGACCACCACACTGGCGGCGTCCTCGCCGGCGTCGCCCCAGGTGCCCTGCTGCATGGCCGTGCGCCCGTGGCCGGCGTGGTCGCCCGCCACCACGATGAATCCTGCGTCCACCAGGGTGGAGATGAGGTGGAGGTAGCGGCGGGAGTGCTCGCCGAGCCCGTGGATCAGCTGCACGATGGCCTTGGGCTGCCCGGTGGGTTCGTAGACCCAGGCCTGGATGGTGTCGCGGCCGTTGGCGGACGTGAACTCGATTTCCTGCAGTGACATGTGTTCCTCCCGTGCCTGCGCCGTCGCTGGCTCGTGGTGAGCCTAACGCCTCGGTGGACGGCGCCGTCAAGGCTTTGCCATGGTCTGGGACGATCGGGACATGTTGGTTCATGCTCTGTCCCAACGCCTAGTCTGAACACCAGCCCCATCCCCGGATCCTGGAGGAAGCCATGCCGCAGCCCGACCGTCCATTGCGCAAGCTTGGCTTCCTCACCATTGGGCTCTTTGATCCCCTTGATCCTGCGGCGGGGCATGAGTCGACGCTGCAGATCATTGAATTGGGTGAGCAATTGGGGTTCGACAGTGCCTGGCTCCGCCACCGGCACCTGCAGTTCGGCATCTCTTCCCCGGTGGCAGTGATGGCGGCCGCCAGCCAGCGGACCTCCCGGATTGAGTTGGGGACTGCTGTGACGCCGCTGGGCTGGGAGAACCCGCTGCGCCTTGCCGAGGACCTGGCCACCGTTGATTTGCTCGCCGGCGGGCGCATCAATCCCGGAGTGAGCGTGGGCGAGCCGATGCAGTACGACACCGTGAAGCACGAGCTCTACCCCGATACCGCGGACGTGGAGGACTTCAGTTACGCCCGGGTGGAGCGGTTTGCGCGGTTTGTGGCGGGCGAGCCGGTGCGGGAGTTCTCGGGCAAGCAGGGCGTGGTGGAGGAGTTCTCCAACCGGGTAGAGCCGTTTTCTGCGGGCCTGCGGGAGCGGCTCTGGTATGGGGCCGCCAGCTCGAAGTCAGCGGAGTGGGCCGGTTCGAACGGGTTTAACCTGCTCTCCAGCAGCGTGATCTTCCCGGACAAGGACCAGGAACCGGACTTTGCCTTGGTCCAACAGTCACAGATCCGGGCGTTCCGGAAGGCCGCTGCTTTGGCTGGACATGCCGGGGCACGGGTTTCGCAGGGCTTGGTGGTGATCCCGACTGACTCGGCCTCGCCGGCCCAGCGGGAGAAGTACCAGCGGTACGTGGACGAACGGACTCCGCGCACTGCCGCGCCGCAGGGGCCACGGGGCATGATGTTCGCTAAAGATTTGATCGGGACGAGCGAGGAGATCGCCGAGCAGCTGTACGCCCACGCCGGGTTCCAGGAAGTAGATGAGGTGGCCTTCGCCCTGCCGTTCAGTTTCGACCACGAGGACTACGTCCAGATCCTGACCGACATTGCGGGGAAGCTGGGGCCTGCGTTGGGGTGGGTGGCGGCTGGAGCGGCTTCGTAGGGACGGCTGAATGCCTGCGGGCGCGCCTTGAACGGGACGGCTTTGACGCCACAGCCTGGTAACGGAGATCTGTCAGATTTGAATCTCAGATGGATTCTCGGAACTGTCTGATAGCTGTCATTTGGACCCTGTCCTGACGCTATTTCATCTGTAATCTGACGTCAGGTTGGGGTGTGCCCCGCCGGACGATTTCGCGCCTCAAAAATCGGGGAGTTCCAACGGAACTGGAAAGGCCCAAGAACGCCACAGCTTTAGCAGAATGGGTGGCGCGGGACGGGCGGGGTGAGCCCTTCGAGCAGTACGACATCGCGGTCCGCGCCGCCTAGAAAACCCGCACAATACAAATGTGACCCAGGAAGGACGCCTTCCGCGACTGGGTTGCAGAGCAACCGCTAGGTGCCATGCAAATTGTAGCGGCTGTACCAAATTCAGTGTACGATTCCAAGCCAAGGGCGTCAGCCTCTTCACTTCAGTGCGGAGCTCGCCATGAGAGCAGGACATCGATTCAGCGGCTCAAAGTGCTTCAGTCGTCGAGGACGGCCCGAGCTCGCGAGCCCACACTCCTCATCACATTCACGGGGGAGTTCAGGACGCCCAGCAGGCCGTCTGACCACTGCTCCGATGATTCAGCCCGTCACGAAAGGCTCTGTAATGGCGCTAAGGTTGCCGCTCCCCGTATTGCCTGACCCCACGACAGTGCCGTCACTGGGGTGGGGCATCGTGGGGACGAGTCATGCAGGCACATTCGCCCGAACAGTCGCGCAGCACACGAAGCAGCGGATCGTCGCAGTGACCGCCCGAGACAAGCGGAAGACCGAGGCGTTCGCCCAGAAACACGGCATCCAACGAGTCCACGCAACTGTTCACGAGCTTGTGGACGATTCCGCGGTAGACGCTGTCTATATAGCCACGCCACATCCCCTGCACCGGGAACAGGCACTGGCGGCCGTCGCGGCCTCCAAGCACGTCCTCATTGAAAAACCCATAGCAATGTCAGCTGCAGAAGCCGCCGAGATCACAAGTGCCGGGGCAGCAGCGGGCGTACTGGTTATGGAAGCGATGTGGACGCGGTACCTGCCCCAAGCCGACGTTATCCGCCGCGTTCTGGCTGAAGGCATCATCGGAGAAGTCCACAACGTAACAGCTGACTTCGGGTTCGCCGCCCCGTACGACCCCATGAGTAGACTATGGGATCCGGAATTGGGCGGCGGGGCACTTCTTGATGCGGGAATTTACCCCATATCGTTCGCTTCCTCCGTGCTGGGCTCACCACACCAGATCATCGTGGATGGTAACCTCGGGCCCGGAGGCGTCGATGCGCGCGCAGACCTGATGCTGTCATCTGCTGGCGGACGAGCACTCATTTCGACGTCTCTGGTCACCCAACTACCGATTGTCGCTACGATCTCCGGAACGGAAGGTGGCATTACTCTCGGGGCCCCTTTCTTCGGCGCCACACCCCTGACCGTGACGCGTGGTGTGACATGGCCACCCGAGAAGGCGGTCTTCGTAGACGAACGATTCGCGGAGCATAGCGACGGCCTGGGACTTCAGGCCACCGCGTTCGCCAGCTACGTCGGCGAGGGCCGCATCGAATCCCCGCTCCACCCACACGCCGAGGTCATTGACATCATGCACACGATAGACGTCGCCCGCGCCGCCCTCACAAGTAAGGAACGATCTCCGCATCCTCGGGCAAACCTTTGACCCGCCGGCCGCGGCATCAAGCCGGTAGCCGCGCCGAGGCCGACGGCGGTCGGCCCCCTTGCTTGGGGAGGAAATGGCCCCGCTGAATGGCCCCTCCGCCCCGGCGCAGGCACCCGTTGATTCTCAAACGCCGACGATGGGAAGCCCGTTACCTGGGCGAACGCGTGGGCTTAGGGTGTGCTTCAGCGTAGCTTGCAAAGACTCAGGGGCAACAGCAGCAACACCAACGGAGTTTGGGAGCCGTTTGTTTGTCGACCAGCAGGACTCAAAGAAAATGTTGCACTCGTCACAATTTGGGTTTACGCTCGTGAACACCGAAGCAGAACTCGGTGTCGTTGCCCTACCTGGCACGGCGGGAATGGCACCGCTGCCCCCACCCTTGGGTCAGCATCCAATCAGCGCATGAGAGGCTGACTCATCATTCGAGCAGTCATCCTGAGCAGCCGAGGACGCTTCTGGTAGTCACCTACCCGAAGGAAATCACCCCTAAATGAAGACGAAAAAAACTTTAGCGATGCTCGCGTCAGTAAGCCTTGGACTGACTATGACGGCATTCGCTGCCCAAACCGCGACTGCCGTAACAACGCCAAGCCCCACAACAAGCGTGCTGTCCGGGAACGACGGGATCGGGTCGCTCCGGGAAGAGGCAGAGAAGGCTGGCCTCATCATCGGATCGGGCGCCATCAAGGGCATGACGTCAACGGCCGATGGCCGGCCCTCGAACTACCTGGCGGAACCTCAGTTCGCGGAGGTGCTGGCCGAGCAGTTCAACAGCTTGTCCCCTGAGAACGACATGAAGTGGCAATTCGTTGAGCCGCAAGAGGGCGTCTTCGACTTCGAGGGCCTGGACCGATTGGCGGCCTTCGGTAAAGCGAACGACATGCAGGTCAAGGGCCATGGCCTGATCTCGGGCTGCTGCAACCCCGACTACCTTGTGTCGAAGATCAATGACCCGGTCGCGTTTCGCGCCGCCATGGTCAATCACTTCAACACAATCATGAAGCGGTACAAGAATAAGATGGACCGCTGGGACGTAGTGACCGAGGCGCTGGAGACGATGGGTGGGGGCCTTCAGCACAACGACTTCTACAACGCCCTTGGCCCTGGCTACATTGCAGACGCTTTCCGGATCGCGCATGATGCGGACCCGAAGGCGAAGCTGTTCCTTAACGAAAACCTTGTGGAATCACTCCCGGGAAAGCGGCAGGAACTGTACGATCTCGTGTCGGGCCTTGTTGCCGACGGGGTGCCGATCAATGGCGTGGCCTTGCAGATGCACGAGACGATCGACGGACCTCCGCCCGGAGTTATTACAGAGATGACGAACTTCTTCCACGGCCTGGGACTCGAAGTCTCCATCGCGGAGCTGGACGTGCACACATACGACCCCGTCTCCCAGGCGAAAATCTACGGTGACATCGTCACTGAGGCGCTCGAGGCCGGGATCAAAGAGATCAGTGTCTGGGGCTTCACGGACAAGCACCTCTACACGTGGCTCCCGGGAGCGAAGCCGTGCCTGTTCGACGAGAACTACAACCCCAAGCCGGCGTACTTCGCCGTCCGTGACGCTCTACGGAATTACGTCGAGAAGACGGCACCCGCGCAGCTCGTTGACAAACCTTCAAAGCGCCACTGATTGGAGTGGACTCACTAAAGGCAAAGTAGAGCGCCGTCTGGTTCTCGTTTGCAGGCCTGGGTATGCTGCCCCAGCCGATCGAGGTAACCTCAGCTGATACTCAAGAGGTGACTACCTAAACTGAGCGCCCGGAGCCTCCTCACTCCGGGCGCTCAGTGCAGTGCGATGCAATTACAGCCAGCGACTTCGCGGGGGCTGGCGGGACTGGAGCCACCTTATCCCGGGTGGTGATATCACTAATCTGCTCGGGATGAAGATCATTATGGGAACGCGCGCGACTCTGTTCGACCAGCAGATGGAAGTCCGCTGGTCGACCGCCAGTAAGTCCGCGCCCTATCTGCCGCGGGAAAGATTGTCCTTGTCACCGCTCATGAACAACGGCCAACTCGGCATGTGCACAAGTTAGGCGATGTGCGCACGCGCCTGGCGATAGTTAGTAAGGTCACTAGCATGAGTGAACAGAAGAACCCCGGCGCCCGGGGACCGTATGCGAAGTCGGCGCAGCGGTCGAGGGAAATCCTCGATGCCGCCTCCACCGTGTTCGCCACGCACGGCTACCACGGCGGTTCATTGCGGGATATCGCGCGTTCCCTCGACCTCAGCCTTACCAGCATCGCCCACCATTTCGGGTCCAAGTACGAGCTTCTCCAGGCCGTGCTCGAGCGGGCCGACAGGACCACTTCGGGTAACGAGGAGTTCGACTTCGACGCCGTTTGCGCGGAGCGGGGGGTCGCGTCCGCCACGTTGGAGCGGGTCCAGTCAAGCCTCGAGCGGCCTGAACTGCTGCGCCTCTTCGCCATTCTGGCGGCGGAATCCTCCGCGCCGACGCATCCCGCGCATGACTGGTTCGTCGCCCGTTACCGGCGCAAAGCGGAGGAACTTTCGGCCGCCTTCGCCTACGACCAGGCTGCAGGCCGAATCAGCCCACACCGGGACCCGCACACCCTCAGCCGCCTGCTCATTGGCACCTGGGACGGCATACAACTCCAATGGCTGATCGACCCGACCGCCGACATGACCAGATCTATGGTGGCGTTCTTCGAATGGGCCCTCCCGGAAGCTATGAAAGATCCAGCCGCCCCTGGACGACCTGCCACCAGATAGTTCGCCTTACATTCTCACTGACTAGACCGAGAATGGCCTCGAATCTACGCTCGGAAGAGTTTGGTAGACGTCGAGGAATCCGTGCCCGTCTTTACCACGCTTTTTGACCCTCCTCACCACCTTAGAAAGATCGATAACACGATTCCTTCAACCTGCCCCGGCTGCTACTTGCGACTATCCGTCGGCAACCCGCCAGGAGCGGTCATGGGCAGTTTCTCGTGTGGTATCTGCCTAGGACGGCGAGGGCAAACTGCGGTTTTGCCGAAATTCGTCCGGGTTCGATGAGTCAGAGGCATGATCTTGTTTCCACACTTGGAACCGACGCAGGGTTTAGCGTCGAGGATGGAGCTGATTTGTACGTTGGCCGAGCGGCCGTAGCATCAACGCATTCACGATCACCTGGTGGGATGCCCGGGGGTGGGGATCCCACCAGGACAGGGGTGCTGGTGGGCCAGCACCCGTTTACTGTAGGGACCGGCCGACTGCAGGTGCCGTGCTGCTGCGGACAACGAGCATTGGTGGGCCAGGGGTTCTCTTGACCCTGCGGCCGTCGATTGCTCCCAACAGAACTTCCATGCTGGCGACCGCCAGATTGGTGAAGTCCTGACGGACAGTGGTCAAGGGAGGCAGGAAGTAGTCCGATCCTTCGATGTCATCGAAGCCGACGACGCTGACGTCCTCGGGGACGCGCACACCCTTCTCGGCGAAAGCCCGGATCACGCCGAGCGCCGTATGGTCGCTGGCCGCGACAATGGCCTGGGGGAGACGCCCCTCCTCAACGAGCCGCAAGCCTGCCTCGTATGCCCACTTCGGGCTCCAGTCGCCTTCAAGGTACTGTCCAGGCTGGAGGCCTGCATCCCGCACGGCGGCCTCCCAGCCGCGTTTGCGGGCCCGCCCGTCAAACCAATCCATGGACCCTGCCAGATGGGCAATGTCGGTATGGCCCAGATCAATGAGGTGCTGCGTCGCCAAGCGTGCTCCCAACTCCTGGTTTTCTGAGTATGTGAAGAAATTTGGTGTCGATGCCACCCCCGCGGCAATCATCTCAACTGGAACCCTTGCCGAGGCGCTCGACACTGCCGATGCCAGGGACACGATCGGCGCGATGACGATGACTCCATCAACGCCGATATCGTCCAACGTGTCCAGAGCCTTCTGCACGGAGTCCTCGTAGGGCTTCTCAAGTGTCATTACGGTGGTCGCGTAGCCCTTCTTCCTCGCCGTGTTTTCCAAGGCCATCAGCGTTCCGAGCGGTGCGAGGCGAGGAGATCCGTCAGTGAGAATGCCAATGGAGGTTGATCGACTGGTGACGAGAGTAGTAGCCGCCCGATTGCGGCGATATCCGATGTCTTTGACGATTTGCAGCACCCTTTCGCGGGTTTCAGCATTGACGTCGGGGGCATTGTTGAGGACTCTCGAGACGGTACCGTATGAGACCCCCGCGATCCGTGCAACATCGTTGATGTTCAGCTTCCGGGGCGTACATAGTTGTGGCTGTCTTGCCTCGGATTCTTGTTTCCTCACTACTGCCACTGCCCCTCTCGCTCGAGGTCGATAAGACGCATCCGTCGCATGGATGTCGATGATGTGGACTGCGGGTACCTAGTCAGCACCAGGGGATCGAATCGTGTTTTCGAAGGCCACGTATGAGATGCCGGTAGGGACGGCCTTGGTAGACCGTCCCTACTGGTTCTGGTGTTTACTTCAGCGTTTTGTTCAAGGACTGACTTGCCCCGGGTGTCTGGCTACGTTCGTCGAGCACCTGAATCAGGAAGCGCTGCGTTGTACTCACACACGCTCAGCCGCAATCCAGGCTGGAGGCGCCATCCGGAGTGAAGTGTTCTGCTCGTAGGGAAGCGTTCCCGGCTGCCACTGTATGAGCTCAAAGACGAGACCGAAATCGGTCCGGAAGTAGGTCCAAAGCAGCCCGTCCAATGGCGGACCGTCTTCCCGGTTGATACCTGAGAGCGACTGAACATCTGGCCGCCCCTTGAGCTCTTCCGTTGCTGCATAAATGTCGTCAACGTGAAACGCCAAGTGCATGCCTCCGGGATCTGCAGGTCGCGGAGCTGGTCCCTGGCCTTCGATCGCACGGTTGGTGTACTCAAGCAGCTCGAAATTGAATGAATTTCCGAGGACGAGGTTGGCCTGCCGGAGTGTGCCCCTTTCAGGGGTTGACTCGCCCGGCCATACGTAACCGAAGTCGTCGTAGGGGCCGGCCGTAATCACCACGTCGAAGCCGAACACGTCAACAAAGAAGTTAACTGCTTGGTCCAGGTCCGGGACGGCCATGCCGACGTGATCGAAAGCGCGTCTGGTTTGAATCATTGTTCTCTCCCTAGATAGCTGGCAGCTGGATGCCAGTCAACAGTGCAAGTGGAGTTGCGTACGTTCAGGGCTGCCGACGGCGAATTTCGGGTCAGGGAAACAGTCAATCCGCCGTGTGAACGCGTTTGGGATTTCTCAGGTTGTAGCGTGGCTCTCCGCTTGGGATTCCCCGGTCGGGTCGGTGGCTGCGTCGTCGGCTTCGGCCCGGCCGAGTAGGGCATAGAGGTCAGGCCGCTTGCGCTTCATGCGGACAGCGACTCCGCAGCCAAGGGCCAGGAAGCCGACGAGCACAAGAAGCATCCATAGGTTCTGGCCAGGTTCGCCGCCCACGAGAAGGTCGAATCGGACGCAAGCGAAGATGACGACGCTGGCCAGGATCAAGAAGGCGATCATGGGCGCTACTGCGACGCGCCACGCTGTCTCCTCACTCGGTCGTCCCGTTCGGGCAAAGTATCGATAGATAGCCAGGCTTACCAGAGCCATCAGGGTAAGTACTCCGGCCGTGCCGATGCCACTGCCGGCGCCCAGGATCAGGTTGGGGTCGGACACGAAGACCGCGGCCAGTATCAGTAGAGCGCCAACGATGATGGAGTTGGCCAGGGATGCGCGGTATGGCGATTTGTGCTGCGGGTGGACGCTCGCGAGTGAGGCCGGCAGGGCGTGGTCAGCGGCGAGGTTTTGGATGTAGCGGGCGACCACGTTGTGGGTGGAGAGTACGGAGGCGAGTGCGGAAGTGGCGACCAGGACAAGGGTGATGTTTGCTATACCGGCGCCGACGTAGGATGCCATTGCGTTGCTGAACATGGTCGTTGGGTCGTTGGTCGCAACATCGGCGGCGTTGGTAACACCATAAGCGATGATGAGTGTGTAGGCGGAGACCGCGTAGAACCCGCCGATGAGGAATACTGCGAGATAGGTGGCGCGGGGGATGGTCTTCCGGGGCTTTCGAACTTCATCGCGGTACAGCGCGGTGGCTTCAAACCCAATGAAGTTTCCGAAGGCGAACAACAAAGCCAGGCCTGTGCCACCGTTGATGAAATCAACAGGGTTAAGGGGTTGCGCGGACAGGCCGTTTTCCCCTCCCTTGGCCAGGACAACGACGTTGAACACACCGACCAGGATCACTTCGGCGACCATGACGGTTCCCAGTACTTTGGCGGAAAGTTCCACGTTGAAGTGGCCCAGGGCGGTTATGAGTACCCATGAAGCGGCCGTGCAAACCCACCATGGGATGTCGGGTCCGTTGAAGTGCGAAATGGCGTCAGAAATCATCAAGCCCGAGAACGTGTAGATACCGACGGTGATGAGCATGTAGGAAACCGAGGCCAGGTAGGCGCCTCCGACGCCTGGAATTCGTCCGAGGCCTACGCTGATGTACGCATAGAAGGCCCCCGGCCGTTTGATGTGCCGTGTCATGGTCGTGTAGGCCACGGCGAAGATGGAGAGGGCCGCCACGGCGACTACCCACGCGAGGGGAGCGGCTTGGCCGACGAAGCCGATGGCGAAAGCAATGTAGCCCGAGACGGTGACAATGGGGGCGGAAAAGGCAAGGACACTCAGTACGAGCGATGTCGTTCCGAGGTTTCCCGACAAGCGGGTCGTGGCAGCAGACTCGGCCGCAGATGCGGAGGCTGGCCTGTGGGTTGCTTCAAGCATGTGGTCTCTCAACTCTAGATCGGGTAACTCAGGAAGGAGTTTGGACGGCGGTGTCGCCCGAATGCGTTGGACGCTACACACCACGCTACCTAACGTTCGTAAGGAATGGAAGAGTGTGCGCTTACCAAACTTCTGACTCGGCCGCCATGACGTAGCTAACTTACAAGCGTTAGGTTGCTCACTCGTAGACGCTCTGTTTCCACCTCGTTACGTTGCCACGCGCCGGAACATCCAGCTCGACAGTGCCGGCCCAACTCTCCACGCCGTGAATGTCAGGACCAAGAGTGGGCAGTGCGCCGAGCTGCTGTGAGTCGAAAGCGAAGTGAGGGACTGACGTGCTGCCACCACTAACACGCTGAAGGTATAGAGCTCACTTGAAGCTATGTAAGCCAGCTGCCGCCCAGGAGAATCCGAAGGAGCTAGAAAGTCGGAGTGGAAGAAGCATCTAACTGCGGGTAATTAGGGAAATGTGCGTCACGGCGCTCTGTGGCCTGCTTCCTTCGCTGAGCCGGCACGTCTCCGCGGTCAATCAGAATTCAAGCTTTAGTACAGACCGTGACAACAGGACAGCCCGTTCCGTTAGCTCCGCCAATTGGATCTCGTCGCAGCCTCGGGGAGCCCATCGGGTAGCCCCCTCGAGCAAGGTCATCACGATCTTTACAGGTTCTGCGGGGCTGCGGATCCCCATGTCCAGGGCCGCCGCAACATACATCCCCTCGTAAAGATCCACCCAATCGTCAACTTGCGCCCGCAGCTCTTTCGGCAGAATCCCAACCATTTTGTCGGTTGCGACAAGCAAGTCCCATAAGTTACTCTCGGGCAGCCTTACTTGGCGGGTGAAGTGGAGCCTCACCATGGCGTCCCAAAAATCATCTGCGGACGAAGCATCCTTCACCGCATCGATCAGAGCCATTCCAAACCTGTGAAAATGCCATCGAAGCGACTCAGCCACTATCTCGTCTCTGCCAGCTGGAAAATGCGCATACAGGCTCGGCGCCTTGATGTTAACGGCCTTGGCAATCATCCGCATGGAGACAGAATTAAAGCCATTTGCCAGGGCAAGCTCCAGGAAGGCTTCCAAAATCTGTTGGCGGTGAATATTTTGACCCGCCCAATTCCATTCCTCAAGACGGTGACGAAGGGCGTCTCGGGCGGCAAGATACGGGGGCAGGCTCATACAACTCCATCAGGCTCCAGCACGCGACTTCGGGGTCAATGTCTCGTGGCTATCACCTGTGAGGCTACAAGAAACCGCCCCAAGGGGCACTCCTCAACCGCCCATCGTTCTGCAAATTCGGACATCAGGAGCACATGGGCATTCGCCACATCAGCAGCTCACCAGGTCGCCTCGAAAGCATTCCCGTCCAGGCGATAAGCAGGCGAGCCCGTTTCAACAGGACTTGCTGGAAGGGTCGGAGGCCGCCCAGTGGCAACGAACAATGGGTATGCGCATCGAATTTCGAACAGTTGGCCCTCCGATGAGAGAGCAGAGCCCGGACTAATCGAGGCCTTGGTTGCGCTGCTCGCGGACAATCAGCACCCCGTCCTCCCGATCGACAAGGTGTCTGCTGCCAAGGTCATAACGCCGCACCCAGACGATATCTGAAGTTGGCATCTTCTCGTCGACCCAAGCCTGATAGGCAGAACCGCGCGGTTCGACCACCGAGACAAGATCCCCTGTTGCCAGGTCGCTCCAGTCATGCAGCTCCGCTCCCGGTATACGAGAGTCCATATCGATCATCCTTTCCTGACCCACGAGGAGCCAAGAGGCATCGCGCTTCGTCCCAGCTTTCATCCCAACCTAACGCTTGTTAGGTTGGAATTCAATGCCCAGGGGCACCATCACCGCAACCCCGCACTGTCGGGCTGCAGCAGCAGGGCTAGCAGATAGACCGTATGGTTGACGCTTTCGCCTACCTAACGTAAGTTAGGAGCAACACATTCCACTGTGATGAAAGGAACATCATGAGCGAACTGCAAATCCTCTTCGGCACCGAGTCCGGCAATTCGGAGATGGTGGCAGAAGAGATTGGGGAAGCGCTGGCTGCCCAGGACATCTCGACCACCGTTCGCGATCTCGGCGATGTCACTATCGACTCGCTGGGCAGTGCCCCCCTAATTCTGGTGAGCTCGACGTACAACGAAGGGGACTTGCCGGCAAGCGCCGAACCCTTCTATGAGGCCTTGGCAGCGGAACGGCCTGACCTGAGCGGCCTGCGGTTCGCGGCCTTCGGCCTCGGTGACAGCACCTATGAGCATTACAGCAAGGGTGTTGACACCTTGCGGGGGCTGCTTCTTGACTTGGGCGCGCGGCAGGTGGGGGACACCGGACGACACGACGCATCCAGCGGTACGGACCCCGTCCAGACCGCCAATGAATGGGCCACGGAGACCGTGGGCCTGCTCATCCCAGCAACAGTGAAGTGAGAGGAAACCCAATGACAACGGCGATTGAGGCCGCGGCCGAGCTCTTCCCCTGGAGCGACCCTGAGTTCCAGCAGAATCCGTACCCTTGGTACGACCGTGCCCGGGCCGCCGGACCGGTTCATCAGACCGACGAGCACACCTACGTGCTCACCCGCTACGACGATGTCATGCACTACGCCAAGCTTCCCGTGATGAGTATCCGTGAAGCAGACTGGGTGAACCCCAACCCGTGGGAGGCCTTCGAAAACACTGTGCTTTCGAAGGATCCGCCGGAACATGCGAAGTCACGGCGCCTGTTCAGCCGCTGGTTCACACCGAAGCTGATTAAGGAGTGGATTGAATACACCAGGGAATCCACTGAAGAGGTCCTGAGCTCATATAAGCGAGGCACCCCGATCGACGCCCACTGGGACTTTGGCGTTGTCCCGACCCATATCACAATGGCACGGGTCCTCGATCTTCCTGCAGGCGACCCGGAACCGCTTTTCTGGGCATTGTGGGATGCGATGCTTATCCAGGCCACGGACCCGGCTCCTGGAACCCGGGAAGTATCCGTTAAGGGGCTGAACTATATGTTCAACCGCACGGAAGAACTCCTTCGCGAGAAGATCGAGAAACCAGGCAATGGGCTCGCTGACGCCTTCATCCAGGCGTATCACGACGGGACGATTACCTGGCGCGAGGTCCTGGAGAACGTCGTCCTGTTCTACATGTCCGGCGCTCCCAACCCTGCCGTTCTGATCGGCGCAGGCTTTGAAGTATTCGCCCAGCACCCGGAGATCATGCGTGAGTACCGGGACAAGCCTGAAATTCGTGAACGGGTAGTGAACGAGATCGCCCGTCTGACACCTGTCGAGCTGATCCTCACCCGCTTCCCGACTGAGGACATCGAAATCCACGGAGTTAAGATCCCGGCCGGATCAAGGATCAAATTCCCGGTGGGTGCCGTCAACCGGGACCCGGACGCCTTCCCCAACCCCGATGAGTTCGATTACAACCGTCCGCTGGATGCCAGCCGCAATCTGACCTTTGGTCTGGGGACCCATGCCTGCGCTGGGCAGGCTATAGCAAGGGCTGAAGTCACGGAGATTCTCACGATGATTTCTGAGCGGTTCGATTCTGTCGAGATGCTGGCAGAACCCGAACTGGTCCGCACTGATCGTCTGGTGGCTTACAAGACGCTTCCCGTAGCGCTCCGCTAACCACCCCAACGTCCGCGGACGATGGCGAGATCCCGCAACAAGCCATCGTCCGCGGCATCCAACCGTGAGTCTGCAACGGAGCAGCAAGCCATGACAAATGCAGCCGAAAAGACCAACAGTTTGCTCGACTTACTACGCCGGCTTGGCCGTGGTTTCGCGGAGCAATATGTGCGGGGCGTCACGATGCAGTATCGCTACCTCATTGACGGCCCACCCCAACAAGTTGACGTGCCACGGACAGGGCAGGCGCAAAAGACACACATCCACCCGGCCGAGGAGACTGGCCTATTTGAATTCCGCGGAGCCAAGGGCAGCAAGCCTGGGAGACCGTGGAGCGAAGGAGTAAAAAGTGGAGAAAGTAATTCCACAAACCATCGCTGAACTTCTTGGTCCGACACCACCTAGCAACTGGGGGAAGTGGGGACCTGACGACGAGGTGGGGAGCCTGAATTACCTGGGCTCGGCCGAAGTGCTGCGTGGAATCACAGCGGTGAGGTCCGGGGAGGTTTTCACCCTGCAGGTACCCATTGGCCTTCCCGACATACCCGATCCGGTCTGGCCCGACCGCACGCCGGCGGTACGCACCCAGGTGATGGACGAGGGGTTCTTTACTCGGGGGGATCAAGAAGAACCCAGCGATGGGCACCACTGGGCTGACGACAAGATTGAGATGTTCCTCCAAGGCTCAACGCAGTACGACGCGTTGGCGCATTACTGGTACGACGGCCAGGTCTGGAATGGATACCCGGCCGAAAGCACGAACGGGGGACTTTCCCGGGCGTCCGTGCTGCCCATCGCCGAACGCGGCGTGGTTGGGCGGGCTGTTCTGATTGACCTCGCACGCGGCAGGGGCAAAGAAGTCCTGGATAAGGGTGAGGCGGTCACGATCGAGGATCTTCTGTCGATCGCTGCGAGCCAGGGCACGGAGATCCGTAAGAGGGACATCCTCGTGCTGCGCACAGGGTGGATCGGGTCCTACTACCGCCGCGATGCCGAGGAATTTTACGCCGACTACGACGAACCGGGCCTTATCTATAGCCCGGAGCTGGTCGAGTGGTTCCAGGCGATGGAGATCCCCAACCTCGTCACCGACACAATCGCTAACGAACGTAGCTTCTACGACCGGGGGCTGCAGTTGCCGCTGCACTGTGCGCTCATGCGCAACCTTGGCGTGACAATGACCGAAATATGCAATTTAGACCTCCTGGCTGAGGCATGCCAGCAGGACCAACGATGGGAGTTCCTTTACGTGGCCGCACCTTTGAAAGTCGCTATGGCAAGCGGCGCCCCGGTAAATCCGGTGGCGATCCGATGACCGCCCACGCAGCTGCAACTGCACCAACAACAGCCCGGCGCCCCATCGACCGGTTTCGTGACGAGTCTGGCATGTTCACCATGGTCGCCATCGACCAGCGTGGCTCGCTGCGACACATGTACCAGACAGGTCAGGGCCTGACGGAAGTTACCGACGCCCAGCTGCGCAGCTTCAAGCGCGAGGTCGCGAGCGAAGTCACGCCCGCCGCGAGCGGGATCCTGCTGGACCGGCAGCTGGGGGCGGATGCGGCGAAGGCTGCATCATGCCCCGTGATTCTGGCCGCGGACATCCTCAGTTCGTCGGTTCCGGGGGAACCTGTTGATCTGGCAGAACTAGATGAGTCCGTGACGGCCGAGGTGGCTCGGGACTTCGGGGCGCAGGCTTTGAAGATGTTGGTTCCTTGGCTGCCGGGCACACGCAACGCAGCCATCGATCTGGCCGGGCGCTTCATGGAGCATTGTCGGGAACTGGGACTTCCGGGCGTCGTTGAGGGGGTCATCCGGCCCCGTGGCACGACCATGGATGACCACGAGTACAGCGACGCGCTCATTGAAGCGGCGCGCGACTTTGCCCTGGTGAAGCCGGACCTCTACAAGACCGAGATCGGGTTCCAGCACGAAGACGACGAACAGGTGACAGCGACAGCACGGGCGATCACCGAAGCAATTAACTCCCCCTGGGTTGTGCTGTCCTCTGGAGTCTCTGCAAAGCGCTTCCCCGACGCGGCCGCCGCCGCCTGCAGGGGCGGTGCCAGCGGTTTCCTCGCCGGCCGCGCCATATGGGCCGCTGCGCTCCAGGCGCCGCGTCCCAGCGAGTACCTGCAAAACCATTCGCGACAAGCCATGATCACGTTGGCTGACAAAGTAAGAGGACTGGACCGATGAACGACGTCATTGTCATGGGGCGGGTCTGCATTGACCTCTACCCCGAGCAGACCGGAGTTGGCCTGGGCGAGGTAAGTACCTTCTCCAAGTCCATCGGGGGGAGCGCCACGAACGTTGCAGTCGCCAATGCTCGCCTGGGACACTCGACCGCGCTGCTGACCCGCACCGGTGACGATCCTTTCGGACAGTACGCGAAAGACGAACTAGGCCGCTTTGGAATCGACACCACGTGGGTGACACCAGTTCCCGACATGCAATCGGTCCTGACATTCTGCGAGATTTACCCTCCGGACGACTTCCCGCTCTATATCTACCGGAACCCCACTGCTCCCGACATGTACCTCTCCGAACGCGACCTGCCCCTTGG
>Ga0308158_10002502_pt1 | contig 17244 bp, 17 predicted proteins | sample PhyBR2_FD_201038 | JGI IMG/M metagenome (GOLD analysis project Ga0308158, IMG submission 201038) | Phyllosphere microbial communities from UC Gill Tract Community Farm, Albany, California, United States - DLSLB.R2 | ecosystem: Host-associated > Plants > Phyllosphere > Unclassified | place: USA... | reverse complement strand
CGCTGACCAATTACCACGTCGTCTCGCAGATGGCGCTCGACCCGGCCATCTACACGGCCGAATACATCGACACCGACGGCAATACCGGCCCGGTCGAACTGCTGGCGGTCGACGTGCTGCACGACCTTGCCGTGGTGCGGATCAACCGCAATGGCAGCGGCTTCTTCAAGGTCCCCGAGCAGAAAGTGAAACTGCGCCAGGGCCAGCCCCTGTACTCGCTGGGCAATCCGCTCGACCTGGGTTTCGCGATTTCCGAAGGCGCCTACAACGGCGTGCTCACGCGCAGCTTCTACGACCGCCTGATCTTCAGCGGCCCGATCAACTCGGGCATGAGCGGCGGCCCGAGCGTGACCGCCAGCGGCACCGTAGCCGGCATCAACGTCTCACGCCGGCGCGATGGCGAATCGGTCAGCTTCCTGGTGCCGGTCATGTACGCGCAGGAGCTGCTGCGCAAGGTGGCCGAGCAAGCCGCGCCGCCGCCCGACTTCAACCCGCTGATCGGCAAGCAGCTGCTGGCGCATCAGGCCGGCATGGTCGACCGGCTGCTCGAAGAACCGCTGACGCTCAAGGGCATGGGGCCGTACCTGGTGCCGGTGCGCGAGTCGGGCCAGGTACGCTGCTGGGGGCGCTCCAATGCGCGCGGCGCTGCGTACGCGGTCGACGCCATGAGCTGCGTGATGCAGTCGGCGGTGTTCGTCTCGGACGTCCAGCAGACCGGTAATGTCTCGATGACCCACCGCTACATCCGCTCGGGGACGATGGACCCGATGCGCTTTGCCGCGCTGGCCACCGACATCTTCCAGGTCGATAACCTGGGCAGCACGGGCGATCCGCGCCTGACCAAGCCATTTTGCACCGAGCGCTTCGTGCACACGCGCACGCTGCCGCTGCGCGCCGTAACCTGCGTGCGCGCCTACCGCAAGTTCGAAGGGCTGTACAACTTCACGCTGCTCACGGCCAGCACCGACGCCTCGCAGGCCAGCCTGCAAAGCCGGCTCGATGTGTCGGGCGTGTCGTACGAAAACGGCATGCGCGTCACGCGCGCCTATCTTGGCGCCTTCGGGCGCCCGGTGCGCAAATGAGCGGCCCCTGGACCATCGAGACGCTGGCGCGCAATGGCGAGGTGCTGCACCGGCATCGCGTGACCACGCTCCCGATCCGTCTTGGCCGCGCCTACGATAACGACTTCATCGTCGACGATGAGTATGCCGCCGCGCACCATGCGCTGGTCGACCTTGGCGCCGATGGCGCCCTGCTGCTGCGCGACCTCGATACGAAGAACGGCATCATCCACAAGGGCCGGCGCGTCAAGGAACTGACGCTCGGCGGCGACACCGTCGTGCGCATGGGGCACACGTCGCTGCGCATCCGGTCCGCCGCGCACCCGGTGCCGCCCGAACTGGTCGACCGCACGATGCACGGCTGGGAAGGCATGCTGCCGGGTGGCGCCGGCATCGTGCTGTGCCTGCTGACTGCGCTGCTGGTGGCCTGGCTGCTCGACGCCGGCGCCGACCCCGAGCGCTACGGGGTGTACCCCGCGGTAGCGGTGGGCGCCGGCCTGGCCTGGAGCGGCATGTGGGCGTTTTCCAACCGCCTGTTCGGGCGCCGCGCGCGCCTCGGCCGGCATCTGTTCATTGTCGGCTTTGGCCTGGCCGCACTGGTCGGGGTGCGCCTGCTGGCCAGCGTGGTAGCGTATGCGTGGTCGCTTGAATGGCTGACCGGCTATGGCTCGCACGCGGTCGTGGTGACGGTGTCGATGATGATCTACTTCCACCTGGCGACCGTGACGCCGCAGTTCCGGCGCCGCCTGCGCCTGTCCTGCGCCGGGATCGCGGTACTGGTCTCGCTCCTGATCCTGGCCGGGAACATGCAGCGCAATGGCCGCACCGCCGACGAGTTGTACATGCCGGTGCTGCTGCCGCCCGAGCTGCGCGCCAGTCCCGCTGTGCCGGTGGCCGAGTACATGGGCAGCGTGGGCGCGATGAAGCGTGAGATCGACGCCGAGCGCCGTGGCAACGCCGAGTAAGGTGAAAACCTAGTCCAGCGCCGCCAGCAGGCGGCTCACCGTTTCGGCCGCGATCGGCTTGGTGAAGTGCTGGTCGAACCCGGCCTCGCGCGAGCGCGCCTGGTCTTCTTCCGAACCCCAGCCGGTCACGGCGACGATGGTCATGCGCGCCAGTGCCGGCGTCGCGCGCAGGCGCGTGGCCAGCTCGAAGCCCGTCATGCCGGGCATGCCGATATCTAGGAACGCAACGTCCGGCACGAACGCCTCGGCAAGGGCCAGCGCATCGCGGCCATTGGTCGCGGTGCGGATCTCGTGCGAGTTCAGTTGCAGCAGCAGCGACAGGCTCTCGGCGGCGTCGATGTTGTCGTCAACTACCAGGATGCGATAGGCGCGGCGCTGCGCCGTGCGGCGGTCCTGCCGCGCCGTGTCGTCGCCCGCCACCGCCATGCGCGCGCCCAGCGGCAGGCGCACGGTGAACGTGCTGCCAAGGCCGGCGCCGGGACTCTCGGCGCTGACACTGCCGCCATGCAGCGCCACCAGCTGGCGCACCAGCGACAGGCCGATGCCCAGCCCGCCCTGCGCCAGGCCCATATTGCGGCCGACCTGGTTGAACATCTCGAAGATCGTGTCCTGGTGCTCGGGCGGAATGCCCACGCCGCTGTCGGTCACCGACACCACGGCCTGTCCGCCGCGGCTGCCATCGCTGCGTTCCTTGTGCACCGTGAGGCGGATGCTCCCGCCGGGCGGCGTGTACTTGGCCGCGTTGGTGAGCAGGTTGTTGATCACCTGCGCAACGCGGGTCGGGTCGATGTCGAGCAGCAGCGGCTCGCCCCACATATCCACGTCGAGCACGTGGCGCGCGCCCTGGATCATCGGCGTGCTGGTCTCGACCGCGCTCGCCACCACGCGATTGAGGTCGACCAGCTGCTTGCGGATATCGATCTTGCCGCTGGTGACGCGGGCGACGTCGAGCAGGTCATCGATCAGGTGTGTCATCTGGCGCGTCTGGCGCTCGAGCATTTCGCGCACGCGCTCGATCGTCTCGGGACTGTCGGCGCGCAGGCGCATGATTTCCAGGCCGGTGCGGATCGGGGCCATCGGATTGCGCAGCTCATGCGCCAGCACCGCCAGGAATTCGCTGCGGTGACGGCTGGCCTCGGCCGATTCGTGCGCCTGGCGCTGCAACGCTGCCTCGACGCGGCCGTGCTCGCCGGCGTCGCTCGCGAGTGCGGTATGGAAGAAGCCGTGCACCGTGCCAGCAGCATCGCGCAGCGGCGAGAAAGCGGTGTTGACATGGCGCGTGCCGGGCCCGAGCAACAGGTCGTCGAGCCAGGCCGGTGCGCCGGCAAGTGCACTGTCGACCAGCGGCGCGAGACGCGGCCAGGCGGCGGGGAGAATGTCGGCCAACGGCTGGCCCAGCGCCTGTGCGTGTTGTTCGCCGAGCAGGCTGGCGTAGGCATCGTTGAACAGCACCGGCACGGCTGCCAGCCCAGGCGTGCGCCAGCCAACCAGCGCCGGATGCCGCGCATCGAGCATCAGATCGACGGCCACCCGCAGTTCGGGCGGCCAGCCGGCCGCGTCGCCCAGTGCAGTTGCTGCCCAATCGTGGTTGCGCACCAGCGCGCGCATGCCTCGGTTGTCGGAGGAAATGGAAGAAGGTCGGCCCGGATCGCTCATGGCTTGATTGTCGCATGAACTCCAATTGACAGTCGGCAATTGAACCTTGGATGATGCAATTTCGCAGCAACCGTACGCAGCAACGGTAAGCACCATGCGTGCGGCTTTGACACGCGCCCGGGAATGCTGGAAGATCGGCCGTTCCCCTTCCGGTCTGCACCATGCCATCACGCCGCACCATGCTCGTCGCCGGCATCGCCTGGCTCCTGTTCTGGACGCTGATGGTGCTCGTCGCCGTGGAAGACAACCGGCGCGACGGGGGAAGCGCGCCCTGGCAGCCGGTCTTGTGGGAGACCTCGTCGGCGCTGGTGGCAACCTGTCTGTTCGCGATCCAGCGCCGCTTCAGCGCGCAGCATGACGTGCTGGTCGCCACGCCCTGGCGCTGGTTCAGCCAGCAGGCGCGCTGGCTGCCCCTGTATTGGTTCGGCTTCACGCCGGTCGTGTTCGCGCTGCGCCACGCTGTCTATGCATTTGCCGGCGAGCGCTACGAGCACGAGGCCTGGGCCGAGGTGTTTGTCTATGAGGCGCTCAAGATTTCGCTATTCTTCGGGCTGTTCACGACGATCGGCTTCGGCCTGCTCTCGTACCGCGAAATGATGAAGGAACGCGTGCGCGCCGAGCACGCCGGCGCCCTGCTGCGCGAAGCCCAGCTCGAGCGCCTGACGCGCCAGATGCAGCCCCACTTCCTGTTCAATGCGCTCAACACGATCTCATCGCTGATGCATACCGATGTGGCGCGCGCCGATGCGACCCTCGTGCGGCTGGCCGACGTACTGCGCGCGACGCTGGCGCTGGGTGAAAAACCGCAGGCGAGCCTGGATGACGAATTGCGCCTGGCCCAGGGCTATACCGCCGTGATGCAGGAACGTTTCGACGGGCGCGTGACGCTGGCCTGGGTCATTGAGCCGGCGGCCCTGGCGGTGCGGCTGCCGGCCATCAGCCTGCAGCCACTGCTCGAGAACGTGTTCAAGCATACGGTGGCGCACCGGCGCGCACCGACGGCGATACGGGTCACGGCCCGGATCATCGATGGCGCACTGCACGTTGCCATCGAGGACGATGGCGGCGTGCTGGCGCCGTCCGGCACGCCCGGCATCACGGTGGTCAACCTGCGCACCCGCCTGGCCGCGCTGCATGGCGAGCGCGCGGGCCTGGCGCTGCACGCCCTGCAGCCGGCCGGCGTGCGCGCCGAACTGAGGGTGCCATGCGACTCCTGATTGTCGACGACGAACGGCCGGCGCGCGAGCGCCTGCGCCGCATGCTCGCGCACGAACCGGGCGTCACGTCGGTGACGGAAGCCGCGGACGGCGTAGAAGCGCTGGCGCTGATCGCGCGCGACGCGCCCGACGCGCTGCTGCTCGATATCGAGATGCCGGAACTGTCGGGCATCGACGTGGCCGCCTCGCTGGCGGCGCCGGGGCCACTGGTGGTGTTCGTGACTGCGTATGACGACTACGCGCTGCGCGCGTTCGATGCCGAGGCAGTCGATTATCTGCTCAAGCCGTTCGACGGTGCGCGGCTACGGCGCACACTCGATCGGCTGCAGAGCCGGCTGATCGCAGCAGCACGCGCGCCGGCAGGCACCACGACGCCACCGCGCCAGCTGCTGGTGACCGAGCGCGGCGCCACCCGCGTCGTGCAGGTGGCCGATATCGAGTGGCTCGAGACAGCCGACAACTACGTCGCGCTGCATACGCGCGACGGCGCGCCGCTGCTGCGCCAGTCCCTGGGCACGCTGCTCGGGCAACTCGGCCCCGCGTTCGTGCGCTGCCATCGTTGCGCGGCGGTGCGCCTGACCGCTGTCAACCGCATCGTCCCGCACAGCAAGGGCGATTGCACGCTGGTGCTGCATAGCGGCGCGGTCGTTCCGTGCAGCCGGCAATACCGGGCGGCCCTGCTCGATCCGCTTCGCCCCGCCTGAAGTCCGGTTCGCCCCATGGCGCTGGCGCCGCCACGCACGGTTGCGCGATGCTGGGGCCTTCAACTCTGAGGACACACTATGCAGCCATCTGTTCCTGCCACCAGCGAGCGCCTGTATTTTCTCGACTGGGTGCGCATCCTGGCGTTCTTCGTGCTGATTGCGTATCACGTGGGGATGTATTACGTGAGCTGGGACTGGCACGTGAAGAGTCCGCACGCCAGCGAAGCGGCCGAACCCTTCATGCTGCTGTCGTCGCCCTGGCGCCTGACGCTGCTGTTCTTCGTGGCCGGGGTGGCCTCGCATTTCATGCTCGCGCGCCTGAGCCCACGGACGTTCCTGCGCCGGCGCAGCCTGCGTCTGCTGGTGCCGCTGCTGTTCGGGATGCTGGTGATCGTGCCGCCTCAGCCCTATTTCGAAGTCGTTGAAAAACTCGGCTACACGGGCGATTACCTGGCGTTCATGCGGCTGTATATCGTCGGCTACGACGGCTTCTGCCGCGAAGATTGCCTGTCGCTGCCCACCTGGAACCACCTGTGGTTCGTGCTGTACCTGTGGTGCTACACGATGGTGCTTGCCGCCGGCGCGGCGTTGCTGGGAGAACTGCGCATTGCTGCGCTTGCGCGCCGGGTCGGTGCCCTGCTGGACGGGTGGCGCCTGATCGTATTGCCGGTCGTGTTTCTGGCCGTAGTACGCATCCTGTTGCTCGACCGTTTTCCGCAAGACCATTCGCTGACGAACGACTGGTACAACCATGCCACCTACCTGCCCGTCTTCGTGCTTGGTGCGCTGCTGGCCCGCACGCCCCGGATCTGGGTCACGATGACGGCGCAGCGCTGGCGTGCATTGGGTCTTGCTTTGGCGGCCTGGGCCGGGATCGTGCTGTGGCTGCTGGGGCCGCACGAGACCATGGCGCCGCACGACATCGAACGCTGGCGCACCGGCATGCGGTTCGTGTACGCGCTGTGCGCCTGGAGCGCCATCATCGCGGCCTGCGGCTTCGCCCGTTGCCACCTGAACCGCGACGGCCCGGCCCGGCGCTACCTGACTGACGCCGTGTTCCCCGTCTACATCGTGCACCAGACGCTGATCATCACGATGGCGCACGCGTTCAAACCGCTGCAGCTGGCGCCTGGTCTCGAAGCGGTGCTGTTGATGGTCCTGACCGCCTGCGGCAGCTTCGCGTTGTACGAGGTGGTGCGGCGGGTGCCGCCCATGCGGCCGTTGTTCGGCCTGGCGCGGCAAGCGCGCGCCGTTCGGACGAGCGGATCCGTAACAGGAAACGTACTGCCGCAGTAAGCAACATCCCACGTTCAAGGTGCACCAAATGGGTACGCGCCGGGGCACGCCAGTCGGATGCCCGGGCTGGCCCGATCCTTGCATGTATAAAAGCACACTGAACTGCGGGAGAAGTCGATGTTTACCCAAAACGATGTGCTCGAATACACGGGCATGCATGGCCATATGATCCGCGTGCTGTGGATCGACCGTCCACAGGCGCTGGCCTGGACGTACCGCCTGGGAAACCATGCGGCGCTGCCCGAACCGGTGCTGTTGCACGAACTCGAGGAAGCATTGCGCGCCGGCGGGGTGCGCCGGCTGCTGGTCGATCCGTTCGCGGCCGCGCCGCCGCAAGAGCCGGTACCGCAAGGCTACCTGGCCCTGCAGTCCAAGGCCTGGTCTGCCGTGCGCGCCCTGCATGCCGACCGTCAGGCCTTGTACCAGCCGCGCGAACGCGCCATCCTGATGGCCGGTTACGCCGCTGCTCACGGCATCTCGAAGTCCAGCATCCTGCGCTACCTGCGCCGTTACTGGGAACGGGGCCAGACGCCGGACGCGCTGCTGCCGGACTACGGCAACTCGGGTGCACCGGGCCGCACGCGCGCCGTCACCGCCGGCGTCAAGCGCGGCAGGCCACGCAAGGGCGAGGCCACCGGCACCAATGCGGACGAACGGATGCGCGCGATCTTCCGCGCCGCGGCGGCGCGCTACGCCGCCAGCCACGACGATTTTTCGCGCCGCGCTGCGTACCGCCAGATGCTGGGCGACTTCTTCCAGGGCCAGGATGCAGGCGGCCTGCCGAGCTTCGGCCAGTTCAACTACTGGCTCGAACGCGACGCCGCCGCCCCGCCAGCTGTCACGCTGACGCGTCCGTCTGCACCATTGCCGGGCCGCGCTGCACCACGCTTTGCGCAGCACGCGGCCATGCCGTAAGCCACCAATCCGGTGCGCCGCACGCCACGGTGGTGCGCACCGGACGTTCGTCTAGCGTGGCCGGTGCATCTGGAACAGCTGTTCCGGCCCGACCGAAAAGTAATCGGCCGGTCCGCCGCCGCGCAGGATATGGCCGGCAGCGGCCGTGTCGTAGACACCGTCCTTCAGTGACGCTGCGGCGATGTGCACACCCACCACTTCGCCCAATACGAGCCAGGTCGGCACGGTCTCGCCGCTGGCCTGCTGCAGCTGGATGATCTGCGTGACCTTGCATTCGAAGGCAACCGGGCTTTCGGCCACGCGCGGCGCCGCCACCAGGCGCGACGGCGCGGGCGTCAGCCCAGCCAGCGCGAACTCATCGACCTCGGGACCGACGGCGGCGCACGACGCGTTCATCGCCTCGGCCAGCGGGCGGGTCGCGAGATTCCACACGAACTCGCCGGTCTCCTGCACATTACGCAGCGTGTCCTTGGCGCCGATACTGGCAAACCCGACGATCGGCGGCACGTAGTTGAACGCGTTGAAGAAGCTGTACGGGGCCAGGTTGCGCACGCCGGATGCGCTTAGCGACGAGATCCAGCCGATCGGGCGTGGCCCGACGATGGCATTGAAGGGATCGTGAGGCAGCCCGTGGCCGTGACGGGGTTCGTAAAAATGGATCGACATGAGATGTTTTTTCTTGAATGGTTCAGGATGGGTTGCTTGTGCGGGAGGCATCTGCCGTCAACCCTGCGCCGCAATCCTTGCAGAACTGCGCGCGCGGATCGTGGTCCGAACTGCCGCAGCTGCTGCAGGTACGCGGCTCGCCGCGCGGTGCATGGCGCGAGAGCTTTTGCGACGTCATCTCGGCGCTGACAATCCCGGTCGGCACCGCCAGGATGCCCCAGCCGAGCAGCATCATGAACGAGGCAATCGCCTTGCCCAGATGCGTGTGCGGCGTGATGTCGCCATAGCCGACCGTGGTGATCGTCACGGTGGCCCAGTACATCGCCATCGGGATGCTGGTAAAGCCACTCTCTGGTCCTTCGATCACGTACATCACGGTACCCAGGATCAGGATCAGCATCAGCACGACCGACAGGAACACCATGATCTTGCGCTTGCTCGCCACCAGCGCCTCGCCCAGGCGCGTGTATTCCTCGACATAGAGCGTGAGCTTGAAGATGCGGAAGATACGCAGCAGGCGCAGGATGCGCACATCAAGGAATACCTGGCTGCCCGGGACCAGCAGCGAAATCCAGGTCGGCAGCACCGAGACCAGGTCGATCACACCATAAAAGCTGCGCACATAGCGCATCGGGCGCTGGACGCAGACCAGGCGTGCGATGTACTCGAGCGTGAAGAAGAGCGTGAACGTCCATTCGAGCACCGACATCTGCACCGCATAGCGCCGCCCGATGCCCGGCACGCTGTCGAGCACGACGGTGAGGATGCTGAGCAGGATGATCACTACCAGCGCGATGTCGAAGCGGCGGCCCGCCGGCGTGTCGATACCGAAGATAACGTCGAACATGCGCGCGCGCCAGCCGCCGGCCGGGCGGCCCAGCAAGCTGTTCAGGTCGCGCGGCGCGGTCGGTACGGTGTGGCTGTCAGTCGCCCGGCTCATCGCGCGTGCTGCGTGACCCAGGCGCCAAATGCAGCCATGAATTTTTCAAAGAATGCGCGCGCGCTGTCGTCGACCAGCCGGTCGCCTTCGTACTTGCTGGCGACGCCGCCGATGTAAGCTTCTGGCGCCGGCATCGTCGGCATGTTCAGGAACGGCAGCATCTGGCGCAGATGGTGGTTGGCGCCGAAGCCGCCCAGGGCGCCCGGCGAAACGCTGACCACGGCGCACGGCTTGTCGGCGAACGCCGCCTTGCCATACGGGCGCGAGCCGACATCGATCGCGTTCTTGAGCGAACCTGGCACCGAACGGTTGTATTCGGGCGTGCAGAACAGGATGCCGTCCGCGCTCTGGATGGCCTCGCGGAACACGGTGAATGCGGCCGGCGGCGTGGCGGTCTCGTCGTCCTCGTTGTACAGCGGCAGGTCGCGCAGTTCGACGATCGTCAGTTCAAAGCCGTCCGGGGCCACGGCGATGAGGCTGTTGGCAACGCGGCGGGTGAACGATTCCTTGCGCAGGCTGCCGACGAGGACGGCGATTTTCTTCGTGGTCATGGGGATCCTTTGATTGTGCATGATGTGTTATCGATCTCTCATGATACCCATTTTCACCACAACGCTGGGCCGTTACAGGCGCAGGCGCCGGTACATCTGCAGGAAGCGCTTGCGCCGTGCCTTGGTCAAGACCACCACCGGATCGCCATGCCACGCATACAGGAACGGCGCCCCGCCCTGGCGGTCGCTGATGCGCACCGACAGTAGAAAGCTCGTGCCAAGCGGGTACTGCACGAGGTCGAGCAGGCGGCGCGAGCAGTGCACCCGCATGCCCGTCGAAAACGCCTGCCCCGAGACAGGCGAAATGCACGGCCGGCCGCGCCAGTCCAGCCTTGACTCCACCGCCACCTCGCGGTATGCCCAAGCATCGCGCGCCATCGTTACGCCTTCGCCAGCGCGGGCGCGCGGACGACGTGCGCCTCGCGGATCGGCAGGTTGATCAGCGCGGCGGCCGCCGCCAGGGCCATGTCGGCGTACCACATCCAGCTGTAGTCACCCGTGTGCACGACGGCCAGTCCGCCCAGCCAGGCGCCAAAGAAGCCGCCGATCTGGTGCGACAGCAAGGTCATGCCGAACAGCGTGGCGAGGTAGCGCACGCCGAACAGTTTGCCGACCAGCCCCGCCGTGGGCGGCACCGTGGCAAGCCAGGTAAAGCCCAGCGCGCCGGCAAAGATATAGAAGGTCCACGCCGTCTTGGGCGCCAGCAGATACAAGCCGACGATGACGACGCGGCTCGCGTAGATCCAGAATAGCAGCGACTTCATGCGGTAACGCGAGGCCAGCATGCCGGCCGACAGGCTGCCCGCGATGTTGAAGAGGCCGATCAGCGCGAGCGCCGTGGCCGACACGGTCGTCGGCAAGCCGCACATCGCGACTTCGCCCGGCAAGTGGGTGACGAGGAAGGCGATGTGAAAGCCGCAGGTGAAGAAGCCTGCATGCAGGCACAGGTAGCTGCGGTCGCGCAGCGCCTGGCGCAGTTGCTGGCCGAGGGCGATGGGTGGTACCGCTGGTGCCACCGGTGCGGATGACGTCGCTGGCGCGGTGGCGACGGCAGCGCGCTTGCGCCGCAACGGCCAGGCCAGCGGAATGGTCAGCAAGGCGGTGGCCGCCAGCGTCAGCATTGCCACGATCCAGCCGGCGCCGGCAATGATCGCGCCCATCAGCGGGGCCAGCGCGAACTGGCCAAACGATCCGCCGGCATTGATGAAGCCGGATGCGAACGCGCGGCGCTCCGGCGGCAGGCGCTGGGCCGTGGCGCCGATCAGGATCGAGAAGCTGCCCGCCCCTGCCCCGGCCGCCGACAGGAAACCCATCGTCAGCAGCAGCGCCCACTCGGACCCGACGAACGGCGTGGCGGCCGTGCCGGCCGCCAGCATCACGCCGCCCAGCGCAATCACGCGGCCCGGACCGTACTTGTCGGCCACGGCGCCAAAGACCGGCTGCGCCACGCCCCACATCAGCTGCGCCACCGCCATCACGAAGCTGATGGTGGCCACGCCCAGGCCGGTCGCCGTGTTCAGTGGTGACAGAAACAGGCCGCTCGTCAGGCGCGTCCCCGTCGTGATCATCATGACGGCGCTGGCGACCAGGATCAGTGTCCAGGCCGCGCGCGGCGACAGGTGGGCGGGGGCGTTTGTCATTTGGCAATTATAGAGCCAGCGCCCCTGCCATGGGCGACGATGAGTCGACCGATCAGTCGGCTGGCGCGCGGATCAGCAATGCGGTCGATTGCGCGGCCATGCCTTCTTCACGCCCGAGATAGCCCAGCTTCTCATTGGTCTTGGCCTTGATGTTGACCTGCTGCGGCGAGACGCCCAGGTCTTCGGCGATGCGCGAGACCATCAGCGGGATGTGCGGCGCCATCTTTGGTTGCTGCGCGATGATGGTCGCGTCAATATTGCCGATCGTGTAGCCGGACTGCAGCACGCGGTGCCCCACTTCGCGCAGCAGCGTGCGCGAATCGGCGCCGGCGAACATCGGGTCGGTGTCCGGGAAGTGCTTGCCGATGTCGCCCAGCGCGGCCGCGCCCAGCAGCGAATCGATGATCGCGTGCAGCAGCACGTCGGCGTCCGAATGGCCTTGCAGGCCCAGGCGGTGCGGGATGGTCACGCCGCCGACGATGAGCTTGCGCCCTTCGACGAGCGCGTGGTTGTCGTAGCCGGTGCCGATGCGAAACGGTGGAGTAGGATTGTAGGATGCGAGTGCCATGATGGTCGTTTCTTGTCTTGGTCAAATGGAGGCGTCGGCGGCCAGGTACATCTCGGCGATGCGGATGTCCGATGGCAGCGTGACTTTGAGGTTGCGCGGGTGCCCTTCGACCAGCCTGGGGGCCAGGCCGAGGGCTTCCACCGCGCTGGCGTCGTCGGTGATCGCGGCAGGGTCGGTCGCCGCGTCGAGCGCGCGGCACAGCAGCGCGTAGGTAAACATCTGCGGGGTCTGGGCCAGCCACAGGTTGGCACGTGCAACAGTGGCGATGCCGTCGTCGCCCCTGCGCTTGACGGTGTCGACGACCGGCAGGGCCAGCAGCCCGCCGGCCGGATGGTCACCCGTTTCGGTGATCAGGCGTTCGATCAGCGCCGCGTTCAGGCCGGGGCGCGCGGCGTCGTGCACCAAGACGTGGTCGGTATCGGCCAGCGTATCGCGCACGGCGTGCAAGCCGTTGCGGATCGATTCCATGCGTGTCGCGCCGCCGCAGCGCAAGACCGTGACGCGGCTCGCGCCATCGCCGGCGTCCGGCAGCACGGCGTCGATGAACGGGTCGTCGGCGCTGACGACGACATACGTGTGCGCGATCAGCGGGCTGGACAGAAAGGCATCGACCGTGTGGCGCAGCATGGGCTTGGCGCCGATCGGCAGGTATTGCTTGGGACTGCCGGCAGCCATGCGGGCGCCGACACCGGCGGCCGGAATCAGGGCCACGTGGCGGGTTACGTCGGGTTGTTCGTTCATTGTCATCAACTGCGTTTTGTCATCCACTGCGACGTGCAGGTCTCAGCAAGGACTGTACCTCACCTGCACAAACCTTGCCCAGGCGGGCGTACTCCTGCGGCGTGTCGATCGCGGCCTGCAGCACCTCAACTTTGGCCATCTCGCCCTTGATATAGGGCATCCAGCTGCGGTCGATTTCGCGCTGCAGCAGCGCCTGCGCCTGGCCGATGGGTGCGTACAGCGGCTTGCCGGCAAAGCGTGCGGCCAGCCGCGCGCGCACCGTCGCTTCCGCCTTCGGCATGAAGCTCTGGTACGTCGTCAGGTGGCGCATTTCGTGGGCCAGCACTTCGCGGTAGGCGCACGATGCAGGCGGAAATTCGCGACTCACATACACGACGATCGGCGCGTAGTCGAGACTGACGTCAATGCGCGGCGCGACGCATTCATACCCCGTCGCCGGGTCGGCCAGCATGCGCCCGCCGACACTGATGCGCACGCGTGCTTCGGTGTGCGTCAGGCCCAGCACCCACGAACCGCGCCGCACGCTGGGCATCAGGCGCGTGAGGTCGTAGAACGAGCGCGTGTTGTCGATGCGATAGCCCTGCTCGCGTGTCGACAGCACCGAGATGCTCTCGCCGATCGTGTCTTCGCAGCGTGCCTGCAGCGGCGTGCGGGTCTGGGCCGACGCCGCCGAAACCAATAACGACAGCAGTGCTGCCAACAACAGGTGCTGCATCGTGATCAGGCGGGCGTCCAGTCGCCGGCGAGGATCTTCTCGAGCCAGAACGTGCCGATGATCGTCTTGACGTCGGTGATCTCGCCACGGCGCACGAGCTCCAGCAGTTCGGGCAACGTGACGGTGAACAGTTCGAGGAATTCGCCGGCATCGAGCTGTTGCTCACCCTGCGTCAGGTCTTCGGCGAGGAAGATCTCGAGGTGCTCATCCGAGTACGCGATGGCGTTGTGGATGGTGCAGACGAAGCGCCACCTGGCTGCGGTGTAGCCAGTCTCCTCGACCAGTTCGCGCTTGGCGCAGTCGAGGTGGTCTTCGCCCGGATCGATTTTACCGGCCGGGAATTCGATGAAGACCTTGCCATTCGGGTAGCGGAACTGGCGTTCCAGCAGGATGCGCCCATCGGGCAACAGCGGGAGGATGACGACGGCGCCGGGGTGGCGGATGAATTCGCGGTGGCTTTCCTTGCCATCCGGCAGGCGGATGCGGTCGCGTTCGACCTTCAGGAAATGACCATCGTAGACGACGCCGCCATCGAGGCGGGTTTCTTTCAGTTCCGACACTATGTGCTCCTTATCGTTGAGGCTGCGATACAGAGCATCATAAGCGAACCGCCAGAACTCTACCTGCGTGGCTTGTACAGATACCGCATGACGAAGCCGGGAAATGCCAGTACCAGGAACAGGCACCCGGTCACGGCATGAAACTCCCAGGTCTGCACCGCCACCGACCCGATGCGCGATTCGAGCAGGCGGGCAATGAAGCCCACCACGAAGTACAGCACGATCAGCTCGAGCAGCCGCACCGGGAATGGCTTGGTGCGCCGCTCCCCGGCCGGCTTGCGGCTGGGGAGCGTCACGAGCCCGAACAGGCGCTCGTTGATGAACGGCAGGTTGGCGGCGGCCAGTGCAAGCAGCACCACCAGCCAGGCGGCCAGGTTCAGATCCACGCCTTACTTGGCCAGCGTGGCTTGCATGGCGGTGTAGCAGACGGCCAGCAGGCTGCCTGGAATCACGCCCATCACCACGATCGCCACGCCGTTGAGCGACATGATGATGCGCATGTCCAGCGGGGTCGAAATGGCCGAGGTGTCGGCGGCTTCATCGAACCAGATGGTCTTGACGATGCGCAGGTAGTAGAACGCACCGATCAGCGAGAACATCACCGCGACGACGGCCAGCCACACCATGCCGGCATTGGCCACGGCCTGCAGAACCGCGTACTTGGCGATGAAGCCCACCATCGGCGGCACGCCGGCCAGCGAGAACATCAGGATGGTCATGACAATCGCGAACCACGGGCTGCGCTTGCCGAGACCCTTGAAGTCGCTGATCAGCTCGGCTTCATGGCCGGCACGGGCCAGCATCATGATCAGGCCGAAGGTACCGACCGTCGTGAGCACGTAGATGATCGTGTAGTACATACCGGCGCTGTAGGCAGCGGCAGCATCGGTCGTATCGCCACCGATATTGCCCACCACCAGGGCCAGCACGACAAAGCCCATCTGGGCAATGGTCGAGTAGGCCAGCATGCGCTTGAGATTGGTCTGCGCGATCGCGGTGATGTTACCGAAGGCCAGCGACAGCACGGCCACGACCATCAGCATCTGCTGCCAGTCAAAGGCCATCGATGGCAATGCTTCGACCAGCAGGCGGATGATGATGGCGAACGTCGCCAGCTTCGGCGCGCCGCCCAGCAGGATCGTGACGGCCGTCGGGGCGCCTTGCACCACGTCCGGTACCCACATGTGGAATGGCACGACGCCGAGCTTGAACGCCAGGCCAGCCACCAGGAACACCAGGCCGAAGACCAGGATCATCGGATCCGCCTGATTGGCGCTCGTGACCTGGCCGATCGTGGTGATGTCCAGCGAACCGGTGGCGCCGTAGATCATCGACATGCCGTACAGCAGGAAGCCCGAGGCCAGCGCGCCGAGGACGAAGTACTTCATCGCCGCTTCGGTCGAGATCGCGTGATCGCGGCGCAGGGCCACGAGGGCGTAGGTCGACAGCGACATCAGTTCCAGGCCCAGGTAGATCGACAGCATGCTGTTACCGGAGATCATGATCATCTGGCCCAGCATCGCGAACAGCGCGAGCACGTAGAACTCGCCGCCCAGGTTGCCCGACATCATGTCGCGCTCGCCAATGTACTGGCGCGAATAGACCAGGGTCATGGCCGTGGCTGCGTAGGTGAACAGCTTGAGCAGGTTCGACATCGGGTCGGACACGTACATCCCGTTGAAGGTGAAGACGGTCGTGCCGGCATTGAAATCGACGAAGGAGAACACGGCGCAACCGGCGATTGCCAGCAGCGACAGCGCATACGTCAGGTTGCGCTTGCCGGCCTTCAGGTACATGTCGATCAGCAGGATCGCCGAGGTGGCGATCAGGAGGAAGATCTCGGCGTAGACCGGCACCAGATTGGTGTCGACCGCCGATAACAGGGTTGTGTTCATCTCGTTCATGGCGTTTTATTGAGGCACTTTGCTGACTGCGACATGTTGCAGGAGATCGGTGACCGACACCTGCAGGGTCTCGGCGATCGGCGCCGGGTACAGGCCCATGGCCAGGGTGGCGATGGCCAGCACCGACAGGATGGCGAACTCGCGGCCGTTCAGGTCGACCAGCTCGGCGACATGCTTGTTGGCGACCGGGCCAAAGATGACGCGCTTGACCATCCACAGCGAATAGGCGGCGCCCAGGATCAGCGCGGTGCCCGAAGCAAGACCCGTCCAGAAGTTGAACTCGACCGCGCCCAGGATGACCATGAATTCGCCGATGAAGCCCGACGTCGCCGGCAGGCCGGCATTGGCCATCGAGAACAGCACGGCGAAGGCAGCGAACTTCGGCATCGTGTTGACGACACCGCCGTAGGCGGCGATTTCACGCGAGTGGACACGGTCGTACAGCACGCCGATACACAGGAACATCGCGCCCGACACGAAGCCGTGCGAGATTGCCTGCATCAGACCGCCCTGCACGCCCAGGTCGTTGAACATGAAGAAGCCCAGCGTGACGAAGCCCATGTGAGCAATCGATGAGTACGCCACCAGTTTCTTCATGTCTTTCTGGACCAGTGCAACCAGACCGATGTAGATCACGGCGATCAGCGAGAGCACGATGACGACCGGCGCCAGGTACTGGCTTGCGTCCGGGGTGATCGGCAGCGAGAAGCGCAGGAAACCGTAGGCGCCCAGCTTCAGCATGATCGCGGCCAGCACGACCGAACCACCGGTTGGCGCTTCGACGTGGGCATCCGGCAACCACGTGTGCACCGGCCACATTGGCACCTTGACGGCAAATGCCATGAAGAACGCGCAGAAGATCAGGATCTGCTCTTTCATCGTCAATGGCAGCAGGTGCCAGTCGAGGATGTTGAACGTCCCCGACGCGTTGTACAGGTAGATGATCGCGACCAGCGTCAGCAGCGAACCGAAGAACGTGTACAGGAAGAACTTGAACGCTGCATACACGCGGTTCGGGCCGCCGAACACGCCGATGATGATGAACATCGGGATCAGCGTCGCTTCGAAGAAGAAGTAGAACAGCAGGCCGTCCAGCGCGCAGAACACGCCGATCATCAGACCCGACAGGATCAGGAACGAACCCA
>Ga0308158_10002499_pt1 | contig 17286 bp, 20 predicted proteins | sample PhyBR2_FD_201038 | JGI IMG/M metagenome (GOLD analysis project Ga0308158, IMG submission 201038) | Phyllosphere microbial communities from UC Gill Tract Community Farm, Albany, California, United States - DLSLB.R2 | ecosystem: Host-associated > Plants > Phyllosphere > Unclassified | place: USA... | reverse complement strand
GGTGGTGCGCTCAACCCCGACGGGAACCTCGGCCATGATCGACGCCTGGGGTCGGGTGATTCCGGGTCAGAGCCTGGGCCATGGTCGGGCGGGCGTGATCGACGCCTTCCTGCCTCACCCGACCGGTCTCACCGTATACGGTCGGTTCGGAGATGGGCTGTTCTGGTGCTTAATTCTGGCCGGATTGGCTATGATGATCCCCTGGCGGCCGAGACGCAGGCGTTAGGGCGCAAGAATTCACCGCGCATGCGATGAAGCTTCCTGGATGCAGGTTTGCAATTTTATAGGACAGAGGCCAAACCCGTGCCTTCAAAAGGCGAATCGCAATCTGGGGGATTGTTCGACGATGGCGAGAACCAGTGGTGAGGACGGGCCGCACCCCGTCGACCGGCACGTAGGACGACGGGTTTGCGAGAAACGCCTCGCGCTCGGCTACAACCAGAGCGACCTCGGCCGCGCCCTCGGCCTGACTTTCCAGCAGATCCAGAAATATGAAAAGGGCGCCAACCGCGTCTCGGCCTCCAAGCTGTGGGACATCGCCCGCTTCTTCAAGGTCGACATCGGTTATTTCTTCGAGGGCCTGACCGCGGGTCAGGCGACGGGCATGGCCGAAGAGGGCGCGACGTTTGAACGCGACTATCCCTCGACCCGCTACACCGTCGAGATCGGCCAACTGGCCCCTCAGCTGTCCGTACGCCAGCAGAAGCTGGCGCTGGATTTGATCCGCGACATGGCCGCCCGCCCTGAGTCGGACGAGGCATGAGCCTTCCCTGACTTCAGTCTGAGGACCGGGCGTTCCTTTGCCCGAAGGTCGGCGCGCGCGCCTTCTGTTCGGCCCAGTAGGCGGCGCCGTCGCGCGGCTTGAACATGGTCTTGGCCACGCCCTCGCGCGACACCACGGCGAAGGTGTTGGTCGATGCCTGATACAGAAGCACATCGCCATTGGGGCGTTCGACCCGCTCGGTCCCGGACGGCGGGGACTGGGTGAAAGCCTGGACCTTGGCCAGATAGGACTCTGGCGTCGGTGCGTCGAAATCAGCGCCGTTGCGTTCGAACAGACGGGCGGTCTTGGCGTCCACCGTCTCGCGCCGGTTGGCGGTCAGGACGGGCGCGACCTCTGCCGACGCCGGCGGCGCCGCCGTCTCGGGCGCAGGCCCCGAGGTCAGCAGCGCCTGGGGCGCCTCCGCCGATCGGTCCCTTGTCTCTACGGCGGAATCGCCATTGCCGCACCCGGCCAGCGCTGCGACAGCCGCCGCCGCCATCAATCGACCGGTCCAGATCCCGGTCTTTCTGGTGAACCCCATCGAACCCTCCTGTTTTCACCCACCGATGTTAGGTTAAACACAGGCGTCATGTTCTTGCAATGTTCCATTTGCGCAACCGTCACTCGACGGCGGCGGCGGGCGTCGCTAGATCACAGGGCATGACCACGCCCTCCCTGAACGGCCGCAAGGTCCTGTTGATCGTCGGCGGCGGCATCGCCGCCTATAAGGCGCTGGAGCTGGTGCGTCTGCTCAAGAAGGCAGGGGCCGAGGTGATGAGCCTGCTGACCCCGGCGGGGGCGGAGTTCGTCACCCCCATGTCTCTGGCGGCGCTGACCGGCCACCCGGTGCGCCAGGCCCTGTTCATGCCCGAGGATGAGACGGCCATGGGCCATATCGAACTGTCCCGCTGGGCTGATCTGGTGGTGGCGGCGCCGGCGACGGCGGGGCTGATCGCCAAGGCGGCGAACGGCATGGCCGACGACCTGGCCTCGACCACGCTTCTGGCCACCGACAAGAAGGTGCTTCTGGCCCCGGCCATGAATGTGCGCATGTGGCTGCACCCGGCGGTTCAAGCCAATGTCGAACGGCTGAAGAGTTTTGACGGCTTCCATGGCGTGGCCGTGGTTGGTCCGGACGACGGCGAGATGGCCTGCGGCGAGTTCGGCCCCGGACGGATGGCTGAGCCTGCCGCCATTCTGGACGCCATCGCCCGCCTTCTGGCCGGTCCCGACGGGCGGCCTCTGACGGGCAAGACCGCCGTGGTCACTGCCGGGCCGACGTTCGAGCCGATCGACCCCGTGCGCGGCCTGACCAATCGCTCCAGCGGCAAGCAGGGCTACGCCATCGCCGCCGCCCTGGCCGAGCTGGGCGCCGAGGTGACGCTGATTTCAGGCCCTGTGGCGCTGGAGGGGCCGGTCGGGGTGACCCGGGTCTGGGTAGAGGCCGCCACCGAGATGAAGGCCGCCGTTGAGGACGCTCTCAACACTTCGGATGGGCCTGCCGACATCGCGGTGATGAGCGCCGCCGTCGCCGACTGGCGCGTAGACGGCGTGGCTTCGGGCAAGATCAAGAAAGGTCCGGGCGGCCCGCCGTCTCTGGCCTTGATCGAAAATCCCGACATATTGGCCAGTGTCTCGGCGCCGGGACCACGACGGCCGAAGCTGGTCGTCGGCTTTGCGGCTGAGACGGCCGATCTGGACGCCAACGCCCGCTCCAAGCTGTCGCGCAAGGGCTGCGACTGGATCATCGGCAATGATGTATCCGACGATGTCTTCGGCGCCGACGGCAACACCGTCACCCTGTTCACCCGCGAAGGCGGGGCGGACGCCTGGCCTCGTTTGAGCAAGCGCGAGGTGGCCGAGCGCCTGGCCGCCCGCATCGTCGATCACTTCAAAGCCTGAAAGACATTCTGCATGACCACCCTGCGCATCCAACGCCTGCCCCATGGCGAGGGCCTAGCTTTTCCCGCTTATGAGACATCGGGATCGGCGGGGATGGATCTGCGCGCCGCCGTGGCCGAGGAGGCGCTTCTGACGCTTGAGCCGGGCGCGCGGGCTCTGGTTCCCACGGGACTGAAGATCGCTCTGGAGCCGGGCTTTGAGGCCCAGGTGCGGCCTCGGTCGGGCCTGGCGCTGAAGCACGGCCTCACCTGCCTGAACTCGCCCGGCACCATAGACAGCGACTATCGCGGCGAGGTCGGCGTCATCCTGATCAACCATGGCCAGGAGCCCTTCGTGATCCGCCGCGGCGAACGCATCGCCCAACTGGTCATCGCGCGTCATGAGCAGGCCGAACTGGTCGAGGTCGAGGCGCTGGACGACACCGCGCGCGGCGCCGGCGGCTTCGGCTCTACGGGCCGCTGAGAACGGTCAGACTGACGGATTGGGGGAGGGGGGCGTGATTTCGCGTCTCAGGATGCGTTCGCGCCAGGCGGTGTAGAGGCCGCTGCCGGCGATCAGCGCGGCGCCGCACAGGGTCGCCGCCGTCGGGGCGTCGCTGAGCAGAAGCCCGCCCAGAACCACGGCTCCGACCATCTGCAGATAGTCCAGCGGGGCCAGGGCCGAGACCGGCGCATGCTGCAGGGAAGTGGTCATCAGCAGCTGCGCCAGACCGCCCGCCAGACCGCCCGCCGCCAGTATGGCCAAGACCGCCCAGCTATGGGTGTGGCCGTCGATCAGGGCGAAGGCGCCGCCCACCAGAGAGCAGGCGATGAAGAACCAGAAGACGATGGCGGTCGCGGACTCCGTCTTGCCCAGCTGGCGCAGGGTGACTGTCACCCCCGCCGCCACGCAGGCCCCGCCCAGGGCGAACAGAAGCCCGGCCAGAGGCGGCGCGCCTTCGGCTCCTGGGCGCACCATGACCAGAACGCCGAGGAAGCCCAGGCCGATCGCCGTCCAGCGACGACGGCCGACCTTTTCCTTCAGGAACAGGATGGAGAAGAGGGTGGCGAAGATGGGGGAGGTGAAGCCGATCGTCGTGGCGTCGGCCAGCGGCAGAAGCTTCAGCCCCTGGAAGATCAGCAATATGCCCGTCACGCCGAGGGCGCATCGCCAGACGTGGACCATGGGCCGGCGGGTCGAGATCGCAGCCAGTCCGCCCTTCATGCTGAGGATCCACATCAGCACCACGGGCAGGCCGAAGATCGAGCGGTAGAAGACCATCTCGCCCGCCGAGACGGGCTCCAGCGTCGCCGCCCACTTCATCAGGGCGTACATCAGGGAAAAGCTGAGGGCGGCGGCGGCCCGCAGCGTCATGCCGTAGCCGATCCCCTGACGCCCGCCTGTCCGGCTCATCTGCGGATCACGCCTGCCGGAAGCCGAGCACGTCCTGCATGTCGTAGAGGCCGGGGGGGCGGGTGCGGACCCAGGCGGCGGCGGCGACGGCGCCCTTGGCGAACAGGGAGCGATCAATGGCCGAATGGCTGAGCGTCACGCTCTCGTCGTCGGAGGCGAACAGGACCGTGTGTTCGCCGATCACACCGCCGGCGCGCAAGGAGGCGAAGCCGATCTTGCCGCTTTCACGCGGGCCGGTGACGCCGTCCCAGGGCGCGGCGCGGACCTCGTCCAGATCGACGCCCCGGCCGTTGGCGGCGGCCTCGCCCAGCATCAGGGCCGTGCCCGAAGGGGCGTCGATCTTGCGCCGATGGTGGGTCTCCAGAATCTCGATGTCCCAGTCCTGGGAATCCAGCCTCTGGGCCGCGTGTTCGACCAGGCCGATCAGGATGTTGAGGCCGAGCGAGAAGTTGCCGCTGCGGACGATGGCGATCTTTTCGGAGGCTTTGAGGATTTCGGCGTCCTGTTCCGGCGTCAGACCGGTCGAGCCGATGACCAGGGCGGGGCCGCCGCGCGCGGCGCAGGTCTGGGCCAGTTCGACCGAGGCGTCGGCGGTCGAGAAGTCGATGATGACATCGCACAAAGAAAGGTCGGGCGTCTCGCCGCGGTCGAAGCGGGCGGCGACGACCACGTCTTCGCGCGCATCGAGGACCGAGGAGACGGCGCGGCCCATTCGGCCCCGGGCGCCGGAGATTCCGGCGTGGAAGATGGCGCTCAAGACTTAAGACCCCCGTTGCGGCCCGTGGCGATGAGCCGGGACCGGACGATTATGCACCTGACGGCGGGCGGCTCCAGCCCCCATTCCGTGCTTCAGCCTATTGGGCGGTTTCCTTGCCGGATTCACCGAGAATATCGGCCCAGAAGCGTTTGGCCTTGCCGGTGAAGGAGGAGTTGCGCGGCGTCTGGGTCTCGCCCAGCGACGCAGCCAGCTCTTCCAGCAACTCCTTCTGACGCGCGGTCAGATCGGTCGGCGTCTCGACGAACAGTTCGACCACCAGATCGCCGCGCTGACGACCGTTCAGGTGGGGCATGCCCTTGCCCTTGATGCGGACCATCTTGCCCGTCTGGGCTCCGGCGGGCACGTCCACCGGGGCGCGGCAGCGGCCGTCGCAGGCTTCGGACACCAGGCAGGGGGCGTCCACCTGGCCGCCCAGGGCGGCGGTGGTGACGGAGATGGGCACGGTGACCAGAAGGTCGAGATTGTCGCGCTCGAACAGTTCGTGCGGCGTCACCGACAGGAAGACATAGAGATCGCCGCGCGGTCCGCCGCGCGTTCCGGCGTCGCCCTCGCCCGACAGGCGGATGCGCGAGCCGTCGTCGACGCCGGCCGGCACCTTGAGCTTGAGCGGGCGGTTCTTGCGGACCTGGCCGTGGCCGGCGCAGCTGGCGCAGGTGTCGGCGGCCGACAGGCGCGACCCGGCCCCGCCGCATGACGGACAGGTGCGCTCGACCTGGAAGAAGCCGTTGGCGGAACGCACGCGGCCGGCGCCCTGGCAGGTCGAACAGGTGGTCGGCTTGGCGCCCTTCCTGGCGCCCGTGCCCTCGCAGGTGTCGCAGGCGGCGGTGGTGGGGACGGTGATCTCGACCTCTGCGCCCTTGTAGGCTTGCTCAAGGCTGATCTCGAGGTCGTAGCGCAGGTCGGAGCCGCGACGCGGGCCGTGCTGGCGGGCGCCGCCGCCGCCCCGTCCGCCGAAGACATCGCCGAAGGCGTCGCCGAAGACCTGGGAGAAGATGTCGTTGACGTCGTGGAAGCCCTGGCCCTGGCCGAAGGGATTGCCGCCGCCCGCCCCGCCGTTCACGCCCGCATGGCCGAAGCGGTCATAGGCGGCGCGTTTCTGCTCGTCGGACAGGACGGTGTAGGCTTCGGAAATCTCCTTGAAGCGCGCCATGGACTCATCCGAACCGCCATTGCGGTCAGGGTGGTGCGTCATCGCCAGCTTGCGATAGGCGGATTTCAGGCCGGCGGCGTCGATGGTCCGCTCGACCTCCAGGATTTCGTAATAGTCACGCGTCGCCATCAGGCGTTCGTCCTCTCACCTTGCCGTCTCGGGGCCCGTCGCCGGGTTGGCGGGAGCGGGCTGACCGGACTGACATGGGCGTCCGGCCCGATGATGCAAGTTTCAGAAAAAAGACCCCGCCCGTCGGCGGACAGGCGGGGCCGTTCCGGTTTCAACGCAATCAGGCGTCTTTCTTGTCTTCGTCTTCGGAGACTTCCTCGAACTCGGCGTCGACCACGCCGTCGTCGGCGGGAGCCGCTTCAGCGTCGCCTTCACCGCCCTGCTGGGCGGCGTACATGGCCTCGCCCAGCTTCATCGAGGCTTGAGCCAGGGTGTTGGTCTTTTCGCGGATGGCCTCGGCGTCGGACCCGTCCTTGGCCGCCTTGAGGTCGGCCAGGGCCGCCTCGATGGCGCCCTTCTCAGGTTCGCCGACCTTGTCGCCATGTTCGGCCATGGCCTTTTCGGTCGAGTGGATCAGGCTGTCGGCGCTGTTCTGGGCCTCGACCAGCTCCTTGCGGGCCTTGTCCGCCTCGGCGTTGGCTTCGGCTTCCTTGACCATCTTGTCGATGTCGGCGTCCGACAGGCCGCCGTTGGCCTGGATGCGGATCGACTGTTCCTTGTTGGTCGCCTTGTCCTTGGCGGTGACGTGGACGATGCCGTTGGCGTCGATGTCGAAGGCGACCTCGATCTGCGGCATGCCGCGCGGCGCCGGCGGAATGCCCGACAGGTCGAACTGACCCAGGATCTTGTTGTCCTGGGCCATCGGGCGTTCGCCCTGGAAGACGCGGATCGTCACGGCCGACTGATTATCGTCGGCGGTCGAGAAGACCTGGCTCTTCTTGGTCGGGATGGTGGTGTTGCGCTCGATCAGGGGGGTGAAGACGCCGTTCAGCGTCTCGATGCCGAGGGTCAGCGGGGTCACGTCCAGCAGCAGCACATCCTTGACGTCGCCTTGCAGAACACCGGCCTGAACGGCGGCGCCCAGAGCCACGACTTCGTCAGGGTTCACACCCTTGTGCGGCTCCTTGCCGAAGAAGGCTTTCACGGCCTCCACGACCTTGGGCATGCGGGTCATGCCGCCGACCAGGACCACTTCGTCGATGTCGGAAGCCTTCAGGCCCGCGTCGGCCAGGGCCTTCTTGCACGGCTCGATGGTGCGCTGGATCAGGTCGTCGACAAGCGCCTCGAGCTTGGCGCGCGACAGTTTGATGTTCAGGTGCAGAGGGCCAGAGGCGTTCATGGTGATGAACGGCAGATTGACCTCGTACTGGGCCGTCGAGGACAGCTCCTTCTTGGCCTTTTCGGCCTCTTCCTTCAGGCGCTGCAGGGCCAGTTTGTCGGCGCGCAGGTCGACGCCCTGCTCCTTCTTGAACTCGTCGGCGAGGTAGTCGACCAGACGCATGTCGAAGTCTTCACCGCCTAGGAAGGTGTCGCCGTTGGTCGACTTCACCTCGAAGACGCCGTCGCCGATCTCCAGGATGGAGACGTCGAAGGTGCCGCCGCCCAGGTCATAGACGGCGATCTTCTGGCCGTCGCTCTTGTCCAGGCCATAGGCCAGGGCGGCTGCGGTCGGCTCGTTGATGATGCGCAGGACTTCCAGGCCGGCGATCTTGCCGGCGTCCTTGGTCGCCTGACGCTGGGCGTCGTTGAAATAGGCCGGAACGGTGATGACGGCCTGGGTCACGGTCTCGCCGAGGTAGGCTTCCGCAGCCTCCTTCATCTTGCCGAGGGTGAAGGCCGAAACCTGTTGCGGGGAATAGTCCTTGCCGTGGGCGCGCACCCAGGCGTCGCCGGTCGGGCCCTTGATGATGTCGAAGGGCACCATCCCCTTGTCCTTGGCCACGACGGGGTCGTCATAGTTGCGGCCGATCAGGCGCTTGATGGCGAAGAAGGTGTTGGCGGGGTTGGTCACGGCCTGACGACGCGCCGGCTGGCCGACGAGGATTTCGCCGCCGTCCTGGATGGCGACGACCGAAGGGGTGGTGCGGGCGCCTTCCGCGTTCTCGATGACCTTGGGGTTCTTGCCGTCCATGACGGCGACGCACGAGTTGGTCGTGCCCAGGTCGATGCCGATGATCTTGGCCATATCTAGTCTTTCACTCCATTCCAGCGGGCGATGCGGCGGCCTTTTAAAGCGAAGCGCCGCGCGTGACCGCCCCTGTTTCAAGGGTCTTGGTCGATTATTGGGTCCCGTCCGATAGCCCCACAGGGTGCGGGGTCATCCGACGGTTGAGCCGGATATGGGAAACACCCCCCTGCCTGCAAGCCCTGAGTGTGATTCAGCCGTCAGGCTCCGTCAGGTGCGAAGTTGGCAAATCGCGGGTACAAGAAGCTCAAGCCAGCCCGGAGGGGGCTGTGTCCGTCGACTCTGGAGAGACACCCGCTATGAAACTGTTGAAGCCAGCGGCCCGCGCCGCCGTGATCGCCGCCGCTTTTGCAATGGTCGGCGCCACCACAGCCGCCGCCGAGCCGCTGATCGTGGTCGAACGCGTGGCCGCGCCCGCCGCCGCCGCCGCGCCGATGCAGTCGCGCGACAACTATAACCGTCGGGTCCGCATCCATAACCAGACCGGCTGGACCATGCTGCGCTTCTACGCTTCTGACTCGCGGGTGGATTCCTGGGAGGAGGACATGCTGGGCCGCGAAGTCCTGTCGGCGGGCGCCAGCATCATGATGAACATCGACGACGGCTCCGGCGCCTGCCTCTATGACTTCAAGGCCGAGTTCACCAATGGCGAAGTCCTGACCCGGATGAACGTCAACGTCTGCCAGATCGCCGACTACTACTACACGCGCTGATCCGGCCAGCGGGCGAGATGCAGCCGAGGGCCGCTCTACGGCTCGTCGAAAAGTCTTCCAACAGCTGTTCAGGGCTCCCGGATTGACCGGGAGCCCTTTCAGCATCCGCCTCACGCCGATCGTGAGTGGACGCTTGATGGCGGCTGGGTCAGTGTTCCGGCCTCGTCAAACGGAGACCGCCATGCCCCGACTGAACGATCCTGCCCGACTGAATAATCCCGAAGACGCGCCGACCGGCGACCTTCTCCTCAGTCGACGCACCGCGGGCGCTCTTGGCGCGGGCCTGTTCTTCGCCGGTTATGCGCCCGCCGCCTTGGCCGAACAGGCGGCGCCGGTGACGACCGCAGGCGCGGGTCTGGTCAGCGCCGATGTCAGCTATGAGGCCCCGGACGGTTTCACCCTGTCGGCCTTCACCGCCCGGCCCGAAGGCGATGGTCCCTTTCCGGTGGTGATCGTGGTGTCCGAGATTTTCGGCGTGCACGAATACATCCGCGACATCTGCCGCCGTCTGGCCAAGGCGGGCTATGCGGCCATCGCTCCGGCCTTCTTCACCCGGGTCGAAGACCCCGCGCCCCTGTCCGACATGACCCGCATCCAGCAGATCGTGGCGGCGGCGAACTATGAGCAGGTGATGGGCGATATCTCCGCCACCCTGGAATGGGCCAGCCTTCAGTCCTGGGCGAACAGCGACAAGGTCGGGATCACCGGCTGGTGCTGGGGCGGCAAGGTGGTGTGGCAGGCCTGCGCCCGTTTCGCCGTCCTGGATGCAGGCGTGGCCTGGTATGGACGGCTGGCGCCCGCCGCTGACGCCACGCCAGCCCAGCTCAGCAGCGGCCAGCCCTGGCCGGTCGATCTGGCCGACGATCTGAAGGCGCCGGTTCTGGGCCTGTATGGCGCAGCCGACCGGGGCATTCCGCTAAGCAGCGTCGAAGCCATGCGCGCCGCCCTGCAACGCAGCGGACAGGACGCCAGCCGCATCGACGTCTACCCCGACGCGCCGCACGGCTTCCACGCCGACTACCGCGACAGCTATCGCCCCGCCGACGCGGCGGACGGCTGGGCGAAGCTGCTGGCCTTCTTCGAGGCGCGGCTGAAGGGTTAGGCTTGAGTGTCTGATCCGCCCGGCGTGGCGCCGGCGGCGACATAGGCGGCGTTGCCTGCGGCGGCGCCCGAGCCCTTGGCGGCGACCACAACCATGGCCGGACGCACGGTGCGGCCGAACAGGGCGTAGCCGGCCTGAAGCGTCTGGATCACCGTGCCGCCGGGCACGGTCTCGGACGGCTGTTCCATCATGGCCTGATGGAAGTGCGGATCGAAGGGGTCGCCGGCGGCGGGCGCGACCCGCACCAGATTATTGGCCTCAAAGGCCGACAGCAGGGATTTCTGGGTCAGCTCCAGACCTGTGACCAGACCGGCCTCGCCCGCGTCGGCTTCCTTGGGGGCGGCCTGAAGGGCGCGTTCCAGATTGTCGGCCACGCCCAGCAGGTCGCGGGCGAACTTCTGGATGGCGTAGGCGCGTGCGTCGTTGTTCTGGGTCTCGGCGCGCTTCTTGGTGTTCTCGACCTCGGCCACGGCGCGCAGGGCGCGGTCCTTCCACTGGTCGCGCTCGGCGATCAGGGCGTCGACCGGGCCCAGTCCATCGTCCTGTTCCTCCGATTCCTCGGTTTCCAGGGCTTCGATGTCGTCGAATTCGTTGTCGTGGTCAGTGTTGCTCAAGGGTCTTGTCCGTCCAGCATTCGGCCCAGCACCCGGGCGGTGTAGTCCACCAACGGGATGATGCGGGCATAGTTCAAACGTGCGGGTCCTATCACGCCGATGGCGCCCAGCACCCGCTGGCGGCCCGACATATAGGGCGCCGCGATCACGGCGGAACCCGAAAGCGAAAATAGTCGTGTTTCCGCGCCGATGAAGATGCGCACCCCTTGCGCCGTCGTCACCCCGTCCAGAAGGCCGATCAGCTGTTCCTTCTGCTCCAGATCGTCGAACAGGACGCGAACCCGCTCCAGATCCTCGGCGGTCTCATGGTCGTGCAGCAGGTTGGCGCGGCCGCGCACGATCAGGGCCCGTTCGCGTTCGGCTCCGCCGGACCAGGCGGCCATGCCGTCCTCGACCAGACGGGCGGCGGCGGCGTCCAGCTCCAGACGGGCGGCGTCCAACTCGGCCCGCATCTCGCTGCGCGCCTCTTGCAAGGGGCGGCCCTTCAGCCGGGCGTTCAGGAAGTTGGAGGCTTCCTGCAACGTCGAGGGCGTCACCCCCGCCGCCAGGGGCATCAGCCGGTTCTCCACCGTGCCGTCGTCGCCGACCAGCACCGCCAGAGCCTGATCATGGCCCAGGGCGACGAACTCCACATGCTTCACCCCGGTGTCGCGCACAGGGCTGGCGACGATGCCCGCCCCGCCCGCCAGACCGGACAGCAGGATGGAGGCTTCGTTCAGCGCATCCTCAAACCCCTTGCCGCGCCCCGCGAGCCGGCCGTCGATCTCGCGCCGCTCCTCGGAGCCGATGTCGCCGATCTCCAGCAGGCCGTCGACGAACAGGCGCAGGCCCGCATGGGTCGGCACACGTCCTGACGACGTGTGCGGCGACGCCAGCAAGCCTGCCAGCGTCAGGTCCTGCATGGTGTTGCGGATCGAGGCGGGGGACAGGGCGACACCGCTCAGCGCCAGAGTCCGCGACCCTACGGGCTCGCCGGTCTCCAGATAGGATTCGACGATCCGCCTGAAAATATCACGCGCACGACCGTCCAGCGTCGTCAGGCTGGCGGAGGCCGTCGCAAACGGGGCCGGGTGGGGGGCATACAGGCTCACGCTTTCAGGATAAGCAGCCCCGCTCGAACGTTCCAAGGAAATCGCTCATGTCGTCTGCTCGCCCCTCCGGCCGCACCCCCGAACAGCTGCGCACCGTCACGCTGGAGACCGGCGTCAACCGCTACGCCGAGGGCTCCTGCCTGGTGACGTTCGGCCACACCAAGGTTCTGGTCACCGCCTCGGTCGAGGAGAAGGTGCCGGGCTGGATGCGCAACACCGGCCAGGGCTGGGTGACGGCGGAATACGGCATGCTGCCCCGCGCCACCCACACGCGCGGACGGCGCGAGGCGGCGGCGGGCAAGCAGTCGGGCCGCACCCAGGAGATCCAGCGTCTGATCGGCCGCAGCTTGCGCGCCGTGGTCGACCTCAAGGCCCTGGGCGAGCGCCAGGTGTCGCTGGACTGCGACGTCATCCAGGCCGACGGCGGCACCCGCACGGCGGCCATCACCGGCGCCTGGGTCGCCATGGCCTCGGCCTTCGACTATCTGCGCGCCGAGGGCGTTCTGAAGACCGACCCCATTCTGGACCAGGTCGCCGCCGTGTCGTGCGGCGTGTGCTCGGACCAGCCGGTGCTGGACCTCGATTATGAAGAAGACTCCAACGCCGAGGCCGATTCCAACTTCGTCCTGACCGGCGCGGGCTCGATCGTCGAGATTCAGGCCACCGGCGAGAAGCGCGGCTTCACCCGGGGCGAGTTCGACCGCCTGTTCCAGCTGGCCGAAGGCGGCTGCGCCGAGCTGTTCGCCCTGCAACGGGCTGCGCTGGGTCGCTGAGGCGGCTTTTCAGGCGCATTGGGGGTTTCAGGCGGTTCCAAGCCCGGACGAAGCGTGTCTAGAATGACGCTCGCTGCGAACGACAGGACCGTCCCATGCGTCTGACCGCCCCTCTTCTTGCTCTTTCACTGGCTCTGGCCGTCGCCGCCTGCGGTCAATCCGACCCGGCGGCCTCGCCCGCCTCCGGCGCACCTGCGCCCGCCGCCGCGCCTGCGCCGGAGATGCCGGTCGACGCCCCGCCTCAGGAAGAGATCGGTCCCGATGAAGGGGTCGAGGGCGTCGATGCCGTCCCGGGTCCGCAAGCCTCCGCCGCCTCCTGCCTGTCGGACATCGGGGCGCAAGCCTCAGCGCGTCTGGTCGAACGCTGCCGCGCCGTCAGCCCGGCCACGCGCCCGCCCTGCAACGCCGCCAACCCCTGCGCCCTGATCCAGGGCGAGATCGACCGGTCCTGCGGCCAGTACGGCCCTGGCGAGACGAAACCGGCCGAATGCGCCGCTTGATTCGGATTTCAGCGGTTTAACGGTTCCTAGACGCTGAAGTTGTATCGGTCGGGGATGACCGTTCTCCCGACCCCGCCTGACCTGCGCGCCCTGACCACCCTGCGGTTCTTCGCCGCCCTGTGGGTGGTGCTGTTCGCCGCCTGGCCGCATCTGGACGTGGCCTTCACGCCCAATGTCGTGGCCAAGGGCTATCTGGGGGTCGAGACCTTCTTCATCCTGTCCGGCTTCATCCTCAGCCATGTCTATCTGGAGGCGGCGGGGACGAAACGCTTCTCATACGGCGGTTTCCTGTGGGCGCGGATCGCGCGGGTCTATCCGCTGCATCTGGCCACCCTGTTCGGCATGATCGCCCTGGGACTGGCGGCCACCGTCGTCGGCATCACCGTCAGCGACACGCTTCTGGACTGGCGCTCCCTGCCGGCCCACCTGACCCTGACCCAGGCCTGGGGCCTTGCCTCCGGGGCCGCCTTCAACCACCCCTCCTGGTCGATCTCGGCGGAGTGGTTCGCTTATCTCAGCTTCCCCGCCTTCGCCTTCGTGGCCTGGCGGCTGCGGAACCGGCCCGTGCTGGCGACGGTTCTGGCGGCGGCCTTCGCCCTGGCCGTCTATGCGGCTTTCCAGCCCCTGGCCGGCTTCTCCCTGACCGAGGCGACCTTCCGCTGGGGCGCGCTCAGGATCGTGCCCTGCTTCGCCCTCGGCTGCGCCTTGTATCTGGTCCACCGCCGCCGGACCCTGCCCTACGCCCGCAGCTTCGCCGTGTTGTGCGCCGTCGGCATGGCGGTCAGCGCCTCCATGCTGTGGTGGGATCCGATCACCGTCCTGTTCGCCGGGGGGCTGATCCTGTCGCTCGGCTCGGTGTCTAACGCCGAGGGCGGCGTTTTCGCGTCGAAGCCCGGCGTCTATCTGGGCGAGATCAGCTACTCCATCTACATGGTCAATGCGCCGGTCCTGCTGGTCGGGGTCAATCTGGCGGCGCGCGCGACCGGAGCCGATGACAAACTTCACGTCTTTGTGTGGTTGGCGGTCGTGGCCCTGATTCCGTTGGTCGCGGCGGGAACCTATCATCTGATCGAACGCCCGGCCCGCAAGGCCTTGCGCGGCGTGGCCGACCGACGCGCGGCCCGTTCCGCCGCGGCGAAAGCGCACACGGAAAAATCCGAAGGAAGTCTTCAACCTTCGGAGACTATCGGTTAGGGCTGGTTACAGTCAGTAACAATGCAGAGTCCGATCATGCTGAAACGCCTCTCGGCCGCCCTGGTTGCATTGACCCTTGGTTTTTCGGCCATGGTCTTCGCCCCCCCCGCTCAGGCCGCAGAGCCGTACTGGCAGTGTGTCACCTTCGCCCGCATGTTCTCGGGCATCAACATCTTCGGCGACGCCCTGACCTGGTGGGGCAAGGCTCAGGGCCATTATGAAACCGGCGCCCGCCCGCAGACCGGTTCGGTCCTGGCCTTCCGTCCCAGCGGCCGCATGAGCCGGGGCCATGTTGCCGTCGTTTCTGAAATCGTCACTGACCGCGTGATCCGCGTCACCCACGCCAACTGGGGCGGCAGCCGCGGCAAGGTCGAGGAGAACGTCACCGTCGTCGACGTTTCGGCGAATGGCGATTGGACCGCGGTCAAGGTCTGGTACAATCCGATCAATGACCTGGGCACCTCCGTCTATCCGACCTACGGATTCATCTACAAGGACCGGCCGTCCTCCGAGGGCGTGCTCATGGCCTCCGTGCCCACCGTTTCGGGCCAGAACTGACCGGGCCATGCGCCCGCCGCTTTCATGATCCGCCTTTATCGCCGTGGCCAGACGGCCTGCGAACCTGTTGACCTCAGCCCCGACACGGCCCTGCCGGACGACGCCGTCTGGCTGGACCTGATCTCGCCCTCGCGCGACGAGGAGCTGACGGTCGAGCGCCTCATCGGCCTGTCGGTGCCCACCCGCGAGGAAATGGCCGAGCTGGAGGCGTCCAGCCGCATCTATCGTGAAGGCGGCGCCACCTACGCCACCGCCGACCTGATCACCCGCGGCGACGAAGACATTCCGGGCATAGAGCCCGCCACCTTCATCCTGACCGCAGGGCCGCTGGTCACGGTGCGCTACGCCAACCCGCGCCCCTTCGCCATGGTCGAGGAGAAGATCCTGCGCGACCATGGGCTGTGCAGCACCGGCGCCGATCTGTTCCTCAATCTGATGGAGGCGGTGATCGACCGCGTGTCCGACATCCTGTCGCACAACGCCTCGAACGTCGAAGCGGTGGCGCACCACGTCTTTTCCGGCGGCAAGACGGTCGGGTTCGAGAAGCTGATCACCAGCCTGGGCCGCAGCCAGCTGGCCAACGGCCGCGTCGAACAGAGCCTGGCCGGCCTGGTGCGCATCTTCGCCTTCATCGGCCTGGACGAGCGGCTGGCGGGCACGGAGGCTAAGGCCCATCTGCGCTCCCTGACCCGCGACGCCGAAAGTCTGGTGCTGCACAACCAGTCGGTGGCGTCCTCGATCAATTTCCAGCTGTCGGCGGCGCTGGGGCTGATCAACATCGAACAGTCGTCGATCATCAAGATCTTCTCGGTGGCGGCGGTCGCCTTCCTGCCGCCGACGCTGATCGCCTCCATCTACGGCATGAACTTCGCCCACATGCCGGAACTGTCCCAACCCTGGGGCTATCCTCTGGCGGTCGCGGCCATGGTGCTGTCAGCGATTTTGCCCTTGGCCTGGTTCAGGCATAAGGGGTGGCTCTAGGAGATATTCGCCATGCGCCTGACCGTCATCGCACCTGTCATCGCTGCTGTGTCAGCGTTCGCCCTGTCCGCCTGCTCCAATCCGGAAACGGCGTCAGCGCCTGCTGAACCCGCCGCTGCTCCCGCCGCAGTCCTGTCCGGGGTGGACCTGACGCAGCCGGTGCGCGCTCTGGGCACGGAGCCGTTCTGGAGCGTCGAACTGACCGCCGACCATCTGGCCTACACCAGCCCCGAAGGCGAAGAGACGGCGCCGCGTCCTGAAACCGTGGTGCAGGGCACGGTGGCCACCTTCGAGGGCGAGACCGACAAGGGATCGACGCTAAGCCTGACCCTGACGGCCACGGAATGCTCAGACGGGATGAGCGACCGCACCTATCCCCTGACCGCCATCGTCAAGCTGGGCGACCGGCTGCTGACGGGGTGCGCCGCCTCGACCGCCGCCATCATGAGCGCGGGCGAAAGCGGACCGGTGGTCTGATCTAGGAGACTGGCGGGCCTTCACGCAGCCCGCGCAACGCCGCCAACCGGGCGAAGGCCAGGGTCAGGGCCTTGCGCCGCGCAGGGGCCAGAGGCGTCGTCGGCGCCTCGCGCACCACCGCCCCGCCAAAAGCGTCGGCGACGATCAGGCCCGGTTCGTCCGCCAGAACGTCTTGCGGAAACTCAGGGGCGACGGCGAAGAAGAAGGCGTCGCAGAAGGGGCCGTATTCGCCCCATTTCCGGTCGGTCCGATAGTCCTCCACACCGGACTTCACCTCGCAGATGACGATGTCGCCGCGTCGGCCCAGGGCCATGACGTCGGCGCGCCGCCCGTTGGGCAGGCAGACCTCCATCAGGGGCGCATAGCCCATGTCGAGCAGCAACCGCGCCGCGCCGCGCGTCACCGCCTCAGTCGTCGCCGGGCGGCTGAACACCAGTTCGATCGTCAGGTCGGCGGCGGGCATGACGCCTTATGTTCCGTCAATGTTCTGTTTTCAAGCCTTCACACATGCCTTGCCGAGGCATGCTACAGAGGAGACGCGGGGGCGCCTCAGTGAGCTTGTTCATGTCTGAAGATCCCACGGCGAAACGCAATCGCGGCGACCGCAAAGGGCTCTGGTTCCTGGGCGGGCTGGCGGCTCTGGTCTTGATCCTGGTGGTCGCCGTCCTTCTGAAACCGAAACCCGCCGCCCCGGATCCCGCCGCCGTGGCCGCGATTCTGGAAGCGGATCAGGAGCGGGTCGACCGCCCCCGCCCGCCTATGGACGCCGTGTCGGCCCCTGCGACGACGGGCGCGCCCGCTACAGAATGAACCGGCTCAGGTCGGCGTCGCGGGCCAGGTCGCCGATGCGTTCACGCACGCGCTCGGCGTCAAAGGTGACGGTCTGGCCGGTCAGATCGGAAGCCTTGAAACTGGTCTCCTCCAGCACCCGCTCCATCACGGTCTGAAGGCGGCGCGCGCCGATGTTCTCAATGGTCGTGTTGGCCGCCACGGCGGCGTCGGCCATGGCCTCCACGGCGTCCGGGGTGAAAACCAGTTCGACGCCTTCCGTCTCCAGAAGCGCTTGGTTCTGACGGATCAGGTTGGCTTCCGGCTCGGTCAGGA
>Ga0308158_10002498_pt1 | contig 17289 bp, 12 predicted proteins | sample PhyBR2_FD_201038 | JGI IMG/M metagenome (GOLD analysis project Ga0308158, IMG submission 201038) | Phyllosphere microbial communities from UC Gill Tract Community Farm, Albany, California, United States - DLSLB.R2 | ecosystem: Host-associated > Plants > Phyllosphere > Unclassified | place: USA... | reverse complement strand
TCATGTTCCAAATTGCTGGATAAAGAACCTGACTTTGTGACCACTGAAAACTATTTTCGAAATGAAAGCGAATTGATGAACAGCCTCAATGGCGTTTACAACAGACTCATCGATACCTATGGGCGCATGTATAGTCGAGGGCTTTTCAGTTATTTTGTCGTGAGTGACGAAGCCTATTTCAAGAATATATCAATCAACAATATTCGAGTGATGGTCATGGACGCTGCTGATCTGGACATTACTAGATTGTGGGAGACTTTATACGAAGGGATAAATCGGACAAATTTATTATTGGAAAATGTCGATCGCGTAGAGATGGATGTCACCAAGAGAAACGCCATCAAGGGAGAAGCACTCTTTATGCGTGGATACTACTATTATCTCTTGACCGATTTCTTTGGAAAAGTACCTTTAAAACTGTCCTCTACACAATCTCCCAACGACCCTTATCCCGCTCAGGCTACACTGCCCGCTTTGTATGCACAAATTGTGAAAGATATGCAAGAAGCAGAAAATTTGGTCCACGAAAGCGATGTCGTAGCCAACGAAAGAGTCTCCAAAACAGCCGTTCAGGCCGTACTGGCCCGTGTGTTCTTAAAAATGGCCGGACAGCCTCTTAATGACCGCTCTCGTTATCAGGATGTTATCGAATATACGGATAAAGTGATTGCTTCAGGAAAGCATCAGCTCAATCCCAATTACAAGCAAATATTTATCAATCATTCACAAGATATCAACGAACCGAAGGAATGCCTTTGGGAAGTTGGCATGTTTGGAAATAAGATTGGTAACATCGATCAGGCTGGTATGGTTGGGATCGAAAATGGCATAGAATGTCCTGATGAACGTATTGGATATTCAGGCGGAGCCATGCGGGTTACAGCCAAATTATACGATCTATTTGGTCAGAAAGATACAATGCGGCGCGATTGGAGTATCAGCCCCTATCGATTTGTAACTACTGCAGGGGTTACGCAAAAGCAATATTATAGCACAGCTCAGCTTTACGAACGAAACCCCGGAAAATGGAGACGGGAATATGAGGCCGGTACCAAAGTGAGGAGTGCCAATTCGACCAATTTTCCAATTATAAGATATAGCGATGTCTTGCTGATGAAAGCAGAAGCAGAAAATGAGGTCAATGAATCCCCCACAACAGCAGCCTACGAAGCACTTAATCAAGTTCGTAGGAGAGCTTTTGGTAAGGCATTAAATGAGGTCAATGGAGCTAGTGATGCGCCGATCGGAATGGATAAACTAGCCTTTTTAGACTACATACGCGACGAGCGCCTGCGTGAATTTTGTTTCGAAGGTACCCGTAAGCATGATCTGATTCGTTGGGGCATTTACGTGCCCATTATGAATGCCTTGGGACGTGAAATTTCGGTCAATGCACCCGCTGCACACCGATATGGCGGTAATGCTGGCCTGAATACGACAGAGAGAAACGTGCTGTTTCCCATACCAAACACAGAAATAACCATTAATAAACAGATTATTCAAAATCCGGGTTGGTAAATCTGGTGGATCATAAAATAAATAGATGAAGATGAAAATAGTGATAATATATCTCATGCTGGCCATTTTGTGCGTCAGTTGCATGAAAGAAGATATCGCCAGTGCCGATATGGAGGTCAGGACAGATGCCGCTAGTTACAAGGTTGGCGACACCGTTGTCTTCCGATTTGAGGGTGCTCCAGACAATATTGTATTCTATTCTGGAGAGAACGGGCACAACTATGAACTGAAGGATCGTCTTTATGCGGATAACGATTTACAGGTGGATTTCAAAACACTTGTCCAATGGGGTGTTATTTATGACAACCTAAAATTATTGGTTTCCAATGATTTTACCGGAATATACACAAAAGAAGAGATCGGCAAAGCCACGTGGACCGATATTTCCGAAAAAGCCACTTTCTCCACTGGTCAAGACAATACACCTTCTGGAATCGTAAGCCTGAAATCATATCTCAGTCCAGTTGATACGGCATCACTTTATCTGGCATTCCGATACACAGACGCTCAAAAGGCCCAACAAAATAGATGGGTCGTTCGCAGTTTTAATGCGGTAAAAGTATCACCTGAGGGCGTGCAGACTAATGTTGCCACGATATCCAATGCGGGCTGGAATGCCGTAAGTTTTCTAAATGACAGTAAGGTATGGACCATTTCCGCAACACAGCTATTGATGCATGGCGGTGTTGCATCCGATACCGACAATAATGATTGGGTGATTACCAAAGGCTTTAAAGTAAGGGAGTCCATCGCGGACAAAGGCGTAGCACTAAAAAACATCAGCTCAAACCTGCGGGAATACAAATATGTATACAAAACTCCCGGAGTCTATAAAGCCGTGTTTGAAACCTCCTCCGTGTGGTACAGTGGCCGCAAAGAAGGGTACGCCGAAGTAACAATTAATATCCAGCCATGATTGATATGCAGCTGTTAACTAGAAGATACGGTCATTGCGACGGATTATGGAGGACGATGATAATACTGCCATTGCTTTGCTTTGCGAGTGTTTTCGCACAAAGCAGGGCTGATGTGAGCTTGAAAAATAGTAAGCTACAACTGATCTGGCGTGAGGGTAAAAATGGCTATCAGCTTCAATCCCTCGCTTTGAAAGATGGAGCGGGGCAAAAGGAGTATTTAACGATGGCTGCGCAGCAGCGAACGATCCTTTACGCAAAAAATAAGCCGCTGGACAGATCGACAATTGTTTATGATCATGCTGGGAAGCTTATTCACTTCCCCGATTCTCAATATCGCTATGTGATTCCAGTGTGGTCACAGAGTTTGTCACCTGTGAGCCTGAATACTGCAGGTGAAGTATGGCACTATCAACCGACTGCAGTGACTTCAACTTCACCCTCGGGGCTGAGATTTCAATACGAAAACGAAAAAATTGCCCTGTCCGAAGAATGGAACCTTGATCCGGATCAGACGCATGATATCCGTGTAAAGATAACTTTAAAGGCGAAAGAAAACGGTTATTATTCTTTGTCCACGCCATCACTGGCGATTGCCGATCGCCAGCAGTTTCAGTGGGCGGTGATTCCGGGATTATTCCAAGGAGCGGCGCTCAATCCTGACTTTGTGGATGCCTACGCTTACGGACACGGTATCCCGGATCGTCCGGTCATCGTCCGCGAACGTACTGTCTCCACCTTAGCTTCGCTATTGACCACGCAATCTGGAGTGACCTTAGCAACCGTGGCCGAACCCGGAACAGCAAGGGACCCTTGGTCAAAAGATACAAAGACACATTCAGACTGGAAGCTCGGATTGTCATTGATGAACCGAAATAAGGAGCTAACACCGACACTCTATCACCCGGTACTAGGTGAGGAGGGGTCCTATTTGAAAGAAGGACAAGAGATAACATTTTCTTTTCGCTATACAATTCAGAGAACTTCTTGGTATAATGTACTGGGGCATGCGATAAAAGATGTTTATAAGTTTAGTGATTTTTTAAAACTGAAAGAAACAAATCGCTCCTTAACGGATCGTCTTTACGCGATGTATGATTATGTCATTGCCGATAGCACCTCCAAGTGGCGGACAGCAAACTATAAGAATGCGGTAATCGGAGCCCAGGATTATCTGGGGGGAGTATACGGGGCTGAGAAAGATGCCATGAAAAACTCCGATTACGGTGCCATGTGGATGCTGGCTACGCTGACCGGAGATAACAAACTGAAGCAACAGCGACTACCGGCAGCCTTAAACTTCAAGTTGCAACAACAGCAACAGCAACCGGGATTCTTTTATGGATCAGCCGCAGGACAGTATTTCCTATATCGCAGTCAACGGTTTACCGAAGAATGGGGGCCCTATAGCGAACCCATTGGTACCAGCTATTACATGTTGATGGATATCGGTAATATATTACTTTTTGAGCCAGATCGCTCTGATCTTAAGCAAGCGTTGCGCAAAGCCGCAGATTGGTTGTTGTCCAAAATGCATCCCGATGGGCATTGGGAGGTTGCCTATGATAATAAGACCGGTAGCGCCATGTTTGAGGATGTATCTGATCTTCGGCCAACATTTTATGGACTATTGGTTGCGCATCAGTTGTTAAAGGACGAAAAATATAGAGAAGGAGCAATCAAAGCCGCAAACTGGTTTGTCAGACACGCAGTGGAAAAAGGATGGTTCCTGGGAGTTTGTGGCGATACGCGATTTGCACCTGATTTTGCAACGGCACAGTCTATACAGGCCCTCCTTGATATGTATACATTGACCGGCGATCTACGCTATCAGACAGCAGCCTCTCAGGTCGCGAAATATTATACAACATCAATCTATACACACCCCATCCCCACTCGGGAGGTTAAGCATGTGAATGGTATCGATCGTCAGGATTGGGAGATTAGTCAAGTGGGGTTGGGATTTGAACATGGCGGTATTATGGGGTCTGCAAATCATCATGGTCCTATTTTGCTGTCGAGTCATGCGGGGCTGTTTGTAAGACTGTATGCACAGACGAAAGACAGCTTATTGTTGAATATGGCAAGAGCCGCTGCCTGGGGACGGGATGCATTTGTGGATGCAAATACCGGGGTTGCTTCTTACTATTGGGATGCGATGAATAAAGGGGCAGGGCCATTCCCGCATCATGCCTGGTGGCAATTGGGATGGATTACCGATTATCTGCTCTCCGAAGCAGCGGTTCGTTCCAATGGTAACATCTCCTTTCCGAGTGGATTTATAACACCTAAAGTAGGGCCACATCGCAGTTATGGTTTTGAAAAAGGGAGCATATTCGGCAAGCCTGTTGATCTGAAAATGAAAAAAGGGCTTATCAGCCTGGATAATGCACATATAGACTACATTCTTGCTACCAACAGCGACAATAAAGAGCTCTATGTTGTTTTGCTGAACAATAGCGTGGATCCACAACAGGCTAGGCTGAAATTAGATGCAAGCCATTCCCGGGATCTGTTTGGGCTAGTTCAGAAGGACGCCTATCTTCTCAATTCCGACGGGACGGATGAGATGCGGATGGCAGCATCCTCAGACTGGAAAATTTCCCTGCCGGCAACAGGGCTAAAAATAATGAAAATCAGTTATCAATAACCATTTAAACAACCAATAACATGAATAGCAACATGAAACAGAAAAAAAAATACTGGATTATATCCATATTCTTTGGAATGATGTTTACGGTCTTAAGTTGTACTGGAGTCGAAAAGAGTTTACAGGCAAATGAAACACAGGTAGAAAATAAGCTTGCACGAATGGCATCTACTACCGGACAGTTAGATTCACCCATGGTGAAAAGTCTGGCTTATCAGGTGATCGTCAACAACGATACCCTGGACGTATGGCAAGAAACCTGTTATGATCTGGCTGAAAATGGAGGGCAGACCGATGTACATACCGCTTTATTTACGTATGTGCCAGGTACTCAGGTCAAGATTATTTGCAGCAGTTCTTTCTCAAATTTTACGCTGTCACCCAAAAGGTTGGATATACCGGTTACCAAGAACGGAAATGAATTGACGTTTACCATCCCGGAGTACTACAATTATGCCTTGGCTATCCCAGGTCGTGCGCCCTTACTTTTGTTTGGATCTCCGGATTACAGCGCCTATAAACAGGGGGCAGTTGTTTTTGCCAAGGGAATCCATCATGGTGTAAATGGAGTTTTTAAACTTGAATCCAATAAAACCTATTATTTAGAAGAAGGGGCGATTCTCAGGGGAAAAGTATTGATAGAAAACGTATCCAATGTCAAATTGATCGGTCGGGGCTATATTGATGATCGCACCGCTCCTGTAGCGGGAAATTTTGTTAAGGTCTACCGTAGTCAGCATGTGGAACTTCGGGGATTTGGCGTCCGGCATGCGGCTTTAGGCTGGCAAGTAGATATGGTCAATTCGTCGAATGTGGATGTGTCCCATCTCAACCTGTTGAGCTTTGGGCAGAACAATGACGGTTTGGATTTGGGCTCAGGATGTCAAGATGTGCATTTCTCCCATTGCTTTATCGGATCAGGAGATGATGGTTTTGGTTGGCATGCAACAAATGCAGCTGCAGATGGTGAAACACCGCTTTTAAATTGTCATGCCCACGACTGCATGATCTGGAAAAACCAGGTAGGCGTGGGTATCCGCATAGGATCTTCCTTGGAAACCAGTAGTGTCGAACAGCTCACCTTTAAAGATATTGATATCGCCAAAATGGCCTGGGGTGGTCATTCGGTAGCGATCCCACATTCAGACTGGGCGGATGTTAAGAATATCACGTTTGAGGGCATCCGTGATGAGACCTCTGGAAATACCCGATTTGTACTGATGTATATTAAGCAAAATGCAAACTCAAATCCGGTGTATAGGCCCGGGACTATTTCTGATATTCGATTTATTGATTGCGTCAGCAGTGCGACGGCAGCAATTTTCGAGGGCTATGACGCCGATCACATGATTAAGGACGTGACCTTCAAAAACGTAAAAGTCGGAGGTAGGAATATGTTGCAGTCTGATATCGTAGCGAATTCCTTTACCTCGAATATCACCGTCGTGAATTGATGCTCAACTAATTTATGATCACTTAAATCAACGAGATGCGTACATATCAATCAGTTATAACTTTCCTATTGGTTTTTTTAATAATGACCGATCTGGGGGCGCAGAATAGTGTGGAGCTCAACAAGATTGCAGCCTCACAAGGTGCCGCTTCGCAACTGTTATTTTCTGTGGATCTGGCGAAAGAAGAACTTATTGCGCCTGGTGATTTTAAGCGTGATGATGAGTGTGTCGTGCGTGGTGGTATGCCTAATTTTTTTGCCAAGGTCAGCAAGGGGCAGGATGTAACAGTAGCATTCATCGGTGGAAGCCTGACACAAGCCAATTATTGTTACCGGATGCAGATTTCAACTTACTTGCAGGCACGCTATCCATCCACCAGATTCAAGTGGGTCAATGCTGGCGTATCCGGAACAGGTACGGACTTGGGATCTTTTAGAATCAGGGAGCAGGTATTATCGCACAATCCCGATCTGGTCATCATCGATTTTGCAGTCAATGGCGCCTATGCTGCAGGTATGGAAGGTATGGTCAGGCAGATTATCCAACATGATCAGCATACCGATATCTGTTTAATCTATGCCATCTTGGCTGCACAGACCAAGGTATATAATAATGGAAAGATACCGCCACATATTGAAGCTTTGGAAGCATTGGCCAATCATTACAGTATTCCTACAATACATTTGGGAATGGAGATTGCGCGCTTGGAATCTCAGGACAAGTTGTTGTGGAAGGGAGATGTAGATTATGCAGGCGATCGTATTTTATTTTCTACGGACGGAATCCACCCGCTGAAAGCCGGTGGTGATCTTTACGCTGCAGCCATTGCCCGTGGGATTGAGAAGATGAAAGGACCTTCACAAATGGAGATACATCCATTGCCTCAGCCGCTGATATCTGATGAGTGGGATATCGCAGGGATGTACATACCCACCGATCTTGCTGATTTTGATGTTAAATGGACCGCGTTTCCTACAGAAGGATCTAAATTAAGGGCCTTCAATGGATGGTTTGACAGCTTGATGGTCGCTAATGAAAAAGGCGCGCGCTTTTCATTCACTTTTGAAGGTGATCTATTTGGCCTGTTTGACATAGGTGGGCCAGAGGTGGGGCAGCTTGAAGTATGGGTAGATGGTCATCAGATAGGGCTCCATAAATCGCAGTCCGGAGGATTTCAACCTTATCAAATGGCGGCAGAGAATCACGACAATATCCTGTTGAATCGATTTAATACATACTGTAATAACCGATATCGAGGTCAATATGATGTGATCAAGGTACCCAAAGGAAAGCATGAAGTCAGTTTTCGTATATCGCCATTGAGAGCGGATAAAAAGATGATATTGGGTCCGTCCCAACAAGAAGATATTGACCGGCATCCTGCGAAATACGATTCATCCAAGATTTATTTAGGACGGATACTGTTACGTGGCAAACCAATTTTAAAGACTACTGGAAAAGAAAAAGGATGAAACGGCCGAAGGGCGCATGACCGAGTGTACCGAACGATTGAGCTTACGAACACCTTAAAAACCAATTTAAAGAGTAAACGAGCTCATGAATATCATTGAAAATAAATACTAATGAAGAGTGCCTTGGTTAAAGAATAATTGATGAACAAATAATTTAAACGGATGAAAATAACTCAGCTACTAAAGCGATTAAACTGCCTGTTACTCTGTTTGGGTATGACATACACTTATGCCCAATCTGTATTGACGCAACAGCAGAAATGGGAGCAAAAGATACAACGTTACGAACGTCTGGATGCGCAAAATCCACCGCCCAAAAACGTCATTCTTTTTGTTGGTAGTTCGACCATCGAAAATTGGAAAACGTTAACGGATGATTTTGCAGGGCAGGCTGTACTGAATAGAGGAGTATCCGGCACCAAGACAGTGGATCTTTATACCTATAGAGAACGGTTGATTACGCCATACGATGCAAAGCAAATTTTTATTTATGAAGGCGACAATGATATTGGACTTCGTTGGTCGACAGACCGCATTGTTGAACAGTTCGCTGCCTTATTTGGTGCAATAAGAAAGTCGAAACCGCATGCCGAAATAATCTATATATCCATCAAGCCCTCACCACGCCGATTGAAAGATAAAATACAGATCGAAGAGGTTAATGCTAGAATTAAACAATTTATGGAGCAGCAGCCCAATACCGGATATGCTGATGTTTATGCCCGGATGCTGGATGCCAATGGTGATTTAATACCAGCATATTATCGCGCGGACGGGCTGCACCTTACTGCCGAGGGATACCATATTTGGAAAGATGTGATATCCAAATTTATAAAATAGGTGGATGTACCCAGGAATAATTAAATAATAAATTGAATTACAAAAAGGATAAAAAAGAAAGAATATATGATTTATAGTAAGGGAGGAGCCTCCAGGACGTTGAAGAAAGAAGTTATTGCCGCAGATCTCGTAGTTGTTGGCGGTGGGATGTCTGGCGTGTGTGCTGCGATTACGGCAGCCAGGCAAGGTATGCGTGTCATCTTGGTGCAAGATCGCTCTGTACTCGGGGGGAACGCCTCCAGTGAGGTGAGGTTGTGGATATTGGGCGCCACTTCCCATATGGGTAACAACAATCGTTGGAGTCGGGAAGGTGGTGTTATTGACGAGATATTGGTTGAAAATGTGTATCGCAATCCGGAGGGCAATGCTGTTATATTGGATATGATTCTACTCGACAAGGTAAAGCAAGAGGCCAACATTCGATTGTTGCTCAATACCAGTGTCTACGAAGTCCATAAGGAAGCTGGTGATCGTATAAAATCTTTGAGCGCTTTTTGCAGCCAGAATTCAACACAATATGAGCTATTGTCATCCTTATTTTGTGATGCATCCGGAGACGGGATAGTCGGCTTTTTATCTGGAGCAGCTTTCCGTATGGGCGCTGAACCCCGTGAAGAGTTTGATGAGGCCATGGCGCCAGATACTTCGTATGGTGAGCTATTGGGGCACACGCTCTATTTCTATACCAAAGATGTCGGAAAGGCGGTGTCTTATACAGCCCCGGCTTTTGCGATGGATGTCACCAAAGAAATACCGAGATTCAAAAACTTCAATGCCAAAGAACATGGATGCAAGCTGTGGTGGGTGGAATACGGCGGGCGTTTAGATACCGTACACGATACCGAAGAGATCAAGTGGGAACTTTGGAAAGTCATCTATGGCGTATGGGATTATATCAAAAATTCCGGACAATTTCCCGAAGCCGATACCTTGACATTGGAATGGGTTGGAATGGTTCCCGGAAAACGAGAAAGCCGTCGGTTTGAAGGTGATTATATCTTGACACAGAAGGATGTGATCGAGCAGCGTCAACATCCGGATGCTGTTGCCTACGGCGGGTGGTCCATTGATCTGCATCCTGCAGATGGAGTGTTTAGCGAGCGTCAGCCGTGCAATCAATGGCATAGTAAAGGAGTATTTCAAATACCTTATCGTTGTTTATATAGTCATAACATCGAAAATCTCTTTTTGGCAGGTCGTCTTATCAGTGTATCCCATGTCGCATTTGGAGCTACTCGGGTAATGGCGACATGTGCTTACGTTGCACAAGCTGTGGCGATGGCTGCAAAACTATGTATTCAGCAGCAGCTTTTACCAAGAGAGATCGGTCAGCCAGGTTATATGAAGGAATTACAAAAAGAACTGCAGCGATCCGGTCAATATATTCCTGGTTTTCATTTAACCGATAGCAGGGATCTGGTACAGCAGGCCGAACTAACCTCTTCGAGCAGCCTGGACTTTAAGGGATTTTCCAAAGAGAATATGCTGTGGAAAACCCTTAATATAGCTGCTGCACAACTTATTCCTGTCACTGCCGGTAGCTTGCCCATCTTTTTTTTGGATATTGAAGCTACACAGACAACAGTATTGGACGTGGAGCTGAGGGGTAGCGATAGGAAAGGTGGTTTCACGCCAGACCGGGAGCTGGCGAAAATGCAAATTCGTGTAAAACCGGGCTTCCAGACAGTAACACTGGATTTTGGATTGGAGATAAATGAGGATCAGTATATCTTCCTCACATTTCTCCAAAACGAGCATGTTCGCTTGGCCTATGCCCGTCAACGGGTATCCGGATTACTATCCGTTTTTAATGGCGTGAACAAAGCTGTTTCAAACAATGGGAAACAGGCAGCACTGCCGGGATCTGGAGTAGATTCATTTGAATTTTGGACGCCACAACGTCGCCCCGAGGGACATAATCTCGCCATTCAGCTAACATCGGGCCTATCGGTCTTTGGAGTCGAAAATGTGCGTAATGGCATAGACCGACCAACAATTCGTCCGAATGTCTGGGTCGCCGCTACTGACGATAAGCAGCCGATGATTTCAGTTAAATGGAGGCAGAAACAGCACATTAGAAGGATCGAAATTAATTTTGATACCGATTGGGATCATGCGATGGAGTCTGTATTAATGACCCATCCCGAGACCGTTATGCCATTCTGTGTGCGGAATTATAGCATTGAAGATGGAAATGGGAAGACTATTTATACACAGCGGGACAACTTTCAGACCAGAAATGTGATTGAACTTCCGGAATCCTGTGTTACAGACCAGCTGATTATATCTCTTGAGCACCCTTCTGCGGAAGTGCCAGCAGCCATCTTTGCTATTCGGTGTTATGCATAGTCTTTAAAATGATAATATTCAGTAATTTAATGTTTGATACAAGATGATAGATACAGTAGTTATAATCGTTTTTTCGGTATTCATAATGCTTGTCGGGATAAGCTTCTCACGAACTGGAAGAAACCTAAAGTCCTTTTTTGCTGGCGGTGAATCCGTGCCCTGGTTTATAGGAGGGATGTCCCTGTTCATGAGCTTTTTTTCAGCCGGAACTTTTGTTGCATGGGGCTCCATAGCCTATAGCCATGGCTGGGTAGCAATTACCATTCAGTGGACTATGTGTATAGGCGGACTGATAACAGGACTTTACCTAGCTCCTAAATGGAAGGCGACAGGAAATCTTACGGCAGCCGAGTTTATTAAGGAGCGTCTGGGGAGTGCTGTGCAGAAATGTTACATCTACGTCTTTATGGTCGTATCGGTATTTCTCAAAGGGTCGGTCTTGTATTCGGTGGCCAAACTTGTTTCCGAATCGTTGGACTATCCTTTGATACCAGTTACCATCGTTTTGGGGATCTTAATGATTGCTTATACGGCCATCGGAGGGTTGTGGGCAGTAATGGTGACAGATATTCTACAATTTGTTGTCCTGACAGCAGCCATCGTGATTGTCATTCCATTGGTTTTTGAGGAAGTTGGGGGTGTGCAGTCCTTCTTGGATAAAGTGCCGGATGATTTCTTCAATGTTGTCAACGGTGAGTATACTTGGGGATTTATTGTAGCTTTTGCTTTATATCATATTTTTTATATCGGAGGTAATTGGACATTTGTACAGCGCTATACAAGTGTTGATACACCCCGGTCAGCATCCAAAGTTGCTTATTTATTTGCTGCCTTATACATCGCTAGCCCGATTTTGTGGATGATACCGCCCATGGTTTACAAGGCGATCAATCCGGATTTGACCGGCTTGGCGACAGAGACGGCTTACATTATGGTTTGTAAGCAGGTGCTCCCTGCAGGATTGCTTGGATTGATGCTCACAGGAATGTATTTCTCTACATCGGCATCCGCAAATACAGCCTTGAATGTTGTATCAGCTGTTTTTACGAACGATATTTATAAGGGAACGTTAAACCCGCAAGCATCGGAAAAAAAACTGATGTTTATCGCCCGTGCATCATCCTGGTTTTTTGGGTTTTTTATGATTATTGTTGCACTGATCGTGCCACTGATCGGAGGAATCGTAGAGTTTACTTTGAGTATAGGCGCCATTACAGGAGGACCGTTGTTGGCACCGCCGATATGGGCCTTATTCTCAAAGCGGTTGACAGGTAAGGCTACAGTATATATAACAGCCGTCAGTTTAAGCGTAAATCTTCTGTTTAAAATTGTTTTTCCTTTATTGATAGACTATAAACTTAGCAGAGCCAATGAGATGTTGCTTGGTGTTATGCTACCCTTTGTTTTGTTGGCTTGTGTTGAATTGTATGCAAAGTCACGTGGACAGGTAAGTTCAGAATACCTTTCGCTCAAGCTAACTAAAGCCGCGCGCAAGGAAGCTATACAGCAAATAGATAAAGAAGAAGAAATCGCGTTAAAAAACCAGAATAAATTTGGATTGAAAATGATTGCATTTTCGCTCACCTTTATTGCGTTGTTACTGTACGTATTGTGCTTTTTCTTTGCAGGCGGTTCTCCATTGGTTGGCGGAATTGCCACGGTAATACTTATCAGTGCGTTAATTCCATGGCGAGCAGCCAATAGAGTTTTTATAAATCGGGTTTAAATTGATGTTAATGTAGCAAGTTTTTTGTAAGATCAATACTCAAAAATCAACACATATTACGTGCAAGGCTTTGCTTTCTTAGTGTTTTTTAACTTTATAATGCTTGTAAACCCGCTATTAAACAGTTAAATTGCTTAAAATTTATTGTCAATTAGAATATAAACATAAATAAGATGAAAAGAAATACTGCTTTTCTTTTAGGGATTTTAGCTTCTTGCGCATTGCCACAAGTGATTTCTGCTAAACCACTCGCAAAAGAATATGTACATTACGGGCAAGAAGTTGAAGGAAAAGAGTTGATCGGGCGCTGGGATATTGAAGTCGACGTCAATGGTACACCGGCACCTTCCTGGCTTGAAGTGAAATTGTCAGGCTACAAGACTTTGGTAGGCCACTATGTAAGTACTTCAGGAAGTGCACGGCCTGTTTCACAGGTCTTTTATGAAAATGGAAAGTTCAAATTTGCGATACCACCACAATGGGAAGGCGGAAAGATGAATCTCAGTGTAGAAGGCGAGATCTCAAACGGGACTTTGCAGGGAACCATAACAGAACCAGATGGGAAAACACATCGCTTTAAAGGTGTACGTGCGCCCGAATTAAAACGGACAGCTGCCGTAAAATGGGGGAAGCCGATCCAGCTTTTTAATGGAAAGGATCTCTCCGGATGGAAAGCGACTGGGAAGACCAATCAATGGATAGTGAAAAATGGTATATTAACCAGTCCACAATCCGGTTCTAACCTCGTATCGGAACAAAAATTCGAAGATTTTAAACTACATGTAGAGTTCAAAATTCCGGCAGGAAGTAATAGTGGAGTTTATCTCAGAGGCCGCTATGAGGTGCAGATTGAGGACAGCCCAAAAGATGCGCATCCTAATGCAGTACTTTTTGCAGGAGTCTATGGCTTCCTGGCGGCAAATGAAATGGTGAATAAAGGAGCTGGTGAATGGCAAACCTATGATATTACATTGGTAGGGCGTCTGGTGACTGTGGTAGCCAATGGTAAAACAGTAATTAGTAATCAGGAGATCCCGGGCATTACCGGAGGTGCACTAGATAGTAGGGAAGCTGAACCGGGACCAATTTATTTCCAGGGTGATCACGGGCCAGTTGAATTCCGTAAAGTAATTATCACGCCAGCGATCAAATAATAGTGATATGTATTTATTTTAGGAGAGACTATCTTTTTGGGTAGTCTCTTTTAGATTCCGATCACGACTACCACCACATCTTCGTTCTGGTAAGAGCTGTAGTACCGATCTATTGAACCACTCTCTTTGTAATCTTGTAATTCCTTAAATATCATTTTTTTTAAAGTACCCTTTCCTTTGCCGTGAATAAATTTGATTTCGTTCATTTCCCAATATATGGCAGCATCCAAATTGGATCTGAGGAAATCAATGGATTCGAGCATAAGTTCGTCAGCGGAGTAGTCTTCCCAGTCTTCGAGGAAAGCATCTGCATGTAGATCAACTATAGCGGGTGGTTTGCGCATGATTCAATAATTTACAATGCCGCAAATGTAAAATAAAACAATGACTTAATAGGTGAGGTCAGTAGCGAAATCAACTGCTTGAGCAAATTTTTCATGCCATTTTTTGATAATGGCTGCGATTTCGTATTCCTCTTTTTCTGCATGGCTTAACATGAGTAGTTCGAGCGATTGTATCAACTGTTGATGATCTAGAAAAAAATCATCGTAATCTCGGTAAGCTGAAACCGTTTCATGAATAAGTTGCAGGCTGTCATGCCTGGTAACAATTGTCGCATGGCGGGAGGAAATACGATCCAGCAGCCACTCTTTTTGAAAATCAGATTCGATATGCCGATCACATGCCTGGTTAAACAAAATTTCAAATTCAGCAACCTGGTTTTTCAGGCCATGTAAAGTCGACTGGAGTTCCTCAAAAGTACTGATGATCCTTTCCTGTGTCTCCATATTTCTTGATATAATAGCCATGATATTTTTACTTAAAGTTTATATAGTATTGGTTATTAATATTTTAAATAAAAGCATGTAAGGTATATACAAATGGTTTGGAGAAATGTTTTCCTAACTTGAATAATAGGCTAACAATAGACATCAAGTCAAGTAAGATCAGTCGATGGGTAGCTATCTTTAAAAGATGGACAATTCTTGCGGAGCTTTAAAAAGACAGTATGTTTGCTGTCTATCAGAAAATAGGTAATTTGCTTTTTTTTTGCGTTATTCGCATTGCATAAAACAGGTTAAAAATAGAATTGAATGAAGGAAACAGCAATCGGAAATTATCAATTAGAAATATGTTCCAATTCGGTGGCGTCAGCAATTGAAGCAGAGCAAGGAGGAGCAACGCGCATTGAGTTTTGTCAAAATCTGGAGAATGGTGGTACAACTCCGTCTTTTGGTCAATTGAGGTTGGTGCGCGAACTTGTTAAAATCGGGATTCACGTGCTGATCAGACCACGTGGAGGCGACTTTCTGTATACGGAGGAAGAGATGCTAGAGATGATTGCCGATATCGAGCTCTGCAAGGAATTGGGGATGGATGGAGTCGTTATCGGTGTGTTAAATGCGGATGGGACCGTGGACAAGGTCAATACGAAGCGTTTGGTTGATGCTGCACGGCCTATGCATGTAACATTTCACCGCGCCTTTGATCGTGTCCAAGATCCATTTGACGCATTGGAAGATGTCATTGCTTTAGGTATTGACCGTATCTTGACTTCGGGTTTGAGAAATTCGGCTTTGTCAGGTGCACCGTTGCTGAAACAATTGATTGAACAGGCAGCTGGGCGTATTGTGATTATGCCGGGTGCCGGAGTGGATGCCTCCAATATTAAGACGATCTTGGCGGAGACTGGAGCCATTGCCGTTCATAGTTCAGCAAAAGAGAGCCAACCATCAAAGATGAAATTTTCGCAGGATCAGGTGAATGGTATGGATGAGGCGCAGTGGATGAGCTCAAAAGAAAAAGTCCACCAGATGGTAGACTTATTAAAAAGCCTTTAAAGTATAACTTTAAAGGCTGCTAATTTCTTTGTGCTTATTTAGCTTCTGCAGCTAATTGATTTAAGATAGCATCGTTTTTAACGATTTGGTTGCTTGCTTTCATTTTTGATCTTGAACCTAACTCAACGTTAGTTCCTAATTTCAAGAACTGAACTTCAACACGTGAAACAGTTTTATTTCTTCTATCTTTTCTTTTTAAACGTGTAACTCCCATTTTGATAATATTTTTATTGTTTAAAATAAAACGAGGTCGGAAGCGGATTCGAACCGCTGTAGGAGGTTTTGCAGACCTCAGCCTAGCCACTCGGCCATCCGACCCTATTTTTTTCCTTTTGAAGGTCTGCAAAAATAAAACTTATAATTGGAATTAAAAAATCTTTATGATAAAACTTTTATGTTTTTAAGCATTGGTCTGAAAACCAAGCTGGTATTTTGCTGTGTGATCCTTTGAGCAATGGTCAGCAGGAACATACCGGACGGGGTTAAGTATAGCATGGCAAAGACGTTTTAATAAACTATGTTATTCATAGGAATAAAAAATTGAATTGTGCCTCATCGCGCTGTCAAGTGGAAATGGACTCCATTCACTGTATCTTTTATTGGACAATGCCAAATGGTCTAATGTGAGTTTTTTATCGTGTTTTAATTTGGTAATTAATGATTTATGGATTTTGGAATAGATATTGCAAATAGGAATGTAATAAATCTCGTACAGGAAATTATGAGATTAAATGATAAAAGAAGAAAGTAAATTAAATTAGGAAACATGAAAAAACTATTATTATCTGCAGCAATTTTATTTGGTTCATTAGGAGCCTTTGCACAAGGTGGATTGGGATACGGATTACGTGCGGGGGTAAATATTCCTAAATATTCATTTGAAAATGGAAGTTCCGAATCTAACACAGGTTTTTTTGTAACGGGATATTTAGATGCACCTATTTCTCCAAACTTTTCCATCCAACCGGGATTGTCTTTGCAAAATAAAGGTGGTAAATATACAGCAACGTCTGATAACGCGACAGGTGAGTTAAAACAAAGTATAATGTCTTTGGATATCCCTGTAAATGCTGTTGCTAAATTTCCTACGGGAGGATCTGGTAATTTCTTTATTGGAGCTGGCCCTTACGTAGGATTTGCACTTAGTGGTAAAAATAAATTTGAGGCAAGTTCAAATAATGCTAGTGTAAAAAGAGAATGGGATGTAAAATTTGGTAGCGGAGATGGTGATGAATTAAAACGTACCGATTTCGGTATAAACTTCTTGGCAGGCTATCAATTATCAAATGGTTTTCAGATAAATGCTGGTTACGGACTTGGTTTAACTAATTTATCTCCAGTATCTAACCTTTCAACGAAAAACCGTGTTTG
>Ga0308158_10002497_pt1 | contig 17294 bp, 17 predicted proteins | sample PhyBR2_FD_201038 | JGI IMG/M metagenome (GOLD analysis project Ga0308158, IMG submission 201038) | Phyllosphere microbial communities from UC Gill Tract Community Farm, Albany, California, United States - DLSLB.R2 | ecosystem: Host-associated > Plants > Phyllosphere > Unclassified | place: USA... | reverse complement strand
GTTCGATTTCTTACCGGGCGACTCCGGCAGGTATGCTTGATCTTCGCGCCCCCGGTTGACTGGACAAGCCGGACGGGGGTGCACTGGCAAGTTGCCCGAGCGGCCAAAGGGAGCTGACTGTAAATCAGCCGCGTAAGCTTCGGGGGTTCGAATCCCTCACTTGCCACCATGTGACTGAAGGCCCTCGCGAAGCGGGGGCCTTCAGTCGTTCTCGGCCGGATCACTCACCATCCGAAGGCGTTCAACACGGCAGAACCTAGAGCATATGCTGCCGCTATCAGGCCGACCGCTGCGACGGTTGCGACGATCTTCGTCATCACGCCGAATCTCGGTTCGTGCAGCGGAGGAGCATCCTCGGGCCCGAGCAGCGGCTCCCACAGGGCTGACCCGGTCTCTGGCTTCTCGAAATAGGCGACGTGCTCGCGCCACACCGCGCGTCCCGCGCGGATCGGCACGTAGCGCACAGTCGCCGCGGTCTCCAGGTGTCCGAAGCACACCGGGTCAGCGAGCGACTTGACCATGATGACAGGACAGGCTGGCGACTGCGTGAGGTCGGACGGCCACCGCGCGAGCTTCCGGAGCAGCAGTGCTGACAGGAGCGAGAACGTGGCGAAACCGAGCAGCAGTGGTAAGTGCGCGAGAAAGGATCCCGTCAGGTCCCACGGCGCCTGACGCATAGGTTCGAGCCCCGTGGTCGGCCTAACCGCGCCGGAGACGACGGAGAGGAACGAATCCAGCAGTGTCCAGATGAAGCCGCCAAGCGTTCGCAGCAGAGAGGCGACGAGAAGACTGAACAGCAGAGGCGAGATGAGCACGTGGCACCACAGCACATAGGGCAGAGACCGGCTGCGCCGCATAGTGCGTGCGACCGCCAGCGGTATCAGCGCGCCGCCCACCCAGATGCACGCGTCGATCCCGCCATCCAGAGCCAGCCGGCGACCGATCTCCGCACCCTGGGAATGTCCGACGAGCACCACATGATCGGAAGAATCGCGCACATCGTCGAGTTGCGCGCGCAGCCGCGAGAGAACGTCGTCGTCGAGTTCGTCGGAGCGGTACAGCCACGCGTCTCCCATCGTCGCGAGGACGATGTCGGTCAGTCTCGGCCAGGCATCGGGCCTCCTGATGATCACGAGGTTCGCTATGACCAGGACGATCATCAGTGCCGGCAGGAACAGCAGAGCGAAGGCCGCCGCCGCGATGCCCAGGACCTCCCACGGATACTTCCACCGCCGCGGCGCGGCCTGCGCCGCAGCCTGAAGGTCCAGCATCCATCCCGCGATCACCATCAGCGTCATGAACGGTGTCACCCGCAGCATCCAGCGCAGCACGCGGCCGAGCGGTGGGGGCGTGACATGTCCGTCCCACCAGCCGTCGATGAATCGCACGAGGACACTGCCGTCGGTGGACCGCAGCACGGAGGAGTCCTCGGATGCGGGCGATCCGGCTTCTTCGAGGTCTATGCCCAATGCGACGGCGGCGTCGCTGAAGGCACGCGCCACGTCTTCTGCCGTCTCACCCTCTCCTTGGCGCCCGATGCCGTGGATCGCGAAGTAGGCGATCCGCGTCGGCGCCGTTTCGGGGACCACCTCGGGAGGTGGAGACGCGTCCGCTGGCTCCGCGGAATCCTGCTCTCTCATGCCGCCCACGGTAGAGCGGGCCAACGACATCAAGAATCAGCACGCGCTGGACGCGCGATCATTCTGATGCTCCGGTAGTGATCGTCGCGGACTCGGAGCCATGCTGCTCCCTCTGGGGCCGCGGGCAAACGCTCCCAGGTCACCCTCAGGCATTTTGGTATACCATTTTCAGGTGAACCTGAGGAGGCGCACATGACCACGAACCGCACCATCCGCACGGGCGTGTTCGCGCTCATCACGGCGCTCGCCGTCGGTGTGCTGGCGGCGTGCTCACCGGCATCCGGCAGGTCCGGAAACGGCGGAACCGACGCGACCGAGGCGCTGTGGAGCGCGGTCGACTCCGGAGACGCGGACGCCGCCCGGCAGGCCATCGACGACGGCGCCGATCTCGAGTCGCGCGGCCCGAACGACGCGACCCCGGTGATCGCCGCGACCAAGAACGACGACGCGAGGGTGGCTCGGGTGCTCATCGACGCCGGCGCCGACGTGAACGCGAAGGACGGCATCCAGGACTCCGCATTCCTCTACGCCGGAGCCGAGGGCCTCGACGAGATCCTGAAGATGGCCATCGATGCAGGCGCCGACGTGAAGAGCACCAACCGCTACGGCGGCACGGCGCTCATCCCGGCGAGCGAGCACGGGCACGTCAGCACGATCCGCATCCTGATCGCCGCAGGCGTGCCGGTCGACCATGTGAACGACCTGGGCTGGACCGCGATGCACGAGGCGATCATCCTGAACGACGGCGGTCCGGATCAGGTCAAGGCCGTGCGCCTGCTGCTCGAGGCGGGAGCGGACCCGAGCATCACCGAGAACGGTGGACTCACCGCGCGTGAGCTCGCCGAGCAGAAGGGCTACGACGAGATCGTGGCCGTGATCGACGCGGCGGAGGCATGATCATGACCGAGATCGCACCCGTGACCGACCCGCGCGACCTCGCGTACCTGCGCCGCTGCGTCGATCTCGCCCGCGAGGCGCTCGAAGCCGATGACGAGCCGTTCGGCTCGCTGCTGGTGGATGCCGCAGGCGTCGTCCTCTTCGAAGACCGCAACCGCGTCGCGGGCGGAGACCACACCCGGCACCCCGAGTTCGAGATCGCTCGCTGGGCCGCAGGGAACCTCACGCCCGAGGAGCGCGCGGCCGCCGTGACCTACACCTCCGGCGAGCACTGCCCGATGTGCTCGGCCGCCCACGCCTGGGTGGGTCTGGGCCGCATCGTCTACGCGACCTCGTCCGCGCAGCTCTCCGAGTGGCGCAGGAGCTGGGGCCTGGAGCCGGGCCCCGTCGCCGTGCTTCCGATCAACGCGGTCGCCCCCGGCATCCCGGTCACCGGTCCTGCTGCGGAACTCGCCGACGAGGTGCGCGATCTGCAGCGCCGCCTGGTCGTGCGCGCCGGCTGAGTCGGCGCGCACCCCACAGACTCGCGCGGCCGGCTGTTGCGTCCCCGGCCGCGCGAAACCCCTTCGTGGCGGATCCTTCTTAGACTGAATCGATGCGACCACTCACCGAGGACCAGATCCGCGCGTCGATCCGCAACGCGGATGCCGATGAGATCGCCCAGATCGGGATGCCGCACGACTTCATCCTGACCGACTGGGACTATCTCGACTTCCTCGCCTGGCGCGACCCGGAGTCCAGCCGCCGTGCGGTCGTGATCGTGGAGCACGAGGGCGAGCCGATGGGGATCGTGCTGCGCGCCACCGATCCTGCACGGGTGCGGTCGGGCATGTGCAACATCTGCCACACGCTCCAGCCGGGCAACCAGGTGGCACTGCTCACCGCGCGTCGAGGGGGAGCGAAGGGCCGCCGCGGCGACAGCGCGGGCACGTACATCTGCGCGGACCTCTCGTGCCACGACAACGTGCGCCTGGCGCATCCGCTGGCACCGAACGAGGTGCGCGCGCCCGGACAGGCCGACATGCGCCTGGACGGCACGCGTCACCGCATGGAGGCGTTCGTCGTGCGGGTCCTGTCCGAGGACTGACATGAACCTCAGTCCCAGCTAGGCTGAGACTCAAGATCTGCGTGTCGGAGCGTCGAAGGAGAGCCATGACCGATCCCATCCTGTTCACGGTCGACCAGGGGCTTGCCCGGCTGACGCTGAACCGCCCCGCCAGCCTGAACGCCTTCGATGCCGACCTCGCCCACGCCTGGCGCGATGTCACCGCCGAGGCCGTCGCCCGCGACGATGTCCGCGCGATCCTGCTGGACGCCAACGGCCGTGCCTTCTGCGCCGGCGGCGACGTGCTCGCGATGGCGAGCGGCATGGGCGGCGGCGAGGACATCACCGCACTGGCGCACGTCATCAACGAGGGCATCCTGTCGCTGACCACCTCTTCGATCCCGGTGGTCGCGGCCGCGCACGGCACGACCGCGGGCGGAGGCCTCGGCATCCTGATGTGCAGCGACTACGCCGTCATCGGCGCGGGGTCCAGGATCGGCAGCCTGTACGCCAACATCGGACTCACGCCCGATCTGTCGGTCACCGCGCAGCTGGCGCGGGCGATCGGCGAGCGCCGCGCGCTGCAGTTGGTGCTGCAGGACCGGATGCTGTCCGCCGACGAGGCCGTGGAATGGGGTCTGGTCGCCGAGGCCGTCGCCGGTGCCGAAGGCGCGGATGCCGAGGCGGATGCGGTGCGCGAGCGCGCCGAGCAGGTCGCACGCTTCTGGCTGAAGGGCGCCTCCGGCGCGTACGGGCAGGCCAAGCGCCTGATCCGCTCGCAGCCCGCGCGCACGTTCGCCGAGCAGGTCGCGGAGGAGGCGCGCTCCATCGGGGAGGCGTTCGACACGCCTGATGCCAAGGCGCGCGTCGCCGCGTTCGCCGCGGCGTCCAGCAAGTCCGCGCGCTGACCCGCGCCGGCACGGGTTATCCACAGCCGGCGGGCCGTCAGGGCGCCGCATGGCAGGATGGGATGACCATCGCCGGGAGGATCAGCATGTCCGACAGCACGCCACGTTCCGAAGTCCAGCAGATGTCGTCGAAGCTCATGCGCTCGGCTATCTGGATCGCGATCGGATCGCTGATCGCAGCGGCCCTGGTCTGCGTCGTCTGGGTGCTGATCGGCGACCAGGACGGGATCATCGGCCGGGCGTTCCTGACGATCCTGCTGCTCGCGGTGTTCGCCGGCATCGCCATCATGGAGTCGCATCTCGCCGAGCACCGGCCGGAGTGGCTGGCCCTCTCGAGCATGATCACGTGGATCGTCGCACTGCTGGTGGGTGCCGTGAAGATCTGGATGCCGGAGCACGACCCGTTCGGCGGATGGTCGCTGCTGCGCTTCTGGCAGCTGCTCCTCGTGGTCGGCATCATGCAGCTCGCGCTGGTGCATGTGCGCCTGTTCCTGCCGGCATCCAAGCGCTACGTCACCACCTTCACGCGCGTGATCGCGATCGTCACCATCGCGCTGCTCGTCCTGCTGGTGGCCCTGCTGGTCTTCTACCTGACCTTCCCCGACCTGTTCCACTACGACGACCTGTACTGGCGCATCGTGATCGCACTCGCGATCCTGGTGGCGGTGGGAACGACGCTCATTCCGCTGCTGAACGCCCTGTTCGCTCCGAAGAAGAAGCCCTCGTTCCCCGTCGCGTCGCACGCGGCTCCGGCGGGTTCGCTGCAGGGTGCGGCGGTCGCCCCGCAGGCGGTCCAGGGCGTCACCGCGTGGCCGACCTACGCCGACGGCCGCACCCCGCTGCCCGTCCTGCCCGACGGTTCGCCGGACTGGAACGCCTACTACACGGGACACCCGACCTACGCGGCACCGGCGCAGTCCTTCCCGACGCTCCCGCCCGCAGCGCCGGCGGCTCAGGTGCCGGATGCCGCGGCGCCGGCCGCTCCGGGTGCCGCTCCTCAGTCCTTCCCGATCCAGGACGCGACGCCTCCGGCCGCTCCGGTTCAGCCGTTCCAGGAGCCCGTCGCGCCGGCATCCGCTGAGCCGTCCCCGCCGGACGCCGCGCCGCAGTCGCCACCGGCGTACGGCGCGTTCCCGCCGCCGCCTCCCGGGGCTCCGGGGGCGGGTCTGTGAGCGCGGTCGAGCTCGGCGCACTCGCAGCCGACATCGCCCGCGAGGCCGGGGAGCTCGCGAAGCGCCGTCGCGGCGAGGGCGTCTCGCTGGCGGCCACCAAGTCGACGCTGGCGGACATCGTGACCGAGGCGGATCGCGAGGTGGAGCAGCTGATCCGCGAACGTCTGCGCACCGAGCGGCCGGGCGACGGATTCCTGGGGGAGGAGACGGGCGCGGAGCGCGGCTCCACCGGCCTGACCTGGGTGGTCGATCCGATCGACGGCACCGTCAACTACGCCTACGGCATCGGCGCCTATTCGGTGAGCATCGCCGTCGTCGAGGGCGAGCCCGATCCCGAGCAGTGGGACGGAGTCGCGGCCGCGGTGTCGGCTCCTGCGCTGGGCGAGCTCTTCACGGCTGCCCGCGGCGAGGGCGCCTGGCTCGACGGCATCCGTCTTCGCGTGACCGACGAGACGCCGGCCGGTGCCCTCCTCGGCACCGGCTTCGGCTACGACCCCACCACGCACGACGGCGACCTGGCGATGGTGCGCCGGGTGATGACCATGGCGCGCGACCTGCGCAGGATGGGATCCGCCGCGATCGACCTGTCCTACGTGGCCGCGGGCCGGCTGGACGGATTCTTCGAACGGGGCCTCAATCCGTGGGACTTCGCGGCAGGGGCGATTCTCGTCCGTGAGGCCGGCGGCGCGGTGAGCCGGCTCGAGCTCGACGCCGCACGGCCGATGCTGGTCGCCGGAGGCGCGGCCGTGCACGATCGGCTGCGGTCGATCGTGTCCGGTGCCGGGACGGGTGGCTGACGCGAGTTTGTTCAGACCCATGGCTTTCCCAGCCATGTGCCTGTACAGTGGTTACCTGTTCGTTACTTTCGTCCCCCGAAGGCGGAAGTGACCAAGCGCCCCCGAGCTTTGAACATGACCCGAGAGATCTGACTTGTCACCTGTACGTCCTGAGGTTGAAGCCGCGCCCACGCGTCGTTCCAACCGGCTCCGCGTTGCAGCACACGAGACTCCGATGACCCCCGATGCGGTGCAGGCGATGTCGCCCGCCACGCAGGTCGTCACCCCCACGGATGCCGCCACCTCGGCCGATGCCGTGACCGCTGCTCCGCTGAGCCGCCGTGCGCGCCGCCTGGCGCAGTCCACCGAGACTCCGATCATCCCGTCGCCCGCCGGCCCGCTGGCCGAAGAGGACGTCCGGTCCCTGTTCGAGCCGGCGCCGAAGCTCGCGCAGGACGCCGACGCCGCGTCGCCGGTCGAAGCCGACCCGGCCGCCACGACGGAGTTCGACATCGCCGACGAGCCCGTGCTCGCCGAGGCGACCGCGCCGGTCGACGCCGAGACGTTCGTCGCCGCGCCCGTGCAGCCCGTCGTCACGAAGCCGGCGCCCGCCTCCGACGAGGACGTCTTCGCCCGGGCATCCGACGCCTTCGGTTTCTCGCCCGTGGAGGACTCGCATCAGGCATCCGCGGCCCCGAAGGCGAGCCGCCCGGCCAAGGCGCCCGCTCACATCGCTCCCCGTCGCATCATCCGCCGTCGCATCGCCGCCGCGGGCGCGTCCCTCGGCGTCATGGGCGTCGCAGGAATGATCGCCGTGTCCATGACCCTGCCCGCCAGCGCGGTCGCTGCGGTGCAGAACAACGGCTCCGGGGCGACCGCATCCCTGGTCGCCTCAGCCGCGCCCGCCAAGAAGGTCGCCGACGACGAGATCCAGGCCTACGTCGCATCCGCCGCGGTGGAGGACGAGGACCTGGCTCGTGAGGGCGAGTACTCCACGGTCTCGCTGCTCGACGTCGCCGCCGAAGAGGGCATCAAGCGCGTCTCCAACAGCCTCTACACCAACGACCCGAACGCCGCGATCCAGTGGCCGTTCATGGTCGGCGTGGCCATGAGCTCGCCCTACGGCATGCGCAACGGTCGCATGCACGCGGGCATCGACCTCGTGCCCGGCGCAGGTGCCACGATCCAGGCGATCGCCGACGGAACGGTCCGCATCGCGACCGAGTCCGGCGGTGCTTACGGCGTGACCGTGTACGTGGATCACGTGATCGACGGCCAGGTCGTCACGAGCCACTACGCGCACATGCAGCACGGCTCGCTGGCGGTCAAGACCGGCCAGAAGGTCAAGGTGGGGGACACCATCGGAAAGGTCGGCAACACCGGCCGCTCCTACGGTGCGCACCTGCATTTCGAGATCATCATCAACGGCTCGACCGTCGACCCGCTTGCGTGGATGCGCAAGAACGCGGGCCGGTACTCGTACTGACGGCTCGCTTCTGCCGCGCAGGCACGCCCGGCCGACGCGAACTGCCGTCACGATTTCGTGGGTGGCCGTCGCGGATGATAAGCTCATCTGGTTGTCCTGAAGAGGACAGCACGCCCCGATAGCTCAGTGGCAGAGCACTTCCATGGTAAGGAAGGGGTCGTCAGTTCAATCCTGACTCGGGGCTCGCAGCATTCGATTTTCGAAGCGGATGCGCTGCGGCAGGGTAGCTCAGTTGGTGAGAGCGCACGACTCATAATCGTGAGGTCGCGGGTTCAAGCCCCGCTCCTGCTACAGATAAAAACCCCCGGTGAAGCCGGGGGTTTTGTCGTTTCGGGGGGCATAGGCGGGTTATCGGCAAGAACGTGTGGATGGGATCGGGCGTGTCATACGCGGCCTGCCCATCCTGATCGGTGCCAGAGGCCTTCGCTGGCGTCGATCCCGTTGTCGTAGAGTGCGTGGCTAATCGGTTCGTCGGGGATCTTTCCTGGGTGGTGGGTCGGAGCTGAACCGTCCCCGGTTCTGCCCCTCCTATGAACCGTCCCCGGTCTTCTGCCGCTCCTATGCGGGTGCCAGCACCGGGTGGTGAGGCGTTTCGAGCCAGCGTAGTACGCGTTCTTGAACTCATCGTGTGGGATGTCTCCGAGCGTGGAGCGTCGTCGTCTCGCGTCGTACCAATCGACCCAGCCCGCGGTGACCCATTCGACGTCATCGATCGTCGTGAGCGGCCCGGTTCGGAAGGGCGATCCGTCGCGGATCGCTTCGTTCTTGAACAGCCCGATCGTGGACTCGGCGAGGGCGTTGATGCTCCAATCAGTTGTCGACTCATGACTTCACTTGTCGCGGATCGGTCTTGATGAGGTGGTAGACCTCGCGGATCACGTAGCGTTTCAGGCAGCGGATGATGTCGCGTTTGCTCTTGCCCTCGGCGTTGCGGCGGGCGATGTAGGCGATCGTGGGCTCGTGGAATCTCGTCCTGACGATCACGGTCCGGTAGATTGCAGCGTTCAGTTGCCGGTGTCCGCCGTGGTTGATCCGGTGCTTCCCACTGGTCATCCCGCTCCCGGTGGGAACGGGGCTGATACCGGCGAGTTTCGCGAACGCGGCCTCGCTGCGGATGCGTTCGGGGTTATCGCCTGCGACGATGAGGATCTCGGCGGCGGTGTCGACGCCGATGCCGAACTCGTCGAGCAGGTGCGGAGCGCGTTGCAGGACGAGTTGCTCGATCTGTGCTTCGTGCTCTTTGATCTCGTCGTTGAGGGCGATCCAGCGTCTCGCGATCGACCTGAGCGCGTGACGGTTCGCATCCTCGGGCGTCTCCAAGCCGCGCGGTCGGAGTGCGGCGCAGTGCCTGGCGACCATCATCTGGGTCTTCTTGGCGGTCTCGCCTCGGAGATCTTCGGTGGCGTGGACGAGCATCGCATTGAGGGTGATCATCAGGCCTGCGTGTGCGTCGCTGGTGACCAGGACGACGCCTTCCGGGTCGGCTTCGGTGGCGACCTTCAGGCCGCGGTCGCGCAGGCCGCGGAGGAACTCGGTCCAGAAGTCGGTGGTCTCCGCGTCCCCGAGCGCCATCCCGAGGATCTCCCGGCGGCCGTCGTCGCTGACACCGGTGGCCACGACGACCGCCTGGGAGACGACCCGGCCGCGGTGACGGACGTCGAGATAGGTGGCGTCGAGGAACAGATACGGAAACCAGGTGTGATCGATCCGACGCGTGAGGAACTCCCGCACCGCCTCGTCGATCTCGCCACAGATCCTCGACACCGTGGATCTCGAGATGCCGGTGTCGTTGCCGAGGGCGCGGGTCAGCTGGTCGACCTTCCGGGTGGACACCCCGTCGATCCAGGCCTGGCAGATGACCGCATAGAGGGCTCTTATCGACCCGGCGGCGCGGGTGCAGCAGCGACGGGAAGAACGACCCCTCTCGCAGCTTCGGGATCTGAATATCAACCTCCACGGCCGGCGTCGCGAGCGTCTTCGGCCGAGTGCCGTTACGGCGGTTGGTGCGCTCCGGAGTGCGCTCGTGCGGGCCGGCGCCGATCTTCACGGTCGCTTCCGCGTTGATCAGGTCCTGCAGGCCGGCCTGCGGCATCCGCCGGAACACGTCGGAGTGGGCCAGGTCGGGGTCGGCGAGGACTTCAACGATCAGGGTCCTCAGGGCAGACGATGGGTCATCGTGGGATCTCTGCTTTGCTTCTTGCAGGAAACAACTGGTCATTCCACGTTGGCCCTTCATCGTCGGCGACGACGAGAACCCCGCAGGAAGTGACACCACGCTATGGGACTCACCCGCGAATTCGGCGACAGTCGCGCGCAGCGCAACTCGGTCTCTGCGCACCAGCCCCTGCGGGATAAGAATCAACAAGCGATGGCGACGCAACATGTCTCGGAACAGCCCGGTCCGGGACGTAGAGCGGCTGAGCGTGGTTTCCGTGTGCGGTTAAGGCTGCTGTAGTTCCGTGCGACGATGGTGATGAGCAGGACGCTGGTTCGGGCCCCTCGAGCATACTCTCGCTTGACGCTCGCATCGAGTGCAGCAACCTTGGTCGTCGGGTGATCCGACGGTCTCAAAAGGAACTCCAACGACGCTGCTTCAACAATGGACTTCGCTTCAACGCCGAAGGCCCCAAGATGGATTCTGAGGTGACAATCTACGCTGCTCCTGCCCGCCGCACGCCGACGGCTCCGGTTCAGAGGGAGGTGGGGCTCCGATGCCCCACCTCCCTGCGGACTATCCCTCGATAGCCCAGCCGCCGCCGCGAGTCACGGCGACGCGGTTGATTCCGGAGATCGGGACTCCGTTGACGTCGACGACGAAGTCGATCTTGTTGCCCGTCATGGCGCTCGGGCCCTGACCCGCCTCGCCTTCATCTCGGCGGCTGCCGAAGCTGACGACTCTGCCGTCGCTGAGGGTGGCATAGACGACTGCGCCAACTGAGACGTTCTTGACAGTTACTCCGGCCAACCCGAGAGCGCCGATCACGTCGATGGATCGTGCGTAAGGGACATTCGAAGTTGTTCCGTCGAGTTCATTCGTGCGATCGCCCCACACCCAGATGAGCCCGTCCGTGCCGATCGCCGCGGTGAAGTAACCCGAGTCGGTATACGGATTGGTGCTGATGGAGAGCTGAGTGGCTGTAAGTGGCATGCCTTCGGCCCCGGCCCAGACCTGCTGTGCATAGGACTGATTGCTGCTGCTGGTGCCGCCAAGCGAGTAGACGGACCACACAGTGCCGTCGGACTTGCGAGCGACGATTCGCGGCCTGCGGCCGGCGGCGATCTCAACGACGTCCGTGAGGTCACTGCCATCGGCGAGCTTCACGATGCTGTCATAGGTGTTCCCGGTGCCGGTGGAGTTCAGGATGTGGACCTTGCCGTCCACGGAAAGCCCGACGACACCGCGCGTGTCACTGTCAAGCTGCGCCACCTGGAGGAAGGCGACACCCGCCGGGTTACGCACGCTGCCCACCCCGAGGTCATCCGTCGTGTACGGTGCGCTGAGGATCCGACCGGTGGTCGTGATCAACGCGATTATCTGCAGACCACCCGCGAGAGAGGCAATCGTCTCGCCTGGTTCCAGAGCGATCGTCTTCGGATCGGGCGTTACCGAAGATCCACGGAACGCGGTGAGAGTCAGCCCATCAGGCGACACCAGATATGTGGCTTCATCTCCTACCTGAGCCACATCACGGTAGACGCTCCATCCAGCATCAACGACCTTCTGCGGTACGGCTGCGTATGGTCGGTTGCCGCCGCCCGTGCCGTTCATGGTGTTGTAGCCCCACACGAGGGCGGGACCGGAAACGGGAGGGTTCGGGCCCCCCCCGATCAGCAACTGCGTAGATCCCGGCGTGTACGAATTCGCGGAAGCCGTGAGGAGAGCGCTCGCCGATGTGGACGCAGGCGAGGTGACGCCTGTGACGGTGAACTTGCCGGTCACCGGGTCCACCAGGGCAACCGCGGGTCCAGAGAATCCCGCAGGATAGGTGAGCGAGACCTCGGAAGGAAGCGCCTGCCCCGTTCCCGGCATGACCACGCCCGTGATGGGTTCGTACGTGCCGCCCGGGCCGGTCGTGTATGACGCCTTGTCGAACGAGATGGTGCCAGTGTTCGGCGAAGCCGTGGCCAGCGGAACAGCAGTCGCGGCAGCGATCACGGGCAATGACCACGCAGCTCCCTTGACAATCGTGCGTCGACGGACGAGACCGCGCCCAGCGGCATCTGACCCGTTCAGATTGAGTTCTGACATCCCCAAGTACCTCTCAAGAGCTGTGATCTGCACGACACAACGCAGCGATGTGCCGAGCTGGGCGGATACCGCCTACGAGGATGAGAGCACAAGAGGCGCAACCCCGTCGATTCAGCGCTTCCGTTTTATGCGTCTGCTTCCGGAATTGGCCAGAATGTTGTCTCGCGGGACAGTCCGCGTGTTACAAACGAGACGGTCGTAGAGATGGAACTGTGTCGGGTCGGTGCCAGGGTAGGTAGGAGTATGGAGGCCAAGGGCGGCAAATCCGTAGCGTTCGTAGAGCCTGTGAGCGGGGATGCTTTCGACGTATGTGTCGAGCCGCATTGTGGTGTGCTTCTGCTCACGGGCGCGAGATGGAGCTCACCAGGTCGAGGGCCCCAGATTTGCCGAAGGTGACGGGCATTTGGATTCTCCTTGGAATTGCATTCGGTTGGGGATGTCTTCGGCGCTCAGGGTCAGCGCGGAAGACCTTCGTGAGGAAGTGGTTGACATGAAGGTAGCGGTACGGTGACGACGGGCAGTAGTGGGTTTGGTGAAGCATTCTCACGGATCTTGAAGCGCAGTGGGACGGCGCTCAGTGCTCTGCAGCGGCAGCTGGAGGCCTCCGGCCATTCTGTCTCGCTCGCGACTCTCAGCTATTGGCGAGCAGGGCGTAGACGCCCTGAAGGAACACGGTCGTTAGAGGTTGTCGCTGAGATCGAGAAGATCTTCGGCTTGATGGATGGCGAACTGTCTCGGCTTGTCGGCAGTTCGACACGGATAGGGCGAGTGAGCTCACCTGACGAGCCACTGAGCGATGAGAAGTTCATTGCGGCGAAGTACGACGTGGCGAAGAGGCTCGGGTACTTGGAGCCCGTTCCGCTGAGGCTCGTTTCCGCATCAATCGTTGCGGATGTGGACGAACGAGGTCGAGCCAGACGGACTTCGACGCGTGTCATCATCCAGCCGCAGGCAGAAGACATTGTTGCGATGCCGTTTATCGAGATTTCCGAGGCTCCAAGTTCCGTGGCGCCGATCCTCACCGCGATCAGCGGAGGACGGTTCACAGCCGTTGCATCCGATTCAGGAGGACATGCCTTCGGTGCCGTTTTCGAGTTCACAGAGCCAGTTCGACGTTCCGAGCTGCGGTCAATCGAATTGCTGGTTGAGTATCCAGACGAATATCCACCGGTGACCAGCGTCGGTCATGCAACCGGGACGAAATGTAGACAAATCGAAATCTGGGTACGGTTTCACGCCGGGAATCCCCCGGAATGGGTCGTCGAGCGCGTTGAGACACCTGAAGGTCTTCAGGAGCAGGTCATATCGAGACCCGGGGAGGCTTTCACCACTCAGCGACGCAACTTCGGACCGGGTCGACTCATGATCGGTTGGGGGAGCGGCAGCCAGTAGATCAGAGCCGAAACACGTCAGGGCGGCCCTGACAGCTGAACGCTCGCTTCATTGCCCGGACACTGTTGAAACCGCTGGCCAAGGCGATGGCCTCGATGTCTTCGCGACCTTGACGAAGCAGACTCTGGGCAATCGTGACCCTTATGCCTCGCAAGACGCTATTTGGTGTGCTGGCGCCGTCGAAGAGCAATCGAATGTAGCGATCCGAGTATCCGGTGAGGTGCGCGATATCTGAAACTTTGAATCTCGGGTTGGCGGCATGCGTCCTCATGATCGAAAGGATGTCGTCGAGACGTGCGCGAGGTGAGGTTGCCAACCCATTCACGTCGAATGCCGCTTCGCGCATTTGCTCCAGCGCAAGGCCAAGGTGCAGGCCTTGGGTCCCCTCGAGCTGGGACGATCCATTCATCAGAGAGTTCACAGTGGCTGAGATTGCTGATGTGAATGCATTTTGTGGAACTATCCGCAGTGGCGAGTATTTCTTAGTTCGCTCGGAGTGGATATGCACCTCGATCCGCGCGACTGCGGTTTCCGAGTGGCATCTCAGAGTTCCCGAGCCCTGTACATGCGCGACGTTCTTTTTGTCAAGCATGAGAGAAGTCTTGAGTTCTCCAGTCTCGAAACTGACAGATGACTTTCCCTCGTACTGAATCAGAAGAACGGCGACAGGAGATCCGGCCATTCCGATAGTCAGTGATTCCTCGCCTGCCGAGTGATACACCCTTCCCAGTGTGACCCACGGCGAAGTCAACTTCTCCACATGGGTGCGCTCGAACAGCGTGTCTGACATCCAGCCCAAGCTCGCGAGATCGAGCTGTCTGGGATTGGACAAAGGAGAGGAGCGCGACAATCGTGACCCCCTTCCCAGACGTGCGTGCACCGACAGCGGTCAGGTTATGCAACTGGATTCACGGATCAATTTCATGTTCTGTGAAGCTGTCGAATGGAATGTCAGTCCAGAGGCGGAGCCTCACTCCACTGGGTGTCCGCGACAGGACCGTGCAAGCCGCCAGGCGTCATCCGCGTGCCGTGTGGGCAACTCGTCCCGTGTACGTAGCCCGAGCTTGCGCCGGGGGTTCGACATGTGGGTGCGAGGCGAGAGGAAGAGGTCGGCGGCGATCTGCGGGTTCGTCTGTCCTGCGGCTGCGCGGTCGATGACCGCCTGCTCGCGATGGGACAGTTCATTGCCCTGTGCGTGCCGGCCGCCGCGCCACGGATAGGGCACGTATACCCCGTGGCTGCGCATGCGTTTGGGGATGCGAGCGACGTCCTGCTCGTCCGGCAGGCCGCCGAACACAGCCCGAGCCTCCTTCAATAGCACCGGAACTCGTTCGTCTCCGCATTCGCAGAACCAATCACCGAGTCGATCAGTGGCGAGGGCCCTCAAGGGCCAGATCCGTCGCGCCCGCGATCGCCCTTGCCTCATCCAGTATCCGCTCCGCCTCTTTCAGTTCCCCGTCGACGCGGCACACGACGGTCATGGCGGTGAGCAGGCTCCTTGAGTGGCGGGTGCCTGCGCGCCCGCGACACGGCGGTCATCTCGCTGAACACGGGGCGGATTCGGCGACCTCACCGCCCGCGCCCTCGCCCGCGCCGGCCACACCGCGTACGCCGGCATGCGCGCGACCGCGGACCGCAACGCGCAGTGTCTTGCTCAGCTCGACGAACTCAGTGCCGGGAGGGCGTCGACAGCTGCGGCGTCGATGTGGACGTGCAGGACCAGGCATCGGTGGATGCCGCCATTGGCCGCCTCAAAGAGACGAGCTCGAAGTGCGACTGCACGTTGACGTTTATGGTCTCGGGTAACGGCCACAACTGCACCAGGCCGATGGCGTTCGAGCTTCGCGACGGCCTCATCTCGAGCCTGGTCATCAACTGAGCTCAGGGTTCGCGCGACCTCAGCGCGCGACACGGACCTCGCCACCCGCCCGATAAACTCGTGAGGATGACTGGTACGCGCGCCGAGGCGGCATATTCCCGCTCTCTGGCAGCGTTCAGAACACCGACCCTGGGGCTGCTGCACGGGCGACAGGCGCCTTTCGTCATCGCCGCGCTGTCGATGCTCTTCTCCGCCGACCGTCCTTCCGTCCCGATCGCGGATGCCCATGCCGAGGTCGCCGAGGCTCTGGACGAGCTGCGGGCCGCCGGCTACGACGATGACGACCGCCGCATCCCGGCCGGCACCGGCCGCGAGGTGTGCCGCACCTGGGCCAAGCAGGGCTGGCTGGTGCAGCAGATCGACGACGACGTGGAGGTCTACCGGCTCTCCGCGCACGCCGTCGAGGCACTGGAGATCACCGGGCGCACCGGCGGCGGACGCACCCGCGTCTCGAACTCGCGGGTGCGCACACTGCTCGAGGCCGTCGAGCGGCTCTCGGACGACGCCGAGGCCGATCCGGTCAAGCGCATCGCCCGGCTCACCGCCGAGCGGGATGCCCTGGACGCCGAGATCCTGAACATCCAGGCGAACGGTGCGGTGCCCCTCGACGACGAGGAGCTGTACGAAGAGGCCGAGAACGTGCTGCACCTCGCCCGCGAGCTGCCGGCCGACTTCACGCGCGTCGCGGAGTCGCTCAAGCAGATGCAGCGCGATGTCGTCTCCCACCTGCGCCGGGACGACCGGCCGACCGGTGACGTGCTGCGCGAGTACCTGCAGCGCGCCAAAGACGTCATGCAGTCCACGCCGGAGGGTCGTGCCTTCGCCGGCGCCCTGCGGCTGATCGGCGACGCCGACCGCATCGACGCCCTCACCGAGCAGCTGCACGGCCTGCTCGCACAGCCCTTCGCCCGCTTCCTCGACCCGGCGCAGCGCATCGAGTTCGACGCGATCGGACGCCGGGTGGAACTCGGCGTCGAAGAGGTGCTGGCGGCGCAGCGGCGGGCATCCCACGTCATCACCGGCCAGGTGAAGACCCACGACCCGCTGCGCGACCGGCAGATCGACGAACTGCTGCGCGACGTGATCGCAGGACTGCACGAGTGGTCCAAGGACGCGCCGTCATCGGCATCCGTCGACCCGGTCCGCAGCCTCCCGCTGATCGACCTCGGCCGGCTGCGGCAGACCGTCGGCGACGTCCGTCCTCCCGGCGCACCCGCACCGCTCACGGATGCCGACGACGTGGAGTACCTCGAGGCCGATTCCCGCTCGTGGGGCGGCCCGCATTACGCCGAGCTGGAGGCGTTCGTTGCCGGGCTCGGCGCAGAGTTCGACCTCGCAGAGGCGTTCGCCCACGCCCCCGACGACACCCGCCGGCCCGTCGACCTGGTCGGCCTGCTGGAGATCGCGCACCGCAACGGCATGACCGAGCACGACGAGATCTCGACCGCCGACACCCTGCGTCCGGACGGCACCACGCGACGATTCGCGTTCGGGGCGGTGACGGCCCGCTCTGCGGCCACCGTGCCCGACGCGACCAAGGAGGATCAGGATGCCTGAGACGACGACCGACCCGGGTCGCATCGATGCCCGTGCGGATGCAGCCGCACCCGCCGTCCCCACCCGCGAGACCGCAGGCGAGGAGAGGATCGTCGGTTCCGAGGCTTCAGAACCGACGATCTCCTCCCGTGCTGACAGCACCGACCCCGGCAGCGCTGAAGACGACGGCGCCGACCTCCCCGACGACCCGTTCATCGCGCCCGTCGCCATGGAGGACGACCTCGACGAGCTGTTCCCCGGCGACCGCGGCACGCTCGACGCCGAGATCCGCCGCGTGCTCGTGCACGTGCTGC
>Ga0308158_10002492_pt1 | contig 17323 bp, 17 predicted proteins | sample PhyBR2_FD_201038 | JGI IMG/M metagenome (GOLD analysis project Ga0308158, IMG submission 201038) | Phyllosphere microbial communities from UC Gill Tract Community Farm, Albany, California, United States - DLSLB.R2 | ecosystem: Host-associated > Plants > Phyllosphere > Unclassified | place: USA... | reverse complement strand
AATTAATCCGACAAAGTCCATCGGACGTAATTCATAGCTGACATTCATTTTTTTTGCGATGGCATTCCATAAATCAATATCGAAGCCAACGTATTTATTGCCTTGTTTAAATTCAAAAGGCACAAATGCCGTATCAACCCCGACCACTAATTTATCCTGCGCCGTCACAGCAAAGGTGGCGGAACAGGCCATCAGCGCGAATGCAACTTTTAACTTATTGAATAATCCAGACATAATAACCCTCAGCGTCAGTGTAATAGCGTGCAGTGAATGACACCCGATGGCGTGCATCGGGATATAAAAAAGGAAAAATTTAATTATTCAGGGCAGGTCAGGACGTGCCCTGATTTAATCCAAAGCTTACGCAGGAATAATGTGATCCCGTGAATCGGGCACCGGCGTCTGCGCGCCGTTCATGACCATGGAAAGAAAACTGTAATAACCGTTAATGCCAATCAGATCGACCACCCCTTTTTCGCCCCATAAACCGATGGCCTGCTGCCAGGTGGTCTCACTGACGTTTTGCTGCTGATGTAACTGCTGGCAGAAATCGTAAATGACCCACTCGTCCGGCTGTAAATCCGTGGGCTGACGTTTTTCATTGATGGCCTGCACGGCTGCCGCTGAAATCCCTTTTTCACGGGCTATCGGCGCATGAATCGCCCATTCCACGGGCTGCGACCAGTGCCGTGCCGTCATCAAAATCGCCAGCTCAGATAAGCGCTGCCCCAGCGCACTGCGGTAGCGGAGATATTCACCCATGCGTTGTGCGTGCGCCATCAGCTCCGGGCTGCGTAACAGCGGCTCAAAAGGGGGAAGCAGTGCGCCGCGCGGACCGTTAATGATCTCTTCAGCCAGTACGCGTTGCTCATCGTCCCACTCATCTGCTTTCAGCGGGGGTAAACGGTTCATCATAATCTGGCTGTCTCTTCACGAATGACGGTATTCAGCGTATCCACCACAAAATCAAGCTGGCCGGTCGTCACGATAAACGGCGGGGCGAGTAGAATATGGTCGCCATACTGGCCGTCCACCGTGCCGCCCATGGGATAGACCATTAATCCGCGTGCCATACAGTTTGCTTTGATGGCCGCATGGAGTTTCAGGCCCGGATCAAAAGGTGTTTTACCTGCTTTATCGGAGACCAGCTCAACACCGGCAAACAGACCGCGGCCGCGTGTATCGCCGACATGCGGTAACTCGCCCAGCACCTCACGCAGTGCGTTGTGCAGATAAGCACCTTGCTGTTTCACCGCGTCCAGCAAATTATCCCGCTCAATCACCTGCTGAACCGCCAGCGCTGCCGACGCGGCGGTGGCGTGACAGATATACGTATGACCGTGCTGGAACAGCCCGCTACCGGCCTTGATCGCTGACACAATTTTCTCACTCGCCAGCACGGCGCCAATGGGTTGATAACCGCCGCCCAGTCCTTTGGCGATGGTGACTAAATCGGGCACCACGTCATCCTGTTCAAAGGCATACAGCGTGCCGGTACGCCCCATGCCACACATCACTTCATCAGCGATATAGAGAATGCCGTATTTGTCGCACAGGCGGCGCACGCCTTTCAGATAGCCAGGCGTTGGCGGCGTCGCGCCGGTTGTTGCGCCGACCACCGTTTCCGCACAAAAGCCGATTATGGTTTCCGGCCCCGCTTCCATGATGGCCTGCTCCAGTTCGGTGAGCAGGCGATCGGTATAGTGCTGTTGGGTTTCATCTGCAAGGCGATCGCGATACTCATTACAGGCGGAGACACGGATAACGTCGATAAGCAGCGGCGCAAACTGACGGCGACGCCATTCATTACCGCCCACGGCCAGCGCCCCCAGCGTGTTGCCATGATAGCTTTGCTTGCGGGCAATAAATTTCGTGCGTGAAGCCTGACCGATTTCAACAACGTACTGACGTGCCAGCTTGAGGGCTGTCTCCACGGCTTCTGAACCGCCAGAGACAAAATAGGCATAATTAAGATCGCCCGGCGCGTTTCGCGTCAGGTGATCGGCAAGGTGTTCCACCGTGTCGCTGGTGAAAAAACTGGTATGCGCGTAAGCCAACTGATCGATCTGGCGATGCATCGCGGCCAGGACATCGGGATGTGCGTGTCCTAAACAGGAAACGGCAGCACCGCCGCAGGCGTCCAGATACTGTTTACCGCTTGTATCATAGAGGTACGCGCCTTGTGCGCGCGCTGCCACGGCGGGCGTGCTACGCAAACTACGGTGGATGATGTGGCTCATGCTGGACCCTGCTCCTGAATACGCTGTATAGACTCTGCGCATCTTGCAGGATTCATTTGAATCAGGTCAATGAAATTATGATTCAAATGTATTCTGTTTTCTTATGACCGATCCATTTGTCTCTTTCTGTCAGGTTTTACCCTGTACCACATAGGCACCCGATTCAATTAAATAGCGTTCAGCATTTTCAATTTTATTCACCGCATCACGGCCGTGGCGCGCGACCAGCATGGCAAGTAAGCACTCTGCCAGCCCCATGCCAGAAACAACGGAAGGGAAAAAGGACGGGCTGTCGATGGAAAACAACATTTTACAGTCGGCGGCCTGGGCCAGGGGCGAAACCAGAGAATCGGTAATCGCCACGATCTTCGCGCCCGCCTGTTGTGCGGCACGCAATACCGCCAGCGATTCACGCGAGTAGGGGGCAAAGCTGATGAGCAACACACAATCCCGAGAGGTGAATTCCCGGGTAAAGACTTCGATATTACTCGCCAGACCATCAATCAATGTCACCTTGCGATGAAACAGCCGGTAGACGTAGAACAGCGACCAGGCAATGGGGAAACTGGCGCGGAAACCGCAAACGTAGACATTCTCAGCCGCATCCAGTAAGGACACGGACTGCTCCATCATCGGACGATTTTGGTTATACGTGAATTCCAGATTGGCCTGGTGAGCCTGAAACATCTCGCTGTAGAGCTGAGACTGCGGACCCGACGCGACGAGCTTTTCCGCTTTGGATACATATGTATCATTGCGTAGCCCAATATCATCGATGAAAGCATCTTTAAGTTCACCCCAGCCGCTGTAACCCAGTCGCTTTGCCAGACGTAGCAGGGTGGCAGGTTTGACCCCGGCCTGCAGGGCAAAGGTGCGCATCGATTGCACAACCAGTTGATTGGTATTCTGCAGTGAGTATTCCGCAGCACGCTGCAGTTCAGCAGACAACGCATTGAACTCGCTGAGAATGGTTTCCCTTGGATTCATAGTCACGTTTCACAGGCTTTAAGGTTCTGGTATCTAAACACATTTGTTAACGAGACTCTATACACGGGAAAATCCCCCGTAATGCCTTCGCCTGATAACTGACGGCGGCCTAAGCTCAGCGCAGTACAGGTTTTATTAGCGTTCTTGCGGGGTATTTGATCACGCCAGGGTGTTCAGGGGCGGGCTGTTACCCTTCTGCCCTTGCTACGTTTTTAAGCTGGTCATCACGGGGTCAGGGAAAACAGGTTATTAACGCTGACATCATCGCCGACAGGCTATCTGGATGAAACGGCTCTCGCGTTTCTGTATCGCCTGTAATGCGACTGCTTGCTGAACATGACGCGTTATTTGAAAAGGGCGAAATGGGGCGAATAATCGGCTAATCAACATATTCGCATTGGTATGATTGAAAGTCGTAAACACCCTGACTGCATCTGTGAGGTAATTGAGCAGTTAAACACAATGCTCAAAGGAAAGTTTATATCTGCACCTTTTAAGGCGCACGATGATAAAAGGTTTGATGGCTTTCATAACCCTCAGAAACAGGCACCTCAATCGACAGCATGGGTGCCAAAGAAATCGATATTCTCATGATTCTTTTCCTGAAAATGACGGATTGATATCCATAACCCTCTCCGTGGCTTTAATGATTTTCAGAAATTAACGCGTTAATAAGCCTGAAAATAGTATCAGGTGTAATATGGACAGCGGCGGCCATATCCGCCCTGGCCGCTGTTCACATTTAACCCTGAACGTGTCCGCCATCACCTGTAGCGCCTGAGCGTGCAGCCTGTGAGCAGCGATAGTGGAGGGTGAAAGCCACGCGCGTTTTTTTGCATAATGTCATCTATCGGATCTTTGACGAGGCAGACCCTCGAAATGCCGGTATCTGTTCAGAGGATGACAGTATTACCGCGTTTTTTTGCTACGGTTTTGACAGCGGCTTGGCCCAAATATATGTCACAACTTTTGCACTGGTGACGAAATGTTTCAAATAGCGTCGCGTTGTATTTTCTGGATCATTGCAGTGCGCATTGCACCCTGATCTCATGCTTAATATCGCTATAAATGTCGACGGATATTTTTATTTCTGTTTAAACGCCTTCCTGAAACCCTTATCTGTCAGGTTCTGTGATCCAGAATGTTTCTTACATAAACAGTTACGACAGTAAAATAGTGCTGGCACACAATATGCTTTATTCCCACGTACAACATCTAATAATCAGATAAGGGCATATCATGGCATCTACAGGTCTCAAAAAGAAATTAGGGTTGGTCGATCTGTCATTACTTGGCATCGGCTCAATGATCGGTTCGGGCTGGTTATATGCCGCGCTTAACAGCTCTGGTTATGCGGGCAGCCATACCGGCTGGGCATGGGTGCTGGGCGCTGTGATCGTGCTGATGATTGGCCTGGTTTACGCCGAGCTGTCCTCGGCACTGCCGCGCGCAGGGGGTTTTGTTCGCTATCCCAATTATTCCCACGGCAACATCGTCGGCTTTGTGATTGGTGTCAGTTCTCTGCTGGCTTATACCAGCACTGCCGGCGTCGAAGTGGAGGCCGTGCGTCAGTATGCAATCTATTGGTGGCCCGCGCTGGGGCACACGGACGGCAGCCCTACGGGGTTAGGGTTTGTTGTACAGATTGGGCTGCTGGTGGTGTTTTTCCTGCTTAACTACTGGAGCGTCAGCTTCTTTGGTCGCGTGAATACCATTGTCACCACCTTCAAATTTATCGTGCCGTTGCTGACTATCATCACGCTCCTGCTTTACTTCCATGCGCCGAACCTTGATGTGCCACCGTCACCACCTGGCGGTGCACATGGTGTTTTCAGCTCGCTGACGGGGGCAGGGATTGTCTTTGCCTACCTCGGCTTTCGTCAGGCCGTGGATTTTGCCAGTGAAGCCAAAGATCCACAGCGCAACGTGCCTCTGGCAATTGGTATTGCCATTGCTGTCAGCTTCGTGATTTACCTGGCCCTGCAATATGCCTTTATGGGGGCAGTACCGGCCAATTTGCTGTCACAACATGGCTGGGCAGGGCTGAAGGAGGTATTCCAGTCTCCCTATGCCGACCTGGCGCGCAGCCTGGGGCTGACCTGGCTGATTAACCTGATTCTCATCGATGCGGTGATTTCGCCTGCCGGGACCGGCAACATCTATCTGGCAGGAGCGGCACGCGTGCTGTTTGCCTGGGCGCGTAACGGTCATCTGTTCAAAGTGTTTGGTGAAGTGGATGCAAAATCTGGCGTACCTCGTGGCGCGTTGTGGCTATCGCTGGTGCTGGCCATCGCCTGGACGCTGCCCTCTGAGTTTCAGGTCTGGGGCGGATTAATTGGCGCAGTAACCTCGGCAACGGTCTTTACCTACATGCCCGGCCCGATAACCCTTGGCGCGTTCCGTAATCACCTGCCCGATATGCAGCGTCCGTTCCGTCTGCCTGTCGCGGCGTTTCTCAGTCCGCTGGCGTTTGTAGCCAGTACGCTTTTGATTTACTGGAGCGGCTGGTCCGTGAATGAGATCCTCATTCCGATTCTGATTGTTGCCTGGATCGCTTATGCGATTTTTGGTAAAAAGAACAGCCAGTTCAGTCAGGATTTACGGTGCGCATGGTGGCTGCTGGCTTATTACATCGCGGTAATGGTGATTTCTATGCTCGGTACCTACGGCGGAAGCGGGGCGATTGGTGCACCCTTAGATATGATCCTCATCATTGTCGCGTCTCTGGTCTGCTACTTTTGGGGCGTTAAAGCCAGCCTGTCGAAACCTAATATTACTGATGAGGACGATGAGTCCACCTCCTTTGGCAAACACGCATAATAACGTTTATTGCCTGCACCTGTGCCCTGGCACAGGTGCTTTCCCGCACGCCAGGAAACCGCATTGGCGCGTGTCGACATTTGCCGGGCATGGCGCAGTCCTGTTTGGCAGAAAGAAGGCGGATAACGTGGTGTACATGCAGAGGGCGCATTATCGCTATGATCAAAATACCTGCGCATCAACCCGGTTAGCGATGGGAACGGGGGATTCCACGAGTGACGATATTGGGGATGGGCTGGCGTAATAAAGCAGACTGGACAGGCCGTGGATAGGCAAAAAATGATGCACGGCTTAGCGCGCATCATGTATCGAAATTAGTCCTCGTTGCCCCACTGATTCAGGAAGGTCGCTATCTCATCAATGCGCTGTTCATTAATGCCCGCTTCAACGGCCATCTCTTTCTGCGCGTCTTCGCTGATTTCTTCATTATTCATTAAACGGCCAATCAGCAACTGGAAATAGTGCGCCAGCGCGTCACGTTCAGATTCGCTTACCGGCGTTTCCGTTTCCGACGAATACTCATCGGCAATGTCATAATATTTCAGTGAGACTTCATTGTTCATATCTTGCCCTCAGGGTGACGACCTGTATTTTTTGACTGAATCGAATGGGGTAATCATATCATTCATATAGCGATTTTTCTGCCAGTCATCGGATGCTAACGGGAAAAGTCAGGCAGCAAGCTTTTCAGAGTGGTTGCGCTGATATTGAGAGTGAGCGGTAAGGGCTGCCAGTCGGTTGATAAGCGTACGTTCTGAACAGGTTATTTGCCGCTGAGAACAGACTGTCGTTCGGACCGATTGCACAACCAGCCGCACCGTTACGGGTACAGCTGTTACATTTATTGCGAATAAGCTTTGAAAAAGGACGTTAACTTACTAAAAGGGATGAGATCGAAACAGCCACAGAGATCAACAGGTCTTGCGTTCAGGAATGACAGGCAAACAGTTTGGATTTTACTTGTTCTGGTAAAGATCCCAACGGTTGCCATAAATATCTTCAAATACCACCACGGTGCCGTACTCTTCTTCGCGCGGTTCCTCACAGAACGTCACACCTTTGGCTTTCATGGCATTGTAGTCGTGCCAAAAATCGCTGCTCTGCAGGAACAGAAAAACGCGGCCACCGCACTGATTACCAATAGCGCTCTCCTGGCGCTCATTGGAAGCTCGGGCCAGAAGAAGATTGCAATCGCTTTCCGGATTGGGCGTGACGACTACCCAGCGTTTACCCCGCTGCGGTGTGTCTTCCACAAGCGTAAAGCCCAGCTTGTCAGTGTAATAGTCAATGGCGCGATCGTAGCCATCAACCACAATGGCGACATAACCCAGGCACCGTTTTTGGGTTCTCATTTTTTGCTCCGTCAGATTTCAGGTGAAGTTGCCCGATAAAGACATTTACCATAAACAGCCCCCTTTTTCTGTTGGGAGGGTTTCACTCTGTTGAAGCCGAGTTAAACATAACCCCAAAGTCCAGCTCACCCCGACAGCGATAACCGCTACTGCATGACCCGCACACGCGCTTTTACAGATGACAGTCTTGTCAGGCTTTCGGGGGTAATCATCGGCTCGACGTTTCACCCAGACTGACAGGGATATGGTAAAAGCCAGAGAAGGCAGGCTCGTCCAGCGCAGGGTCTTGATATTCTGCCAGGGTGAGCAGGTCATATTCATCTCGTCGCACCTCAGCCCTTGCAGGGAGAATTGACTGATATATCCTGGCCTTCATTTCCATCAGTTGCATGACCTGGCCTTCAAAAGGGAACGTCAGAAAAAGCCCGTCTGCAGGCACACTGAAGGGGAAAGGATCGCATCCTGCCGCTGAATGCTTGCTGCACGAAAAGGTCTGCGTAATCACGACATATTGCGGACTTGCGGCGGGCGTATATTTTTCAGCAATATGCGTAATCGGCCTGCCGTGAAACAGATTTTTAGCCTTACTCCATGCCTGTCGGTATTGCTCCGAATGAAATAAAGCACATCGGATGCTCTCTGTCGGGCACTGATAGCTGAACGTGAGGCTTTCAAGCGGCGGCATGGTGAGCTGTACTAATTCTGGCCGCGGCATTTCCCCGTGTTCACATAACAGACTTGGCTGAAGCCGCCTGAAGGACCAGCTGCGGGACTGACGATATTTCTTTGGCGGATGTGAAAAATACTGCGTAAAGGTGCGGGTAAAGGCCTGCTGGCTGCTAAAACCAAATTTTTCCGCCGTATCGATGACGGGCAGGCTTGTCATTCTGAGAAGTATTGCCGATTCAGAAAGCCTTCGGTTCCGGATGTAGGTAGCAAGTGTCATCCCTGTTTCACGTCTGAAAATCCTTTGAAGATGCCATTTACTGTACCCGGCCCGGTTTGCCACGTCGTCTAGCCCCATTTTTTTATCCAGATTATTTTCAATCCAGACAATCAGTTCGCCAATAAAGCTATTCATATCCGGCAATCTCCTCTTCAGGAAACCTCATGATCCCGACGTAAATGCTGAGTCTGCATCAGAAGACAGAAACAGCCCGACATTCGTTACTCCAGCATGCCAAGGTAGACCGGCGGTTTTGCTGTGAGACCAGCATGTAACTCACGGGTGACCTCATCAGCCAGAAGCTCGGACTCGCCCGCTTCGAGCGCAGCAAGAGTCATACGCGCGATGTCATCCGGTGACGCTTTATCGCCCGGTACGCCGCTTGCCATATCGGTTTCCATAAAGGCGACGTGAAGGGATAACACCTGTGTACCCTGTGTTTTCAGCTCTTGCCGCATGGCATTGCTCAGCGCCCAGACGGCCGCTTTTGAGGCACTGTAGCTTCCTGTCAGGCCGGGAAGCGTGGCCCAACTCAGCGCAGAAATAACGTTGATTATCGCGCTCTGATTGTGCAGCGCCAGAATTGGTGCGAAGGCCTGTGCCATCCGCAAGGGGCCAACGGCATTGGTGTTGAACTGGTCGTAAAGCAGGTCAATCGCCCGGGGCGCAAGAACAGGGCATGAGCCGCCGATGCCCGCGTTGTTAATGAGCAGATTGACGTCGCCAAGTGCCAGTGCCAACGCCTGAACCTGTTCGGGTTGTGTCACATCGAGGCGTACCGGTATCACACCGGTTTCGGTAATGCTGCCGGGCTCACGCGCTGCTGCGTAAATCTTTTTAACGCCGGCTGAATGTAATGCGCGCACAAATGCGGCACCCAGACCTCTGTTAGCACCTGTCACCAGGGCCACTGTTTGATTCATTTTCAATGTTATTTCCCGTCCATTTTAATCATTCACATCTTTGACGTGAGGTGTGGCATGACAAAGTGCTCGTAGTGACCCAAGCCATGTGTGACGAAAGGGTCCTGGGACGTAAAGGCCCCAATCTCTTCGTCGTCTTCAATGCAGTACAACGACACACCGTATCCGCCTTCTTCATCCAGGACAGGGCCATGTGCGACGATAATGTTTTTCTCAAGCAGATCATTGAGAAAGGCACCATGCTCTGCCATCAACGCTTTTTCGTGTTCTGACAGCGTTGCCAGAAAATCACTGCGAGGAGGAATCCACTTACATAAATAGTTTTTCATTTCAGCTCCGGTGAGTGCTTAAATCGGTTAACGGGACATGGTTTTTCAGGCCAGGTGAGAAAGGGCCAGCGGCCTTACTGCCGCCGCTGACGTCCAGCCAGCAGCAACAGGTTTTCAGTGCCTTAACCCCGGTTGAGCGACGTGCTGGGGCAACAGGTTCTGCTGCCCTGAATGTGGCTGTATGCGGGTTCTGTCATGACCTTATCCGGTCATTAAACTTTCAAGCTAAAGCGGGTTGTGGGGCACGTCACCCAGCACGCTTCACGCTCTTGAGGATTGAATTCTCGAATATTTTTGGCGCGTAACTCTGCAGGAATAAAATCATTTTCGTCATTTTGCCAACCGGATTACTGAACGTCGGCTCATTGGTCCGAATCAGTCGCATAATGGTTGCGACCACAGCATCCGGCGCTTCCGCTTCATCTATTCCTTTTTGCGTGGCTGCACGCACCTGTGCACGGTATCTGTCATAGTCTGGGATGCGGTTTCCTGCGGCGGAAACCGCGTTTTCACCAAGACTGGTTTTAAACCAGACGGGTTCAACCATGCTTACCTGAATATTGAATTGCTCAAGTTCAAAACGCAGCGATTTGAAATAGCCTTCAACGGCGTGTTTAGAGGCGGAATAATAAGAAAGGTTTGGCGGCCCGATCAGGCCAACAATCGAACTGACTGTGATTATCTGCCCTTTTTTCTGCTGCCGGAAATGCGGAAGCAGCGCATTCGTCACTCTTAGGGTTCCCCAGAAGTTTGTTTCAAACTGTTGGCGGGCAATGTCATCCGGCGTCTCTTCAGCGATACCTGTCACCATATAGCCAGCGTTGTTGATAAGCACATCAACCTGCGCGGTGTGTGCAAAGACCTCTTCGGCAAATTTCGCCACGGCATGTTGATCGTCAAGGTCGAGCGCAAGGAGTTTGAACGGTACGCTGGCCACGTATTTCTCAGGTTGTCGGCTGGTACCAATCACGTTGAAGCCTTCCTGATGAAGCCTGTTTGCAAGCATCAGGCCGAAACCGGATGACGCGCCGGTAATAACGACTGTCTTTTTCATTGTTTTTACCCTGTTGTAGTCTGACCTCAATCCTGAACCGGAAGCATCCTTACGGCACTAGCCATTCCCGCCAGGTTAACGGCAGAATGCGCCAATTTATGGGCATGTGGACTGGCGCGTGCCGCTATTGAGGTGGCACGATCTGCGGGATAGACTGCGTAAATGAAAAGAGAAAATACTTCACGGATAAAAACACCGCCCTTCAGCGCGCAGGATTATTCCATCTGGCCGGGATGGCGCTTGCTGATGCAGGATGCGGGGATCGCTTCTCCGCCTGTTCTTCGCCGCGCCGGACTGCCGGGCGATCTTTTTGCCCGTCAGAGTGTGCGCCTGAACCCTGATGATTTTTTTAAGCTCTGGTCAGCCATTGAAGCAGAAGCGCTTGCCGGATGTCCGACAACGCCCGTGCCTTTGCAGATTGCAAAAGTGATGACATCGGACTGGTTCGATCCTGAACTTTTCGCCGCGCTGTGCAGTGCGAATATGCAGTCTGCGCTGGACAGAATGGCGAAATACGTCCGGCTGATTGCTCCGATGATCATCAGAACAGAACCGCAGGGGATGCAGACGCAGGTCACCATCGAATTTATGGATAAAACACGGCAGCCCCCGGATGTGTTTTTGATGTTTAAACTGGTGTTTTTCGTGCAACTGGTGCGGCTGGCGACGCGAACGCCAGTGATCCCGCTAAGTGTCAGTTGCCCGAGAAGTGAAAACCAGCAGGATGCGCAGGCTTACGCACACTTTTTCGGCACGTCGGTCAATCTGGGTCAGACCGCAACCCTTGTCTTCAGCAATGAGGATATGCGCCGACCTTTCCTGACCGAAAATCACCGGATGTGGCAATTTTTTGAGCCGTCGCTGCGCCAGCGGTTGGCGGACCTTGATAAAACGGCGAGTATGGCTGAAAGGGTACATTGCATCTTGCTGGAGAGTTTGCCTGCTGGCGAAACCTCAATGCAGACGGTCTGTCGCAAGCTGGCAGTCAGCTCCCGGACGCTGCAGCGCAAACTGCAGAATGAAGGCACCTCGTTTCAGCAGATCCTCGACAAGGTAAGGCAATCTCTCGCGATACATTATCTGCGCAGTACCGCTATGTCGGGTGCGGAAATTTCGTTCCTGCTCGGTTTTGAAGACGCCAACTCCTTTGCCAGAGCGTTTCACGCCTGGACAGGAAAAACACCCCAGGCCGTGCGAACGGCTGATTCGACCGAGGTTATGCCGCCTGCGGAAGATGAAAAAGATTAACGTGGGTGCTTTTTGCCGGTGGAGCGGCAAAGCGGATATGACGGACCAGACAGAAGGCCGTTTCTTTCTTCAGGAAGATATTTTACACGTTCTGGCAGACTTACATCGCCAGACGGCCCCAGATACCGTTAAAGTAGTCCGGCAGGCAGGTCAGCCTGCTTTATCACAAGTGAAAATATCTCATCATACAGGTAACGTCGGTCATGGCTTTGATCCCCAAAAACTATACGCGTCTGGAAAGTGGCTACCGTGAGAAAGCGTTAAAAATCTATCCGTGGGTCTGTGGGCGTTGCTCGCGGGAGTTTGTGTATTCGAACCTGCGTGAATTAACGGTTCACCACATCGATCACGACCACACCAATAATCCGGAAGACGGCAGTAACTGGGAGTTACTGTGCCTGTACTGCCACGACCACGAACACTCGAAATATACGGAAGCCGATCAGTACGGCACCTCCGTTGTGGCGGGCGAGGATGCGCAGGACGATGTGGGTGCAGCCACCTACAATCCTTTTGCTGATTTAAAGTCGATGCTTACCAAAAAGAAATAACGCTGGGTATATCCTCTTTTGGCAGATTTCGGCCCGTCGTTATCAGCGAAAAGCGCAAGGCGCGGAAACCTGTCTCACGCTGTGAGCGGGGCAGGCGGCGAGCCTTTATTGCCTCTTTTTCATGCAGGGCATTGTTCCCCGCTTTGCCCCGGTCGCTCTGCTGGTAAAGCGGCGCGTACAGCACCCGCAGGACGACATGAAGAAGGCTCATGTTGATGTGAAATTAAGTCGCTTTCACTCATGCCATGACTCTGGCATAAAATATGCTTATTGATTACCGACGCGTTGAAGACTGCCGAACACGCAAGCCACAAGACAAAAGCAGGCCGTTCTGGCGAACAATGCAGTTTTCACATCAGAATTCAGGATCTAAAACACGATGAATAACAACTTCACATTTACGATTAAGAGCAGTGTTTTTGATGAGAATTACAACCCATCAGAAAATACGCGCATCACCACCAACTTTGCTAACCTGGCCCGTGGTAAGAACCGTCAGGATAACCTGCACAACGCCCTGGTGATGATTGATAATCGTTTCAATTCCCTGGCGCATTGGGACAACCCCAAAGGGGACCGTTATTCTGTCGAGCTTGAGATCATTTCTGTTGAAATGAATATCAATGTCGAAAATAATCGTGATGCCTTCCCGGTAATCGAAATATTAAAAACCAATATTGTCGATAAAAAAAACGATGAACGCATTGAAGGCATTGTCGGAAATAACTTCTCCTCTTATGTGCGCGATTACGACTTCAGCGTATTGCTGTCAGAGCATAACAAAAATAATCCCGTGTTTAACATCCCGGATAATTTTGGTGAGCTGCATGGCAATATCTTTAAATCTTTTATTAAATCAGAAGCGTACAAAGCGAATTTTAGCAAAACACCGGTGATTTGCCTGAGCGTTTCAAGCAAAAACACCTATGTGCGCACCGGCAACCGTCATCCGGTACTGGGCATTGAATACCAGCAGGATGAATATTCACTGACCGATAAATATTTCAGCAAGATGGGCCTGCATGCACGTTACTTTATGCCTGAAAACAGCGTTGCACCTTTAGCGTTTTATTTTACGGGTGATTTGCTGCGTGATTACAGCAATCTTGAACTCATCAGTACCATCAGCACGATGGAAACGTTCCAGAAGATTTATCGTCCTGAGATTTATAATGCAAATTCTCCGGCAGGTATCGAATATCAACCGAGCCTGAGCCATCGGGATTTTTCATTAACGCAAATTGTTTACGACCGAGAAGAACGTAGCCATCTGGCTATTGAACAAGGGAAGTTTACTGAGAAGAACTTCATCAAACCCTACAAACATGTTCTTGAGCAATGGTCTGCTAATTACGTTCTTTGATTAACTCAGTATAAGGTTATCTGTTATGAAAATTTTGTTACCGACTTCGACGGCGGGAAGCCTGCCTAAACCGTCATGGCTTGCGCAACCTGAGACGCTGTGGTCGCCCTGGAAACTGGAAAATGAAGAACTTATCGATGGCAAAAAAGACGCGCTGCGTTTGATTCTTGACGATCAGGATCGCGCAGGTATCGATATCGTCAGTGATGGCGAGCAAACGCGCCAACACTTTGTGACCACGTTTATTGAACACCTCAGCGGTGTGGATTTTGAAAAACGCGAGATCGTTAAAATCCGTAATCGCTACGATGCCAGTGTTCCAACCGTTGTCGGTGAGGTGGCGCGCCAGAAGCCGGTATTTGTTGAAGACGCCAAATTTTTACGTCAGCTAACCAATAAACAGATCAAATGGGCGCTGCCGGGTCCGATGACCATGATCGACACGCTGTATGACAGCCATTACAAAAGCCGCGAAAAACTGGCCTGGGAATTTGCCAAAATTCTCAACCAGGAAGCCAAAGAACTTGAGGCGGCGGGTGTCGATATTATCCAGTTCGATGAGCCGGCGTTTAACGTGTTTTTCGATGAGGTGAATGACTGGGGCATTGCCGCGCTGGAAAGAGCGGTTGAAGGTCTTAAGTGCGAAACCGCTGTGCACATTTGCTACGGCTACGGCATCAAAGCCAACACCGACTGGAAAAAGACGCTGGGAACCGAGTGGCGTCAATATGAAGAAGTGTTCCCTAAACTGCAGAAGTCGAACATCGATATCATTTCGCTGGAATGCCAAAACTCTCGCGTTCCAATGGATCTTATCGAACTCATTCGCGGTAAAAAGGTGATGGTCGGGGCCATCGACGTGGCAACCAATGCTATCGAAACGCCAGAAGAAGTGGCGGATACGCTGCGTAAAGCCCTTCAGTTTGTGGATGCCGATAAGCTTTATCCGTCGACCAACTGCGGCATGACGCCTTTATCGCGCCAGATTGCCCGGGGCAAGCTGAGTGCCTTAAGTGCCGGTGCTGAAATCGTCCGCAAAGAACTGCTGTCTAAATAATCGCGCCAGTCGTCGGTTAGGTAAAAGCACATCAAAGGAGACCTGATCGGTGATTGGGTCTTTTTTTTACTCACCGGGCGAGGTTGTGCCTCCTCAGCGGCAGGCTGCGTAAAGGCGTAAAGTCCAGGTTAGTGGCCTTTCCTGCGCTTCCACTCATCCACAACATCTCCCAGATTTTTGGCAATATCATTGCGTATCCACGCCATGAACTCCCGATCAAACCGGAATGTCTCCCCGCATTGCGCAACCATAAAACGACGCACGTTTTGCGTGTTCTTATAGTTTTTATCAACGATCGTCATGCGAGTCAGTTCCGCGCTGTGCCAGTCAATGCTCATTCGCTTGCCTCATGTAAAACGGGGTGAAAGAGTGATGCGTTACTTTGATGCTTCCTGTTCAAGCCATTCCAGAAACAGATTTAGTGCTGATGACTTGTCAACATCGGGAGCGATTAGCGCCACGTATTTGCTTCCTTTAACGCCAACCGGAAAGGGAGCCAGAAGCCTTTTCTCTTTTACGACATGCCTAAGTGTGGGCAATCCACCGATACCGACGCCAACACCATCAATGACCGCCTGAAGACTAATATAATTGTGTTCAAAGCGCTGAAATCGCTGTGGGCGCAACGCGTCGATTCTGGCTGCTTTCATCCATCTTTCCCATTCGCCCACTCGCGTATTGGATGTGACGAACACATGTTTGGAAAGGTCTTCAGGTTCCGCTAAAGGCTGCCTGGACAAAAGCGTCGGGGCAGCAAGTAAAGTGAGTTGTTCTTCGAACAAAGGTCGCTTGTCAAAATAACGCCATTCTGACTTATCCAGTGGATCTCTTCGAATCAAAACATCAAAGCCAGAAAGGCCTTTTATCTCCGCGCTGTTGGATATGGACACCGAAACTTCCACGTCAGGATTTCGGCGATGGAATTCCGGTAAGCGAGGTATCAGCCAGTGCATCGCCAGAGTTGTTTGGGCGTTTACTCTTATGACGCGTGTATTTTGTGTTTTTCCGAAGCGAATTGAAGCATCACTGATAATGTCGAAAGCGGCACTGATTTCGGCTGCAAATGCACGGGCATGTTCGGCCGCAACACTGCGTTGCCCTTGCCGTTCAAATAAGGGTTGCCCTAACCACTCTTCAAGCAATTTGATTTGGCGGCTGACGGCACCGTGGGTGATCCCTAATTCCTCCGCGGCGGCACTCAGACTGCTTGCGTGTGCTGCCGTCTCGAACAGCCTCAAAGCATTTAACGGCGGTAGGTTTCGTTTTTTCATCTGTGACTTTTAGTCTCATTAGCGGACAGTATTAATCGATATTATGATCTAAACACACACAGTAGGATGCATGTTTCGAAGTCAAAAATCAGGAAAGTCATGGCAATCTATCTGTGTGTAGCCTTAATTGCGATGCTCGCCGGAGTGGTGAGTGGGATAGTCGGTACAGGCTCTTCTTTGCTTTTACTGCCTGTCATGGTCAGCGCCTTCGGGCCTAAATTAGCCATACCGATAATGGCCATCGCCGCTATTCTGGGCAACCTCTCTCGTATTGTTGCCTGGTGGAAAGAGATAGATTGGCGCGCAACGTTGGCTTATGCACTGCCGGGCGTGCCAGCAGCCTCGTTGGGTGCTCATGTCCTGCTCGCTTTGCCCACATGGACGATAGACGGTGCTTTAGGCATTTTTTTCTGGGTTATGATCCTGATGCGAAGGCATGTGAAAAATAACCGATGGAGATTATCGATAAAGCAGTTGGGGTTTTGTGGTGGAACAGTCGGTTTCCTGACCGGTCTGGTGCTATCAACAGGCCCGGTGAGCGTACCGATTTTTACGGCATATGGGTTGAGTGGTGGGGCGTTTATTGGCACCGAAGCAGCGAGTGCACTTCTTCTTTACATGAGTAAAGTCAGTACCTTTTCGTTCCAGGGGGCGCTTTCGATCCACATTGCCCTTATGGGACGCTTCGTCGGTGGTGGCATTATGCTCGGAACCCTCAGCAGTAAAGCTTTGGTACGAAGATTCACGGTGGCACATTTTTCATTCCTGATAGACGGCATGCTGTTGATTGCCGGGGCAGGGTTTTTATACAGCGCCTGGCAGGTAAAATAATTCTGCTGCAGATGGACAAGGCTGATGCTTTCCCTACAGCCAATCAGATTGGTGTTTCTCGCCGCCAGGATTTTAACAGGTGGTTGCGCCATAACGGTGAAGGGTAAGCCATGCTGGTATAAGTCAATGTCCGTTTCTCATTGTGAGTTCAACCGATGGATGCAACACACTGGCTAAACCGCTCTGCGGGTGATTCATAGTCTAGCGTTTTTCTCGGCCTTTCATTGAGCTGTCTGGCAACACTGTTTAGTCTTTGCTGGCTGTGAACCGATAAGTCAGTCCCTTTTGGAAAATATTGTCTGAGCAATCTGTTCGTATTTTCATTTGAGCCACGTTGCCAGGGCGATTGTG
>Ga0308158_10002491_pt1 | contig 17326 bp, 5 predicted proteins | sample PhyBR2_FD_201038 | JGI IMG/M metagenome (GOLD analysis project Ga0308158, IMG submission 201038) | Phyllosphere microbial communities from UC Gill Tract Community Farm, Albany, California, United States - DLSLB.R2 | ecosystem: Host-associated > Plants > Phyllosphere > Unclassified | place: USA... | reverse complement strand
GGTCGACGGGTATGCGCTCGGCGGCGGCTTCGAGCTGGCGCTGGCCTGCGACATCATCGTCGCCTCCGAGCGTGCCACCTTTGCCCTGCCCGAAGCCGGCCTGGGTCTGATCGCCGGCGCTGGCGGCGTGTTCCGCCTGTGCCGCCAGCTGCCCATGCGCACCGCACTCGGCTACCTGATGACGGGGCGCCGGTTGACCGCGCGGCGCGCGCTGGAACTGGGCCTGATCAACGATGTCGTCGCGCCCGGGGCCCTCGACGATTGCGTTGCCGGCTGGGTCGCCGACATCCTGCGCTGTTCGCCGCTGGCGGTACGCGCCATCAAGGAAGTGGCGCACCGCTCGGTCGACATGACGCTGCCCGAGGCATTCGCCGCGCGCTACGAATGGGAAGAGCGGCGCCGCACCGGCGCCGATTGCCGCGAAGGGCCGCGCGCATTCGCCGCGCGCCGTACCCCGTCCTGGACTTTAACCTGATGCGCCGCCGTCCGAGCGCGCAGCAGCCATGCATTACCTGAGTGAGGAATACCGATGAAATACCTGAATTTGCTTGGCCTGCCGCTTGCCGCCGCATTGAGTGCATGCAGCGTCGGTCCGGTGTACCGGGCCCCGGCGCCGGAAGCGCCCGCCGCCTTTGGCGCGCCGCTGCCGCCGGTGTCCGGCGCCGCGGCCGCGGCCGGTCCCGCGCTGGCGCAGTGGTGGACGCAGTTCGACGACCCTGTGGTGGCCGAACTGGTGAACGCCGCCGACACCGACAGCCCAACCCTGGCGCGCGCCGCGGCGCGCATCGCGGCCGCGCGCGCGCTGGTCGGGGTCAGCGCCGCCAACCGCTGGCCGCAGGTGGACGTGAATCTCGGGGCGACCCGGGTCCGCACCATCGACAACCCGTACAGCAGCACGCTGGCACGCACCACCAACCGCAGCCTCGACGCGAGCTGGGAGATCGATCTGTTTGGTGGCCTGGCCCAGAACCAGCGTGCCGCTGCGGCCCGGCTGGAGGCGCGCAGCGCGGACTGGTACGGCGCGCGCGTCTCGCTGGCTGCCGAGGTGGCGCTGACACTGGTGCGCTATCGGGCCTGCGGCCAGATCGCCGAGGTATTGGACGACGAAGTCCGCGCCCATCGCCAGAGCATGGAACTGACGGCGCTCAAGATCAAGGCCGGCCTGACCTCGCCTGCCGATGGCGCTCTGACCGAAGCTGCCGGCGCCGACGCGCGCCAGCAGCTGGCGGCCCAGCGCGCCGAGTGCAGCCTCGACCTGGCTGCGCTGGTGGAATTGACCGGCATCCCCGACAGCACGCTGCGCAGCCGTCTGGCGCAGGGGAACGCGCTGCCGGCGCCGCGCGTGCTCGTGGTGACCGGGGTGCCGGCCCAGGTACTGGCGCAGCGGCCGGATATCGCTGCCGCCGAGCGTGAACTGGCGGCCGCGAACGCCGACATCAACGTGGCACAGGCGCGCTTGTATCCGCGTGTGGGCCTGCTCGGCAGTATCGGCGTGGCCGGCCTGCGGCTCGACGGCCAGAGCGGCAACCAGGACACCTGGTCGTTCGGTCCCGCGCTGTCGCTGCCCTTGTTCAACCGTGCCGGCCTGGCGGCGGGTGTGGCAGGGGCACGTGCCGGCTACGACGAACGGCTGGCGCTGTATCGCACCCAGGTGCGTGCTGCCATTCGGGAAGTCGAGGAGGCTCTGGTACGCCTTGACGCAGCAGCCCGGCGCGAGGACGACGCCCGCGTTGCGGCACTGGGCTACGAGCGCTTTGTCGCGGCCTCCGCCGAACAGTACCGCGCCGGCAGTGGCTCGCTGCTTGACCTCGAGCAGGCACGCCGCTCGGCACGCGTTGCGCGCCAGACCCTGATCGGCGTCCGCAAGGAGCGGGTGTCGGCCTGGATCGCGCTGTACAAGGCGCTCGGCGGCGGCTGGCAACCCGCGACCGGCACGGCTCTGGCCGACAACTCCCATCCAGTTTCTTAAACGAGGAAGATCATGAAAAAACCGAGTATCAAGCAAGTAAGTGGCGGCGCGCTGGCGCTGGTGGCGGCCGGCAGTGCGCTATGGATGGGGATGGGCGCGCATGCCGGCCAACCGGAGGCAGCACCGCAAGCGGCGAACCCGGCCGCTGAAAAGGCCAGCCTCATCGTCAATGCCGTCGTCGCCCAGCGTGGCAACTGGCCCACCGTCGTCACGGCCAACGGCAATATCGCCGCCTGGCACGAAGCGGTCATCGGCAGCGAACTGGGCGGCCTGCGCCTGGCGACGGTGAGCGCCGACGTCGGCGACCGCGTCACCCGCGGCCAGGTGCTGGCCCGTTACACCGCCGACAGCGTCGGGGCGGAACTGGCCCAGCAGGAGGCCGCCGTGGAAGATGCGGCGGCCGCGCTGTCGGAAGCCCAGGCCAACGCCGGCCGCGGCCGCATGCTGGGCGCCAGCGGCGCCATCAGCGGCCAGCAGATCGACCAGTACAACACGGCCGAACGCAGTGCCCGTGCCCGCGTCGGGCTGGCCAAGGCGCGCATGAAGGTCGACCAGATCCGCTACCAGCAGCTCGACGTGGTGGCGCCGGACGACGGCGTCATTTCGGCGCGCAGCGCCAGCGTGGGCGCGGTCGTCCAGCAAGGGCAGGAGCTGTTCAAGCTGATTCGCCAGAGCCGCATCGAATGGCGCGCCGAGGTGCCGTCGGCCGATCTGGCCCGCATCGCGGTAGGCCAGCGCGTCCAGGTACGCGGCGTCAACGGCGAGACGATCGAAGGCAAGGTGCGCGTGCTGGCGCCGGCGGTCGATGCCCACACCCGCAGCGCCATTGTGTATGTCGATCTGCCGCACCCGGGCCGGGTTCGTGCCGGCATGTTCGCCAGCGGCCGCTTCGAACTGGGGGATGCGGTGGCGCTGAGCGTGCCGCAGGGGGCGGTGGTCAACGCCGACGGCTACAGCTATGTGTTTGCGATCGGCGCCAAGGGCAAGGTTGCGCAGACCAAAGTCACACTGGGCCGCCGCGTCGGCGAGCGCGTCGAGATCCTCGCCGGCCTGCCGGCCGGTACGCGCCTGGTGGAAAAGGGCGCCGGCTTCCTGAGCGACGGCGATACGGTCCAGGTACTGCCAGCGGCCAGCGCGGTGCCTGCGCTGGCGCAGCGTTAAGGAGATGAGCATGAATATTTCTTCCTGGTCGATCCGGCATCCGCTGCCGGTGATCCTGTTGTTCATCCTGCTGTGCCTGGGCGGCCTGATCGCCAAATCGGGCATGAAGATCCAGGATTCGCCCGATATCGATTTCCCGGTCATCCTGGTCCAGGTCAGCATGCCGGGCGCCTCGCCTACGCAGCTGGAAAGCGAAGTGGCGCGCAAGATCGAGAACGCGGTGGCCACCCTGCCGGAACTACGCCGGATCAACACCACGATCAGCGACGGCACCATCGAAACCTCGGTTGAATTCCGGCTCGACAAGGACGTCGGCGAAGCGATCGCCGACGTGCGCGACGCCGTCGGCCGGGTGCGCAGCGACATACCGCCCGAAGTGCGCGACCCGGTCATCAGCAAACTGAATGTCGCGGGCTTGCCGGTGCTGACGTATTCGGTCAGTTCCGACACGCTCGACGCAGCGGCCCTGTCCTGGCTGGTCGACAGCGAGATATCGAAGGCGTTGCTGGCGCTGCCCGGCGTGGGCCGCGTGGCGCGCGTGGGTGGCGTCGAGCGTGAAGTGGTGGTGGCGCTCGATCCGGCACGCCTGGCGGCGTTGAATGTCTCGGCCGCCGACATCTCGCGCCAGTTGCAGCGCACCGAGCAGGAGTCGGCGGCCGGGCGCGTGAATATCGGCGGCGCGCGCCAGTCGGTACGCACGCTCGGCACGGTGCACAACGTGGCCGACATCGCCGCGCTCGATATGGCCTTGCCGGACGGGCGCAGCGTGCGACTCGATCAGGTCGCACAGGTGTCCGATGGCTTCGCCGAACCGAACGCCATCACGCTGCTCGACGGCAAACCGGTGGTCGGTATCGAAATATCGCGCAGCCGGGGGGCCGGCGAGATCGCGGTGGCCGAGGCGGTGAGAAAAGCGATGGCCAAGCTCGCCACAAGCCAGCCACGGGTACGCATCCAGGAAGCGTTCAATGCGGTCGACGCCGTCAAGGACAACTACGCCGGCTCGATGTCGCTGCTGTACGAAGGCGCGCTGCTATCGGTGGTGGTGGTCTGGTTCTTCCTGCGCGACTGGCGCGCGACCCTGGTGTCGGCACTGGCGCTGCCGCTGTCGGTGATCCCGACCTTTTTGGTGATCAGCTGGCTCGGCTTCACGCTCAACACCATCACCCTGCTGGCCCTGGCGCTGGTGATCGGGGTGCTGGTCGACGACGCGATCGTCGAGATCGAAAACATCATGCGCCATCTGCGCATGGGCAAAAGCCCCTGGCAGGCTGCGCTCGACGCCTCCGACGAGATCGGCCTGGCAGTGGTCGCCACGACCTTCACCCTGGTCGCGGTGTTCCTGCCGACCGCCTTCATGGGCGGCTTCGTCGGCGCGTACTTCAAGCAGTTCGGCTGGACCGCCGCAGTGGCGGTGCTGATGTCGTTGCTGGTGGCCCGCCTGGTCACACCGATGATGGCGGCCTACCTGCTGCGTCCGATCGCCGCGGCGCCTGCGGATGGGCGCATGATGCGCGCCTACCTGCGCGCCACCGCCTGGTGCCTGGCGCATCGCGGCCGTACCCTGGCCATGGCGGCCGGTTTCTTCGTGCTCTCGCTGGGGATGATTGCCTTCCTGCCGACCGGGTTCATTCCCGCGGCCGACCGCGGCCAGACCCAGGTCAAGCTGGAACTGGCGCCGGGCAGCACCCTGGCCGATACCCGCGCCAGCGCCGAGCAGGCACGCCGGCTGATCATGCAGGAACCCGAGGTCGCCCAGGTCTACAGCGCGCTGGGAGGCGGCGACGTGCGCCGCGCCGTGCTGCATGTGACGCTGAAAGGCGCCGCTGCGCGCACCCGCAAGCAAAGCGAGCTCGAAGCGGCGCTGCGCGGGCGCATGCTGCAGTTGCCGGCGGTGCGTGCCGTGGTTGGCACGGGAGAGAGCGGGGAAGAACTTGAAATCCTCCTCACCGGCGACGATCCTGCGGCGCTGCGCACCGCGGCGCAGGCCGTGCAGCGCGAGGCACGCGCCATTCCGGGACTGGGCAGCATCTATTCGAGCATCAGTCTGGTGCGCCCCGAGCTCATCGTCACGCCCGATTTCGCACGCGCCGCCGACCTGGGCGTGACCGCCGCAGCGATCGGTGACACGCTGCGGGTGGCGACGGCCGGCGACTACGACCAGGTGCTGGCCAAGCTGAACCTGCCGGACCGCCAGCTGCCGATCCGGGTGCGCTTGCCGGACGATGCGCGTCAGGACATCGATGCGCTGGAAAAGATGACGGTGCCGGGCAAGAACGGCAACGTGCCGCTCGCCGCAGTGGCCGCCTTGCATCTCGACAGCGGCCCGGCCCGCATCGACCGGCGCGACCGCCAGCGGCGCGTGGTGATCCACGTCGAACTCAATGGCCGGCACCTGGGCGAGATCGAAGAGCGCATGAACGCGCTGCCTGCGCTCAAGCAGCTGCCGCCGGGAGTGTCGCGCGGCACCTCGGGCGACTCGGAGATGATGGCCGAGCTTTTCGGCGGCTTCACGCTGGCCCTTTTGACGGGCGTGTTCTGCATGTACGTGGTGCTGGTCCTGCTGTTCAAGGGCTTCCTGCAGCCGGTCACGATCATGGCGGCGCTACCGCTGGCAGTGGGCGGCGCCTTCCTGGCACTGCTCCTGACCAGGAGTTCCTTGTCGATGCCGTCCCTGCTCGGCCTGCTGATGCTGATGGGGATCACGGCCAAGAACTCGATCATGCTGGTCGAGTACGCGATCCGGGCCCGGCGTGAAGAAGGCATGTCGCGCACTGCGGCGCTGCTCGATGCGGGCCATAAACGGGCACGCCCGATCATCATGACCACCATCGCGATGGCGGCCGGCATGCTGCCGATCGCGCTCGGCCTGGGCGCCGATCCGAGCTTCCGGGCGCCGATGGCGATCGCTGTCATCGGCGGCCTGGCCAGTTCCACCCTGCTCAGCCTGCTCGTCATCCCCGCCTTGTTCACCTGGGTGGACGACCTGCTGCTGTGGAGCTTGCGCCGCGTGCAGCGGCGCCGCACCGGCGCGGCGCCCGCGCCTGCCCTCGTTCCAGAAACTAGCGCCATGCTCCCGGAAAGTGTCGTATGAACGCCCCCGCTCCCCTGCCGTTTTCTGCGCCCGCGCTGGATCGGCCAATGCTGAGCCTCGAGGCGCTCTCGTACCGTTATCCAAACGGCCACAGCGCGGTCGACAGCGTCAGCCTCGAACTGGGCCCCGGCATCCTGGGGCTGCTCGGCCCGAACGGCGCCGGTAAATCGAGCCTGATGCGGGTACTGGCGACGCTGTCGCGCCCCAGCAGCGGACGGGTGCTTTGGAACGGCGTCGATATCGCCCTGCAGCCCGACGCCCTGCGCGCAGCGCTGGGCTACCTGCCGCAGGATTTCGGCGTGTACCCGGCGTTGACGGCGCGCGAATTCCTGCGCTACCTGGCTGCCGTCAAGGGCTTGCCGCACCGTACCACCGCGCGCCGCGTCGACGAGTGCCTGGCGCTGGTCGGCCTGAGCGCGTCCGCCGACACCCGCCTGGGCAATTTCTCGGGCGGTATGCGGCAACGGGTGGGCATTGCGCAGGCCCTGTTGAACGATCCGCAGTTGTTGATCGTCGACGAACCCACCGTCGGTCTCGACCCGGAAGAGCGCATGCGCTTCCGGCACCTGCTGACCGACCTGGCCGGCGCGCGCCTGGTCATCCTGTGCACCCACATCGTCTCGGACGTCGAGGCCAGCGCCACCGAGCTCGCGGTGATGCTGGCCGGGCGCCTGCATTTTGCCGGCACACCGGCCGCGCTGATCGCGCAGGCCCGCGGCAAGGTCTGGGACTGGACGGTCGATGCGGAAAGGCTGGCCAGCCTGCGCACCGAATACCACGTGAGTGCGTCGCTGCGGCGGCCCGACGGGGTGCGCGTGCGGCTGGTCGCGGCGCAGTCGCCCGCGCCCGAGGCCGAGGCGGTCGAGCCTGGCCTGGAAGACGCCTATGTCTGGCTGTTGTCCAGCGCGGCAGGAGCCTGAGGTGGACAGCCTGCGCCGCTTTGGCGCGATTGTCGGGGCCGACCTGCGCGAACGCACCCGTGCCCGCGGTTTCTGGTTGCTCATGGCGCTGGTCGCGGCCGCCACCTGGTGGAGCTTCCCGCCCACCAGCGCGAAGTATGTGGTACTGGCGCTCAATGGCCAGTACCGCGCGCTGTATTCGAGCGCCTGGGTCGGCATGGTCGTGGCCATGCTCTCGATCTGGCTGTCGCTGCTGGGCTTTTACCTGGTGCGCGGCACGCTGGTGCGCGACATCGAGACCCGCGTCTGGCAACTGCTGGCCGCCACGCCGATGACGCGTGCCGGCTATCTGCTGGCCAAATGGTGCAGCAATATGGCGGTGCTGCTGCTGATCGTGGCGGCCAGCCTGGCGGTCGCCCTGGCGGCCCAGTGGGTGCGTGCGGAAGACCGCGCCATCGACCTGATCGAGCTGCTCAAACCAACCGTCTGGATCGCCTTGCCGTCGCTGGCATTGACGGCCGCGTTCGCGGTCTGGTTCGACATGCTTCCCCTGCTGCGCCGCACTGCGGGCAACGTGCTGTACTTCGTGGTCTGGATCGCGATCCTGGCCGGCACCGTGCCCATGCTCGAAGCGGGCCCGGGTGGCGCCGCTGCGGGCAGCAGCATCGGCGACCCGCGCGGCATGGCGCTGTTCCAGCAGGCGGTACTGCGCCAGGCGGCCCCCCAGCTGGCCGAGCCGCTCCATTCCGGCTTTTGCATGGGCTGCGGCCTGGCCGGGCGCACGCCGAAAACCTTCCGCTGGACCAGCTGGCAAGTCACGTGGAGCGCGCTGGCCGGCAGGGCATTCTGGCTGCTGCTCGCGCTTGCCGCCGTGGCCGGGGCAGCGCCCTTCCTCGACCGTGCCGCGGCCCACGCCGGCGCGACCCGCACGGCGCGGGCACAGGGCGGCGGGCGGCGCCTGGCCTGGCTCGACCTGCTGCTGGCGCCGCTGCAGCGCTTCGGCGCAGGCGCCCTCATTGCGGCCGAAACCCAGCGCAATCTGCGCCAGCGCCCGCTGTGGTGGTGGTGCGCCCTGCTGGGCGCTGCCGGCACCGGCGCGTTTGCACCGCTGCCGGCAGCGGCCATCGCGGTGCTGGCCAGCTGGATGCTGCTGCTCGATCTGTATTCGAAAGCGGCGCTGCACGAACGGGACAGCCGGACCGGTGCGATCGTCTTCAGCGCGCCTGGCGCCGGGCGCAGCGTGCTGCTGGCGCGCTGGACCATGCTGGCCGCTGGCGGCTGCGTGGCCACGCTCCCGGCGCTGCTGCGCTTCGCCTTTGCCGCGCCGATGATCGCGCTGGCGATGCTCGCCGTCTCCTTGTCGCTTGCCACCTGGGCCCTGGCGCTGGGCGCGGTCACGCGCAATGCCCGCGCATTCGAACTGCTGGCCTGCTGCTGCGCGTATATCGCACTCAATGGCGCGCCGCTGCTGAACGTGGCGGTCGCGCCGCTCTGGACCACCTTGTCGCACCTGGCCATGCTGCCGCTCGGCGCCGCCCTGCTGTGGTGGGGCTGGGCTGGGCTGCGTCGCGCCTGAACCAGACATCCCAACCACCTCATACCGGACCCATCAATGACCTCCATCCTCACTTCCACCGGCGCCGCCGACCTTGCGCTGCCGCCGGCAATGACCGAACCATTCGCGCTGTCGTCGGTGCAGGAGGTGGTCTGGTTCGATCAGATGCGCCAGCCGCACTCGCCCGCCTACAACATCGGGCTGGCGTGGCGCATCGACGGCCCGGTCGATGCCGCCCTGTTCACGCGCGCGATCAACCTGGTCGCCGCCGCGCACGACGGACTGCGCCTGGTGCTGTGCCCGGGTCCGGGCGTGGCGCGCCAGAAAATACTGGAACAGGTCGAGGTGCCGGTGGCGGTCGTCGATTTCTCCGGCCATGCCGATGGCGACGCGCGCGCCATGGCCTACCTGGCGCAGCGCTTTGCCGAACCGTTCGATCTCGACGCCGGTTTGCTGTGGGAGGCGGGCCTGGTGCGCGCCAGCGCCGGCCACTGCTACTGGCTCAGCCGCCATCATCACCTGGTCACCGACGGCTTCGGCACGGCCTTGCTGACGCAGGCGGTGGCAGCTGCCTATAACGCGCTGGCCGCCGGGGGCGATGGCCGGCTGGCGCCGGCGCCGTCGTACCGCGAATTCGTGGCCGACGACCAGGACTACATGCGCTCGGCCCGGTTCGCGCGCGATTGCCAGTTCTGGCGCGCGCGCTATGCCGAGTTGCCGCCACCGCTGCTTGCACGCAGCGCCGGCGCGCCCACCACGGCGGGGCCGGGCGCCAGGGCGCGCTGGGCCGTGCCGCGCCCGCTGTTCGACGCGCTCACTGCCTTTGCCGCGGCCAGCGGCCACACCTTCGCCCACCTGCTGCTGGCCGGGATCAGTACCTATTTTGCGCGCACGAAGGATGTGGAGGAAGTCGTCATCGGCGTCCCCGTGCATAACCGCGCCAGCCTGCGCCAGAAGCAGACCATCGGGATGTTCTCGTCGGTCAGCCCGATCGGTATCCGGGTGGACCAGGCGACGACGCTGACCGACGTCATGCGCACCGCTGCCGCCGAACTGAAACGGTGCTACCGCCACCAGCGGCTGCCGCTGGCGCGCATCAACCGCGAGCTCAAACTGGCGGCATCGGGCCGCAGCCAGCTGTTCGACATCACCGTCTCGCCGATCACCTTCAGCGGCGACGCTTTCTTCGGCACCGGTGCGACCCGCGTGATCGCCATCGACGCCGGCGCCGAGAACATGCCGCTGGCCGTCGCCATCCGCGACCACCATCGCGAAGGCGAGGTGATGGTCGACTTCAATGTCAACACCGATGTACTGGATGAAAACACCGCCAACGCAATCTGCGCCAGTGTGGCAACCCTGCTGCAGGATGCGTTGGCGCATCCTGATCTGCCGGTGGCGCGCCTGAACCTGTTGACCGACGCAGAGTGCCGCCAGCTGGCCGCTTTCAACGACACCGCCCTGCCGTATCCCGACACGGCCGTGATGCATGCACTGTTCGAAGCGCTGGCGACGGCGCAGCCGGATGCCGTGGCGCTGGTGGCGGACACCGTGACGCTGACCTATGGCCAGCTCAACGGTCGGGCCAATACCCTCGCTGCCCGGCTGACGGCGCTCGGCGTGGGCCCGGACCGGCGCGTGGCCATTTGCGTCGAGCGCGGCGTCGAGATGATCGTCGGCGTGCTCGGGGTGCTCAAGGCCGGCGCCGCCTACGTGCCGCTCGACCCCACCTATCCGCCCGAGCGCCTGGCCTACATGCTGGCCGACAGCGCGCCGCTGGTCCTGCTGACCCAGGCGGCGCTGGCGCCGCAGTGCACGGCCGTGGCGCCGGACTTGCCGCTGCTGGCGCTCGATGCGCCTGAGCTGCTGGCAGAAGAACCGCGCAACCCGCACGTACCCGCCCTGACGCCGGATCACCCTGCCTACATCATCTACACATCCGGCTCGACCGGGCAGCCAAAAGGCGTGCTGAACCGCCATGGCGGCCTATGCAATTTGGCCACGGCCCAGCAAGCCCTGTTCGGCAATGGGCCCGGCAGCCGGGTGCTGCAGTTCGCTTCCTTCAGTTTCGACGCCAGCGTGTGGGAAATGACGATGGCCCTGTGCAGCGGCGCCGAATTGCACCTGGCCCCGCGTGACCAGCTGCGCCCGGGCGCGCCACTCCTGCAGACCCTGTGCGCGCGCGCCATCACCCATCTTTTGCTGCCGTCGTCGGCGCTGGCGCTGTGGGACGACCCCGCGGCCTTGCCGACGATGACGCTGCTCGTTGGCGGCGACGCCTGTCCGCCGGCGCTGGCGGCCAAATGGTCGGCTCGCCACCGCTTTTACAACGCCTACGGCCCGAGCGAAACGACAGTCGCCGTGACGTTCTACCGCTGCCAGCCGGAGCACGCCGGCCCGGTGCCGCTCGGCCTCCCGATCGCCAACACGCAGATCCACCTGCTCGACCGCCATTTGCAACGGGTGCCGCCCGGTGCGGTCGGTGAAATCTGCATCGGCGGCGCCGCTGTGGCGCGTGGCTACCTGAACCGCGAGGCGCTCACGGCGGAGCGCTTCGTGCCCGACCCATTCACCGCTGGCGGGCGCCTGTACCGCACGGGCGACCTGGGTCGCTGGCGCCCCGACGGCAATCTGGAATACCTGGGCCGCAACGACTTCCAGGTCAAGCTGCGCGGTTTCCGCATCGAGCTGGGCGAAATCGAAACGGCGCTCACCGCCTGCCCGGGCGTGCGCGACGCGCTGGTGACGGCGCGCGAAGACCAGCCGGGCGACAAGCGCCTGGTCGCTTACCTGATCGCCGGCGCCGGCGAAGCGCCGACAGCGGGGGAACTGCGCACCCGGCTGGCGCAAACCCTGCCCGACTACATGCTGCCGTCGGCGTTTGTCACACTCGACGCCTGGCCGCTGGGCGGCAACGGCAAGCTCGATCGCAAGGCCTTGCCGGCGCCCGGACTGGACGCGGTGGCCACGCGCGCCTACGCGGCGCCCGAAGGCGCACTGGAAACGACGATTGCCGCCATCTGGCAGGAGCTGCTTGGCCTGCCGCAGGTGGGACGCGACGACCACTTCTTCGAGCTCGGCGGCCACTCGCTGATGGCGACCCAGGTGATCTCGCTGGTCCAGCAGCGGGCGGGCATCGCAGCCGGCCTGCGCGCGCTGTTCGCCGCGCCAACGCTGGCCGGGTTCGCAGTGGCAGTGGCGGCGGCCGGGGAGGAGGAGCAGTACGCGATCACGCCGGCCGCACCCGGCGCCATGCTGCCGCTGTCGTTCGCGCAGCAGGGGATGTGGTTCCTCGACCAGCTCGATCCGGCGGCCAGCGCCGCCTACCACATGCCGGCCGCGCTGCGCCTGCACGGCAAGCTCGACCGCGCCGCGCTGCAAGCGACCCTGGACCGCATCGTCGCGCGCCACGACAACCTGCGCACCCGGTTTGTCGGCCATGACGGCCAGCCGTCGGTGCGCATTGCGCCGGTCGATTGCGGCTGCAACCTGGCCTGGAGCGATCTGTCGCACTTGCCCCGTACCGCGCGCGAAGCGGCCCTGGCGCAGTGCCAGCGCGCCGAGGCGCGCGCGCCGTTCGACCTGGCCGCCGGACCCGTGATGCGCGCCCAGCTGATCCGCATGGACGACGCCGAGCACGTGCTGCTGCTGACCCAGCACCATATCGTCTCGGACGGATGGTCGGCGCAGGTGCTGGTGGCGGAGATGAGCGCGCTCTACGCCGCCTTCGTCCACGGGCAGCCTGACCCGTTGCCGGCGCTGCCGATCCAGTATGCCGATTACGCCGCCTGGCAGCGCCGCCACCTGCAGGGCGCGCTGCTCGAGCGCCAGCTGGCCTTCTGGAAGCAGCACCTGGACGGCGCACCGGCGCTGCTCGAGCTGCCTGCCGACCGGCCCCGTCCGGCGGCGCAGAGTTATGCCGGCGCGTGCGTGCCGCTGTCCCTGGGCGCCGACCTGAGCGCAGCCGTCAAGGCGCTCGGCGCGCGTCACGGGACCACTGTCTTCATGACCCTGCTGGCCGGCTGGTCACTGCTGCTGGCGCGCCTCTCGGGCCAGCACGACGTCGTCGTCGGGGTGCCGGTGGCGAACCGCCAGCGCGCCGAAGTGGCGGGTCTGACTGGCCTGTTCGTCAACACGCTGGCGCTGCGCGTGCGGCCCGGCATGGACACGACCGTGGCGGACCTGCTGGCCCAGGTGAAGGCCACGGCGCAGCAGGCGTTCCAGCATCAGGACCTGCCGTTTGAACAGGTGGTCGACGCTTTGCAGCCGGCGCGCAGCATGCGCCACAGCCCGCTGTTCCAGGTCGTGCTGAACATCGAGACGACCGGTGTGCTCGAGCAGCTGTCGATGCCCGGCCTGCGCCTGGAAACGCTGGCCACGCCTCTTGCAAGCACCCATTTCGACCTGAGCCTGTTGCTGAGCGAACATGACGGGGTCATCGGCGGCAGCCTGGAATACGCATCCGACCTGTTCGATGGCGCCACCGTCCAGCGCATGGCGGCGCAGTTGCGCGAGGTACTCGGCGCGATGGCTGCCGACGAGCACCAGGCGCTGGGCCGGGTGCCGCTGCTGGGCCGGGCCGAGCGCACCGCGCTGGTCGAGGGCTTCAACGACACGGCGCGCGCGTGCCCGACCCACAAGCTGGTGCACCGGATCTTCGAAGAGCAGGTGGCGGTCAGGCCCGATGCATGCGCCCTGATTGCCGGCGCGCGGCGCCTGAGCTATGCCGAGCTGAACCGGCGTGCGAACCGGGTCGCGCACCACCTGCGCGCACTCGGCGTCGGGCCCGACCAGCACGTGGCGATCTGCGCCGCGCGCGGCGTGGAACTGATCGTCGGCCTGCTCGGTATCCTGAAGGCGGGCGCCGCCTATGTGCCGCTCGATCCCGACAGCCCGACAGAACGGCTCGCGTTCATCCTGGACGACTGCGCGCCGGTCGCCGTGCTGGCCGAGGCAGCCCTGTGGGAACGCCTGCCGGTGCTGGCCATGCCACGGCTCGCGCTGGACGGCGCCGAGCACATGACGGGCCCCGACACGGATCCGGATGTGGTCGGCCTGGCCGCGCATCACCTTGCCAACATCATCTATACGTCGGGCTCCACCGGCCAGCCGAAGGGCGTGATGGTGGAGCACCGCAATGTCATCCAGCTGGTGATCGACGAGCCTTGCGTTGCGATCGGCCCGGACGACCGCATCGTGTACTGCGCCAATCCTGCCTTCGATGCGTCGACCTGGGAAATCTGGGGCGGCCTGCTCAACGGCGCCACGGTACTGGTGGCCGACCAGGCGACCCTGCTCGACCCCGTGGCGCTCGGTCGCATGCTCATTGACGACGGCGCGACCATCCTGCAGCTGACTGCGGGACTGTTCACCCAGTATGCCGATCTGTGCGCGGACGCATTCAGGCGCCTGGACTACCTGCTGTTCGGCGGCGACCAGGCCAATCCGCGCACCGTGGCCCGGGTCTTTTCGACCTGTGCGCCGCGGCATCTGGTGCATACCTATGGCCCCACCGAAACGACCACCTTCACGTCGACGTTCGAGGTGACGCGCCCGCTCGCCCCCGGCGCGGCGCTGCCGATCGGACGCCCGATCGCCAACACGCGCATCTACGTGCTCGATGCGTTGCTGCAGCCAGTGCCGCCTGGCGTCAGCGGCGAACTGTATATCGGCGGCGCCGGCGTCGCGCGGGGTTACCTGAACCGTCCCGAACTGACGGCCGAGCGCTTCGTCGCCGACCCGTTCAGTACCGTCCCCGGCACGCGGCTGTACCGCACGGGCGACCTGGGCCGCTGGCTGGCTGATGGCAATATCGAATTTTTGGGCCGCAATGACTTCCAGGTCAAGATCCGCGGCTTTCGCATCGAGCTGGGCGAGATCGAGGCGAAACTGGCCGGTTGCGCCGGCGTGCACGAAGCGGTGGTGCTGGCACGCGCCGGTGACGACGGCGAAAAACGCCTGATCGCCTACCTGATTGCGCAGCCCGGCGCCGAGCTGTCGGCCGCCACGCTGCGCGCTGCCCTGGCGGACAGCCTGGCCGACTATATGCTGCCGAGCGCATTCGTCATGCTCGACGCTTATCCGCTGACAGCCAACGGCAAGCTCGATCGCCAGGCGTTGCCAGCGCCCGACCTGGCGGCGCACGCGAGCGCCGAGTATGCGCCGCCCTGCGCCGGCATCGAGCGCGAACTGGCCGGCATCTGGGAGCAATTGCTGGGCCTGTCGGGCATTGGCCGCCACGATCATTTCTTCCGCCTGGGCGGCCATTCGCTGATGGCGGTACGGCTGATGTCGCGCCTGCGCGAGCAGCTCGGTGTCGAACTGGGACTGCGCGATCTGTTCGCCGAGCCGACCCTGGCCGGCTTTGCCAGCCTGGTCGCGAGCGCTGGGGCGGCGCAGGCAAACGCCATCACGCCGGTCGACCGCGGCGCGCCGCTCGCCCTGTCGTTCGCCCAGCAGCGCCTGTGGTTCCTCGACCGGCTCGATGCCGCTGCCGGCGCCGCGTACCACATGCCCGCTGCGTTACGCCTGCGCGGTCCGCTCGATACACCGGCGTTGAAGGCGGCGCTGGACCGCCTGGTGCTGCGCCACGAAGCCTTGCGCACTACTTTCGCGCAGGATGGCGGCGAGGCGACGCAGCGCGTCGGTCCTGCGGGGTGCGGTTTCGCGCTGGCCGAGCGCGACCTGCGCGCGCTGTCCGGCAGCGAACAGCAGGCCATGGTGGACCTGATCGGCACCGACGAAGCGAGCCAGCCCTTCGACCTGGCCAGCGGACCGCTGATCCGCGGCCAGCTGTTGCGCCTGGCGGAGAACGAGCACGTGCTCCTGATCACCCAGCATCACATCATTTCGGACGGCTGGTCGGTCGGCGTGCTGGTGCGCGAGCTCAGTACCCTGTATGCCGCGTTTGCGGCCGGCCTGCCGGACCCGCTGGCACCGCTGCCGGTCCAGTATGCCGACTACGCGGCCTGGCAGCGCACCTCGCTGCAGGGCGAACGGCTGCAGGCCCAGGTCGACTTCTGGCGCGGCCACCTGGCCGGCGCCCCGGCGTTGCTGGAACTGCCTACCGATCGCCCGCGCCCGGCCGTGCAGAGCTATGCCGGCAGCACTGTCCCGGTGGTGCTGGACGGCGCCCTGGCCGCCGGCGTGCGCGCCCTGGCCGAGCGCCATGGCGCCACCCTGTTCATGACCCTGATGGCCGGCTGGTCGATCCTGCTGGCGCGTCTGGCCGGTCAGGAAGAAGTGGTGGTCGGCACGCCGGTGGCGAACCGCCAGCGCAGCGAGGTCGAAGGCCTGATCGGCTTCTTCGCCAACACGCTTGCACTGCGGGTACGGCTGGACGCGCAGCCCACGGTGGCGCAGTTGCTGGCCCAGGTCAGGGCCACCACCCTGGCCGCCTGCGAACACCAGGACCTGCCGTTCGAACAGGTGGTCGAAGCGCTGCAGCCGGAACGCAGCATGAGCCACAGCCCGCTGTTCCAGGCCGTGCTGAGCGTGGCGTCGGCGAGCGAGCCGGATTTCACGCTCGCCGGACTCGCCGTAAGCCGTATCGAACAGCGCCACACCAGCACCCACTTCGACCTCACCCTGCAGTTGACGGACGATGGCAATGCGATCAGCGGCATGCTGGAATACGCGAGCGACCTGTTCGACGAATCGACGGTGCGCCGCATCGCCGCCAATTTCGCCTGCGTGCTGGCGGCAATGGTCGCCGACGAGGAGCAGCCGGTATCGACCCTGAACGTGCTCTCCGACGCCGAACGGCGCCAGCTGGCCGCCTTCAACGACACCGCCCTGCCGTATCCCGACACGGCCGTGATGCATGCACTGTTCGAAGCGCTGGCGACGGCGCAGCCGGATGCCGTGGCGCTGGTGGCGGACACCGTGACGCTGACCTATGGCCAGCTCAACGGTCGGGCCAATACCCTCGCTGCCCGGCTGACGGCGCTCGGCGTGGGCCCGGACCGGCGCGTGGCCATTTGCGTCGAGCGCGGCGTCGAGATGATCGTCGGCGTGCTCGGGGTGCTCAAGGCCGGCGCCGCCTACGTGCCGCTCGACCCCACCTATCCGCCCGAGCGCCTGGCCTACATGCTGGCCGACAGCGCGCCGCTGGTCCTGCTGACCCAGGCGGCGCTGGCGCCGCAGTGCACGGCCGTGGCGCCGGACCTGCCGCTGCTGGCGCTCGATGCGCCCGAGCTGCTGGCGGAAGAACCGCGCAACCCGCACGTGCCCGGGCTGACGCCGGATCACCCTGCCTACATCATCTACACGTCCGGCTCGACCGGCCAGCCAAAAGGCGTGATGGTCCGCCACGCCAGCCTGTGCAACTTCGCGACGGCCCAGCAGGCCCTGTTTGACCACGGACCGGGCAACCGGGTGCTGCAGTTCGCGTCATTCAGTTTCGACGCCAGCGTGTGGGAGATGACGATGGCGCTGTGCAGCGGCGCCGCACTGCACCTGGCTGCGCGCGAACACCTGCGCCCGGGCGCGCCACTGCTGCAGACCCTGCGCGAACGGGCCATCACCCACCTGATGCTGCCGTCGTCGGCGCTGACGCTGTGGGACGACCCCGGCGCCCTGCCGCCGATGACGCTGCTCGTGGCCGGCGAGGCCTGTCCACCGGCGCTGGCGGCCAAATGGTCGACCCG
>Ga0308158_10002489_pt1 | contig 17327 bp, 20 predicted proteins | sample PhyBR2_FD_201038 | JGI IMG/M metagenome (GOLD analysis project Ga0308158, IMG submission 201038) | Phyllosphere microbial communities from UC Gill Tract Community Farm, Albany, California, United States - DLSLB.R2 | ecosystem: Host-associated > Plants > Phyllosphere > Unclassified | place: USA... | reverse complement strand
CACCGCGGGGCTGACCGAACGACTGCAGCTTCTCACAGCCGGTTCCCTCACCGGTGACGACCGTGATCTGACAACCCTGCTCTCCCACGTCATCCGCGGCACCGTGCTGGACGACGGCTCAGAACCACTGGGCATCAGTTACCCGTCAAAGACACTGACTGGAAGGTGTTGGGCCTACTGGGACCGGCGGGCTGACGAAGGCCTCTCCCCCAGCCGTAACGGGCTGCTGCAGCTGACCTCGGAAAATGTCGGACCTGACCCTGAATTCCACCGCACCGCCGAACTGTACGGCCTACCGGTCCTCGGCGCCCGCCCCTGACATCAGTGAACGAACGCTTCCCGTCACCGGGGCCGATGGGCCCGCACCACCCTCCGGCGGCGGGACTGCCGGCCGTTGGCAAAGCCGGGCTCCGACTAATGGATCAAGCCTCGGGTTCTTCGGCACTTTGAGGCTGCTCGGGGGTGATTCGCTGCAGCAGCGCCTCGTGGGCTTCCTGGAGCGCGTCCGCGCGGCCCTGTGCGGCGGCCGCGCGGGTTGCTGCGGCCGCAGCTTCCGCCATAGCTTCCTGGGCGGCTGACCGGGCCCGTTCGAGCTGCTCGATATTGGTAGTGAGCCGGCGTTCCAGCTCCTCGATTTTGGCCGTCAGTTCGGTGACATCGGACTCCTTTTCAGCCGTCACTTTGTCGAGGTCTGCAACAAGCTCGGCGACCTCTTCATTCAACTCCTTTTTCTCCCGGGCCCAGAGCTCGGCCTCCGCGGCATGGCGCTCGTTCGCAAGGGAGGACGCCTCCGCCCAGACAGCCCCGGCCAGACGTGCCGCCTGCTCGAGGATGGCCGGCGGGGTCGCCGCGACCTGGCCCCCGGCAGACTGCTTCTCTTCGGCCCATTCCTTCAGGTAACGAGTAGCGTCGGCGTTGCTGACGCCCGCGGCAGCCCGGACCGTGGACACCGTCGGCCGCCGCTCGGCGCTGATCTGCTCAGCGGCAGCAAAAACCCGGTCTTTAGCGGTCGAGCCCATTCGAAATCCCTTGGCTAGTAGTAGGAGTAGTACCAAAACTACTCCTACTACTACTCTTATGCAATCCCTACGCCGTTTTTTCCCGCCCTGCGGGGCTCACCGCGGTTCCGGCCGAGACGCCCCAGGAGTCGGTGGGGTCCATGTGCCCCGCGATGATTTTGTCCTAGGCTCCCTTGAAGGGCAGAACGTTGGGGGGGTGACCGTGGCTCAGGATGCGGTTCAGCATGCGCGGCGCTCTGCTCCGTACTGGGAATGGGTGCAGATGTACCGGCGGGGCATTGAGCCGGCGAAGATTGCTGGCGTCTGCGGTGCTGCGGTGACTACTGTCCGCTATCACCTGCAGGTCGCGGCGAAGGCAGATCCTGGTCTTCGCGGCGAGCATGCCGCGGCCGTGCCGCTTAAGGTCCCGTCCGAGACGGCTTTGCAACGGATGCACGATCTGGTCTCGTTCTTCCGGGTGGAAGGGCGTCTTCCGGCAGCCCATGCAAAATCCTCCACGGAGCAAACCCTGGCCAGCTGGTTGTACCGTCGGCGACGGGAATCAGCAGCGGGAACCCTCTCCCCCGCCCTTCGCGAAGGCCTGGGCGTCATCCCCGGCTGGGACCAAACCTCGCCCCGGAAGGCTCAGGACGAGGCCCGGTGGAAGCGGCGGCTAAAGGAAGTAAGAGCGTTCCGGAAGGCCGGTGGTGAATTGCCGCGGCACCAGAAGACTGATGATCCGCTCGAGCGCACCCTCGGGGTGTGGCTGCACAGCCAGCGCATCAACTACAATCACGGCAAGCTTGCACCGGAGAAGAAGTCGCAGCTGGATAAAGTGATCCCGGGATGGCGCGAGGGCCGGCAACGCCGCGGTGGCCGCCGCCGCGATTCATAACCGACACACCGGGAGGCACCCGCCTCCGCCACTCTTTTAGCGGTTGGAGGCCTCCGCGTGCGGGCCCATGAGGCGCCCCCTGGATTTGTGGGCCGTCGGTGCGCTGCTACTCGGACCGCGATGGTCTGTACAAAGGATCGCCCATCTGCGCGCGTCTTCAGCGGCTCATGCCCTTTTGAAGGAGTTTCGTCTGGCCGTTGACTCCGCGTGTCTTGCGGGCCTTCGGGTTCGGTCCTGGCGCCTTGGCGACCGTGGCGCTGGGCGGGGTTGCCTGGTCTTGGTCGGCGCTGAGTCGTGCCTGTACGGCCTCGCGGTCGGCAACGTCTTCCAGGTGGGCGGCTAGGTCCTGCCGGCGTTCGGCTGAGTCGTATCGGATTCCTGCCTCTTCTGCCAGTGCCTCGGGGCGCTGATTCTCCTGCGTGATCTCTTGTGCACGGTCCCGATCTTCCCGGTCGGCTTCGGCCAGCAGCTGCCCAGCCTGGGCGGTTTCGTTCCGGCCGGCACGGCGTTCCTGTTCTGCCTGTTCGCGGTCCCGTTGAGCTTTAGCCAGGGCCTCCGCTACCGTTGCTTCGTCGGCGCCGAGGTTGTCCACGTTCAACCCGTAGCGGCGCTGTACCTGGTCGCGGATGACCTCGGCGGCGTCGCGTGCCGCCGGGTCGTGGTCTTTCCACGCGGTGGCCGTCTCGTGTGCCCTTTCGACGTCGCGGCCGCTGGCGGTGTCCCACCACCGGTTGTCCATGACAGGGGCGAGCTGGGCGCGGGCCGCTGCCCGCTCCGCGTCGAACCGGGCCTGCAGTTCGCGGGCCTGTTGTTCCTCGGCCGCTCGGGCGCGGCGCAGCTCCTGCTCGCGTGCCCTGGCCAGCTGCTCACCGAGCCGGCCTGCGACGGTCAGCCCGACTCGTGACATTCCCTCGATTGCCTCTTCGATGCCATCGGATTCACTCATGGTTCCCCCTCGTTGTGTTATCTCTCGATGTCCGTGCCGGTGGTCCCGCCACGGGTGTTTGCATGGGTTCGTGCCTGGACGTATTCCGGTCGCAGCACAGAACCGGCGGACCGGCCCGAAACCTGGCCGGCTGCACTCGCGCGTACTGCGGCGGCTTCTTCGCTCTCGGCTGTGGGCGTGGTCGCAGGGACGCTGGGTAGTGCGGCAGCGACCTGGCTGAGGTGGTGCTTGACCATGTGGCTGATCTGGCGTGCCCGGCGCAGATCATTTGAGGCCTTGTGCATATCGTGGACGGCCTTGGCGACGTTGAGCAACTGGCGCAGCATGATTGCCTGCGCGGCGGTCCCGGTGCCGCCCATCGAAGCTGCCATGAGCATCAGGGATGCTCCGCGGGCGGACGGTCCTACGCTGCGGATGGGGCGGACGGGGAAGCGCCGCAACTGCGCTGTCTTGGACAGCTCATCGGCTGCTGCTGCGAGTGGTCCTGGTGTTGCTTCGGTTGCCGTGGACCAGGCGGCGAAGGCGCCGGATGTCTCGCGGGCAACGTGGGCCCAGGTCGCGTGATCATCCAGCGGGACCGAACGCAGCGTTTCGCGGAGCCGGGCAACTTCGTCGCTGTATTGCTCCCACATGTGCGGGTCCGGTTCATGGGCTTCGCGGCCGATCGTGACCGGGCGGCGTCCACGTGCAGCTGCCTGCCATTCTGCGACCGCGTCGGCGGCACCTTGTGGGCTGTCCGGCCACCCGGCGCGGAGCTTGGGCAGGCCAAGGTCTTTGGCGAGGTGACCGCCTCCGAACCAGACAGGCCGGCCACGTTTGGGGGGACGTTCTGCCACGCTGTAGCCGACCACGACGTCGTCGCGTCCGGACGCGTACCGCGGTCTGACCAGGGCACCGGTGCGGCGCAGGCGTCGGATGAATTCGGCCTCGTCCTGGGCCGAGGTAGCGCAGGCACGGACCTTGCGTTCCAGGGACCGGCGTTCCGGTTCCGGGGCTCCGCGCCGTTCGGATGCTTCGCGTTCACCGGGCCGGAGGCCGCGGGTGGAATGCGTGGGGGAAAGTTCTTCCAGGCCGTACTTTTTCTCAAGCTCGCGGGCGGCTTGTTGGGCCCGGGGGAAGTCTCGCCAGCTGCTCCATTTCGTGCCGTCCTCGCGGACCATGGACGCAGCGATGTGGATGTGGTCGTTCCCGGCTTTGCTGTGGCCGTGACGGATCGCCACCCACTGGGCCGGCGCCCGTCCGCTGGCCTCGGTGAACCCCATCTCGTCCATGAAGTCCTGCGCAATCCCAGCCCACTGCGCGTCGGTCAGGTCGCCTTCCTCCGCGCGCAGCGAAAGCGAGCAGTGCCAGACATGGCCGCCCGGAATCTCGACGCCCAGGACGCTTCTGGCCCGGTCCAATTCCTTGGCAATGGCCTGCGCCGCGTCGGCGTTCAGTTCGTCATCGTTGTGCCAGGCCATGATCGACGGTGAGCCCGCGACCAAGTGCGGGTCGGTGTGTTCGTTCGCCCGGCCGGGACCGGCAAGGTATGCGATGAGCCCCTGCATACGGGTGCCCTTGGTGATGTTGGGGATCATCAGCGCATCATCGAATCCAGCATCGTATTGAGCCGGTCAGCGACCGCCCGCACCCGGGTTAATACGGTGCGGGCTGCTTCGGGGAATTCGTCCGTGGCGTTCGCGTGCCGGGCGAGCTGGTTGACGTTGTTCGACAGGGCAGCAAGGTACCGGCGGGCCGCGATGAATTCCACGGCCGTCGCCCGCCGCTCAGCCAACGATTCGGAGTTCTCCGCGTACAAAGCAGCACTGACAAGGATCTCCGACGGGCTGCGCCCGGTCCGTTCCTCCAGCACCTTCAACTGCGCGCGTTCGAACTCCGACATCGACACCCGCACGTACTGGGTGTCACCGTCAATGTTCGCGCGGCGGCGGCGGGAGATCCGGCGCGGTGACTTCCGCTCTTCAGTCATCCCCGTCCCCTCCCCCAATGCCCAGCGCAGCGCCCCGGAACTTCCGGGCCACACTGATGAGTGTGCCGCATCCGAGTCCGCAGGCCGTGGATCAACACGCGGGTTATGGCACATAACCGCATAGCTTGCTCCGGGGAATCCCCAACACCCGGTTTTGAGGCCTCGGGTGGGTTCTTGGGTACGGCTTTGGACGACGCTGCGCGTCTGATCTGTTCAAACGACTGCGTCGTTCCGTTTCGGCTGGGTGAGGCTACTGCCCGGTCCTCCCTTGGCAAGTCTGCGCAGGCGGCTTTCGCGGCATATCCTCGCTCCGCTCCGGTATTCCACGGTCCGGCTACTCCGACTGGCCAATTCCTTCACCGGTCAAGTTTCGGCAAGCGTGCCGAAAGGAACGCGGCATAGGGTTAGCGAAAGGTACAGTTTTGGTTCTCATCTCACCGGCCACAGTGGCCAGGCAATACGGAGTCTCCCCAACGCAGCTGCGGCAGTGGCGGCAGCAAGGCATTGGCCCCGAATACTTCCAGTTCACCGCCCGGACCGTCAGCTACTGCGACGACTACCTGCGGGACTGGTTCAACGACCCCCGGAACGCTGACCTTGTGGGGGCCGAGGACGCTGCCGTGAACGTGGACCCGTCGTGCCAGGACGGGCGAGTCCGGCAGAGCCGGGGCCGGGATGATCGTTAGGCTGGGACCATGGCGAACCTCGACATTGAACAGACACGAAACCAAGCCCGCGCGCTGCTGGACTCCCGCATCGAGTCCGTCACCGCCCTCGTGCGGAGCCGCCAGCGGATCACCGAGCTTCGGGACCAACTTGTTGCCGCCGAACGCGACGACAAGCGCGCCTACGTGCAGGCCACCAGGGACGGGTGGAGTGCAGACGAACTCAAGAAGCTCGGCCTCGAACCGTCGGCGGTAAAGCGTCGTCGGACAGCAAAGCGCTCCGCAGGTCCCGAACAGGGAACCGACCAGGAAGCGGCCTCACCCACCGGCGAACAGTAGCCCCTTCAATCCACGCCTCGTTGACACGGCGAACCTCGAAAAACGTCGAAGGCCGGCACCCTGTAAGGGTGTCGGCCTTCGACGTTTCTCGGTTCCGCTGTCAGTCCTCAGCGGGTGCATCGCCTTCGTCGACCTGCCCCGCCGCGATACGCTCCGCCGTCTTCGCGTACGCCGCGTCGATGTACGCGGCAAGATCGTCCTCCCGGACCCTCCAAACACCGCGGCCGCCGAACTGCGCCGCCCGCAACTCGCCACTTCGAACCAGCGCGTAGACCAACGGCTTGCCAAGGTTCAGGACTTCCTCGACCTGGTCCAACGTCAGCATCCTGGAAAACGAGGCGCCCACCGGCGCGCCGTTCTTGCTTACTTCCTCGGTCCGCTTAGCCACGATTATGTTTCCTCGTTTCGGTGCTGCAGTTCATCCATCGTTCTCTGTCCCCGGCGAAGTTCGCCGGCCTTCACCGGAGGCCACGCCTTGCCGGCGTTGTACTTGCGCTGCAGACGCTTTACCTCGCGCATTGTCGCCCGCACGATGAAGTCCGAAACGCTCGCATCCCCTTCCTCCAAACCCGCAGTCTTAAACGCAGCACGGACCTGCCCCGCCTGGTCCTCCGTAAAGTACGGAGTGAAGGCGGCTATCTTCTTCTCCCCGGCCATCAAACAGTTACCCGTCCCAAGCGGTGTGCCGGGCCGGCGACGGATGCAGGCCCTCCAAAAAACCGCCGGCGAAGGGTCACGGAGCCGGCCTCGTCGAAGCGGACATCGCAGCGCTGGTGGCTGCGGTTGCCGTGGCGGAGGAATCCTGCGTGCGTCATCGTGTCCCTTGTGCTCGTGGTCCGGTGAATGGGTAAGCCTGTAGGGGCCAGCGTATCCGCTGGCCCCTACAGGAACACTGCTCTTAGAACGTTGGTTCTGCTGTGCGCCCCGGCTGGGCGTAGCCCGCGCCCGTGGCGTTCTTGCCGAACCAGGGATCATCATCGGCATAGCCGCCGTTGCCTGCTGCTGCGGCATCACCTTCCTGCTGGGCTTTGAGCCGGTCCCGCCAACCAATGCGCGGGGCTTCACCCTCCGCTGGTGCTTCGTCCTGCAGCGCCGCTTCCCCGGGAGCCGCTGCTTCCCCGGCCGGTGGTGCTTCCTGACCCGAAGGGCGCTTCCGGTCTCCAGTGGCTGTCGCAGACGTGTACCTGAGGGACAAACCGATCTCGTCGATCTCGAATTCGATGACAGTGCGCTTCTCCCCCGCCTTCGTCTCATAGGTGCGGGGCTTGAGCCGGACCGTGGCGACCACACGGCTGCCCTTGACCAGGGAAGACGCGACATTCTCCGCCGCCTCCCGCCAGAGGGTGGAGCGAAGGAACAGCGTCTCCCCGTCCTTCCACTCCCCGCTTTGGGAATCGAAGGTTCTGGGAGTGGACGCGATGGTGAAGTTTACGACCGCCGAACCGGCCGGGGTGAAGCGCAGCTCGGGGTCGTTGGTGAGGTTGCCGATCACGGTGAGAGTGGTTTCGCCTGACATGTTTCGTATCCTTTTCTGCTGGTTTCGTATGGCGGGGTACTGCGGCCGAACCGGGGGCTCACCCCCGGTTCGGGTTCATCAGGAGGCGGTCGTTTCGTGCCCTGCCTCGAGGTCTTCCATTTCCAGGGCGAGGCTGCGGTTGAGGATGCGGGCCTCGTAAATCTCGGTGAGCATCTCCCGCGTAGGCAACTGGTAGGGCAGGTCCTCCGGGCTGTCACCGGGCAGCGTGGTGTACGCGTCGTAGAAGCGTTCCTCCGCTCCCCCATCGGGTTCTTCCAGGAAGGCCAGGGCGTATGCGGCGCCGAGCAGTTCGCAATCCTGTCGGTGCTCGTCCTGGACGTCGTGGCGGTCGAATATGCCGGTGATGGTGTCGGGGCTGATGCTCATACGATGGCCTCTTTCTGGTGGGTGCGGTTCAGGTGGGCTTGGACGAGTTTGTCGCGGCGCAGGCCGGACCAGTGGTCATGGTCGTCGGTGTTGTTCACAACGACGGGCGCCTGGGAGTAGCCGAGTTCGGCGGTGATGTACTCCAGCGCCGCCGGGACTTCGGTGATGTCCACGGCCGTGTAGGTGATGCCCTTGGAGTCGAAGTAGTCCTTCGTCTTCTCGCAGTTGGGGCAGTCGGGCTTGGTATAGACCGTGTAAGCGGCCGGTGTTGCAGTCATTTTCAGCACCTGGTTTCGTATCAAAAGAGTTTCGTTCGTCTGGCTGACTTGCTACTTCAATTCTAGCAATCATTCAACTGAATGAACAGCAGCTTTACTGCTAAATCTAGGGATTTTTAGGGATATTTTTCTTCATAAAAGTATGATCCCTCGAGTTCGGAACCACGGGTACGGTGTCGTTTTCAGAAGCTGACTGCACAGATGTCAGAAGTGCTCTTCACATGGCCCCCTGTCAGAGGACTCAATCCGCCGCTGTCAGAAGCTGATTGCACAGATAGCCACACGGTTGCGGATCTGCGCATATGACTTCTGACCTATGGCTGGTCGGCTTATCCCTGCACTAAGGTGCTTCTGTTCGGTACTCCTGTTCCCAAAGGGAGGCAGTAATGGAAGCTGATCCGGACCGGATTGTCGCGGATGGGCAGCTGACTATGTCGGACGCTGCATGGGAACAGGCCAAGAGTCGTGCCGCGGTGATCGGTGCGCTGGCGACGCGTCGCGTCACGGGGATTGCTGCCGCTGACGAAGCAGCTATGAAGCTCGGTGTTTCCCGTCGCCAGGTTTATGTCTTGCTTGTTAATTCGGCCCAATTGGGCAAGAGCACCACGTGTCCACTTACGGATCCTCACACGCCGTCCTGCGGCTGCGATCGAACATTGGCCGGGCACAGACGTAGGATTCGAGCATGTTCGCCAGCATGCCGAAGGTTCTAAGTCAAAGCGGGATCGATTTCACCGTGCAGACCCTGGAGATGACTGACACCCACATTCTTATTCGCGTGCGATCGACGGAGATGATCCCGGGAAGACATCACGCAAGTGCAGTCTTCCCGGCAATCGCTGGCGAAGGGCTAACGCTCTCGGACAATCACGGCGCCTTAGCGCCGATGGTCCAGAGTAGTTCGGCTTCAGGACTGTTCCTCGGGCTCGTCGACTTCTCTTATTCCTTGCACGCAGGCCTCGATCTCACCTCCCCGCTGACGCTTTCCTCTGCCAACGCCCAGGTGACCTTCCAGATCTAAAGACCGAGGATTTCCGTTGGTCGATCCCCATACGGGACGCCTCTGGTCATCGGACCCGGCTTCCCGCAAGGGCGCGTTCGGAGGCACTGCGGTGCAGGGTGAGTGGTCAAAGGCCGAGTGCTGACAAGAACGCGAGCTTCTTCTCGTTGTAGGTGTCAGTCCATGTGCCCGGCATCGCCATGTAGCCGTGACCCAGGATCACCGAGCTCGCCGGCGGGACGTCGACGGCGTTCGTCACTCTGAGCTGGTCGAGGCGCTCGTGGAGGTTCTCGGCCTGATCCGGGAACGTGCCGGTGTTGCCGTCTGCGATGAAGGTGGCAGGGAAGTCTACGGTGACGTGGTTGGTGACGGATGCTTCCTCATTCAGGGCCACGGAGGTGCCGACGTAGCTGCGCGCAGACAGTCCGAAGATGAGGTCCTTCACCGGTTGCGGCGTCTGCGTCTCGCCTGTCTTCTCCAGCTCGAGCGCAGGACTGTCGAGCACGACTGCTCGCAGAGCGTCATCGATGACCGGTTGCACTCCGATCTGCGCGGCGTAGGTCGGGTTGGTCTGGATGTTGGCGAATTGGCCGGCGAGCTGTCCGCCGGCGCTTCCTCCTGCAATGACGACGTCGGACATGTCGAGGCCGTACTGCTGGGCGTTCTGCTGGAGGAAGGCGACTGCCTGCGAGATCTGTTTCACCTGCGTGGGGTACTCGACGGTCGGGGCGAGGCCGTAGTCGAGGCTGACGAAGTTGAATCCCCCGTCGAGGACGGGGTCTGTGGTGACGGCGAAACCGCCACCGGGTGCGTTGGGATCGCCGTCGGATTTGGTCCCGCCGATCCAGCCGCCACCGTGGATGTAGATGTAGGTGGGTCGGGTGACCGATGCGTCGTCATCGGCGATGTAGACGTCGAGATAGCTGCTGGGGTACTCGTCGCCGTATCGGACGTCGCTCGTGAGCCCGTCTCCGTTCGCTGTCACGCTGACAGCTCCTTCGGGTCCTCGGGGCTGGAACGACGGTGTCTGACCGGCGGCGGCTTGGATCGGGATGGCCACCGCCGCGGGGGCCGCGGCGACCAGGAGAACGACAGCGGAGGTCACCGCGGCGATGACGACGAGGACGCTGTTCACAACGCTCCGCAGGATGCTGAGGAGGGATCGAGCCGACGGAGTACTACGGTCCTGGGTGAGGGCGCGGCGACGCGTCCTGCTCAGCTCCCAAAAACCGGCGAAGCAGGAGAAGGCGACCACCAGTGCGAACCCCAGGGCCAGCGCCCACGCGGGGTACCAGGCGGTCACGAGCCACGCGAGCTGCGCGCCGGCGCTGATGATCACCGAGAGGATCGTCACCCATGCCGCCTTACTGCCGTGCGGGCGGCGCCAGGCCACACCTGCGGCGAGCACGCCTACGAGCAGGAAGGAACCCGCCGGAGGGTACCGCACGAAGAACGGCTCGGCCCAGGCGATGAGTAGCACGCAGAGGCCGACGACGAGCAGCGCCCAGCGGGTCCATCGGGGGCGTTCAATTCGGGTGGGGGTGGGGTCGACCATAAGTCCTCCAAAGTTGCGGTTCACTGCAATTATACATCTCAATGCAGAAATGCAGACAAGGTAAGATTGCTGTATGACTGCGACTTCGCTTCGAGAGCGCTCGAAGGAGCGCCGGTACCGTGCTGTTCTCCTCGCCGGCATGCGGCTGTTCGCCGAGCAGGGCTATGACGCGACGACGGTGGCGCAGATCGCCGAGGAGGCGGAGGTGTCGGCCCGGTCCGTGTCGGCGTACTTCCCGACGAAGCTGCACATCGCCACGGCATCCTCGTCCGCGGCGGCTGATCGCCTGATCCTCGCGTTGCGCTCACGCCACGAGGGCGCGTCGGTCGTCGATCGTGTCGTTCAGTGGCTTCGCGAAGAACCGGCCTTCGTTCCCGAGGAGGAGTGGCGGCTGAGAGCCGCGATGCTCGAGCGGAATCCGGTGCTGCAGGGATCCGGACCGGAGGATCTTCCTCCCCTGCTCGCCATCGCGGCGGACGCGATCGCGGAGGACCTCGGGGTCCCGCCCGATCACCCGGGGGTGCAAATTACCCTGGGCATCGTGGCAGGGATCGTCGTGCGCGTGGAGCTGCTCGTCGGATCCGACCGCGAGAACGAGGAGACCCTGGCACTCATTCACGATGCCCTGGCAGGCGCTGTCGACGCGGTCAGGCGAAGCAGCCGTTCTTCAAACTGACGGCAGGTCGCGCCGCCCTCGCGGCGATCGCGTGCTCAAGCTCGCAGGAACGCCAGGAACCCGTCGAGGTGCGCGGCAACGTCGACCGTGGGGTCGTAGAGCCACTGCATCTGGAGCCCTCGCGCCATGGCGGTGAGTTGACGCGCGGTGAGGTCGAGGTCGAGATCTGTGCGCAGACGACCCTTCTCCTGCTCGCGCTCGAGCTCCCGGCGAACGTCGGCATTGAACAGGTCGATCCGGCGGTGGGTGAACTCGTGCCCCGGATGGTCCTTGCGAATCGCCTCCGCCTGCATGGTGGCGTCGAGCTGGACCAGCCCCGGGAAATCTTCGTTCTGTCGCACGAGCTCCGGGAGTGCTGCCAGCAAGCCCCGCTCGGCGAGCGACTGCTCCAGTAGGGGCCGGTCCCGCTCCGCCTGGCGATCGAAGACTGCCTGCAGCAGATCCTCCTTCGAGGGGAAGTGGTAGCTGAGGGCGGCGTGGCTGACCCCGAGCTCCTCCGCGATCTTCCGCAACGACAGCCGCTGGAAACCGTGCGTCGCGAATATCTCGAACGCACGGTCGATGAATTCGTCTCGCCGCTGCAGACCGTTCGCGTAGCGCCCGCGCCGCTTCACCGACGCCGGCTGCTCCGTCGTCTCCACCGTCATCTCGGCTCTCCTTCGATCCGCGGGAACCCCGCCCGACACCTCATCCTCGCACAAACTTTTGCCAAACCGAATATTTACCACGGTGAATGCTTGCCAGACTGGACAATGTTGGTCTACTGTCAGTTGCAGCCGGGTTCGCCGGCACCCACGACGAGGCCAGGCCTCGACGTCTTCGAAGGAGAAGGTCATGACAGAAGCGATTCCGGCACCCCCTCGCCCGGTGAACGCCTGGTGGGTGGGGACCGTGGCCGGCATGGCGTCCTTCGTCGATGGAGCAGCCCTGAACGGTGTCGGTTTCGCGTTGGTGATCCTCCAGCAGACGATCGGGCTCACCCCCGGGCAGATCGGGGTGCTCACCAGCGCCCTCACCTTCGGGGTGGCGGTCGGCGCTCTGATCGGCGGTCGCCTCGGCGACCGGTTCGGGAGGCGGCGGGTGTTCGTGGTCACGATGATCTTCATCGCCCTCGGGGCATCGGTCCCGATCTTCGCCACCGCGTTCCCGTTGCTGCTGCTGGGTCTGGGTGTTCTCGGGGTAGCGATCGGCGCCGACATCCCCGTCTCCCTCGCGACCATCGCCGAAGCGGCGACAGATCAGAACCGCGGCAAGATCCTCGTGATGTCCAACCTCCTCGCCGGAGTTGGCATCGGAGCCGTCGTCCTCGTCGCCACCCTTACCGGCGGGACCGGGATCTTCGCCGCGCAGGCCATCTTCGGCCTCATCGCCGTCGTCGCGATCATCGTGCTCGCGCTGCGGCTCACGATCCCTGAGTCCACCAGCTGGCGCGCTGCCCGCCTGGAACAGACACAGGGCGTGCACACCGTGCGCGCTGACCGCTCGAAGCTGCGGGACCTGATCACGCCTCCGCTGCGCTTCCCGTTCCTCATCCTCGTCGGCTTCTTCACGCTGGTGAGCATCCCGATCACGCTGTTCGGCTCCTACGCGGCCTACATCGGAGCGAACTTCACCGGCACGCCCGTGTCCGAATTCTCCGTGTTCGTGCTGTTCCTCGTGCCGCTCGCAATCATCGTGCAGGTCATCTTCATGCGGGTGGTCGACACCCGTTTCCGCCTCACCTTCTTCATCCTCGGAGGAATCCTGTACGTCGCGGCGTACCTCATTCCCGTCGTCCTCGGGATGAACCTGGCCACGCTCGTTACCACTGTGCTCGTGTCCGGCATGGGCACCGTCTTCTGCGGAGAGCCCATCTTCCGGGTCTGGGTGAACGAAGCGTTCCCGACCATGCTCCGCTCCACCGGACAAGGCCTCATCTTCGCCATCGCCCGCCTGGTGCCTGCACTGCTCCTGGCCCCTGTGCCGGTCCTTCTCGCGAACTCGATCAACGGCTTCCTGATCGCCCTCTCCGCACTCGCCGCCGCCGGGATCGCCGTCGGCTGGTGGGGGGTGCGCAGCGGACGCCTCATCAACGAGTTCCACCACGAGACCGAGAGCATCGACGTCGCCGCCGCCACCGCGTCCTCGGCATCATGACCACCTCCACCCAGAAAGCCTGCACACCACCCATGACCGCTCCCGCCCCCACCATCTACGGACACGTCGAGCCCGGATTCCAGCGCGTCGCCGACGCGTTCACGCAGAACTTCACCGAACGCGGCGACACCGGCGCCGCCTGCACCGTCTACCTCCACGGCGTCCCCGTCGTCGACCTCCACGCCGGCGCCTTCCGCCATGGATCGTGGACGGCCGACACCCGCAGCATCCTCTTCTCCGTCAGCAAAGGTGTCACCACCATCTGCCTGCTCATGGCCGTCGAAGCCGGCCATCTCGCCCTCGACGAACCCGTCGCCACCTACTGGCCAGAGTTCGCCGACCGCGGCAAGAGCGCACTGACCGTCCGCCAGCTCCTCGCGCACCGCGCCGGACTCATCGCCCCCGATGAGCCCCTCACCGTGGAGGACCTACGCGCGTGGCATCCGGTCACCGAAGCCCTCGCCCGGCAGAACCCGCTTTGGGTGCCTGGAACCGCGCACTCGTACCACGCGCTCACCTTCGGCTGGCTCACCGGCGAAGTCCTCCGCCGCACCACCGGACTGCGCCCCGCGGAGTGGCTCCACCAGCACATCGCCGGCCCGCTCGGCCTCGGACTCACTTTCGGGACCGACCCCGACACCGACTCGAACTTCGCGCTGCAGGAGCAGCCACTCCCCGACACTGCCGTACCGCCGTGGAAGAGCCCGAACCTGGACATGCTGGCGCGCGTCATGGGGATGAACGGAGCCATCGACGGCCTCAACCTCTTCGCCTCCGCGAACACCCCCGACCTCCTCGGCTTCGAGAACCCCGCCGCGAACATCGTCGGCACCGCCCACGACATCGCCCGCCTCTACGCCGCGACCATCGGCGAGGTCGACGGGATCCGCCTTCTCCAGCCCGCCACCACCCGCGACGCCCGCCTCCCCCAATCGGTCGGCGCACCGTTCTTCGGCCCCGACGCGGGTCTGCGCTGGGGCACAGGATTCATGCTCGACTCCATCCCCCGAGGCATGGCCGGCCCCGGCAGCTTCGGCCACGACGGAGCCGGAGGCCAGCTCGGCTTCGCGCACCCCGAATCCGGCGTCTCCCTTGGATACGCCACCATCCGCCCCGGCGGCTACCCCGACGACCGCGCCGAAGCCCTCTGCCGCGCACTGCGCGGCAGTCTTTGACACCCCACCTCTTCGAAGGAGAAGACCCGATGCCCCTCGACCCGTTCCTCGTTCCCCTGCTCGAGAGCCTGCCGACCGTCCCCACCGAGATCGAGGACATCGCCGCCTTCCGCGCGCAGGAGAACGCAGGCTCTGCCGCACTCGCCGAGCAGCTCCTCGAACCCGCCCCACCCGTCCGCAGCAAGCGCACCGTGACCCTTCCCGTCCAGGACGGGGAGATCACCCTCAACGTCTTCCACCCCGACAGCGACGGCCCCCACCCCGTGCACCTCTATTTCCACGGTGGCGGCTGGATCGGCGGCACCATCCACTCGATCCTCATCGACATCCTCTGCCAGGAACGCGCCGCCGGAGCGGACTGCATCGTCGTCGCCGTCGAGTACCGCAAAGCTCCCGAACACCCCTTCCCCACCGCCCTGAACGACAGCTATGCCGCGCTCCTCTGGGTCGCCGAGAACATCGAGGACCTCGGCGCCCGCGCCGACCTGATCACCGTCGGCGGAGGATCCGCCGGCGCCAACCTCGCCGCCGCCCTCTGCCTGAAGGCTCGAGACAACAACGGCCCCGCGATCGCCTTCCAGCTGCTGGAAGTCCCCGCGCTCGACTTCACCTTCAGGAGCCCCTCCATCCGCTCCAACGGCACCGGCTACGGACTCACCGAACAAACCCTGCACCTGTGCCGACGTCTGTACCTCACATCAGAAACAGAAGCGACGAACCCCTACTCATCGCCGCTGCTCGCCGAGAACCTCACCGACTTGCCGCCGGCACACATCATGTCCGCGGAATACGACCCCATCGCCGACGACGGCGCACGCTACGCCGAACGCCTCACCGCCGCTGGAGTGCCCGCCACGTTCTCCCTACAACTCGGGCACATCCACGGATCCAGCGCTTTCACGAAAGTCATGGCCTCCGCCCGAGCCTGGCGAGAAGAGGGACTGCAGGCCCTCCGAGCGGTCCACGCTCGAAACTCACCAACGAGCTGAACCGCGCCCGGTAGACCATCCTTCACGGGCGGTGGGCGAATCGACGCAGCGAATTGTGAACACGAATGGAGAGCTAAGGGGCACTTGTGCACGGGAGTAGCGGGCAGTTCCTGATCACAACCCGACTTCACAAAGCCCGGAATTCAGCCGGAAGTTGTGTAATCAGCTTCTGAAAACGACAACGCGTGGCTGTTGGCGCCGCCGGCGGCTGTGGTCATCCCCGCAGGTTCGCCAAAGCGAGAGCCCCCCTGTGCCCTAAGAGGCTCCCCCGCTCCCGGCGACGCAGGAAACCGTGGCGGAGAGGTGCCACTGGTATGTGTCGTCCCTGCTGGAAAGACCTTGGCCACCGATGCTGGGTGCGCCGGCCCCGGTCGTCGTGGCCCATGGGGAAGTCCGCCGCGGAGTCCTTGCCGGCCTCCTGCCGGCGTACGCTGCAGTACGGCGCGTTTAGGCTGCGGGTTCGATGAGCTCGGGACCATTGTTTCGGACGCTGTTCACCCGGTCGCTGACGATCCTTGGGGTTAGGACCGGGTCAGGCAGCGAATCTAGTAGGTGCTGCACTTCAGCCTTGTCCGTCAGGTCCGGGTCCAGCCACTCACCAAACCGGTCACGGGGGATGATGACCGGGGACCGGTCGTGGATATGCCTTATCTGGGGGTGGTTCTGGGGTGAGTCACGTCGGCGTGGCGTCGAAATTCGATCGTGCCTGCCTTTTATCCTCGGGGTGTGAGCGACGTTGCTCAAGCTTCTGCGATAGGACGGTTCCGTGCCGAGCGGGCCGTGGCCTCCCCTGGGGAGACGTCATGGGTCGTTATCGACTCTGACTGGAACCTGCACGTTGAGGCGTGCGCCTATCTGGCTTCGCTACGGGCCGCAGATCGCTCATCCAACACTGAACGTGTCTACGCAGGTCGGGTAGCGCTCTTCTTGAACTACTGTGAGCAGTCCGGAGTGGACTGGCACGATCCAGAGTTCACAGAGCTGCACGCTTTTCTCCGCTGGTTGATCACAGAGCCCGTTCGGAATCCCGGCGGGAAAAGCACCGCGCGCTTGAGGTCAAAGGGCACGGCCAACGCGATCGTGACCACGACCAGCGAGTTTCTCAAGTTCGGTGCGAGGCTCGGGTGGGTCGCGCCCCGGGTTCCAGCACTCCTGTCACAGCCCAAATACCTCCGCTATGTCCCTCCCGAATTTGATGCCGGGGAGCGGGACCAGTTCCGCACAACACAGGAACGGACACTCAAGTTTCGTGCCCAGACGACAGAGCCGGCATTGCTCGTGGACGAGGAGACAGCAGTGGTGGTCTGCGCGGCCGCGAATGCGCGCGACTGCTTTCTGGTTACCGCGCTGTTGGAGACGGGGATGCGCATCGGCGAGGCGTTAGGGCTGAGGAGATCCGATCTGCATTTCCTGGCCCGCTCGGAAGCGTTGGGCTGTGGGATACCGGGGCCTCATCTGCATGTCATACGACGGCCAAACGAGAACGGTGCACTCGCGAAATCACGCACTCCTCGAACTATCCCGGTGACCCAGAAGTTGGTGGCCGCATACTCCGACTACCAGTTCGAGCGCGACCGCTTAGACCGTGGGGCCGCCAATGATGCGGTCTTCGTTAACCTGTTCCGTGAACCACGCGGCCGGTCAATGACCTATGCGAACGCCAAGGAGATGATGGACCGCTTGGCGCGTGACTGTGGCTTCACTGTCCGGCCACACATGATGCGACACACGGCCGCAACGAGGTGGATCGAAGCCGGAGTCGATCCCGACGTCGTGCAGGCACTATTGGGCCACGTTTCCTTC
>Ga0308158_10002488_pt1 | contig 17334 bp, 15 predicted proteins | sample PhyBR2_FD_201038 | JGI IMG/M metagenome (GOLD analysis project Ga0308158, IMG submission 201038) | Phyllosphere microbial communities from UC Gill Tract Community Farm, Albany, California, United States - DLSLB.R2 | ecosystem: Host-associated > Plants > Phyllosphere > Unclassified | place: USA... | reverse complement strand
CGGAAGCCGCCGTCGTGCATCTCCGCCAGCCCGTCCGCCAGCAGCCCTGCCAGCGCCCGGTCCAATTGCTCGGGGGCGGAGTTGAGCCGGTGCAGGGCGGCCAGGGGCACGCCGATTCCCTCCGGCGCGTAGCCAAGATCGGCGGGTTCGCGGTGGAACATGTCCGGCGGCACGGGTGCGTCCGCCAGCCGCAGCACGGCCAGCACGGCGCCCCGGACCTGGCGGTCGGTGCCGTGCCAGGACTGCCCTTTGGGAACGTACGACGGCGGCGGCTCACCGGCGGCGAGCCAGGCGCAGGAGTCTCTCACGGGACAGTCGGCGCACTTGGGGGCGCGGGCCGTGCACACCAGCGCCCCCAGTTCCATGACTGCGGCGTTCCAGCGCACGGAGGTTTCGTCGTTGTCCGGCAGCAGGGCGGCAGCAAGGCGCATTTCCGCCGCCGTCAGGGCCGGGGCCGGCAGCGCTGTGCCGGTGATGAGCCGGGCGTGCACCCTGCGGATGTTGGTGTCCACCACCGTTTCCCGACGGCCGTAGGCAAAAGCTGCTACGGCCGCGGCGGTGTAGCTGCCCACGCCGGGAAGGGCCAGCAGTTCCGCGTAGGTGTCGGGGACCTTGCCGGCGTGGTCCTGCACGATGGCGGTGGCCGCCGCGTGCAGCCTCAGGGCCCGCCGTGGGTAGCCCAGCCGGCCCCAGGAACGGACAGCTTCGCCTGCCGGTTCACCTGCCAGGCCGGCAGGGGTGGGCCAGCGCTTGAGCCACTCATGCCAGACGGGCAGCACCCGGACCACAGGCGTCTGCTGCAGCATGATCTCGCTGACCAGTACGCCCCAGGGGGAGCAGTCAGCGTCCCGCCACGGCAGGTCGCGGGCAATGCCGGCGAACCAGCCATTGATCCGCCGGTGCAGCTGTTCCAGGTCCGCGGAGGCGACTGATGCGTCCGTAATGGGGGAGGTTTGAGTGTCGATGCCAACACTGTAGTGGATGGATTCCGGCGGGCCGAAAACCGGGTGTGACCAGAGCAATGGGCCGGCGGCGGCGTGGTGGCCGTGCAGAACCGGAGGCGTTCCCTAGCCTAGAAGGATGGGCAGGCAAGGCAATTCATCAGCACGCGGCACGTCGGGTTCCAGCAGCGTCCGGAAACCGAGCCCCGCTGTGTACCGCCGCCGCCGGCTGGTTGTTGGCGGCGCCCTGTTGCTGGTGATCGCCCTCGTGGTCAGCGGTTTCGCCCTGGCGGGTGCCTTCAAGGGCGGTTCGCAGCAGGCCTCTTCCACCCAGCCTTCTCCCACTGACCCTGCTTCCGCGAATCCGGCTGCCTCAGCCACACCCTCTGCCGCCGCCCCGGCAACTGCTTCCGCCACGCCGTCGCCCACTGCCTCCGCAACCCCCACCTGCAACCAGAACCTGGTGACTGTCACTGCCTCCACCGACAAGCCCGCCTACGGCCCCGGCGAAAACCCGATGCTCACCCTGAAGGTGACCAACGGCGGCAAAGTTCCCTGTGAGGTCAACATAGGCACCTCGCAGATGGAATTCCTGGTAACCAGCGGCTCGGACCGGATCTTCTCTTCCAAGGACTGCCAGGCGTCCAGCGAGGACCTGGTGAAGGTCATTGCACCCGGCGCCAGCGAAACCGCCAACTTCCCGTGGAACCGGAACCGCAGCGTCGATGGCTGCAAAGAGGTGGCCGCTGCTCCCGGTGGTGGCGGGGCGTACTACATCTTCACCGCGAAGCTGGGCTCAAGGGCCAGCCCCAAGGCCGTCTTCCAGCTGAACTGACTGTTCCCCCCATCGAGTGCTAGTAACTGCCGTTTTCAGGGTCCAAAACGGCATTTACTCAGCATTCGATAGAGTTTCCACCCCGGGCGGGACTTCACCCGGGGGTTGGTTCGGTAGCGTTTAGAGTCTCCGCGCGTTTAGAGGAAGCGGTCCAGGAGGCTTGCTTCGGCCATGCGGCTCAGGCCCTCGCGTACGGTCCGGGCGCGCTGGTCGCCGATGCCGTCAACGGTCATGAGGTCGTCGATGGTTGCGGCCATCAGGAACTGCAGGCCCCCGAAATGGTCCACCAGCCGGTCTGCGACGGCCTTGGGAACTGCCTTGAGGCCGGACAGCAGCCGGTAGCCGCGGGGCTGGACCACTGCGTCCAGGTTCGCCTCGCCGCCGGCAAATCCAACGATCGCCGAGATCTTGCCCAGGTCGATCAGTTCGGTGGGGCCCAGGTTCACCAACTCATTTACGGCTTTTTCGATGTCTTCGGCGGAGGCATGGGGGCTGGCGTAGTCGCGGATGATTACGTCGCTGCCCGGACCACGTCCAACGGTGAGCTCGTCCAGTTGGAGGGAGAGGAGCCTGCCGTCCTCGCCCAGTTCCAGGACGTACTGCGAGATTTCCTCTGAAATGCGGCGGACCATCTCCTGCCGCTGGAGGGTTACCGCCACATCGCGCACGGTCACCATGGCCTCGATTTCCAGGGCTGAAAGCGAACTGGTGACCTGGTCAAGGCGGGCGCGGTAGCGCTCCAGGGTGGCAAGGGCCTGGTTGGCGCGGGCAAGGACGTTTTCCGAACCTTCCAGGACGTGCCGCAGCCCGTTGACGTAGAGGGCGATGATTTGCATGGACTGGCTGACCGATATGACCGGTGCGCCCGTCTGCTTGGCCACCCGTTCTGCCGTGCGGTGGCGGGTGCCGGACTCCTGGGTTTCGATGCTGGAGTCCGGGACCAGCTGGACCGCGGCGCGCAGGATGTTGCCGGCGTCCTTGTCGCAGATGATGGCGCCGTCCATTTTGGCCAGCTCACGCAGGCGGGTGGGCGAGAACTCGATGCCGATATCGAACCCGCCCGAGCAGATGGAATCGATGGTGCGGTCAGATCCCAGCACGATGAGCGCGCCGGTGCGTCCGCGGAGGATTCGTTCCAGGCCGTCGCGAAGGGGAGTTCCGGGTGCAACCCTGCCCAGAGTGGCCCTCAGCGATTCTTCGGGGCTCCGCGCCATAGGTATTTCCCTTCAAAGGTGCGGACCGCGGCCCGCAGGAATGCCGGCATCCGCAGTTCGCCGGCAGGATCAAAAAGTGCTGCAATTCCCGCAAGCTCAATGATAGGGGTAAGAAACCCAAGTTCCGCACGGGGAAGCCCCAAAGTGCCCCGTTAGGGGGTTTGGGAAAGTGCCGGCAAAACGCGCTCGACGGCGGCTGCGGGCATGGCACTTTTTGCTGCCCCGTGTTGTTGTCCCGTTCGGGTACGGAACATGTCCCGCACCGCACGTTCGCAGGGTTTCTCGATATACCTCTGTGCAACCCAAGCTACGGCTGCTGCACAGAGCAGTGCAGGCGGCACGAGCCACCAGGGAAGCCCCTGGGCCCAGCGGCCAACAAGAATGCCGAAAGCACCCAGCACAAGATAGTGGACCATGTAGAAAGCGAACGACAGTTCTCCCAGCCTTACGAGTGCGTGGCTGGTGAGCAAGCGGCTGCTGCCCGCGAGCTCGCGCCGGGCAGCAGTCCAGATGAGGACGATTATTGCGGGCAGCATGAGCGCCTGGCTGATCCACCACGGAACGAAGTGCAGAAAGTCCGCCAGGAAGGTAAGCGTGGCGCCGGCGGTGGTGAAAGCGGCTGCCGACAATTGCGTGCGGTTTGGTGGCGCGTACCCAGCCTTTAGTAGAAGCGCCAGGGCGACGCCGATCACGAACTCGGGCAGCCGGTACAACGGCAGGTTGTAAGTGATGAAATGGCTCACCTGCGCTCCCAGAGTAAGTTGGCAGGCGACGCCCAGTGCAGGCTGCAGGACTGCGAGGAATACGATTGTCCCAACAAGTTCCTTTGTGCTGAATCGGCGCATAACCGCCACAAACGGGGGCAGCAGGAGATAGAAAAAAGCTTCTGCTGACAGCGACCAAGCCACGGGGTTGAAGGAAGAAGCAGACCAGGGCCACCAGGCTTGCGTCAAGGTCAGGCTTTGCAGGAAGGAAACCGCGCTCGAATTCTGGGCCACGGGTACTAATGCTGCGATGGCCAACGTGGCTGCGCTGAGTGGAAACAACTTGGCGATACGGTTCCGCAGGAAGGCACCGGCACCGTTTTCCGCCGCGCCGGCCCAGGTGAGTACGAAACCGGAGAGGACAAAGAAGAAGCTTACGCCGACAAAACCAAGGTCGATTACGGGCAGTCTGTAAAGGGCGAGGCCGTGCATGAGCGCTACGGCCGCGGCGGCGAAGAACCTGAGGCCCGTCAAGGAATGGAGCCGTCTCCCAGCGGTTTCGCTTGGACGGGTGGAGGATGAGCTTGGGCCGTCGGGCATGGCAGCGGCCGCCGTGCTGACGGTGGAGGGCATTGGTGGAGACCTTCAGGGAGAACCGCAGTCTCTGCGGTGTACGGCGTTCGTCTTGTTTATCCAGCCTATGGGAATCAGGGGTGCCGGCGGCGTGGAAATGACACAGGAAAAGCCAAGGACTTGGCAAGGATCAGGAGAGCATTTCCACCGCACAAAACCACCTTTCAGCGCCTGCAAACGGGGCCCTAAGTGGACTCGCCGAGTGGCGAGATGGCCCTGGTGCTGCTGTCCCAGAGGCGCGCCCCCGTGCACCGGCCTTCAAGGCGCAGGTCCAGCAGGTCCATGGCTGTTCCGAGTTGGTGGCCGGGGATACGGCGGGAAATGGTGACGTGCGGCGTCCATGCGCCCGGCAGTGTCAGCGGCAACGCACCGGACAGGTCCCGGTGGAGGCGCCTGTGCAGGTCCAGCAGGGGAGCGGTGAGGAGGACCGCCCTGGCCAGGACATACCTGCCCGGGCCCGCGGGAAAAACAATGGCGCCGGAGAACGTGATATCCATGGGCAGCGCCTGCCACTGACCATTGCCATCAGCCTGCAGGTCTGCCCCGGCGGCGAGCGTGATGTGCGGGCGGTTACTGGGGGAGGTGTGGGCTGCAAGGCTCGGAAGGCCCGCGGCCTGCAGCCGCACCCAGTCCGCCCTGATCAGGGAATCGGTGGAGCTGTCAAAGACCAACTCGATGCTGCGCATGAACCCATCATCCGGGATCAGCGCCTCAGGTTCCTGAGCATCCGCTCCAGGTCCCTGCTGACTTTTGACAGGGACGCGGCCCGCAGCGCCTTGTGTTCCTCCGCCGTCTGGACCCCGCGCTTCCGCGATGAGCCCGAGGAAACGCCGGGATCGGAATCCTGCCCCGCGGCCGCATCGAAGCAGCCGGCAGCACCGAACCCGTCGGCAAGGTTGGTGGCCAGCGGGTCGAAGAAGAGGTTGCCCGTGAAGGTGGCGCCATGCATCATGCGCCCAAGCTAACGGCCCCGCATTTCGCGGCTTTGAACGTCCGGTTTCGCCAGCGTTAAGCGGCAGCCGGAGCGGTTTGCGGCCCTGCGATAAACTTGTACTTTGGCCGTTTGCCAATGACATTCCCCGCCCTTGAGTCGCAGCGCAGTAAACGACAGGCCCCTGGGCAGCCACAACCGCAGCGAAAGTAGCACCGTGTCCCAAGATGTCCTGACCCCAGCCCGGATCTCCGAGATTCACAAGGAGGCGGGCCGCCGCAGGACCTTTGCCGTCATTTCCCACCCTGACGCCGGCAAGTCCACGCTCACCGAAGCGCTGGCCCTGCACGCCAAGGTGATCGGCACCGCGGGCGCCTCCAGCGGAAAGGCGAACCGCAGGGAAACCGTCTCCGACTGGATGCAGATGGAAAAGGACCGCGGTATCTCCATCAGCTCGGCCGCCCTGCAGTTCTCCTACCGCGACACCGTGATCAACCTCCTGGACACCCCCGGCCACGCCGACTTCTCCGAGGACACCTACCGAGTGCTGGCCGCCGTCGACTGCGCCGTGATGCTGGTGGACGCCGCCAAGGGCCTGGAAACCCAGACCATGAAACTCTTCGAGGTCTGCAAGCAGCGCAACCTGCCCATCATCACCGTCATCAACAAATGGGACCGCCCGGGCCTGGACGCCCTGGCATTGATGGACGAGATCACGGAACGCACCGGGCTGCAGCCCATGCCGCTGACCTGGGCCGTGGGAATCTCCGGTGACTTCCGCGGCGTTTGGGACCTGCGCAACGACCGCTTTGCCCGGTTCCAGCGCAACAACGCAGGCGCGCAGATCGCCATCACCGACTACTTCACGCCGGAGGAAGCCGCAGAGGACCAGGGCAGCAACTGGTCCGACGCCGTGGACGAGGCGGGACTGGTGATCGAGTCCAACCTCGAATTCGACGTCGAGGCCTTCCACGCCGGCCAAGCCACCCCCATCCTCTTCAGCTCCGCCGCGCTGAACTTCGGCGTCAAGGAACTGCTGGACGCACTGGTGGATTTCGCTCCGCCGGCATCGCCACGCCCGGACGTGGACGGCAACCCCCGCCCGGTGGCGTCCCCGTTCTCCGGCTTCGTGTTCAAGGTGCAGGCAGGCATGAACAAGGCGCACCGCGACCACGTGGCCTTCATCCGCGTCTGCTCCGGCGTCTTCGAGCGCGGCATGGTGGTCACCCAGACCCGCACCGGCAAGTCCTTCGCCACCAAGTACGCGCAGCAGGTGTTCGGCCGCGAACGCGAGGTCATCGACGAGGCCTATCCCGGGGACGTGGTGGGCCTGGTCAACGCGTCCTCGCTGCGCGTCGGTGACAGCTTGTTCCTTGAGGAGGCGGTGGAGTACCCGGCCATCCCGCTGTTCGCTCCCGAGCATTTCCAGGTGGCCCGGTCAAAGGACCCCAGCAAGTTCAAGCAGTTCCGCCGCGGCATCGAGCAGCTGGAACACGAGGGCGTCATCCAGCTGCTCCGCTCCGACCTCCGCGGTGACCAGGCGCCGGTGCTCGCCGCCGTCGGTCCCATGCAGTTCGAAGTGGTGGAGGACCGCATGGCGCACGACTTCAGCGCCCCCATGCGCCTGGAGCGCCTGCCCTACTCCCTGGCAAGGATTACGACGGCGGACGCCATGCCGGCGCTGGCCAACGTACCGGGCGCGGAGGTGCTTTTGCGGTCCGACGGCGAGTACCTCGCCTTGTTCAACGACGTGTGGGCGCTGCGGCGGATTGAGAAGAACCACCCGGACCTGACGCTTGTGCCCATCGGCACGCACAACCCGGCCAAGTAAGGCACCGTGACTACCCCCGTAGCCCGCGCCGTCGTTACCGGACTCGGCACCATCAATCCGCTCGGCGCCAACGTCAAGGAAACCTGGGAAGCCCTTGTGGATGGCCGGTCCGGTGTCGCGGTGCTGGAGCAGGACTGGGCGCAGCAGCTGCCGGTGAAGATCGCGGCGCAGGTCACGGCGGATCTTTCGGAGCATCTCAGCACACGCGAAATGAAGCGGATGGATCGGTGCGGCCAGCTTGCCTTGGTCGCGACCCGGGAAGCCTGGGTTCAGGCAGGAAGCCCCGAGGTGGACCCGGAGCGGTTCGCCGTGGTGATCGGTTCCGCGTACGGCGGCCTGGGTTCCACCATCGAGCAGGACCGCGTGCTGGCCGCATCCGGACCGCGCAAGGTTTCGCCGCACACGCTCACGCGGCTCATGGCCAACGGCCCGGCCGCATGGGTGTCCATCGATCTCGGCGCCCGCGGCGGCGCCCGGACGCCTGTCAGCGCCTGCGCCTCCGGGGCTGAGGCGATTGTGCAGGCAGCCGAGCTGATCCGCTCAGGTGCTGCCGACGTCGTGATTGCCGGCGGTGTTGACGCCTCGGTGAACGACCTGGTGATCAGCGGCTTTGCCCAGATTCGCGCCCTGTCCAACCGCTCGGACGATCCGCAGCGCGCCTCGCGCCCGTTCGACGGCGGCCGGGACGGCTTTGTGCTCGCGGAGGGGGCCGCGGTGGTGGTGCTGGAAAGTGAAGAGCATGCGCGGGCCCGAGGGGCCGCCATCCTGGGAGCGGTGGCCGGCGGAGCGGTGACGTCCGATGCGAACGACATCGTCGCCGCCGATCCCGCCATGCAGCGCAGGGTCATGCAGAAAGCATTGGATTCCGCTGGCCTGCAGCCGGCGGACATTGGCTTCGTGCACGCCCACGCTACCTCCACTCCTGTGGGCGACCGGCTGGAAGGCCAGGCCATCAACGCAGTCTTCGGCACTGACGTCCCGGTGACTTCCACGAAGGGGCATACCGGCCACCTGCTGGGCGGAGCCGGTGCGCTGGCCGCCGTCGTGGTTCTTGAGACCCTGCGCACCGGCGAACTGCCGGGAACCCTGAATGTCGAGGCGCTGGATCCGGAAGTGGACCTCAACGTCATCACCGAAGGCGCCCACCAGCTTGCGCCGGGTCATGCCCGGGCGGGGCTGGTGAACGCCTTCGGTTTTGGCGGCCACAGCGTGGCGTTGGTGCTAACGGGCGCGTAGTCCGGCGCCGGAGCGGTTAGTGCCCTGAACGCTGGAATGCTACCGGGACGCCGGACTGCTACCGGGACGCCGGGACGCTACGGCGTCCCGGCACCGTTCCGGCGACCCGGAGCGGGAGTGCTGTCGTTCGGCGTTCGGGCGGATACGTCAGGTCGCGGCGGTGGCCTTCATTAGGGCATCAAGGATGGGCAGCTGGCCCTTGACGAGCTTGAGTCGCGCTTCGTCCTCCGGGAACCAGCGCGCGTCGTCAATTTCCGGGTAGTGCTGAATCCTGCCGGACCCCTTGGGCCACTCGAGCGGAAAGGTGTTGCTGCTGATGGCCTCCGGGTCGAAAGCCGCCTCCGCGGTGTAGATGGTGATGAGCTTTCCGGAGGATTGCCGGAATTCACCAAGCAGCCTGTACTCAACTTCAGGAGCTTCAGTGCCCATCTCCTCGGCGAATTCGCGCAGGGCGGCGGCCAGCGGGTCCTCGCCGTCGACGTACTCCCCCTTGGGAATGGACCAGGCGTGCGCGTCCTTGCGTGCCCAGAAGGGGCCGCCCATATGGCCGATCCATACCTGCAAACCATCGTGGGTGCCGGCAGAGGCGCCGGCGGGCGTGGGCAGGTCCTGCCGGTGCAGCAGTATGCCTGCGCTTCGAATGGGCATTGATCCTCCAAACAGGTCACTTCCCAGCGGAAGTGCAATTGCCGTCCGCCGTTAACGTGCAGTTCACGGCGCTGCTCTAGGTTATTCCTTCAGGCACTTCGCCAGGCACTTCACTCGAAGGGACCACTCATGGCCAGCATTGCTGAAGTTTTGGGACGGCTGACACCGGAAGAAGTGGACGAGCTGCGCAGCCTTGGCCCGCAGGGGCACCTGCCGCGGCACCTTGTGGACGCCCTTGACCGGGCAGCCGGGGGAGCGGGCTCCGGCCGCGGGTACTACGTGGCAAACGGCAACGTGAGCGCCACCGGCGGCCCGCTGCTGGTGTTGCGGAACGATGTTTCCCGCTGGTTGACCCCCGGTTCCTGACGGCTGCCGCCGAATAAACCGCGGCGCAGGCAAGATCCAGCCCGGAACCGCTCAGGATGCGGGCAGGATGAAGGTTACGGTGGTGCCCACCCCGGGCGCACTGTCCAGGCTGATTGATCCTCCATGGCCCTCAACAATCGTCTTACTGACGGACAGTCCCAGGCCTGCGCCGGGGATGGCCGTTTCGCGTGAGCGTGCCGCACGGAAGAACTTGGTAAACGCTTGTTCCTGCTCCTCCTCGGTCATCCCCAAGCCGGTGTCCGTGATTGTGCATACCAGGCCGGCGTCGTTACGGTATGCCCTGGCGGTGACCAGACCGCCGTCGGGGGAGTACTTGATGGCGTTCGAGAGCAGGTTCTGGATCACTTGACTGATCCGTTTCGGGTCCATCCTGCCGGTTAGCGGCTGCTCCGCATCGAGCGCCAGCTGCAGCCCGCTGCCGGCCGCCTTGGGCAAGGCTGCGTCTACCTCGACGGCGAGCAGCCGGGCCAGGTCCGCCTCCTCCAAGGACAGGTCAACCCGCTCGGACGCCACGGCGATCAGGTCGTTGACCAGGTTCAGCAGGTGCTCTGCATTGCGGCGGACCACGTGGAGCTCTTCCTGGATCTCCTCATGCCCGGGTTCGTCCAGGACCAGTTCCAGGTAGCCGAGGATTGAGGTGAGCGGGGTCCGGAGTTCGTGCGAGACAGTGGCAACGAAGTTGTCTTTTGCCGCCAGCGCGCTGATCAGGCTGGTGACGTCCACGAAAGTGATGACGGCACCGCCCTCCTGCCCACCGGCCGGAGGGAAAGACTGCGAGCTTACGGAGTAGGCGCGCTGGCGGTCGGCAGGACCTGCCCAGTACAACTCATCCGTGAACGCTTCCCCTGCGGCAGCGCGTGCCCCGGGAAGCTGGTCGGGCATGACAGGGGTGGAACGGTCTGCCGACTTGAGCAGCCCCGGGCCACCGGCAGGGCCGCTTTCGCCCGTGGAACCGATGACGCCTGCCAGGATGGGTTCCGACCGCATGGCCCTGTTGGCCAGGACGGTGTTTCCCTTGGTATCCACCACCCAAACGCCGACTCCGACGGCCTTGAGTACGGCATCGAGGAGGCTTTGCCGGCGGACGCTCTCGTCAAGGGTCCGTGTCATGTCGTGCTCGTTTTTGACCAGAGTCATGCGCTGGCGGCGGATGGTGGTTGCCACCACATGCGCCGTGACCGCAATGACGGACATGACCAGGGGGAGTATCAGGGTGCGGATCATCGATTCGCCCGCAGGCGGAGCGCCTTGCAGCGCCGCCGGAGCAACGATGCTGAGGATGGTCCCTCCGATGGCAAGGACAGGCATGTAGGTCCGGACGTGCGCGGAGAGCCAGATGACGGGGAACACCAGCATCACGCTCAGCACACTGAACGTGGGCCCGCCCGCCTGCCGGGTGAGCCCGATTGCTATGCAATCGAGGAGCGGGACCACGGCAAACGCCCCGGCAGGCACCCGGCCCCACGGCATGGCGACGCACAACGCGGCAATTGCCAGGTGGAACACCAGGGCCGCCACGAACATAGTGTTGGTGAATGTTTCCGGGCTGAAAGCAGCCGTTGCCGTTAACACAAGGATCATGGCCAGCGTGACCGGCGACTGGGCAGCCACCACCCGCATGCGGGCACTGAAGCTACCGAACAGTCCGTCAAGGCGGTCTGATACGACCGGCTGCACCGGTGCCTCGCGTGCGTAGCCCGCTTCTTCGGCGGTGCCCTGCTGTTCCTGGATTACCAAGCTTCCCCCAGCACAGAAATCTAAACCTCCGTCTGCGAGAAGGTTCTGCACCCACAGTACCCGGCCTTGGAACTCCATCACTTAAGCCCAGGCGCCAGTGGGCGCCCGAAAGCCGGGGCTGCTAGCCGATCAGCAGGCTGAGCGCCTCCGTGAGGTGTTCCACTTCACGCACCGAGAACCCAGGGGGCACCGGGCCCGGCCCGGTGTGGCTGGCCGGAACCACTGCGTGGGTGAATCCCAGCCTGTGGGCCTCCTGGATCCGCTGGTTGATGCCCGGCACCGGCCGGACCTCGCCGGCCAGCCCCACTTCGCCAAAGGCGACAAGCCGGATGGGCAGCGGCTTGCGGGCCTTGGCCGACGCCACGGCAAGAGCAACTGCAAGGTCCGTTGCAGGCTCGCTGAGTTTCACTCCACCAACGGTGGCAACGTACGAATCGTCCTTGTGCAGCAGCGTTCCTGCCCGCTGCTGCAGGACGGCCAGGAGCATGGACACGCGGGAACTGTCCAGTCCACTGGTGGCCCGCCGGGGCTGTGAGTTGGGGCTTTCGGCAAGCAGCGACTGCACCTCCGCCAGCAGGGGACGCCGCCCTTCCATGGTGACGGTGATGCAGGTCCCTGATACCGGGTCCTTGGTCCGGCTGACGAAAAGGCCGCTGGGATCGGCCAGGCCCTCAATGCCGTTCTCGTTCAGGTCGAAGCAGCCGACGTCGTCGGTGGGCCCGTACCGGTTCTTGACCGCCCGGAGCAGCCGCAGCCTCGAGTGCCGCTCACCCTCGAACTGGCACACCACGTCCACCAGGTGTTCCAGCAGCCGCGGCCCCGCGATGGAACCGTCCTTGGTGACGTGCCCCACCAGCAGGGTTGTCATGTTCCGCCGCTTGGCGGCCGCGATGATGGAAGCCGCGACTTCGCGCACCTGGGACACGCCCCCGGCGCTGCCGTCCACGTCCGCGCTGCTCAGCGTCTGTACCGAATCCACGATCAGCAGCCGCGGCTCGATCTTCTCCACCTGCCCCAGGGACTGGCCAAGATCCGTCTCCGCGGACAGGTACAGGGATTCGGCCACGGCGTCGATCCGCTCGGCGCGAAGCTTCACCTGTGCGGCTGATTCTTCGCCGGTGACGTACAGGACGTCCTGGGCGGTCCGCGCGAATTTGGCAGCTACGTCCAGCAGCAGCGTGGATTTGCCTACGCCGGGTTCGCCGGCCAGCAGGATGACGGCGCCCGGAACCAGGCCGCCGCCCAGAACCCGGTCCAGTTCGTCCACTCCGGTGGGCAGGAATGCGGCCGTGGTGGCATCCACGTCCGCGATCCTCCGGGCCGGCTCCACAACTGTTGTGGCCGCCGTCGTCCGGGCCACCGCGGTGCCTGTTTCCTCAACGGTGCCCCAGGCCTGGCACTCGCCGCAGCGGCCCACCCACTTGACCGTGGTCCAGCCGCATTCGGCGCATTTGTAAGCAGGCGCTTTGGACGCCCGGGAAGTCTTTGTTGCCATGTGTTCAACCCTAGCCGCGGGCACTGACACTACAGCGCCGGCAGCACGTCCCTGGCCTCGTCCGCGTCCATGCCAGTCGCCTCCAGCAGGTCCACCATCAGCGGCCGGAACAGCATGACCACCGTTTCACCCTCCAGCCGCTGCACCTCCAGCAGCTTGGGATGCAGGCGAAGGGCGATCTCGCTCAGGTCGCGCCGGGCGGTGCGCATGTGGGCACGCCGGACGCCGTCGTGCGATTCCGCAAGGCCCAGCGACAGCTCGTCAATCGCGGCAGCGGTCTCCTGCAGCACCTCTGCGATGCTGTCTGTCGCCTCATCCGAGAGGGCCGCATGGTTGATGGCGCTGGTGAGCCGGCGCGCGAAAACCCGGCTGTTGCGCAGCGCCAGGTCGATGAAGTCCAGCGACTGCTTGAGCCGGTCCAGCTCATCCCGGTGCCGGCGGTAGGCAGGCGCCAGGGTGGCAACCTCACCGGAGGCACGGAGCGACTGGCGCATGGTGTCGACCAGGGGCTGGCAGTTCCTGCCGCGGATCAGCGCGTGCCAGGCCTGGGTGGAGTCGCTGTTGACCAGGCCCCCGGCACATTCGCGCAGCACCTCCGCCAGCTCATGCAACAGCTTCTGGACGTCGCGGCGCGGCTCCCGGCGCGGATCCTTGGGCATGAGGATGGTCACCAGCAGCGCGCACAGGCCACCCACCACGGCGTCGATGCTGCGGGTGAACGGCCCGCCCGCCGGCGCCGGAAGCAGCACCACCAGCAACGACTGCAGCGCCAGCTGGGTGGTGAAGATACTGCCGCTGTCCAGGAAGCGGGCCAGCAGGATGGAGAAGAGAAGGACGACGGCGGCCACCCAGATGTCGCCGCCCAGCCAGTGCAGGAGGAGGTCACCGACGACGATGCCGAGGGTGCAGCCCAGGCCCACTTCCATGACCCGCCGCAGCCGCGGCTCACGGGAAAAGCCGAGGGCGATCAGGGAGGACGTGGCCGCGAACAGCGGGCCGCTGTGCCCCAGGACGTATTCGGCGAATGCATACGCCCCCACCGCACAGACGGTCATCTGGATGGCGGGGACAAAGGAATTCCGGCTCCGGATCAACCCGGTGCGGATGCGGCCGTGCAGGAATCGTTTGCCTGCTGAAAGTCCTGCTGCTGGAGCCATGCCGTTCAGTCTATTTGCTGGCCGGCCCTTCATTTCGTGCCGCCACTACGGCCGGACCTGTGATCCGCGCAATGGTGACCCGGCATTTGTCAGCCAATATCCCGCCGTCGTTAATCCTCCGTTCACCTTGCACAGCCCATCCCGTTACCTGCGGCCCATAACTTTCTTGAAGGTACACAACGTACGCATCGCGCAGCAGGGTTCTCCGTCCCTGTCCCGCACCTGAATAACCCTGGAAGGGGTACATCTAGTGAAGGCACTCCGCTTCGGCCGCCACGCGGCTATCGCTGTTATCGCAGCCGGCGCACTCGCGCTCAGCGCCTGCGGTTCAGACAATGCCACTGGCACCGCTCCTGCCGGCAACCAGTCCGCCGGCGGCACCAAGGTCACCGGCACCCTGACCGGCATTGGTTCCTCCGCCCAGGGCGCTGCCATGGACGCCTGGAAGACCAACTTCGCTTCGGCCAACTCCGGCGCCAGCGTGCAGTACTCGCCGGACGGCTCCGGCGCAGGCCGCAAGGCCATCCTGGACGGCTCGGCCCAGTTCGCAGGCTCGGACGCCTACCTGAAGGATGACGAATACGCGTCCTCCAAGTCCGTCTGCGGCCCCGAGGGCGCAATCAACGTCCCGGTCTACATCTCCCCGATCGCCGTGGCCTTCAACGTTCCAGGCGTCACGGACCTGAAGCTGGACGCCGTTACCGTGGCTAAGATCTTCCGCGGCCAGATCGCCAAGTGGAACGATCCCGCGATCGCCGCCCTGAACGCCGGCGTCTCGCTGCCCGACCTGAAGGTCACCCCGGTGAACCGCTCCGACGACTCCGGCACCACCCAGAACTTCACCGACTACCTGGCCGCAGCGGCACCCGAGGTCTGGACCGACAAGGCCGCCGGTGTCTGGCCCGCCAGCCTCCAGGGTGAAAACGCCAAGGGCACTTCCGGCGTGGTCAAGACCGTCACGGACACCCCCGGCGCCGTGACCTACGCTGACGACTCCGCAGTGAGCGGCAAGCTCGGCGTGGCCCAGATCAAGGTGGGCGATTCCTTCACCAAGATCTCCGCCGACGCCGCTGCCAAGGCCGTGGACGCAGGCAAGCCGGTTGAAGGCCGCGCCGCCAACGACCTCTCCATCAAGCTGGACCGCAAGACCACCATCGCGGGCGCCTACCCGATCGTCCTGGTCTCCTTCCACGTCCTGTGCACCACCTACGACAAGCAGGAGACCGTTGACCTGGTCAAGGCCTTCGAACACTACGTAGTTTCCGCAGAGGGCCAGAAGGCCGCAGCCGAGTCGGCCAAGTCCGCCCCGCTGTCCTCGGACCTCGCCGCAAAGGCTGCCAAGGCCATCGACTCGATCAAGGTCAAGTCCTAGCCGACGCTGCAAAACCGGGTTCCCCACCTGCCGGAAGGCAGCGCGGGGAACTTGGCTTTGCGCCCCGCCTCCTCAATCCAGCAACGAATCGAAGGGCCGTCGAATGACCGCCACCTCCCTGACCAGTACCCAGGGCGCCGGGCGCGCCGGGGACAAAGTCTTTTCCGGCGCCGCGCTGGCAGCCGGGTGCCTGATCCTCGCCGTCCTCTTCGGCGTCGCCCTCTTCCTGGTAGTCCAGGCAATTCCCGCGCTGACGGCGCCCGCCGACAAGATCCAGGGCGGCCAGGGCTTTTTCGCCTACATCTGGCCCATAGTGATCGGTACCCTGATCGCCGCCGTCATCGCGCTGGTGATCGCCACCCCCATCGCCATCGGCGTGGCGCTGTTCATCTCCCACTTCGCACCCCGTGGCCTGGCCTCCGGACTCGGCTATGTGGTGGACCTGCTGGCCGCCATCCCCTCCGTGGTCTATGGCGCCTGGGGTGCGGCCTTCCTGGCCAAGGAAATCTCGCCCGCCTACGGCTGGCTCGCGGCGAACATGGGCTGGCTGCCCATCTTCGAAGGTCCGGCGTCCACCACCGGCAAGACCATCCTCACCGCCGGCATTGTCCTGGCCGTCATGGTCCTGCCGATCATTACCTCGCTGTCGCGCGAGATCTTCCTGCAGACCCCCAAGCTGCACGAAGAAGCGGCACTGGCGCTGGGTGCCACCCGCTGGGAAATGATCAAGATGGCAGTGCTGCCCTTCGCCCGCCCGGGCATCATCAGCGCCGTCATGCTGGGCCTGGGCCGCGCGCTGGGCGAAACCATGGCCGTTGCCCTGGTGCTTTCCTCGGGCGCCCTGACCGCCAGCCTGATCCAGTCCGGCAACCAGACCATCGCTGCCGAAATTGCCCTGAACTTCCCCGAAGCCAGCGGAATCAAGGTCAGCACGCTGATCGCCGCCGGCCTGGTGCTGTTCATCATCACCCTGGCCGTGAACATGATTGCCCGCTGGGTCATCACCCGGCACAAAGAATTCTCGGGAGCCAACTAAATGACCTCCACCCTTACTCCCGTCCGCAGCAAGCGGTCGGCGCTTACCAAGGGCCAGTTGCCCAAGTACGCCCCTTATGCCGTGCTGGCCGCAGCCCTGATCGCGGGCGCCGCCATCCTTGCCCTGGTGGGTTTCAACCCGTTCGGCTGGGGCGTGGCATCCGCGATCCTGTTCACCGTGGGGCTGGTGTCCTGGAGCGCCGTCGTGGAAGGCTCCCGCAAGGCCAAGGACAAACTGGCCACCTGCCTGGTGGTGGGCTCGTTCCTGGTGGCGCTGCTGCCGCTGGTTTCGGTCATCTGGACCGTGCTGGTTAACGGCATCCCAGGGCTTCTCGATCCCGGATTCCTCACCACCTCCATGAACGGCGTTACGGGCGCCTTCGACAACAAAGCTGTGGAAAGCGGCGCCCCCGTTATGGGCGGCATTTACCACGCCCTCCTGGGCACGGTGCAGATCACCCTGCTGGCCACGGTGATCTCCGTCCCTGTGGGGCTGCTCACCGCCATTTACCTGGTGGAGTACGGCCAGGACGGGCGCCTGGCCAGGGCCATCACGTTCTTCGTGGACGTCATGACCGGCATACCCTCCATCGTGGCCGGCCTGTTCGCCGCCGCGTTCTTCTTCGTGGTGGTGGGGCCCGGCACCAAGACCGGCGCCGTGGCCGCCGTCGCGCTTTCCGTGCTGATGATCCCCGTGGTGGTCCGCTCCAGCGAGGAAATGCTCAAGATCGTCCCGAATGAGCTCCGCGAGGCCGCCTACGCCCTGGGCGTGCGCAAGTGGCGGACCATCCTCAAGGTGGTTATCCCGACGGCGATCTCCGGCATCGCGTCCGGCGTCACCTTGGCAATCGCCCGGGTCATCGGGGAGACGGCGCCCATCCTGGTCACCGCCGGCTTTGCCACCAGCATCAACTCGAACGTGTTCGGCGGCTGGATGGCCTCGCTGCCCACCTTCATCTACACCCAGATCCTCAACCCCACCTCGCCTTCCAACCCGGACCCGTCCTCGCAGCGGGCATGGGGCGCGGCACTGGTGCTGATCATCCTGGTGATGGTCCTGAACCTGGTGGCACGCCTGGTCGCCAGGATCTTCGCTCCCAAAACGGGCCGGTAAACAGCAGCCGGTCCCGCCTTCCGCCCCTCCGCGGCGGATCCTAGACTTCAACCCATACCCAGTA